>Ga0070665_100002232_pt1 | contig 21589 bp, 16 predicted proteins | sample KBSS13metaG_FD_65862 | JGI IMG/M metagenome (GOLD analysis project Ga0070665, IMG submission 65862) | Switchgrass rhizosphere microbial communities from Kellogg Biological Station, Michigan, USA - KBS S1-3 metaG | ecosystem: Host-associated > Plants > Roots > Rhizosphere > Soil ... | reverse complement strand
GGCCAGGCGCCGGTCAATGCCAAGCGCGTATATCGACTGGCGAGGCAGCACAAGCTGCTGTTACAGCGGTATACCGGATCGCCGCCGGTTCGAGTGCATGATGGCAAGGTCGCTGTTGAGAAATCCGACCAACGATATTGCTCCGATGGGTTCGAAATCGGTTGTGACAACGGAGAGAAAGTCAGGGTGACCTTCGGTCTCGATTGCTGTGATCGGCAAGCGATCGCCTTTGCTGCGACTGACCTGCTAGGCGATTTACGGACCAGCTGAAACTTAGGAAAATGGCCCTCGGGGAGCGAGGAGCCCATAAAGAAGACCCGATTTTCCGAAGAGCAGATGGTGAAGATTCTGCGTGAGGCGGACCAGGCGCCGGTCTCTGAGGTCGCCAAGAAGCACGGGGTCAGTGACGTGACGATCTACGCCTGGCGCAAGCGTTTCGGCCAGCTCGAGGCGGTCGATGTAAAGCGGCTGCGGCAGATCGAAACCGAGAACGCTCGACTGAAGAAGCTGCTGGCCGAACGTGACGTCGAAATCGAGGTGATGAAGGAAATAGCCGCAAAAAAATGGTAGGCGCGCCGGTGCGTCGGTGTCAGGTTGCGTACGCGAACCAACGCGGCCTGTCAGTACGGCGAGCCTGCGCGCTGATGTCCGTGGCGAGGTCAGCACTGCGCTACGAGTCGCGTCTGGTCAAGCGTGACGCGCCGACTATAGTCGTCATGCGAGAGTTGGCGGCTCAGTATCCCCGGTACGGCTATCGCCGCATCCAAGTCTTCCTGGAGCGCCAGGGACACCGCATGAGCGCCGACCGAGCTCATCGCTTGTGGCGGCAATGTAAGTTGCAAGTACCGCGAAAAAGGCCGCGACGGCGGATCGCGAGCGGCCGTCCGCGCCCGTTGCCGGCAACGGGCGCGGGATATCTGTGGGCTTACGATTTCGTGTTTGATACTTACGCGAACGGACAGCAATTGAAGTGTTTGACCATAATCGACGAGTTCACCCGGGAGTGCCTGGCCATCCACGTGGCAGGCAGCATTCGCTCCAGGCAGGTGATCGATGTGCTCTCCAGGCTCGTTAGCACCCACGGTGCGCCGAAGTACCTCAGATCCGACAACGGCCCGGAATTCGTGTCCAGAGCAATATTGAAATGGCTGACGGAGGCCAACATCGACACAGCCTACATCGATCCCGGAAAGCCTTGGTTGAACGGAATGAACGAGTCCTTCAACGGCAAGTTCAGGGATGAGTGTCTGAACATGCAGTGGTTCAAAAACCGGATTGATGCGAAGATCCTTATCGAAGAGTACCGACGTCAGTTCAATGAGACCCGGCCACACTCGGCCTTGGGGAATCTGACGCCGGCGGAGTTCAAGCGAAACCTGTCAACAACCAATCCCGATCAAGCCATTTCCGAAGTCTGAAGTGGTCCGAAGAACGCCGGCAGGTCAGATCAGCCGTCGCTACGAGAAGGGTCCCATGATCCTCACGAGCAATCAAAGCTTCGGTGCATGGGGCGAAGTCTTCGGAAATCGCGTGATCGCCACAGCCATCTTCGATGTGTGCTGCATCACGCCATCACCGTCAACATCCGCGGCAACTCCTATCGCCTCAAGGAGAAGCTCAAGGCCGGTCTCATCCGCACCGAGGAGCCTGCCACGGCAATCAATTGAGGCCGCGAGAAGGGTGGGGAATTTTCAATGCCCGCAATGAAGAGAGTCGGAATCAAATCCAGGGTGAGGAGTTTTCAACGCCCACAACTGAGGAGGTCTGAACGCCCGTTGACAAGCATCCCGACATCGTCTCTCCATAGGCCTCCTGTAGATCCTTCAGCTGCTTCTCGTACTGCTCACGCACATCCTGCGGGTTGGCGCGCAGCGCGTTCGCGCGTTCTCCATGCCTTTCTTGCCGTCAACCCAGATCTCGATCTGCCGCCTTCCCCTGAAGGATTTCCAGAACCAGCGCGGCTTTACGCCGCGCTGTCCATCGCTTGATCTGATCTTCCATCAAGGTGCTCACGTGTCTCCCTGATCAAGATTACACCTGAGCGGGAGTTCAGTGGGTCAGTACAGAAGCTCCCATCAACGAAGTCGATGGCAAACGGTACTTACTCAGGCCAGCGAGCACCCGTAACAGACGACTACCGTCGAGAGAGCCATCAGAACGCGCTTACTCCTCAAACACCACGGAGCCCACCTCATTGTTGGCAGATCCCACGCGCAGTGTCTCAATGGCGTGCGCCATTTGCTCGACTGTGCGATTTCGAAAGACCACGTGGACAGGAAGTCGCACGGCTAGTCTTTCGGCAATGCGCACCGTGAGTTTGATGGCTGTTAATGAATGCCCTCCGAGTCCAAAGTAGTCATCTTTCCGACCTACTCGTCCGACGCACAGCAGTTCCTCCCATATCTGCGCAAGTTCGCTCTCAACCTCCCCGTGAGGAGCCTCGTACTCATTGATCTTGATGACATCGGGTTCCGGCGCCGGCATGCTACGCAGGTCGAGCTTTCCGGTTAGGGTGAGTGGAAGTCTGTCCAGTACCAGAAACGCACTTGGCACCATGTGCTTGGGAAGTGCGGTTTCTAAGTACGCTCGTAGCATCTCAGTACACAGGAGCGACTCCTCCCGAGCAGTAACGTAAGCAACTAGTCGCTTCTCACCAGGAACGTCTTCGCGCACCATGACCGCGGCGTCCTTCACCCCCTGATAGCGCACGAGCTGCGCCTCGATTTCTCCGGGCTCAATCCGGAAACCTCGGATCTTCACTTGACGATCATTGCGACCCAAGTACTCGATAGCCCCGTCCGCCCGCCAACGGCCAAGATCTCCGCTCTTATATAAGAGAGCGCCGATTTCCTCACTGAAGCTGTTCGGAACGAAGCGCTCCGCTGTCAAACGCGGTTGGCCCAGATACCCCAATGCAATTCCCACCCCTCCAATGCAGATCTCCCCTTCTACTCCGATGGGCGCGGGTTGCCCATGGGGATCTAGTATGTAAATTTGCGTGTTGGCGATCGCGGATCCAATGGGAACACTTGAGTCTCCTTCGGACACCGATACAACTTCAAAAGCAGTGGCAAAGGCGGTGCTCTCAGTTGGGCCATATACGTGCAGCAACCGAAGCCTACCTCTTCCCGCTTCACAAACACGCCTCACGATATTAGGGTCGCACACTTCAGCACCAAACAGCAGGTTCCTCAAACCGGCGAGTGCCTCAAGTGCCAAATTCGCGTGTAGATTGAACAGCGCAGTGGTCAGGAACAGAGTAGTCACACCCTGCTTTAGAAGAAGAGGACCGAGCAACTCTGGATCCAGCACAGCGGTGTGCGGCACTACAATCAAGCGCGCCCCATTCAGCAACGCGCCCCAAATTTCGAAGGTCGACGCGTCAAATGCCGGGTTGCTGCAGTGGGCCACTACTTCACCATGCATGAACCTCATGTACCCGCAATTCAGCACCAGACGATTGATTGCCCGATGGGGCACGATCACACCCTTGGGCTCTCCGGTAGAACCTGAGGTGTACATTACGTACGCAGGCGCCCACGCCGCGGATGCGCACTTCCCACTCGGAACGGCCGCACTATCACGCTCGTGCGCTGATAGATCCTCGCTGCTAAAACCCTCCAGATCCCGCACTGTGTGTGCGTCTAGCACCCGGAGGGCCCCACAATTTCGGATCATGAAGTCTCGCCGGCTATGCGGAGACTCTGGATCAATAGGCACGTATGCGCACCCGATCTTCAATACCGCCAGCTCTGCAACTATGAGCGCAACACTACGTGCCATGATGATCGGAACGTACTCGCCCGCCTTCGCTCCGCTATTGAGAAGATATCGTGCCAATTGATTTGCGCGGCCATTTAGCTGCACGTAGCTAAGTTCGCTGCCATCTTCCACCACCGCCACCGCATTCGGGCTGCGACGTACCTGTGCTTCAAACAGAGCGTGAACTGACTCATCCTCTGGGTACTCAGCATCCGTGGTGTTGAACACCTCTACAACTTCACGCCACTCATCCCTCGGTAGAATCCGCAGCGCTAGTGCCTGTGTCTCCGGAACTCTTTCCAGTGCACCGACGAGCGAATCCAGGGTCACACACATGTATTCTATCATCCGCATCGGGCCTATCCGCTCGTCCACAAGGGCTGTCAGCGTGAAGGACTCGCCGTCATCCTCCACAGAGAGGCTAATCGGGTAATTTGTCCATTCCGGTTGCGCTATCAGCTGAATTCCAGGTGTTACATTTGAAAGCTCGGGAGCCCGAGCCGGGGCACTGTGCAGGTAGTTCAGCAGCGTAGTGAACAGTGGCGCCTCCCCCACAATCCGGCTGCAGCGCTGTGCCTCAGCTAGCGAGGCTTGCTCGTGGGCCAACAATTCAATCAATTCATTTTGAGTCCGTCCTACAATTTCCACCACCGTAAGTCCCTCAAGCTTTAGCCGCAGTGGAAGCGTGTTTATGAACAAACCCATTGTCCTCTGCGCACCAGCGCTGCCATGCAATCGGCCAAGTAGCACGCTCCCAAAAACCACATCGGTTCGTGCGCTCGTCCGCGCTACGACTAGAGCCCAAGCTGCATGAAACAGAGCAGCCGCGCTCACGTTCAACCGCTGCGCCTGAGTACGCAAGCTGTGCGCAAGCTCTGTATCTATGATCTGCCGGGCCTCTATTAAATGACGCCCACTGCCATGTACATCATGTAGTCCAAATGGCGCGGTTGGCTCATCTACATCACCCAGCTTTCCACGAAAGAACTCTTCGGTGTTCCGCGCGCGCGCCTGCATCCGAGCCTGTGCCACATGATTTCGATATGGCATCGGCTCGGGTAGCCTTGCCTCAGGATTTTCAACGTACGCGACGATTTCAGAAAACAACAGATCCAACGACTCATGATCACAAATTATATGATGTATTTGAAGTATGGCAAACCATTGCTCACTCCGCGGGTCCGCTGCGATCTGCAACCGAATGAGCGGGGCCTGATTGAGGTCGATCCTTTGTAGTTCGACCTTCATCCGTTCCTTGCACTGCTCAATCGGGCTGCTGTTGGGACTCAGTGCAAATTCATCAATTCTCAGTGTCACCGCGCGATGGACGACCTGTATTGCTTGAGGCAGATGCTCCCACAATAGAGCCGAGCGAAGTACGTCATGACGCGAAATGACCTGCCGCAAAGCCGCGCTAAACTGGCTAAGCTTCTCTCTTGATGCCAGCGATATTAGGATTGGCAATACGTACGCATCGCCTGCCCCATCAATGAGGGCATGATGGAATAGAATTCCTTCCTGTAGCGGCGAGAGCGGGTAAATGTCCTGGATATTCCTCGCGCCACCGGTCGTAAGCCGTACTATCCGATCGATTTGGACCTGTTCAAGCTGCACGAGTGGAAGCATTCGTGGATTAATTTCCTCACAGAGCGCAGGGATTAGATTTGGCGGCACGGGACATTGTGGGGCTCCTTCACTAGTCAGCGTCCCTGCAAGCGCTGCTAGTGTCGGACTTGCGAAGACGCTTGCCACATCCGTTGACAGACCGATTCGACGAAAGCGCTCAATCATCTGCACGATTGACAGAGAGTGCCCGCCGAGCTCGAAGAAATTGTCCTCTCTGCTCACATATTCAATGCCGAGAAGTTCCTGCCAGATTTCTGCTATGACTTCCTCCAATTCCCCCCGCGGCGGCTCACCTCCATGTGCCCCGTGTTGCATGCGTCGGGGAGCGGGCAGTGAATGCCGATCGATCTTGCCATTTGCCGTCAGTGGAAATCGATCGAGCAGAACCAGAGCGCTTGGCACCATGTATGGCGGCAGCATTTCGTGAAGGTACTTTCGAAGTCGCGGAATGAGCCGTAATTGCAGAAATCTACCGAACGGGTCATTCGCGTATGTCTCGTTTCCAGCGATCCTCGGAATCGCTGTCCTTGAACCTCCGCACACTTTGCCCATAGTTGCAGAGTTGCTGATAAACTCCGCGTCAAAACTTCGTTCGTCAGTGCCCCACTCTATCCAAACAGTATATCCCTGTGATTCACCAAGCTCTGCAATGGCCTCGGGATCCTCTCCCTCGGATTCTGCAGCATCGCGGCGTTCCAACAATTCCTCGAGGGTGCATCTCTGATCCGAGCTAGCGATTAGTTGCGTGCAAGCAAGGTCGGCACACAACCTACGATTGGGAATGCCAGAGATCCGCAATGATGCGAGATCCCGCCTTTGCAAACTAGCCTGCAATTCGGCGAAATACTGTGGCTTACGGTTCCAAGCAGCGCTCAACTGCTCGCAACGCGGCTCGGCATCGCCCGTTTGTAGCACGACGTCGTATCGATAACGTGTCAACTCATTGTCAGATTTACCACGCTTTAGCAGGACGCGAGATGCACTGATGCTGGGCAACTGGGTGTGGAGCATCTCAAAGAATTGCGGATTTATGACGAGTTCCTTTTCCTGCTCGATTGCTTGAGTAATCCGGTCTCTCAGTTCCTTTGCGCTAGTTCCGGGCGCGCACCGCGACAGCTGAACGGAAGTGTGAAACGCTTTTAGCAACCCATGGTGTCGTATATCACCGAGAAATATATGTCCGCTCGGCGATAACCAGGTGATCGCTCGTCGTATTACCGCAAGCAGATACTCGATGTCGGGAAAGTACTGAACTACCGAGTTCAGAATCACAGTGTCATAGGTAGCCGGGTCTGCCTCCTGCAATTCAAGGGCTGAACACTCGTCTAATTTCACGTGCATCAAATCTGCACGCGCTTTCACGAGCTCCCGCAGACGATCAATCGCTTCGTGCGAGAAATCCACCCCGTGGTACACGTCACAATTCGGCGCAAGATGCTCCAGTAGCAACCCAACACCACACCCAATCTCCAGCACCCTCGTCGGCTTTAGTGCCCGGATCCGCTGCAGTGTGTTCTGGAGCCATTCGTTCATTTGCTCCTGAGGAATTGGCTGACCAGAATAGCTGCTGCACCAACCTATAAAGCTCGGTGTCCTGTCGGAAGTTGAATAGGTATTTTCGTACAACGCCTTCCAGTCTTTCACGAGTTTATCGCCGAACACCCCAACCCGACTGTCTTGCAATGTCTTCAATTGCGCCCGATCCAAGAGCACGTAGCCCACAAGCCGCTTTCCCCCGGAGTCTCCCTCGCGTGCTACAACCACCGCTTCCTGTACGCCGCCATACGCACGCAAGACTGATTCGATTTCTCCCGGCTCGACCCGGAATCCCCGTATTTTCACTTGTGAGTCACCCCGGCCAAGAAACTCGATACATCCGTTCGAATCAAACCTCCCGATATCACCTGTCCGATACAGCCTCTGTCCGGCCGAACCGCTGATGTGATCCGCGATGAAACGCTGAGAGGTCAGCTCCGGTTGATTTAGATAGCCCCGTGCCACGCCGAGCCCACCGATGTAAATTTCTCCGGCGGATCCAATGGGGACAACGTCGCCACGGTCATCGAGGATGTGAACCGATGTACTTGTAATTGGTCTCCCAATCGGGATCGATGACGCAATCTCGGAAGCTGCGTCAGCTCGAAACGTGGTCGCAAATGTCGTCGTTTCTGTAGGGCCATATGCGTTGCACAAATTTTGGGGGCGCTTTTTCTTTGCCAATGCGCGCCTCACCGTGGAAGGATTTAACGCCTCTCCTCCTATGAGCAAGTGCCGGAGACCGCTGAAAGTATCTTCGAGCGCATCAACATACTCATTGAACAGTCCGACCGTCAGCCACATCGCCGTAGCGGTGTGCCGCGTCAGATGTAAGTTGAATTCCACTGGAGTGAGCACGAGCGACTGTGGGACGATCAGTATTCGCGCGCCGTTCAGAAGTGGAGCCCATATCTCCCACGTTGCAGCGTCAAACGCCAAGCTTGCGCAATGAGGCACGCAGTCATTGGGGCCAATTGGCGCATAGTCTGCGTTTATCACCAAGCGGAGGACACTTCGGTGCTCAACAAGCACTCCCTTCGGGTTCCCGGTCGAACCGGAGGTATAGATCAGATAGGCTGCATTTTGTGACGTCAGGCTACCGATAGAGATGTTCTCGCTGGGTTGTTCCGGCGATGATTCATTTATCCCAATCAATGGCCGCCTGGAGTTCGCTACTCTGCCCTGAAACCCTGTCTGTGTGAGTATTACAGTAGGCTGACTATCCCTGACCATGAATTCTATGCGTTCAGTCGGATACCCAGGATCCAACGGAACGTAGGCCGCGCCGGCCTTTAAAATAGCGAGCAGACCAACAATTGCCTCCACTCCTCGTTCCGCGCAGATCGCAACTCTATCCTCCGGCTGCACACCATGTGCGATTAGTAAGCCAGCCAGCATGTTTGCTCTGTTGTTCAGCTGCGCATACGTAACCTTTTGACCCCCAAACAGAAGCGCTACGGCGCTTGGTGCCAGCTCGGCTTGCTTCTCAAAGACCTGATGAATTAACTGGGTCTTTGCGATTGGAATCGCAACGCCCCCTATTTTTGATCTTCGCAAGTCAGCTTGCCCAGATTCCTCACGCGTACCATTCATCGGCTCTTCCATGACACTGCCCCTATCTTGCACCGTTTTTCCCACACAGAAGTTTCGCAACGTTGTACCCAGCAGACATGATATGCGGTGAACTTCGAGGGTCAGCCAGCCGTCCCAGCCCGCATACGCCAGAATGGTTTCAATTACAAGGAGTTGTGACTCTCCCCTTGGGCGAGTCAATCATTGAATAGCTGGAAACTTTGGCGACAAGCTGAGTGTGTGAACATGAGATTCAGGAGGTTTGATATGGGTGTGTGTGTTTTGTCGATCGGGATGTACTCGACCGTACCTTCCTTGCCGAGCGAGCGTCGAATTGTTGTGGTAACTCGGATGAGAGCTCGGCATCTCTGAGTGCGAAAGCGACATCATCACGCTTGCCCTGTTGCAGGTGCTGGGCGCCAAACTACCCGCCTGGCTTCATACGGCCATAGTCATCCCCTGCGTCGGACACGGGTGAAATGGACGCCAAAGGACCTTGAAGCGATAGCGTGTCTATCGAATTGCCTTTAGAGAAGCGTCGAAAAAAAATAGTTTTCCTGGGTGCTTACGACGACGGAACGCGGTTGCCGCGAGGACTGACGGAGTACTTTCATTTTTTCTCAATGCTTCCCGGCGCTGGACTACCAGCCCCAGACGATGGTTTCCGGCTCGCGATATGATCAGGGGCAACCGCCGCCCTCCAAAGCATCTCTGCCGCTTCGCGTCAGACTGCGCGGTGTATTGAACTATTAGTGAAGAAGCAGAGCGAGAGATGACGAGGCTGGCTGATCTCACTTCACCTATCAACAGGTCTGTCCTCAGAGCCGCAACCACCCGTGATGAAACGGCGTAAAACTCACGCCTAGAGGTCCTGAGTAACGGAAATGTACGTCGTGCACGTCTGGATTTAAGCGGCGATCTGTAATTTTAGGGGAAATTCAGAGCAGCGCTTTCGGCGGGTGCCATTTTCAAAGTGCTAGTGTCGAGGGACGACTGAATTGGAGAGCCTCAAGTAAGACGAGAACACGAAGTAACTTGAGCCAAACCCTTTCGGGCGTTTTGGATAGTTTCGGCCATGCCTCGGGGTGGATCTAAAAAGGAGGCGACTCCCCTGGCTCAGACAGAGTGTTGCGTGCTGGGGTTAACGGAGTAAATGTGCGTTGACTGAGTGGCTGGCTAAGAGTTCCGGGAGCTATTTTCGGATGCACACAATGCTTGAGGTTTGGAGTTGGCAGAATGAGGATTTGGGTGACATCGAAGGTGGGACCCACCGCAACACACGATAGCATCTCGGGTATTCACGTCGTTGAGGAAAGACCAATGAACGCGTCGGAATCAATTCTCAAGCTGCCTGAGTATCCAGGCTCAGTACGCGCATGGTTGGTCGTCGTTGTATCATGCTTTGCAGCCATGGTGTCCTACACAGACCGACTCATCCTCGGCTCTCTTGTTGACCCGCTCAAGCACGCACTCGGTGTGAGCGATGCCGAGGTGAGCTTACTTCAGGGCATAGCTTTTGCACTTGTTTACGTATTCGCAGGCCTGTACTTAGGTCGACTCGCCGATCGGAAACGTCGGTTAACGATCCTTATCGCGGGGTCGATCCTTTGGTGCATAGGCACTGTGTTATGTGGGTTGGCGCCTTCCTTTTGGACACTTTTTTTAGCCCGAGTTGTGGTGGGTATTGGCGAGGCCGCCCTCGCGCCCGCCGCGATATCGATGATTGCGGATTGCTTCCCGCCGTTTCGGCGTGGAACAGCCATCGGGATTTTTATGCTTGGCTACGCGGTTGGAGGTCCGGCGTCGATCACTATCGGTGGCGTAGTGCTCTCCGCGGCAAATGCAGGAGCGTTCCAAGATCTTCCTGCGATTGGCTTCCTTCAGCCATGGCGTGCCGCACTCGTACTCGTGGGCTTGGGTGGACTTGTGGTTCCTATTCTCTTTATGACACTCCAGGAGCCTTTGCGTCAACATGCAGCTCCGGTCGTGCCTGTTCGCGCGATGATACGGCGTCTGGCGACCGACAGGATTTCGCTCGTGCCAGCATATGTCGCGGTTGCACTTCTTGCCGTTGGAGACTACGGGACGCTCACGTGGATGCCTAGCCTACTGTCAAGGCGATTCGCGATGCCTCCAGCTGAGGTGGGCCATGTGTTTGGTGCAATAACCAGCGTTGCGGCCATTCTTGGCAGTGTTCTCGGTGGTCTTGGATCCGATGCAGCAGGTCGCCGTCACGGGATTCAAGGTCGCCTTCTCTTGGGACTTGGTGCCGCAGCCCTCGCATCCGTTGGCGCGGCGCTGATTTCTTCTGCACAAGCCCACACGTCGCTGACAGGCCTTGGATTGTGGACTCTGTGCTCAGTAATTGGCGCTGTCACCGGTGTCGCGGTGGTACAGAGCTTGGTGCCAAATGAATTTCGAGGCGTCAGCATGGCTCTCTTGACGTTTTGCACCACCCTTTTAGGACTTGGCCTTGGTCCGACATTTGTGGCTTTGATTACTGAGCAGGTGTATCGCAATGACGCGTCGGTCGGTTTTGCGATCACAGCAACTGCACTTCCTTCGGGAGGGCTCGCGGGAATGTTCTTTCTGTACTCAAGCCGAACTGTTGCAGTTTCCAAGCTTGCGAGGGAGTAGCCTTCATGACATCGATCGTCTTTGAGAGTGCAAACGTGTTCGATGGAATGAACGCAGATATAACGGACCCCATCTTCGTTCGGGTGGACGCAGACGCTATTACAGAGATATCCCCGCGGCCTATAAAAGTCGGGGGGGCGGAGCGCATTGATTGTCGGGGCAAGACGCTGATGCCAGGAATGATCGACAATCACGTTCACATCTATACCGACTCATTGAATCTCAGTCCTCCGGAACCGCCGATCACGTACCGCGCACAGTACGCGCACAAGTTCCTTCGCCATATCCTTTCTTGTGGCTTTACCAGTGTTCGCGACGTTGCCGGTGGTGATCACGGTATGGCGATGGCGTTACGCGATCGATTTCTTGACGGGCCGCGCTTTTTTTATGGCGGTCTGTGTCTGACGCAGACGGGTGGCCATGCCGATATGAGGTTGCCAAGTCAGCCGACCGACTACATAGCATGCGGGGCCGAAAGAAATGTGCTGGCCATCCATGCGGACGGGGTTGATGAATGCATCAAGGCCACACGCGAGGAATTACGCAAGGGGGCGAGTCATATAAAAATTATGGCGTCTGGCGGAGTTATGTCGCCTAACGATCCGCTCGAGCGCTGTCAGTACTCCGAAGCCGAGATCAAGGCGATTGTTGAAGAGTGCACGCGTCACGGTGCCTATGTCTGCGCTCACTGTCATCCGGCGCAAGCAATCCGTCGATGTGTCGAATTTGGTGTGCGCTCGATTGAGCATGGCACGTTGATTGACGAAGAGACGGCAATATACGTCGCAAAGAAGGGCGCTTTTGTTGTGCCGACAATATCTATTGTGTCCGCGCTAATGGAAGACGCCAAAGTGAAGAGGATACCGGACGTCTCACTCCAAAAGTTGCTGAAAATTCATGATCACGCGTTGACGAGCCTTGAAGTGATGAAGCGCGCAGGCGTCAAGATCGGATTTGGTACGGATCTTCTCGGTGAGCAGCACACGCGACAGGGGACAGAATTTACTTTGCGCCGTCAAGTCCTAAGTGCCTTCGACATTTTACATTCGGCCACGTCAGTCAACGCGGAAATTCTGCAAATGCAAGGCAAACTCGGAATCATCAAGGAAGGCGCTCTTGCCGATTTGTTGGTGGTGGACGGCAACCCGCTCGCGAACATTGACCTCTTGGCAGCGAACGGACGTTATCTCACGCATATCATGGTTGACGGTCGCTTTGTCAAGCGCTTGGACTCATGAAGATTGTAGTGATCGGATCCGGGTTGATTGGCGTGACAAGTGCGTACCTCTTGCGACTCCGGGGACATGATGTAACTGTCCTCGATCGACGAGAGGGTGCTGGGCAAGAAGCGAGCTTTGCTAACGGTGCGCTCCTTACTCCGAGTATGGCCGAGCCATGGAATGCTCCGGGAGCTTGGCGCGACTTACTTACCTCCGTCGGACACAACAATGGTGCGATGCAATTGCGATTGCATGCCTTACCAGCGTTAGCCAGATGGGGCGTAATGTTCTTACGGAACTCAAAGAGTGCAAAATTCCAGCGGAATATGCTCATCAACCTGCGTATGGCGCTGTATTCGCGCGACTGCATGCGCACATTGCGGGACCGTACGCAGATTGAATATGGGCGGTCGGCACGCGGTTCTTTGAGGGTCTTTCGCAGCTCTGCTGCTCTAGATCAGGCGTCCTTGGTAGCTAGCGAGCGTGTAGCGTGGGGCTTGAATCCTCGTAGGCTGTCGACAGCGGAGGCGGTCGAGCTTGAACCAGCGTTAATGCCAATTGCCGACCAATTGGTTGGCGCAATCCATCATGAAGCTGATGAAGTCGGCGATGCTCATCGATTTTGCATGGCGCTGGCCGATTGCGCCCGTCTATGCGGGGTGGAGTTCCGCTTTCGCACGGAGGTACGTTCGATAGACATACGCGCAGGTCGCGTGACCGCTGCAGTAAGTGAGCGAGAGAGATTTGGTGCGGATTGTTTCATTATAGCTGCTGGCAGTTACAGTTCCATCCTGTTAAGGCGTACGGGTGTATATCTGCCGGTGCAGCCGGTCAAGGGGTATTCAATCACGTTTGACAAACCCATGCACAAAGCGTCGCTGACTATTCCGATAGTCGATGACAATTTACATGTCGCCGTTGTGCCGTTAGGCGGCGCAATTCGGATTGCGGGAACGGCCGAATTTGCCGGATATGATTGTTCGATAGATCCAGATCGCGTTCGTTACTTGATGACGCTGCTACACGGAATATTGCCGCAGGAGCGATTCGATCCAAAAGCTGCGAGATCGTGGTGCGGACTGCGTCCTGTATCCGCCGACGGCGTTCCAATAATTTGCTCCAGTCCGGTCCCGAACCTGTATGTGAATACTGGACATGGACATCTTGGATGGACAATGGCAGCTGGGTCGGCGCAACTGTTGACGGATTTGATTTCTGGTGATCCTCCTTCCGTTGATAGCGCGCTCTTTGATCTCGCTCGTTTTGCAGCAGCCTAGCGAGCTGAGTTGGAGCGATAGGGAGGTATAAATATGTTGGTTCTAACTTCGGAGGAAATACGCGCTCGTGCACCCACTACCCACCTCATCAAATGCCTAGAGAGAGCCTTTCGCAATGGGTGTGTTGTTCCAGCGCGGCAGATATTGAAAGTACCGGGAGGCGCGGGCGAGCGGCTCTTTGTCTCAATGCCGGCCTTTGATTTCGACGGTGGCACGGCTGTAAAGCTTGTAACGATTTTTCCAGAAAACGGAGTACGTGGGCTGCCGACCATACAGGCAATGATAGTCGTGTTCTCGGAAACTGGGACGCCGGTGGCAGTACTAGATGGTACTACCGTCACGCAGCTTAGGACTGCTGCCGCATCAGCATTAGCTTCACGATATTTATCGCGCGCGGATAGTTCACATCTCGTGGTTATTGGTACGGGCGCGCTCGCGCCGGCGATGGCAGCGGCGCACTGTGATGTGCGGCCTATCATCAGAGTAAGTATATGGGGGCGTCGATCTGAGCGTGCCGCCAGAACCGCTGCTGCTGTTCGTTTGCTTGTGAACAATAAAATTGAGGTCGTCGTACCTAGTTCAATCGAGGAGGCCGTTGCGAACGCGGATATTATTTCCTGCGCCACCAGCAGCTGCAGTCCAGTGCTTGCCGGGAAATGGCTTAGACCTGGAGCCTTTGTTGATTTGGTAGGAAGCTTTTCTCCGTCCAAGCGCGAGGCTGACGATGACGTCGTTTTGCGCTCTCGAATTTTTGTCGATACCTTTGCAGGCGCACTCGATGAAGCGGGAGACATTCTCGACCCGCTCGCGCGCGGAATCATCCATCGAGACCGAGTCGAAGGAGAACTTGCTGATTTGGTATGTGAGCGGGTGGCGGGCCGAGTCACTACCGATGAAATCATCATGTTCAAGTCAGTCGGGACGGCGATAGAGGACCTTGCAGCATCCCGCCTCGTGGTCGCGTAAGCTTCCCCACGTCGGACACAAGTGGATTGTAGACTCTCTGCAACTGAGGAGAGTCTATGAGGAAGTCGAGATTCAGCGAGGCACAGATTGCAGAGATCCTGAAGGAAGGTGAATCAGGAGTGCCGATCAACGATCCGATCCGCAAGTACGGGATCAGCCGCCCAACCTATTTCAATTGGGGAGCGAAGTACGGCGGGTGGCGGTATCTGAGCTCAAGCGCATGAAGGACCTGGAGTCCGAGAATGCGAGGTTGAAACGGATGTGCGCCGATCTGGCGCTGGAAAACACTGCGATCAGGATGTTCTGAACCGAAAACTGTAGAGCCATCCGTGAAGAGGCAGGCAGCGGAGATTCTCGTGAAGGAACACGGAGTATCGATCGCAAGAGCCTGCACCTTGGTGAAGCTATCGCGGACGGCCAGGTACCGACGACCTGCATCGAGAATGGAGGGAGATCGGTCGGTGATCGATATGTTAAATGAGATCTTGGCGCGCAGGCCCCGCTGGGGGTTTTGGACACTGCATCAGTCACAAGCCCATCGCGTGTATTGCGCTCTGGGGCTCAATTTACCTCGTCGCACGAAACGCCGGCTGCCGACACGGCCTCGGCAGCCGCGGCGCGCACCAATCGCTCGCAACGAGACCTGGGCGTTGGACTTAATGGCCGATGCGCTCTACGGCGATCATTGGTTCCGTACACTCAATGTTATCGACGAGGGCAACCGCCAAACACTTGGCTCCGCGCGCAGACAATGCGAGCGAATTTACATCGATTGCCTTCACCGAATGGTGTCAGCGGCGGCAGATCGAGCTGTGATACATCGAACCTGGAAAGCCCGATAAGAACGCCTCAACAGAACCCGCCGTGAGGAAGTGCTCGATTCCCACCTGTTCGACTCCATCTCTCAGGTACGAGACCTTACGGAATCCTCGATACCGCGGTACAACGAGCAACGGTCCCTCGACAGCCTAGGCCGTATGTCACCGTTGACCTTCATGCCGAGGCAAACACACAGAGTCAACATTGTCATTGGGTGCTTGACGGGGGAGCTTACGACCGCAACACGCTTACCGATTTTTGAAGTCCTGTGAATGTCGACCCACGTTATCTCCTGATCACCCCCATAGGTTACGTTCCCATTAGGGCTACAGGACGCAGGGGGAAAACCGCAGGTGATCGACTCGTCGTGCGTAAGCGTCCGCCCGTCGCGCGTTGACATCAGTTCTTGATCTTGGCCAAGGCACGCTGGATGGTTGGCAGATCGAAGCGAGCCGGATCGAAGTTACCTCCGATTCAGGAGCGGAAGTTCGAGTGCTCTTCGTGATCCGGGTCGGCGATGGCGCCCAGGAAGTCGGCGTACCCGCGAGGACCACCCACATCTTCAGGCGGACAGGCGTTCTCTCCAGCGGTGCATTGGATGCCAGCCTCCCGGCCTGGGCGGCTGGCATACGGATCTTCCACCACAACGATGTGGTGCCAGTCATCGCCAAAGTCATAGATGTAATCAAAGCAGCGTGCCTCGTGACCCAACGCCCGATGCAACAGCACCCGCCGCTCGTCAACCTGCTTCAATTCCTCGTCCCAGTCTGGATCCGGCTCGCCGTAACGGACGCCGTTGATGACGAACTCGTGCAGATGACTGTTCGTCCAACCCATGCTTGCTTGTAGCACCCGATGCAGTCTGGGCAATGTGATGGCTTCTGGCACGATGATCCGCCGCCACACGGTGGGTGTCACTTCCAGAAGTTCGACGCGCAACTGCCACCACAGCTCGCGTTCGACGGGTGCCTTTGTGCGCGACGCGGCGCTCATGCGGCGATCTCAACCGGTCCGAGTTGTGAGGCCAAATTCCAGGGCAACAGTTCTTCAATACGAGTGACTGGGTGCTGTGCGATGTGAGTCAGTACATGTTGCAAATAGGCCTGTGGATCGAGACCACAGAGTTTTGCGGTACCGATCAAGCTATACAGGTTGGCTGCGCGCTCGCCGCCACTGTCGGCGCCCGCGAACAAAAAATTCTTTCTGCCAAGGGCCACTGCACGCAGCGCTCGCTCGGCGGCCGAGTTGTCGATCTCGATGCGGCCGTCGCTCGTGTATCGGGTCAGCGCCTTCCAGCGCGAGAGCGCGTAGCGGATGGCACCCGCCAACTCGGACTTCTTGGACAAGGTCCGCACTGTCTCGATAAGATATTGATGTAAAGCATCCAACATCGGTCCCGCCCGTGCCTGTCGAACAGCCTGCCTTTCCGGCGGGCTGTGGCCGCGGATCTGCTCTTCGATGTGATAGAGAGCGCCGATCCGCTCGAGCGCCTCCCGTGCGATCGGCGAGTCAGTAGCCCGGTACACGTCATATAGCTTGCGGCGCGCATGCGCCCAACAAGCAGCCTCGATCAGGGGATTCTGGGCCCGCTCGTAGAGAGCTTTAAAACCGGCATACGCATCGGCCTGCAGTACCCCCGCAAAGGGCACCAGATGCCGCTGCGGATGCACGGCCTTGCGGTCGGGCGTGTATTGGAACCACACCGCCGGCGGACTCGGGTCACCGCACGGTCGGTCATCTCGTACATACACCCACAGCCGTCCGGTTTTCGTCGTTCCTTTTCCAGGGCACAGAACCGGCACTGGCGTGTCGTCCGCGTGCAGCTTCTGCGCACCCAATACATACCGCCCGACAGCGTCAACCAAGGGTTGCAGCAGTGCTGAGGATTGTCCTACCCATTCGGCTAACGTCGAGCGCGGCAGATCGACACCCTCGCGCGCATAGATCTGACTCTGTCGGTATAGGGGTTGGTGATCGCAATACTTCGATACCAACACATGTGCGAGTACCGACGCACCGGCAAAGCTGCGTTCGATCGGTCGTTCTGGCGCAGGTGCCTGCAAGACCTTTTGGCAGCGTGCGCAACTCATCTTCGGACGTACGTGACGAACCACTTTGTAGCGAGCCGGGATGCGCTCGAGGACTTCGGTCACATCCTCCCCCATGGATCGCAGCGCTCCGCCGCAGTCCGGACACGTGCAGCCGGGGCCTAGAGGGGCCTCGTGCGTAATGGATTCGCGCGGCAACTGGGGCGGCAATGCGGTACGCACAGGCTTCTGTGCAGGTGCCGGCAGAAGGCCGAGATCGGTGGGTCGGGACGCCTTGAAGCTCTCCAGCTCTTCGAGTGCGAGCTCCAGTTGCTCGATCTGTGCATCCAGCGCTTCAGAGCTGCGGCCATAGCGCAGATCGCGCAGGCGAGCGAGCATCGCCTTCAGGTTCTCGATCTGGAGCTGCGCGGACTCGAGATACGCATCGCGCTCCAACACCATTCGTTTGAGCGTTTCAACATCGTCCGGAAGTTGATCGATGCGTGACACGCCCACTATTTAAGCACTTTAGTGAGCTTCCTGCATCACTTTCACACGGCAATCTGGGGCCTCACACTCTCTCGCACGAGCCGCCACTCGAGTCCTTCCAACAACATCGCCAGCTGCGCGCCGGTCAGCGAGATGGCGCCGCTTTTAACCTGCGGCCAAACAAAGTGCGTGCCCTCCAGGTGCTTGGCATAGAGCACCATGCCGGTGCCGTCCCACCAGAGCAATTTTATGCGATCGCCCTTGCGGCCCCTGAAGACAAACACCTGGCCGGAAAACGGATCTTCTAATAGTTGAGTTTGCACCTGTGCCGCCAAACCATCAAAACTACGCCGCATGTCCGTGGCACCGGCCACGACCCAGATCCGCGTCCCCGATGGCAACATCAGCGTGCAAGAACCTGAGCGATGATCTCTCGGAGAGCCTCCCGCGCCAGCTCGCCGGTAATTCGAAGTTGTACGCCGGTTGATGTCTTCAGTTCCACTGTCGGAGCAACGCAGCCGCTTCCGATGGAAGAGGCTGCCGCCGCGGGCTCTGGATCCGACGGAATCATCTTTACCGGTATCAGACCCGGCGATCGGGTGGACTCACCCAGCTGGCCCTTGAGATACTTACGCCGCCAGATGAATAACACGTTGGCATTGAGCTCGTGTCGCCGCGCGACCAATGCGACGGAGGCACCAGGCTGTAATGCTTCCTCAACGATCTTCCGCTTCTCTGCCTCAGACCTGCGGCGGCGCGGTCCGCTACGACGGCCCAATACGTCGGTGGTCGGCGTCGAGCTATAGGCGTCCATCTATTCCTACGCGGGCAACTAATTGGCGCCCGTCTATTTGCGGAGGCGCATCTTTATACGGACGGTTTAGGAATAGCCATGCGTAGAGGGCAGACGCTTACCGTCGTGCAGCGCTCGATCGGGATCCTTAGGCCAGTCACAATCAAAGTCGGCCATGGGCTTTAGGCTGCCCCAAACGCGCACCGTCCAGGCGGCCGGCACATCTCAACGCGCAGATATCCCACATTCGCGTATGTGCCGACTGTCATCGGTTAGCCAGTGCGCCCTCTACTTGGTCTGCCACAAGAGCGGCGCCGCCCGTAGATTGTTTAAAGATGCGCTGCACTTCCCTTGTTCTCGTGAAAAGGCCTTTGTCTCCCAGCATCTCTTCAACAACATCCTTTACTAAGTCCGTCGTTAATTGGTCCCTTGGTATTCGCCGACCAGCACCTAGCTCCTCCGTACGATACGCCACCACCCCCGCCTCGGGATGGCTTGGCACCGCCAAAACGGGAACCCCGTGGTAAATTGACTCCAAAGTAGTCAACATTCCACCATGGCAAATGGTTAATGTAGTTTTTGGAAGGATTTCCAGATGCGACGCAGACCGGTTGATCCGAAAATTTTTCGGAAGCGGCCCCAAAGCTTGGGCATTGGCGTGCTCACCGATCGACAATATACAATTGTATTGTGAATCAGCCAAAGATTTGATGATTACTTCATAGAGCCTATTGGCATTTACGACTGAGTCGCGAAGGCCCGATAAGTCTGAAATCAGAATCGTCGGCGTGTGCTTGACATCATCATCAGACCATACGTTCCTAAAAGGCCGATTCAGAAGGGCTCCCGTAAAGCAAAATCGGTCATCATAGACGTCGTTACAGTACTGAAACGCGCGCGGGATAAGATGAATATTCAGCTTCTCGGCATACCACATGTTATTCGCGGTGAAAATGCCGTGACTTGAAAGGAACTCGTCGAGATCCGCCCTATACTCCGATACTCCCATGGGTGTCTTGAAAATTCCGTTGTCTCGAACGGCATAGTCCCTATACTGCGCAAAGAAGGCGGATATGCTTACAACAGAGCAACCCAGACGTTGGGCGAGAACTCGACCACCGAACTCAAACACGTCATACAAGATCAGGTCAGGCGGGGTTCTCGTGTAGAAAGGTGCTGTGTTTGAGAGCATATTCTCCACGACATTGAAATGATGTCGCTGCAAAAGCCGTGCAGCCTGCCAATACTCGATGTCATTGCAGCCGAGGCGATATAGCTTCTGCGCCTCCCGTTTCAAATCCTCACTGGGAGAGGGAGGGGTGAATATAACTGGCTCCGTGCCAGTTTCGTGTATTCGATCAGCAAAGTGGTCACTGGTGATGTATGTAAGATGATGTCCACGTTCTACTAGTTCGCTACAGAGCGGGAGGACTGGGTTTACATGGCCATTTCCTAACAGGGTAATCACTGCAATGTGGCGCCGCTTCACAAATGTTCTCCTTTGTTGGTATGCGTCCCTAGTCATTGACGGATCCGAGAGTTAGATGAAGCAAGCTTATTTGCGGCTTAGCAATCCCTCAGCTTCTTGACTTTCCCATCGCCGTGCCTATGTTGGCTTCATGTGTTCGCGCCCATCCAGCGCCTGCGGAGCGTTACACTTGCTTCTCTGCTTGCATCGCAAGTCCGCGGTAAGTGGTAAAAGAATCGCAGCACACTTTGGTCTGTCTTAGACAGTGACTCTCCCTCCAACCAGTCAAGCATCGGAGCCAGGTTCGCGACGTGCACGAAATTCCAGGTCAGCGAAAGACAGTCGGTTTCCGATTCAACCTGGTGATACCAGCCTTGGGGAACATAGATGACCTCTCCGGCCTCAACTTTGCAGCTCAGGGTAAGCTCCGCGCGCGCAAAACCAGGGAATTTGTCCCGATCTGGTCTTGTGACATCCACGACGCCAAGCTCGTTGCGCAGATAATCGGCTTGATCCGGGGAGTAGAAATACCATTGTTTGCGACCGTACAATTGACACAACACCGAGCAGCTCTTCCAAGGATCGGCGTGGAGGCTGGTCCTCGCCCCTCGAGCCGAGATGAAGAGCCCCTTCGCAGGGAATGGATCACTGACAGGTGATGCCATTGTGCCCGCCGGAGTGTAGGGCAGTAGCAGATCCGTAACCGGGAGAAACGAGGGTAAGCTCCAGCTCGAACTCATAGTCTTGAACACCTCGTCAGACCAACAGAACTCGACATCTCTAAACTGAGAATACCAGCGGACGTATGGGACCACCTCATCCATGATCGAGCGACCGAAATAGCGAGATATGTACTGCCTAAGCGGCATGATATTTTGCAGGTCGAAGTAGTTGTTGTAGACCTGCACCGCACGATCGCCAAAGCGCTGCTCAAGGGCATCGGGTGTCCACAGATCATTGATGTGCCAAGAGTCCATCGCCCCTGTGACGACAACGGGGCGGTTCGCAACCACATACTCCCGTAAGAACAGTTCTACTGATAGATCAGTCGCACTAACCCGAGTTACTTCAGCGGAACACATGACCAGTCCTTTTTGAGCCGAACTTACCGTCGGTTACAACTTCTTGCGCCGTATAGACGCATTCCCTCAATATGTAGAGTCATCCATCTGCCCCACCTTGCCCGACCGGTTTACGTGAGTAACCGCTTGGCGCACCGCCTCTAAATAATCTGGGATTGCCGGCGCATGCACCGCATTCAATGCAAGATGTAGTGCAAGAGGCTCGCGTGAACGTCCGACAAACCAACCCTGATCATTCAATTGGTCCGCGACTGCGTTGATATCAATTTTCCGGTCAAGCGACCGATACAGAACGATGCTCAGCTCCGACGGGCG
>Ga0070665_100002229_pt1 | contig 21597 bp, 18 predicted proteins | sample KBSS13metaG_FD_65862 | JGI IMG/M metagenome (GOLD analysis project Ga0070665, IMG submission 65862) | Switchgrass rhizosphere microbial communities from Kellogg Biological Station, Michigan, USA - KBS S1-3 metaG | ecosystem: Host-associated > Plants > Roots > Rhizosphere > Soil ... | reverse complement strand
CCGTCTCAGAGGTCCCGTCTCAGAGGTCCCGTCTCAGAGGTCCCGTCTCAGAGGTCCCGTCTCAGAGGTCCCGTCTCAGAGGTCCCGTCTCAGAGGTCCCGTCTCAGAGGTTTCGTCTCAGAGACCGGATAACAGGACGGAACCGGGGGACGTCATGTGACTCAGGAGGGACTGATGAACCGACTACCGACGATCCTGACCGCGGCGCTGCTCGCTGTGCTGATCTCACGCCCCGCAGCCGCCGGACCGCCGCTGCTCTGCTTCCCGTTCGACATCGGCAGCGCCAGGAGTCTCCCGATGGGACACGGGGACTGGCGCACCGTGGATCCGAAGTACGACGTCTCGCAGCTGGTGACCGACACTCTGGCGCTGCTGGCGCCGAGCACGCCCGTGATCGTTCGCATGGAGACGCTGCGGCGGGCGACGATTTACGCCGCCGCGAATCGGGATGTCGCGAAGGATCTCATGAGCGCGCTCAAAGCGCGCGCTGATGCCAAGGCGCCGCTGGCGGCGTTCGACCTCGGCTATCTCGTCGAGTCGTACCTCGAAGCCGAAGCGGCGTTTCGTCAGCCGATGACGACCGCGAAGTGATTACGCCTGGTGGCTGGGAAAACGATGACCCACACACGCGTCGTACACCCAGCCGCCGACGACGCCGCCAAGGCACGGCGCGACGACCGGCACCCACCACCAGGTGTTGCCCGCGTGGAACACTTCGCCGCCCCAGCCGGCCACGAACGTGAACAGCCTGGGACCAAAGTCGCGCGCGGGATTGATCGCGTATCCGGCGTTGAACCCGAATGCCGTCCCGATCACGACGACGAGCAGACCGACGACCACGGGCGCAAGCCCCGCCGGCGCGGGTGAGTTTCGACTATCGGTGATCCCGAAGATGACGCCGACCAGCAGCGCCGTGCCGACGACTTGATCGACGAACCCGCCGGGGAACGTGCTCAGAAAGGACTGCGGATACGTGGCCCAGATGCCGGCCGTCCCCTGCGCGCCCAGCACCTGGCGGACGCCACCGTCGAACGCGTCGAGCGCTTCGCGATACGTCAGATACACGACGAGGGACGCGGCGAACGCGCCGGCCAGCTGCGCGCACGAATAGGGCAGGACCTTGCCCCATGGCAACTTGCGATGCACCGCCAGCGCCAGCGTCACCGCCGGGTTCAGGTGCGCGCCGGTCACTCCTGCGGACACGTAACAACCCATCATCACGGCGATGCCCCACGCGATGTTGATCGACAGCGTATCGCCTGCCGTGCGCTTGCTGAGGACGACCTGCGCGACCACTCCGACGCCGAACACGATCAGGATAAACGTGCCGAGAAACTCGGCGAGCAGCTCGCGCAACAGTCCTTTTTGCATGGGCGCATTGTATAGTGAGCGGCCATGCCGTACATCCTCGCACTCGATCAGGGCACCACCAGCTCGCGAGCCATCCTGTTCGACCACGATGGCGCCATCCGCGCCGTCGCGCAAAAAGAATTCAAACAGATCTTTCCGGCAGCGGGCTGGGTGGAGCATGACCCGGGCGAGATCTGGGCATCACAGATCGGAGTGGCCGTCGAGGCGCTGGGACGCGCGCAAGTCTCGGCAAAAGACGTGGCCGCCATCGGCATCACCAACCAGCGCGAAACCACGATCGTCTGGGATCGCGAGACGGGAGAGCCGGTCTTCAACGCGATCGTCTGGCAGGACCGCCGCACCGCCGACTACTGCCAGCGCCTGAAGGCACAAGGCGCCGGCGAAACGATCCAAGCAAAGACCGGCCTGCTGATCGACGCCTATTTTTCAGCCAGCAAAATCCGGTGGATCCTCGACAACGTGCCGGGCGCACAGGCACGCGCCGACGCCGGCAAGCTGGCCTTTGGCACGGTCGATTCCTGGCTCGTATGGAAGCTCACGGGTCGTGCGCGGCACATCACCGACGTCAGCAACGCGTCGCGCACGATGCTCTTCAACATCCACACGATGCAGTGGGACGACGAGCTGCTGCGCGTCTTCGGCATTCCGGCGAGCCTGCTCCCCGAAGTGCGATCGTCGAGCGAGGTCTACGGTCATGTGTCGGAGTCGCTCGGCATCGAGCGCGTGCCGATCGCCGGCATCGCGGGCGATCAGCAGGCCGCGCTCTTCGGCCAGATGTGCCGCCAGCCGGGGATGTCGAAAAACACGTACGGGACCGGCTGCTTCCTCCTGCAGAACATCGGCACGACGCCGAAGCGCTCGACACAGCAACTCGTGACGACCGTGGCGTGGCGAATTGGCGGACGCACCGAGTACGCGCTCGAAGGCAGCGTCTTCATCGGCGGCGCGGTCGTCCAATGGATCCGCGACGGCCTCGGCCTGATTCGCTCGGCCGCCGAAATCGAGGCGCTTGCATCGACGGTGAAGGACAACGGCGGCGTGTACCTGGTGCCGGCGTTCGCCGGCCTCGGCGCACCGCACTGGGATCCGTACGCCCGCGGCACACTGGTCGGGCTCACGCGCGGCACGTCTGCGGGACACGTCGCGCGCGCCGCGCTCGAGAGCATCGCGTATCAGGTGGCCGATCTGCTGGACGCGATGTCGTCCGATGCCGGCATTCCGCTGGCGGAGTTGCGCGTGGACGGCGGCGCCGCGAGCAACAACATGCTGATGCAATTCCAGGCCGACGTGCTGGGCGTGCCGGTGGTCAGACCGGCGGTGACGGAAACCACGGCGCTCGGCGCGGCGTACCTGGCCGGCATCGCCGTCGGCTACTGGAAATCGATCGACGACGTCAGCGGCCAGTGGAAGGTCGATCGGCGATTCGAGCCGGCGATGTCACGCGGCGCGGCCGCGACGCTGCGCGGGCGCTGGACCGAAGCACTCGGACGATCGAAGGGCTGGGAGAAACCGGTTTGAGGATGACCGGTTGCAGGCCTGAAGGCCTGCCCTACTTCAGATCTCTCGTGCGCTTTGGCCGACTGAAGTCAGCCGCTTCGGAGAGTCTGGGACGGTCCTCGACCATCTCGGCGTAGCCCGAGATGATCAGCATCGAGGCAAGGCGCGCGGGAACGACGAAAATCCCGCCGACCCGCATGTGACGCAGGTCGAATTCATCGAATTCGCCGGGCGGAGGCACGGCTTTCAACCGAATTCTGAGAGCGAGCTCGGGTGTATTGCTTTTGGTCAAGAATCCCCGTTCCGGCGCTGAATCACTGCACCGGACTCTTGCCTTTCGGGCATAAACGCTAGAAGAAAGCAAGATCGCTGCCTGCTCGCGGTTCCCGCGACGAAACGACGACAGGTCGTGCAATCCGGTGCACGCGGAGCGTCAGGCAGGTTTTTTCAAGAGCCGCGAGATGAGGCCCAGCAGCACGATCACGGCGATCGCCAGCGCGCCCCAGAACAGGCGCGGCGAGACCAGATCCGCGGTCGTCCTCGAGCGTTGGCCGCTGATTCGGCGTCGAGCTGACATCGGCGGCTGGAGCGCTGAGCACACTGGAGCAGACCGAAAACGATCACGCCTTTAGTACTTCGGCGACTCGCGCTTGGCGAATAGGCAGCGGCGGGATGACTGCCCGCCACTGTACGCAATGGCGAACGGATCAGGCAGCGAGAGAGATCGACGATCACACGATCGCCGATCTCCGGAAGGTCACTTTCTCTTGGGGACGTTGAGCTCGCCGAGCTTCGCGACGATGTCCTGTCCGGACGTCGCCGGCTTCACGGCCTTGTCGATGAACGCAATCTTTCCCGCAGGGTCGATGTAGTAGGTCCACCGCTTGGCGAACTGGCGTTCGGGCGGCGTGTCAGGCGAAATCACCTGATAGGCCAGGGCAACTTTCTTGTCGGGATTGGCGAGCATCGGGAAGTCCGCATGCTCCTTCAGCGCGAACGCTTTGTTGTCCTCGAGCGTGTCGACGCTGATCATGAAGTACGCCGTGTCGAACGCCCGAATCAATCCCCCGCTCTCACGGAGCGAGTTGCATTCGGCCGTTCAACCAGCGGTGAACGCTTTCGGAAACCACCCGAGCACGACCCAGTGGCCTTTCAGATCCTTCAGGCTGTAGGTCTTGCCGTCGGTTGCCGGAAGCGTGAAGTCCGGCGCGGCGTCGCCGACCTTGAGCTCGGGGCTCGGGGTCTGGGCAACGGCCGGACTGGCGAGCAGCCCGCACGCCACGAGCGCGAGCGGCAGCAGCCCTAACGCTTTCCTCATCAAGTGCCTCCTCGTAGGGACATAGTATGGCATTTCTCAATCGGCGCGAAGCGCCGCCATCGGGTCGACCCGTGAAGCCCTGAGCGCGGGGATAGCGGTGGCAGCCGCGGCCGTCGCCACCAGCACGAGCGGGACAGCCAGAAACACCACCGGATCGGCCGGCGCGATCGCGAACAGCATTCCGCGCAGCAGGAGCGCCAGGCCATACGCCAGCGCGCACCCGAGCGCCGCACCGGCGACGGCGAGCCTCAGCCCCTGCCCCATCACCAGCCGAAGGATGTCACCTGACGCGGCGCCCATCGCCATCCGCACGCCGATCTCCGCCGTGCGGCGGCTGACGGCGTATGCCATCACTCCATAAACACCAGCAATGGCGAGCGCAAGCGCCAGAGCCGCAAAGGCGCCGACGAGCAGTGTCCGGAACCGAGGCGTTGCGACCGACGCCGATACGGTCTCGGTCATCGTGGTCGCTCGGATCGGCACATCCGGATCGGCAGTGCGGATGGCTTCGCGAAACGCGTTCGCCAACGCCATCGGTTCGCCGCTGGTGCGGGCCACCAGCGTCAGTGCCGACCCATAAGACGGATGCTGGCGGTACGGCATGTAGAGTTCCGGCAACGGGGCCAGCGACGGATCGTACTCGCGCACGTTTCCGACGACGCCGACGATGGTCATGAAGCGGGGGGTGTCGAGACCGCACATGATCTGCCGGCCGATCGGATCCTGGTTGGGGAACGCCTGTCGCGCCAGTGCCTGGTTGACGATCGCCACCAGCGGCGCGTCGAAGTCGTCGCGCGCGGAAAAGTCGCGGCCGCGGCTGACGGGAATCGTCATCGTGCGGAAGTAGTCAGGTGTGATCACAGTGAAGACCGCCTGCGGCGCCTGCACGCCGGCAACCTCCGGTCCTGGACCACCTTCGAGCCAGTAGCCGCCGTTGGAGTGCATCGCGGTGCCCGGTAGACCGCGGATGCCTGCGACCGCCGTGACTCCCGGCAGCGCGGCCAATCTCGGGAGCAGCGCCGCATAGGTCGCGGTTGCGCGCCGTGCGCCATCGAGGTCGCGTGCGGGCACAGTCGTTCTCACCACGAGGACGCGATCCGTGGAGTATCCGAGCTCCACCCGACCGAGGGCGACGAAGCTTCTCACGAGCAGCGCGGCGCCGGCCACGAGCGCAACGGCGAGAGCGATCTCCGCAACGACGAGGCCGCTGCGAAACCGCGCGCCGCCGCCGCCCGCGGCGCCGCGGCCGCCCTGCCGCAGCGATCCATTGAGATCCACTCGCGACGCCTGCACGGCGGGCATCACGCCGAAGAGCACGCTCGCAAGAACCGACGCGATCAGCGTGAACGCGACAACTCGCCAGTCGATGCTGATCTCCGACGCACGCGGGAGCCCCGACGGCGCGAGCGCCACGAAGGCGGCCACGCCCCAGCGCGCCAGCGCGAGGCCGGCGGCGGCCGCGACGATCGCGAGCAGCAGGCTCTCCGTCATGAGCTGGACGACGATCCGGCCGCGCCCGGCGCCCAGCGCAGCCCGGACCGCGAGCTCGCTCGTGCGACCGGTGGCCCGCGCCAGCAGCAGGTTCGCGACGTTGGCGCACGCGATCAGCAACACGAGACCGACCGCGCCGAACAGCAGATACAACGTCGGCCGCGAGTCGCCCACCAGCTGTTCACGCAGCGGCACCACCGCCGCATTCTTTCCCTCGTTCGACGCGGGATACGCGGCCGAGAGCCGAGACGCGAGCGCAGACAGCTCAGCCTGCGCCTGTTCGAGGCTGCTCTCGTCCTTCAATCGCGCGACGACGCGATAGTTGTGCGCAGAGCGCGAGCTGGTCTCGGGATTCGCCGCGGGGAAAAACCAGATGTCGGTCCGATCGGGAAACGCGAACCCGGGCGGCATGATCCCGACAATCGTCACGGCGCGCTGTCCAAAGGAGACGGTGCGGCCAAGCGTGGCGGGGGATCCGCCGAAACGGCGAACCCACATCTCGTAACCAATCACCGCCGCCGGCGCATCGGCCGCCGACGCGGTGCGCGGGATCGTGCGGCCCATCAGCGCGTCCACGCCGAACACATCGAAGAATTCGGGGGTCACCAGCACGACATTTCCGTAGTCGGCGACGCCGTCGACGATCACGCTGGTCTCGTCGCCGAGCGCGTAGGTGTAGTACGCCATCGACGCGAACGACTTCGTCGAGTCGTGCCAGTCGTGGTAGTCGGGTGCCGACACGCTTCCCCGGCGCCCGGTCTTCTGCCAGAAGCTGGTCAGCGCGACGATGCGGTCCGGACGCTGATAGTCGAGCGGGCGCAGCAGCACGGCGTTCACGGCCGTGAAGATCGCGGCGTTCGCGCCGATTCCCAGCGCCAGGGTCCCGATGGCCAGCATCGCAAACGCAGGTTGGCGGCGAAGGGAGCGCAGGGCGTATCGCAGATCCTGGAGAATGGCGTTCATGGGCCTCCGTGAATGCTGGTTAGACGGAGTCGGCACGGAGAGCGTTCATAAGGAAAACGTTTCGGCGCATAATTGCGGATACACCTTCTCAGAGGAACACCATGAAACGAGTCCTGAGCTGCACCACGATGATGATCCTGAGCGCCACGCTGGCGGCCGCGCAGACACCGGCGGCTCCCGACACCGGCTACACGGCGACGCTTCGCTCGAGCTGGAATTCGGTCAAGCGCTTCGTCGTCTCGTCGGCGGAGAAAATGCCGGACGCGAACTATGCGTTCAAGCCGACGCCCGAGGTCCGCAGCTTCGGCGAGCTGATCGGCCACCTCGCGAACGAGCACTATCTGCTGTGCAGTCCGCTCAAGGGCGAAAAGAACCCGATGGCTGACGTCGATTTCGAGAAGAAAACCGCGAAGGCGGACCTGGTGAAGGCGATCACCGATTCAATCGCCTACTGCGACGCGGCCTACGCCACGATGAAGGATGAGCCGAAGACCGTCGCGGCGTTCTCGGAGACCCGGAAGGATACGCCGTTCCGCGTGATGCTGCTCAACGTCACGCACGACAGCGAGCACTACGGCAACATGATCACGTATCTGCGGATGAAGGGAATCGTTCCCCCCTCGTCGACGCCGACGCGGTAGAGCATTCAGCTAGCGCGGGGCTTAACTCCGCGTCGTACGTCGCACGCTCCACTGGACCTCAGGTTGTAGCGCAGGGCTTCAGCCCTGCGTCACGCCGCCTGTGCGTTCGGCCGCGACGTGACGCGCCTCCATGCGATCAGCCGGCGGAACGCCAGCGCGAGTCCGGTACACACGAGCACGGCCGCTCCGACACACGCGATGCCCGCGATGATCTGTCCCGCGAGGCCGCCGAGCTCGCCGGTGTGCCCGAAGCGCACCCAGCCGCGCCACTTCTGTCCTCGCGTGGTCGCGTCGTAAGGCTCCCACTTCGCGATCGTGGCATCGGCGGCGCTGACCGTCAGCTGCGATCGCGCGAAGGCGTTCCAGGAGCTCCCGTCCGAAATCGTGAACACCACGGGCGCGTTTGGCCGCGCGGGAATGCGCGCGGTGATCGTGCGCCATGTCGGCACCTGATCGGTCGCGCGCGACCAGATCGCGTCGAGGTTCTCCGGCAGCGGCGCAGGCCGGCCTTCTCCGCCGCGCGCCTGACCCGCGGGACCGACGCCGCCACCGGCCACCGGCGGCGGGCTGCCGGCAAGCCTGAACAGCAGCGCGTTGGCCCACGGGTACGACATCACGACGCCGGTGATCGTCAGCACGATCAGGATCGGCGCGCACCACAACCCGATGACGTTGTGCCAGTTGAAATCGCGTGCGCGTCCGCCGCGTGAGGAGCGGAACCACAGCACGCTGCGAACGTTGGACCACGACCAGGTGCGCGGCAGCCAGAGATATGGACCTGTGACTGCGAGCATCAGGAACGCGAGGTTGCTCGCCCCGGTGACGGCGCGCGCGGACGCCCGCTGCTCTCCTGTCACGCCGAGCCAGCGGTGCCAGTCTTCCAGCGTGCGGAAGAATCGCTGCGCACGCGGCGATCCTTCGCCGAGCACCCGGCCGGAGTACGGGTCCACGTAGATCGTCGCGTCGCGTCCCAGCGATACCGCGGCCGCAGCCGCCGGGTCCGATTGCAGCGTGACCGTCGCCGGACGAGCGTCCGGCCGCGTGCGCTGCACGCTGGCCAACAACGTCTGCACACCGAGGCGTGATCCCGCGACTGGCGGCGCCACGAAGCGGACATCCTTCTCCACCGCGTTGAGAATCTGCGGCTTCAAGGCGAGCGCTGCGCCCGTGACCGACATGACGAGAATGACCACGCCGGCGACAAGGCCGGCGCCCAGATGTAACCAGAAGAGGACCGTTCGAACGCGCTTCATCAAAGCTCCGTCAGCGGCGCAGCAGGTTGTATCAGGACGACCACGCTAGAAGCGCGTGGTCAGGGCGACGCGGACCGCTACCGGAGATCCGGGTGAGATGTTGGTGTTGCTGTCCGCGTTGAGGTAGTAGTTCGCATTGAACAGGTTCTCGACGTTGAGCTGCAACCGTGCTTTTGCCGTGAACGAGTAGTACACAGCCGCGTCGACGCGCGTGTAGGCCGGAAGCGTGACGGTGTTGTCGACGGCCACGAACGCGTCGGATCGGTAGAGCAAGCCGACACCGGCCGACAGCTTCGGATGCAGCCGATAGTTGTTCCAGAGCGAGACCGTGTTATGCGGCACCTGGCCGACCTGCGCGCCCGCCGCGGCGCTCGCCGTGGCGGTGGTCACGTAGGCGTTCTGATAGGCGTAGCCTCCCGCGATGGCCCAGGCCGATGTCAGGTTGCCGTTGAGCGCCACCTCGTAGCCGTTGGTGCGCTGGCTGCCGGTCTGAATGATGCGTGTCGGATCGTTCGGATCGGTCGACCGCGTATTCGTCCGATCGAGGCGATAGGCCGCGGTCGTCATCGTCAGCGACGGCACCATGTTCCACTTCACGCCGACTTCGTAATTGTTGAACCGTTCTGGCTCGAGCTGTTGCGTGATCGTCGTGAGCGACGAGAACTGATCGCCGGAGCTGGGCAGATAGGACACGCTATAGCTGCCGTAGATCGAAAGCGGTGCGATCGGTTTCACGACCACACCGGCTCGTGGGGAGACGAGGTTGTCAGGGCGCGTGAGCGTGGTATTCGACCGATCGTCGTGATACGTCAGGTCGAAACGATCGAAGCGCAGGCCGCCGACAATCTGCAGATGCTGGTTGATTTCCACCTGGTCCTGCGCGTAAGCGGCGCCCAGCCCGGTAGTGAGATGGTTGTCGGCATCCGTTGCGCTCTGACGGAAGGTCACTGGTGTGGTGATCATCGGCGCGCTGAGCGGCACCAGGATCGACGTCGCCGTGTTGTTGAAGTAGCCGGTGTTTCGGAAATTGTCGGTCAGCTGGCGGCCGATTTCCGCCCCGACGAGCAGCGTGTGACGAAGCTGCCCGGTCGCGACGACAGAGGTCAGATCGGTCTGGTTGAAGAGATTCGTGCGATTGGTGGCGTTGTTGTACGCCGTCATGGCGAAGTGCGTCTGGTTGGCCGTCACGGCCCCAGGCACGTAGTTCTGATACGAGCGCTCGTAGCGGGCCAATGAGGTGTGGTTTCGGATGACGAACGCGCCGGCCTGATGCTCGACGGTCACGTATCCGAGATTCACGGCGGCGTCCACATGGCTGTCGGCGGGATTGCCGAAGTACGTGGATGGATCGACGTCGACCGGCTTCCCCTGAAAGGATGTGATCCCGCGATCCGCGACGCGCGTGTCGTTCAAGTATTCATAACTTGCGACGATCTTGGTGCGACCGGTCGGGGTCAACGTGATCGTCGGCGTGATGCCGTATCGCTTCAGCCCGACGCTGTCTCGAAAGCTGTCCGAGTCCTCGAACATGGCGTTGAGCCGGAACGCGGCGGTCTCGCCGAGGGGATGATCCAGGTCAGTCGTCGCTCGCTTGTTGCCATACATCCCTCCCTGTAGCGATGCCTCATAGAGAGGTTGGAAGACGGCTTCTTTGCCGACGCGGTTGACTACGCCACCCGCACCGCCGCGGCCGAAGATCAGCGCGTTGGGCCCCTTGAGCACCTCTACGCGGCTCAGGTTGTAGAGGTCACGGTAGTACTGCACGTCGTCACGGACGCCGTCGACGAAGAAGTCGGCCGACGAACTGTTGCCGCGCATGATGATTTGATCGCGATTGTTCTCGCCCTGATGCACCTGGACTCCAGGGACATAGCGCATCACGTCGCCCATGCTCATCATCAGCTGATCCTGGATTTGTTTCTCGGGCACGATCGCAACCGACTGCGGCACGTTCAACAGGGGCGTCGGGGTCTTGGTCGCGCTTCTGATTGTCGACAGCGGCTCAGTGGGCGTAGCAGTGACGGCAACGGTCTCGCGCACTCCAGCCAGCGCCATGGCGAAGTCCAACTGCTGTGGTGCGCTGAGCGGTACAGTGATGGCCCTGGTGACCTCGCGGAAGCCGTCTGCCGCGACGGTCAGGCTGTACTTTCCCGGCGGCAGCATCAGTTGAAATCCACCCCGTGAGTCGGTCGCCGCCGGGCCAGCGACCGGCCGCCCGTTCGAGGCGACAGTGATGGAGGCGCCGGCGATCGGGGCACCGCTCGGATCTGTCACCTCGCCTGAGAGCGATGACGGCGACGCAGTCTGTGCGGCGGTGGGAAGGGGCAGGCCAACGAGCAGAAGCAGAGATAGAACGAAGAGCCACTGACGCATACACATTCCAGGTCCTCGGCTGGCGTGGACACGGCAAGGCTCCGATAGAATGTGGAGGCCGAGCGGGTCATGCGCCACGCGCGTGATTAAACGGTCTGTTCCGGACTGACGGTCGGCATCCCGCCGGGTGTGTCAGCATCCGGCGGGCGCTAGATTCTTAAATGAGACTGAGTCTCAATTTCAGCTTGTCAAGATTATCTCCGACCATTTCGGTCGGTCAAGCACTACGTTCATGAATCGTATTTGCGGACGAACGGCCGCCAGCGCGCTGGCCGTGGCAGCCTTCGTGTTGTCGCCCGACCTCCAGGCGTCAGCGCCTCGGCGTCACAAAACGCAAGCCGCGAAACCGGCGGTGCAGACTCCACCCCCCGTGCTGGAAGTGCCGGCCGCCACACGTCTGCTGGTCATCGCTCCGCATCCCGACGATGAAGTCCTGGGCGCGGGCGGCTTGATGCAGCGCGTCAAATCAACCGGCGGCACGGTCCGCGTCGTCTACCTCACTGACGGAGACGGCTACCCGGAAGGCGTGAAGGAAGAAGATCACGTCGAGGCGCCGACCGCGAAGGACTACCTGGGCTACGGCAAGCAGCGACGACGGGAAGCGCGAGCGGCTCTCGTGCGACTCGGTCTCGCCGACGCATTCCAGACCTTTCTCGGCTTTCCCGACGGCGGCCTCTGCAGGCTGACGCGCGAGTACTGGTCGGATCGCCGCGCGGCCTACCGATCGCCGTACACGCGCCTCAATCGTCCGCCCAAGGGTGAAATGCTGAGGCCGGCAACGCAATACCGCGGCGAAGATCTGTCGCAGGAACTGGCCCTCATCATCGGCGACTTCAATCCGACGATGATCGCGGTGCCGCGGCGGGAGGATCAACACGCCGATCACTGCGCGGCCTGGTACTTCCTGAACGACGCGTTGAACGACGTGCGCCGCGTCCATCCCGAGTTCACCACCGACGAGATCAACTACATCGTCCACTTCAACACGTGGCCGTTCGAGGAGGAAGGACCGCGCCTCGATCCGCCGCCTGGTCTTCGTGGCGGCGCGTCCGGCTGGATGCGGCTCGCGCTCACGCCGACCGAGACGCGCTCCAAACGGCAGGCGCTGCGCCGGTTCACGACCCAGATGCACGTGATGGACTGGTTCCTCGACGGCTTCGCGCGCTCCAACGAAGTGTTTTCGCGGCCGCGGCCGTTCAGGGTGATACTTCCGAGCCGGCGCAGCCCCTGCTGCGACCAGTAGATGACCGCGGAGTCGCAGCGCCTGGATTCGCTCGATGTGTTCAGGGGCCTTTCGATTGCCGCGATGATTCTCGTCAGCACGCCGGGGACGTGGACGGCGGTCTACACACCTCTCGATCACGCGCTCTGGAACGGCTGGACCCTTACCGATCTGGTCTTCCCGTTTCTGCTGTTTGCGATGGGCGCGGCCGTTCCGTTCGCTTTGGCTCGCCGGCGCGGCACACCCCAACGGATCGGACGCCACATCGTCCGGCGGGCTGTAATTCTGTTCGCCCTGGGCTTGCTCCTCAACGCCATTGAGGCGGCCACTCCGGTGCAGTGGGCGACGTTTCGCATCCCCGGCGTCCTGCAGCGCATCGCGCTGGTGTTCCTGGCGGTCGCGTGGCTCACCGAACAGGCGTCGCTTCGAACACAGATCGCCGTGGTTGCCGCCGCGCTTATGACCTACTGGGCCGCGCTGACGCTCATCCCGGTTCCCGGCGCGGGCGCCGGCGTGCTCACACCGGAGGGCAACCTCGCGTCGTACATCGATCGCGCGCTGCTGGGACGGCATCTGCTCAACCGCTACTCCGATCCCGAGGGCCTGCTCAGCACGCTGCCGGCGATCGCGACCGCGATGTTCGGCGTGTTCGCAGGTGACTGGCTGAAGGAGCGGCACCGGCCGCACGACAGCGCCGCGCTGTTTGCGGCGGGGCTGGCCGCGACGCTGGCGGGACTCGCGTGGGGACGCCTGTTCCCGATCAACAAGAATCTGTGGACCAGTTCCTTCGCGCTGTTCAGCGGCGGGCTGGCCGCGCAGACACTCGCGCTCTGTCACTGGCTCGTCGACGTACAGGGATGGCGCGCCTGGTCGCGCCCGCTTGCCGCCTTTGGACGCAACCCGCTGCTCGCCTACTTTCTCTCAGTCGGCTTCGACAGCCTGCTCAGTCGCGTCAGAGTGACAGGCGACGGATCGCTCAAGGGCATGGTGTACCGGAGCACGTTCGCGCCGGCGCTTCGACCGTGCTGCGGAGCGGAAGCGGCAAGCCTTGCCTACGCGATTGTCTACGTCATGTTGTGGGGCGTGATCCTCGGCGAAATGTACCGCCGCCGAATTTTCGTCCGCATCTGAAGGTATCATCGCGGGCAATGGCCCATGTGTCCCTCGATGCGTCCGCCCCACGTCCGACTGGCGCCTGGTACCGCGAGGTCACATCGACTCAATGGAAGGCGTTCGTCGGCTGCTACCTCGGATGGGTGCTCGACGGATTCGACTTCACCATCCTCACGTTTCTCCTCGTCGACATTCAGCGCAGCTTCACGGTCGACAAGGCACTGGTCGGCTCTCTCGGCACCATTACGCTGATCTTCCGTGTGGCCGGAGGCATCGGCGCCGGCACCGCGGCCGATCGCTGGGGCCGCAAGGGCCCGCTGATGTTCTCGATCCTCTGGTATTCGGCGTTCTCGTTTCTCGGCGGCTTCTCGACGTCGTTCCGGATGCTGTTCGCGATCAGGGCGCTCTTCGGCATCGGGATGGGCGGCGTGTGGGCGGCGGGCATGCCGCTGACGCTCGAGCACTGGCCCGCGCACCTTCGCGGGACCGCGTCCGGCCTGATGCAGAGCGGCTACTCGATGGGCTTCCTGCTGTCGTCGCTCGTGTTCGAATTCATCTACCCGCAATTGAACGGCGGCACCGATCTCGGCTGGCGCTGGATGATGTGGATCGGCATCCTGCCGTCGTTCCTGGTCTTCTTCATCATGCGCGGCGTTCAGGAAAGCCCCGTGTGGCTCGAACGTCAGCGTCACCTGAAGCAGCACGATCAGCGCGATTCGCTGTCGCTGCTTCACCTGTTTCATCCCAGTTTGATCTGGACCACGCTCCACACGTCGATCCTCATGGGCGCGTTCCTCTTCATGTACCACTCGATCACGTACTGGTACCCCACGCTGATCACGCAGATGCATCGACCGACGCTGCCGTATCTCGCGGCGTTGAACATCGGCGGGATCACCGGCGGGATCGCATTCGGTCGCGTGTCGGAAGGGGCGCTCGGCCGACGCGGCTCCGCCACGATCGCCACGCTGGTGGGAATCCTGGTGATTCCGCTGTACGTCTTCACGCAGAATACGAGTCTGATGCTGGCCGGGGCGCTGGCGATGGGCTTCTTCGGTGCGGGGAACTTCGGCGTTGTGCCGGGTTACCTCACGGAGCGCTTCCCGACGGTCGCGCGAGCCGTCGGCGCCGGTTTCGCGTACCACGTCGGCGCGGGCCTCGGATCGTTCACGCCGACGCTGGTCGGCCTGCTGCAGGACCGAGGCCTGCCGCTGCCGACGGCGATGGCGGCCTGTATCGCCGGCTCGGGCACGCTGGTCATGATTCTGATGTGGCTCGGACCCGAAACCCGCGGGCGTCACTTCCATGCGACCGACTAAAGCACATTCGCTTCGAAGTAGTGCAGGCCTTTAGGCCTGCAAACACGGCGGACCTGAAGGTCCGCACTACATCCATCGAAAACGCGCTAGCCACTCGACCCGTCCCCGCGACGGAGCGTCGCCGCCCACTCGCGCAACTCGATGCGTTGAGCGATGCTCGTGCGTGCAAGGCGCTCCAGGTATGCGATCGCGGCCCGGCTCTCTCCTCGTGCGACAAGGTCCCGCACGAGCCGGTGCCACACCACGTCGTCGCCGTACGCCAACTGCTCGGATGACGGCGCCTCGGATGCGCGTTCGAGATAGACGACGGCCGCCTCCCGGTCGCCGTCGCGAAGGGCAAGGGCGCTCAGCGTCATGTTCGCCGTATAGATCGCGGTGCCGTAGGCCGGATCGTCGGTGAACCTCGGGGCCAGCTTCAAGGCATCGGTGGCGTATCGTTTCGCCTGGTCGTGCCCGAGCTCGAACCGGCCTCGAAGATTGTCGTCGTTCAAGCGGTCGAACTCGGAGACCATTCTGAAGGCGTCCCGCGCCAGATCCGGCAGCTGCTCGAATCGCTTCCGTTCGGACAAGGCCGCGACGTACGCGTCGCGGTCGGCAGGCGCCACTCCCTTCGGCTGCGGGGAACGACGCCGCAGGCTGAGAAGGGTCGTGTGCGCGAAGACCGCGCGTGGGTTGATCTGCAAGGCGCGGGTGAGATACGACTCCGCCAACGACGCAGGATCGATCGCCAACCATGGCCGTCCGCCGGAACCTGAGAGGAACCATCCGGTCGCCGTGAGCAGTTCTTCGTCGGTCGACTGCGCGAGCCTCACTCGAAGCGCAGTCGCGTAAGGGGACTGCGGTGCGCCGGTGCCCACGAGACGCAGGCTGTTTCGGCCAGATATGAGCTCCGAGCCCAGGAGTGCGTCGCGGTAGAACCGGCCCAATCGGGCGACCCAGCGTCCCTCGGGATTCAACGCTCTGGCACGCAGCAGCATCTGCTCCGCCAGCGGTTTGTCCGCGACCTCCAGGAAGTCGGCGGCGTGCCCCAGCACAACAGCGCTGACGTCTGATCGCACCGTTTGCGCAATCCATGCAGCCTTCGCCTGCGCGTAGCCGGACGGGTCTGGAGGAAAAAATGGCGCAACGTCCCCCGGAAAGATCCGGGCCTCGACTGCGCCGGCCAGATCTGATTCCGGATGGTGTTCGATCAGCCAGACGATATATCTCCGCCTGACATCGAGGAGGCGATCGTCGACGACCTTATTGGTGACGAAAGGATTGCCGCAATCGGCGACGGCCCGGCACGTATAGCGCGCCCAGTAGCTCACGAAGAACCGGCGGAGCGCGTCCAGATCGTCAGGATGTCTGGCAAGCGCCGTCTCGTGCGCTGCGAGCGCATCCGATTCGGCCTCCCAGTCGACATCCGCGAAGTGCCGCCACTGGCTCTCAACGACTTGAAGAACCCGCAGATGCAGCACCCGGTCGCGCTGCTCGAGCGCGGCGTCTTCGCGGGACGACATCGTCGACGGCCGGCACGCAACGGCGACGAGAATTGCACCCACACAGCTGGCCGCAACCATCGCTTTGCGCACCGCCGAGACGCGATGCGGCCAGGCGGCGCTGAGCGCGCACGCGATGCGCTCCTTCAGCAGGCCGCTCCCGCTGATTCCAACGCCGAGCCAGACGACCCGTCCGCCCACAGGAGCAACCGCCCGCGCCATCTCCAGCAGGATTTCCGCATAGGCCGCCCGATCGCCGAAAACGGCGATCGCTTCATCGTCGGCAGCCTGCTCGGCGGTCGCGGCAAGGGTGCGCTGCAGGAACCAGGACAGAGGGTGAAACCAGAAGAGGCAGCAATTCAGTTGCGCGATGAACGCCACCAGCGAATCGCGACGCCTGACATGGGCGATTTCGTGCGAAAGCACCGCCCGGAGCTTCTCATCTGACCAGGCGCTCCATCCGATCGGCAGCAGGACGCTGCACCGACACACGCCGATGGTGACGGGTACACTGATCGCCCGCGACTCGCGCACGGCGATATTGCGGCCGTGCGCGATCGCCAGGCGTTCGCACGCTGCGAGTTGGTGTGCTGATGCCGCGATTCGAGCGGCGCCCCGCCAACCGACGAGAAAGCGAAGCAGCATCGCGACGACGCCGAGCCCGTACAGGCCTGAAATCAGGAACTGCCAATTGACGCGCAGCGTTTCGACCGCGATGGTTGGAGGTGCAAGGGCGGCATCCGACAACTCGCTGCGGCGGGAACCGGCCCCGGCCACGCCCCCGCGAACGGATTCCGTCGAACGCGTTAGCGTGCCCTCACGTACCGCCTCGCGGGGTTCCCCGTCGAATGAGCTCGGAAGGGCCGATGCCACTCCCGGAACGGGAACTGCGATCGCCGGTATGAAGCGAACAAGTGCCGGCATGAGCAGCATCGCGATGAGCACAGCCGTCCACGACGCGTGGCGCACGGCGCCTGCACGGACACGAAGCGCCGCAAGCGCGCCGCCGACCAGCGCGGCGGCCACGAGCGCTCTGATCGACATGTTGGCGAGCATAGAGAGGAGCGCGCCGTTCATTTCTGCGCCTTCACCTTTTTCGCCAGCCGATCGATCTCCCGCGGCGAAATCACCTTCTCGTCGACCATCCCGACGAGGAACTGCTCCACCGAGCCGGCCCAGAACCGTTCGATGATGTTCTTCACCGCGCGCGCAGCCACGCTGCTGGACGGAGCGGCCGCCCGGTAGACGAACGTGTTGCCGACCACCTGGTGCGTGAGGTAGCCGCGCGCTTCGAGTCGCCGCAGCAACGTGCGGATACTGGAATCCTTGAGGGGATGCGCCGCACGGATCGCTTCGCGCACGTCCTCGGAGGTCGACGGACCCTTCGCCCAGATGACATCGAGAATGGCTTGCTGAAGCTCGGTGAGCGGCCGGCCGTGTGCGTTACGCTGTGTCACGTTACGATCTGTAACACTTATCGAGCGCGAAACGCAAGTCGTCGTTGAACGCAGGGCTGAAGCCCTGCGCCACTGATTCACGTGGTCGAACGCAGGGCTAAAGCCCTTCGCCACTGATTCGCGTGGTCGAACGCCACTGATTCAAACGACGCGTCACGTCTGTTGTCGCGCGTGGCTTTGGCGCTGTTGTGGCGCATGGCTTCAGCCATGCGATTCGGTGTGGCGCACCTCGCCGCTCCGGACTACCATCTGAGATGCCAGCGCCCGAGAGGCTTTCGTCATGAACCGCATCGCCGGTCGTCTCTTCGTGCTCCTTACGCTCGCCGCCGGCGCCATGGCGGCCGCGCCGCAGACACAACTCCCGCAGTTCGGCGCGGCCAACCGGACCGTCGCCGTCTACGCCACCGTGACCGGCGCGCGCGGACGCCTGGTGCCCGACCTCACCCGCGAGGATTTCGCGATCGACGACAACGGCAAGCGGCAAACGTTGACGCTGTTCGCCAACGACATTCAACCGATCACGATGATCATGCTGCTCGATCGCAGCGGCAGCATGAAGGCCAACTTCGAGCTCGAAGAGAAGGCCGCCGAGGCATTCGTGCACGACATGCTGCCGGCCGACAAGGCACGCGTCGGCAGCTTCGCGAAGTACATCCAGATCGATCCGGAGGACTTCACGTCCGATCGGGACAAACTGATCAACATCCTTCGGAGCGAGCTGCAGGAAGATGGACCGACGCCGTTGTGGAACGCCGTCGACCGCGGCATCGACAAGCTGCTCATCGAGCAGGGCCGGCGCGTCATCCTGGTGTTCACCGACGGCGTGGACATGCCGCTGAACTTTTCCAACCACAACAAGTCGCTGAAAGACGTCATGAAGCGCGCCGAGGAAAACGACGTCATGGTGTACGCGATCGGCCTCGCGGGCCAGAACGGCATGCCAACTCCGAGCGGCGGTGTTGACCGCGGCCGCGGCGGCATGAATCCCGGTGCATTCGGTGGATTTGGCGGTCGCGGAATGGGCGGCGTGGCTCCGGGGCAATTGCAGGCTGAGAAACCGGACGAGGGCTTGCCAAAAATCGCGGCGGCGACCGGCGGCGGATATTTCGAATTGACCTCGCCGCACGATCTGGCGTCAACCTTCGCGCGCGTGGCCAACGAACTGCACCACCAGTACGCGCTCGGCTTCACACCCGAGAAACTCGACGGGAAAATGCACGACCTCACACTGCATCTCTCGCAGCCGGAGTACGTCGCGCGAGCTCGCAAGCGCTACCTCGCGTCCAAGGACAGATAAGAAGGCCGACGACAGCCATGCGCTGAACACGAGGCTGGCATGTATCCCAATCCTCAAGACGCCCTGCCGCTGCCCGATCGTCCCCGGCTGGAGCAGTACGAGGCGCATGCGAGGGATCTCGTCACCGCCTGCCAATCGGGTGAACCGGACGCCTTTCAGAAATGGGCAGCGCGTTGGGGAGCGCCGACCGCGGATCTCGAGGCGTTTGCGCGGCAGACGCTGACCGGCAGCGACTGTGCGCCGGCTTCCGCTCAACTCGTCATCGCACAGGTGCACGGTTTCGACGGCTGGCGGGCCTTCGCCTCGCATCTTCAGGATCTCGGCCAGGCAGAGTCGCCGGTCTCGAGGTTCGAAGCGGCTGCGGAGGCTGTGATCGCCGGCGACGTCCCGGCGTTGGAGCGCCTCCTCCAGGAGGAGCCCGCGCTGATTCACGCGCGTTCGACACGCGTTCATCGCGCGACGCTGCTGCACTACGCCGCGGCCAACGGCGTCGAAAACTACCGTCAGAAGACCCCGCACAATGTGGTGGCCGTCACGAACGTCCTGCTCGCGGCCGGCGCCGACGTGGACGCCGAAGCCGAGATGTATGGAGGCGGCTGCACGACGCTCGGTCTTGTTGCGACCAGCATTCACCCCGAACGCGCGGGCGTGCAGAACACCCTGATGCAGTTCCTGCTCGATCACGGTGCGCAAATTGATCGCCCGGGAGCCGCTGGCAACACACATTCGCTCGTGACAGGGTGCCTGGCCAACGGACGCGGTCCCGCAGCGGAATACCTCGCGGCTCACGGCGCGCGCCTGGACCTCGAAGGCGCAGCGGGCATCGGCCGCCTCGACCTGGTGAAGGATTACTTCGACGCCAACGGCAGGTTGAAGCCGACGGCGACCCGAAAGCAGATGGACGCGGCGTTCGCCTGGGCGTGCGAGTACGGCCGGACCGATGTGGTCGTCTTCCTGCTCGAACGAGGGATCCCGATCGACGCAGCTGTGAGGCACGACGGGCAGACAGGCCTGCATTGGGCCGCCCTCGGCGGACACGCGGACGTCGTCTCGGTGCTGCTCGAGCGCCGCGCGCCCGTCGGCGTCGTCGATCGGACCTACAGCGGAACGCCGCTCACGTGGGCGCTCCACGGCTGGAGCGATCCTCCGTACGGGACCTCACGTGATCGCTATCCTGAAGTCGTCGCGCGGCTGGTCCGGGCGGGCGCGGCCGTGAACGAGAGCTGGTTCGACCCGGCCTCGGATCAGACGGTCTTCGGCAAAGCCCTCCGCGAGGATACGCGAATGATCGCTGCGCTGCATGGGAACGTCCTCTGATATTCTCCCGACGCACGCGCATTCCTCGAGGTCCGCATGAACGTTCTTCGCCGTCTGCCGGTCGTCGCCGTGATGCTGCTCGCGGTCGGAACGCCTCTTTCCGCTGCCAGGACGATGCGTGTTGCCGTGCTCGTCGACACGAGCGCCGCCACCACGAGCGCCATCGTTCAGATCCGCGCGGCCGTGTCCGCGTTCATCGATACGCTGCCGCCCGAAAGCGAGATCATCCTCGTCACGACCGGACGAAGGACACAGGTCCGCGTGCCGCCGACAACCGACAAGGCGAAGCTGAAGAACAGCGCGAGCGGAATGCTGTCCGAGAATGGACCCACGGCGCTGATGGACGCGCTGGTCGACGTCGACGAGCGCTTCATGCGGAAAGCGGGCGAACGCTGGCCGGTGTTCGTGATTCTGACCGCTGACGGCAACGACAGCAGCAAAGTCGACGAGCAGGAATTCAATCGCTGGATAGCGGAGATGACACGTCGTGGCGTTTCGGCGAACGCCATCGTTCTCAAGGCGTCCACCCTCGGACTGACGGGATCGATCGCAACGGTGCTGACGCGAAATACCCACGGACACTATGCGTCGATGGGCATGACCAGCGGCATCCCCGAGGCCATGACGCAGCTCGCCGACCAGCTGTCCGCCGACGCCGCGCAACGGCCTTGAGACGCGGATGTGGCGCAGGGCTTCAGCCCTGCGGGCAGGCCTGAAGGCCTGCACTACATCGAATCGGCCTTACCGCCGGCGGCCGCCGCCCTGCAGGCGCAGCAGCATCAGGAACAGGTTCACGAAATCGAGATACAGCGCCAGCGCGCCGACGATCGCGTACGAGCCCGAGTCGCCGGCGGACGTCATCAACGCCATCGACTTCAGCCGCTGCGCGTCGTAGGCGGCGAGCCCCGTGAACACGATGACCCCGATGAAGCTGATCACGAACTGCAGGCCGTCGTTATGCCAGAACAGTCCGACGATCGACGCGATGACGACGCCGATGAGCCCCATGAACAGGAACTGTCCCCACCCCGCGAGGCTGCGCTTCGCGACCGTGCCGTAGGCCGCCATCGCGCCGAACATGCCCGCCGCAACCACGAACGTCGACGTGAGCGTCTCGCCGGTGTAGACGAGCATCAGGAAGGACAGCGTCACGCCCGTGAGCACTGAATAACCGATGAACAGCCAGGACGCAGTGGATGCCGAGAGGCGCTGCACGCGCGCCGACAGGACGTAGACGATCCCGAGCTGGGCGACGATGAGCACGAGATACAGCGGTCCGCTGCGGATCGCCTGCAACAACGATGGCGACGAGGCGACGAACCACGCGGTGACCGCGGTGATCGCCAGGCCGGCGCACATCCATCCGTAGGCTGCCCGTAGAAATGCGACGATCCGGTCGACGCTGGCCTCGGTCGCGGGAAACGCGGTGCCGCGTGTGATGTCGATGTCCGCCATGGTCGATCTCCTTTGAAGGCCTGTCCGAA
>Ga0070665_100002228_pt1 | contig 21610 bp, 24 predicted proteins | sample KBSS13metaG_FD_65862 | JGI IMG/M metagenome (GOLD analysis project Ga0070665, IMG submission 65862) | Switchgrass rhizosphere microbial communities from Kellogg Biological Station, Michigan, USA - KBS S1-3 metaG | ecosystem: Host-associated > Plants > Roots > Rhizosphere > Soil ... | reverse complement strand
GAGCTCGATGACCTCGCGCCGGCGGTCCGCCAGCTGCGGGAGCGCCCAGTCCAGGAACGCGCCGCCGCGCTCGAGCAGGTCGTCGTGCTCCTCGGCGACCTCCTGCTCGTCGTGGTCGCCGAGCTCCTGCGTCCTGCCCGAGACGGCCGCCGCGGCGCGCTGCGTGTCGACGCACGCGAAGTGCACGAGCGTCCGCGTCGCCGCGACCCACTCGCCCATCGACGTGCCGCGGAACGTGTCCATGAAGCGGGTGAGCATCGTGACCAGTGCGCGCTGCACGGCGTCGTCGCGCTCCTCGGCCGAGAGCCGTCCGCGGCTCTCGAGGCGGACGAGCGTGGCCACGCGGTCGAAGTTCAGCTCCACGAGCTCGCTCCACGCCGCTCGGGCGGCCGCCTCGTCGCGCCGGCGGCGCGCGAGCAGGAACCGCTGCAGGAGCGCTGCGTCATGACGGGCCACGGGCGGATGACCATCGCACACCCGGGAGTCGGCGGCGCCCTTGCGGATCTGACGCCGGAACGGGTAGGCATGACGCATGGCACACGACGGATCAGACCAGGTGGGGCACGGCGAGGCGTCGCTCGGCGACGCGCAGTCGTCCAACCCGCCCGATGACGACGACATGATCTTTCCCGACGTCCCGCCGCTCGACGCGGACACGGACTTCGAGGCGGACGAGGACCCGCCGCCGCAGGAGCCGCTCGACAACGACGACCCGGCGCCGAACATCCCGTAGGAGGAACCCGATGCCCACCGAGCCCGCACCGACGACCCTGTCGGAGGTCGTCCGCCGCGCCGTCGAGATCTGCGAGCCCGACGGTCTCAGCGGCGACATGGAGCGCTTCATGCTCCAGTTCGAGGACCGCGACGAGCCCATCCGGTCGGTCGAGGACCTCCCCGGCGAGATGAACGCGGCGCTCGAGCGCGGCGCCGAGGGCGTCATCGACCCCGGGCTCCGGATGGCCGCGGCGATCGCGACCTACCTGGGGTTCCGGCGCGACGAGATCACCGACGACGACGTCGAGATCATGCGCCTGGCGGCGCGCGCGGAGTGGCAGGGTCACGTCCCTGACGACGTCGCCCGCTGGTTGCGGGAGCAGGGAATCACGCTGTAGGCCGCCGGGTAGCGCCGGTGGCATGACCGCAGACGACGATGTCAGCGCCGCCCGGCGGGCGGACTACAGACCTGAGGGCGGCGAGACCGGGACCGGCGCCTTCGCGACGCTGAAGCGCACGCTGCAGGAGTTCAGCGAGGACAACCTCAGCGACTGGGCGGCGGCGCTGACGTACTACGGCCTGCTGTCGCTGTTCCCGGCGCTCATCGCGCTCGTCTCGGTCCTCGGGATCTTCGGCGACCCGGTCAAGACGACGCAGACGATCACGGATGTCGTGACGCAGATCGGCCCCTCCACGGCGGCCGACACGTTCTCGGGGCCGATCAAGTCGATCACGTCCAACCGGGGGACGGCCGGGGTGCTGTTCTTCGTCGGCCTCGGCACCGCGCTGTGGTCGGCCTCGGGCTACATCGGCGCCTTCATGCGGGCGGCGAACGTCGTCTACGAGACGCCTGAGGGCCGCCCCTTCTGGAAGCTGCGCCCGCTGCAGGTCCTCGTCACCCTCGTCATGATCCTCATGCTCGCGTTCGTCGCGCTGGCCCTCGTGCTCACCGGCCCGGTCGTCGACGCCGTCGCGCAGCCGCTCGGGATCGGCTCCGCCGCGACGACCGTCTGGGACATCGCGAAGTGGCCCGTGTTGATCGTCGCGGTCATCTGCATGTTCACGCTCCTGTTCTACGCAGCGCCGAACGCGCGCGTCGGCGGCGTCAAGCGGGTCCTGCCCGGCGTGGTCGTCGGACTCGCGGTGTGGCTCGCGGCATCCGCCGCGTTCGCGCTCTACGTGGCGAACTTCGGCTCCTACGACAAGACGTACGGCACGCTCGGCGGCATCGTCGTCCTGCTCGTCTGGTTCTGGCTCACGAACGTCGCGCTGCTCCTGGGCCTGGAGCTCAACGCCGAGCTCGAGCGCAACCGGGAGCTCCAGGCCGGCGTGCCGCGGGCGCACAAGGAGCTCCAGCTCGACGCGCGCAGCGCCCCCAAGCCGCAGAAGACGACCTAGCTGCTGTAACGGCGGGGCGCGGTCGCGGGACGGAGGGGCGACCACGACCGACCGAGGGAGCCCGCCGTGCCCGTTCTCTGCACCACCCACAGCACTGTCGACGAGGCCCGCGCCGAGGTCGAGCGCCTCCTGGCCGACGGCCGCGGCGGCGAGGAGATCCGCGTCCTGAGCGGAGCGTCCGCGCACGACCATGCGGCCGACGCCGTCGGCCGGTTCGCCGGCGGCGCGACGACGGAGGCGCCGGTCGGCGCGTTCGCGGGCGCGCAGCACACGACCGCCGAGCCGAGGGGCTCGTTCGCCGGTGACGCCGAGCTGCGGCGCCGCGGCGGCTTCGGCGATCTCGACCGCGACACCGTCGCGACCTACAGCGGCGGCGTTCGTCACGTCCGCGTCGCCTCGCACCGCGACCTGCACGGCATGCTCGTCGACGCCGGGCTCGACCCCGCGACGGCCGAGGCCGACGTCCGGGCGCTGCACGACGGCCGCGTGGTCGTCCTCGTCAGGTCGTAGGCCTGCCGGTCAGCGCGACGCGACCCAGGCGTCGAACGCCTCGGTGAGCGCGTCGCGCGCCTCCGGCCGCAGCCGGTCGACCTCGACGCGGCCCGCGATCCGCATCGTCTCGCGCAGCTGCTCGAGATAGATCGAACAGTCGTCGCACTCGGCGAGATGTGCCTCCAGGCGCACGCGGTCGCGTTCGGACAGCGCGCCCTCGAAGTAGTCGCTCACCCGCTCGACGAGCTCGCGGCAGGGCATCTCGGGCAGCTCAGAGGCGCTCATCGGCCATCTCCCGCTCGAGGGACGCGCGCACGCGGGACCGCGCGCGGTGCAGGAGCACCCGCTGGTTGGCCTCGCTGATGTCCAGCGCGTTGCAGATCTCAGGTGCCTCCCAGCCTTCGACGTCGCGCATGATCATGACGATCCGCTGCATGGGCGGCAGCGCAGCCAGCGCGCCGCGGACGGACGTCGCGGTCTCGCGTGCGTCGAGATGGCGCTCGGGCACCTCGTCCCAGCGCGGAAGCGGCGCGGCCCAGTGGCCCGGCCACTCGGCGTCGTCGGCGGGCAGGAAGCGGTCGGCGTCCACTGCGGCGAACGGCTCGCCGGCCTCGCGCGCGGCGAGCGTCGAGAAGGGCACCGTCCGTGCCTCTCGCACGCCGCGCGTCCGCGCGCGGTTGACGAGGATGTGGAAGATCCACGTGCGCAGCGACGACCGCTCCTCGAAGCGGTCGAGCCCCTGGAGCACCGCCAGCCACGTCTCCTGGACGACCTCCTGTGCGACCGCGTCGGACGACACGTGCATCCGGGCGACGCGCAGCATCGACGCGGCGTTGCCGTCGACCAGGGTGGCGAAGGCCGCGCCGTCCCCGTCGCGCAGCCTCTCCAGGAGCGTCATGGGGCAGCGATCGTCCCACGCGCGGACCGCGCGCAGCAACCACCGCCCGAGGGGCTCAGCTGCGGTACTCGGGATTGGGATGCGCCGGCTCCGCGAGATCCCAGTCGGCCGCCGCGTTCCCGTGGGCCGGGATGCCCCCCGCGTCCTTGAGCATCCGGGCGAGGTGCAGGAGGTTCCAGGTCATGAACACGGTGTTGCGCGTCGTCCACGCGTTGCCGGCACCACCGCCGTCCACGTCGAGGTAGGACGGCCCCGGCCCCGCCTCGCCGACCCAGTACGCGTCGGACTGCGGCGGGATCGCCATGCCGATGTGCTGCAGTGCGTAGAGGATCTGCGCGGACACGTGCTTGCCGCCGTCCTCGTTGCCGGTCGTGAGCGCACCACCGACCTTGCCGTAGTACGACCACTGCCCGCGGTCGTTGAGGTCGCCCGAGTACGCGTACAGCCGCTCGATGATCTTGCGGGTCAGCGAGCTCTGATCGCCGAGCCAGATCGGCCCGGCGAGCACGACGATGTCGGCCGGCACGACGAGGTCCTGGTAGAGCGCGGGGAAGTCGTCGCGCGCATAGCCCTGCTCGCGCATGTCGGGCCAGACGCCGGGCGGGATCTCGTGGTCGGCCGTGCGGACGACGTCGACGCGGACGCCCAGACGCCGCATCGTCGCGGCGGCGACGTCCAGCAGCCCGTCCGTGTTGCTCGGCTCGGGGGACCGCTTGAGGCTGCCGTTGAAGACGACCGCGCGCAGATCGTCGTAGGCGGTGGGCGCGTTGTCGGCCAGCTCGTCGACGAACGACCGGATGGAGGCAGGGATGGACATGCCCGCCAGTCCCGCCCGCCGCCGATCCGTTACAGCACCGCCGGGAGGCCGAACGCGTCGAACAGGCGTGGGTCGAACGTCGTCATCTCCGCGAAGCGGCCGCCCTCGACGCGCATGACGTCGAGCTTGAACGCGCGGAACTCCGTGTCGCCAGGCCGGCGCAGGTAGCCCGCCGTCGCCGGCTGGCGGTTCACACGCAGCTCGAGCAGGCGCCAGGCGCCGAGGCGGCGCGAGCCGAAGGCGCGGTCGAACAGCGGGGCGAGCGCGTCGACGCCGAGGTACAGGTGCGGGTGGGGCGGCATGGTCACGCGGATGTCCTCGCGCATCAGCGCGACCATCCCGGCCACGTCCTCGCGCTCGTGCGCGTCGATCCACGCCCGCACGAGCGCGCGCTCGTCCTCCTCCGGCACCGACTCGCCGCGCCGGTCCCAGTCACGCCGCAGCGTCGCGTGCGCGCGCTGCAGGGCGCTGTTGACGGCGGGGACGGACGTGTCGAGCAGCTCGGACGTCTCCGCCGCCGACCAGCCCATGACGTCGCGCGCGATGACGACCGCCCGCTGACGCGGCGGCAACAGCTGGATGACGGCGAGGAACGCGAGCTCGATCGTCTCGCGGGCGACCGTCTCGTCGAGCAGCGAGTCGGCGTACGGCTGGATCCACGGGACCTCGCCGAGGGAATCGACCGTCTGCGGTCGCCGGCCGCGGCGCTTCAGCGCGTCGAGGCAGGCGTTCGTGGCGATCCGGTACAGCCAGGCGCGCGCGTTCGGCCCGCCCGCGAACGTCTCGCGCGCGCGCCACGCCCGCAGCAGCGTCTCCTGGACGGCGTCCTCCGCCTCCTCGAACGAGGCGAGCATCCGGTAGCAGTGGACGTGCAGCTCGCGACGATGACGCGCGCTGAGCGCCGCGAGGTCCCCTTCGGTGAGCATGCCGGTGAGACGCCGCCCGGCGGCTGCGCTCATCGGTCCTACGCGGCCTGCGCGCCCTTGCCGGGGTTGAAGAGGTCGTGCGGGTCGAGCGCCTCCTTGATCGTGCGCATGAGCCCGACCGCCGCCTCGCCGTGCTCCTCGACGAGGAAGCGCGACTTGCCGTAGCCGACGCCGTGCTCGCCGGTGCACGTCCCGCCACGCGCGAGCGCGCGCCGCACGACGCGGTCGTGGAACTCCTCCGCGGCGACGAGCTCCTCGGGCCGGTCCGGGTCGAGGACCACCGCGACGTGGAAGTTGCCGTCGCCGACGTGACCGACGATCGCCGCCTTCAGGCGGTGCTCGGCGATGTCCTCCTGCGCCTCCAGCACGCTCGCCGCCAGCTCGGACACCGGCACGCACACGTCGGTCGTGAGGACCTCGCAGCCCGGCTGCGTCGCCTTCGTCGCCTCGTAGGCCCCGTGTCGCGCGCGCCACAGGCGGCGGCGCTCGGCCTCGTCGGCGGCGGCCTCGTAGCCCTGCAGCCCGTGCTCCTGCGCGATCTCGCGGACGCTCTCGGCCTGCGACGCGACCTCGGCCTCCCCGCCGTGGAACTCCAGGAACAGCGTCGGCGTCACCGGCATGTCGAACTCGAAGTGCTTGTTGATCATGTCGATCGTGAGCTCGTCGGCGAGCTCCATTCGCGCCACCGGGATGCCGTACTGCGCGACCTCGGTCACGGTGGAGACGGCGTCCTCCATCGCCCCGAACGACAGGACCGCCGCGACCATCGCCTCGGGCGTCGGATGAACGCGCAGCGTCGCCTCGACGATGAGCCCGAGCGTGCCCTCCGCGCCGATGAACAGCCGCGTGAGGTCCAGACCGGCGGAGGACTTGCGGGCGCGCGAGCGCGTCCGCACGAGCTCGCCGTCGGGCGTGATCACGAGCAGCGAGAGGACGTTCTCGCGCATCGCGCCGTACCGCACCGTCGTGGTGCCCGACGCGCCCGTCGCGATCATGCCGCCGAGCGTCGCGTCGGCGCCGGGGTCGACGGAGAAGAACACGCCCTCCGGCCGCAGCCGGGCGTCGAGCTGGCGGCGCGTGACCCCCGCCTGGACCGTCACGTCGAGGTCCTCGACGGAGATGCGGGTGATCGCGTTCATGCGCGTCATGTCGATGCTGACCCCGCCGCGCAGAGCCATGATGTGGCCCTCCAGCGAGGATCCGGCACCGAACGGGATCATCGGCGTCTCGTGGCGGATGCAGGTCCGCACGATCTCCAGGCACTCGTCGACCGTCTCGGGGAACACGACCGCATCGGGCAGGGCGGGCGGGTGGAACGAGGAGTCGGTGCCATGGAGGCGGCGGATGTCGTCCCCGGTCTGGACCTGGTCGGCGCCGAGCGCCGCCGTCAGCTCATCGATACAGCTCGCGTGGATCGTCGTCATCGCCCTGGATCATCCCGCGCCGGGCCACGGCCGTGCCAGCCCGAGGTGCTCGCGCAGCGTCGTGCCCTCGTACTCCGTCCGGAACGAGCCGCGCTCCTGCAGCAGCGGCACGACCTCGTCGGCGAAGCGATCCAGCCCCGCCGGCGTGATGTGCGGGACGAGGATGAACCCGTCGCAGGCGTGCGTCTGCACGTGCAGGTCGAGCTGGTCGGCGATCGTCGCCGCCGAGCCCACGAACGTCTGGCGCGCGGCGCGCCGCACCATCAGGTCGCGGATCGACAGGTCCTCGGCCGTCGCCTCCGCCCGCCACTCGTCGGCCGTCGCCTGGCGCCGCCCGGTGAAGCTGCGCGCCGGGATCGACCCCGGCGCGATCGTGCTCTCGCCCTCGATCGGGTCGATGTCGGGCAGCGGCCCGTCCGGGTCGTACTCGGACAGGTCGCGGTTCCAGAGCTGCTCGAGGAAGACCATGGCCGTCGGGCCGCTCACCTGCTGACGACGGACGATCTCGGCCTGCTCGCGCGCCTCCTCGTCCGTGTCGCCCAGGACGAAGGTGACGCCGGGGAGGATGAGCAGCTCCTCGGGCTCGCGGCCGTAGGCCTGCATCCGCGACTTGACGTCGGCGTAGAAGGCGCGGCCGTCCTCCAGGCCGCCGTGGCGCGTGAAGATCCCGTCGGCGTGCTCGGCGGCGAACTCGCGACCGTCGGCGGAGTCGCCCGCCTGGATGACGACCGGCCGGCCCTGCGGCGAGCGCGGCAGGGTGAAGCGCCCCTCGATGTCGACCTGCTCGCCGTGGAACGCGAACGCCCCGGCGTCGGGCCGTGCGAGGAACCTGCCCGTCGCGGGGTCGGCGACGAGGTCGCCCGGCGCCCACGAGTGCCAGAGCTGCGTGGCCGACTCGAGGAGCTCGCGGCCACGGACGTAGCGGTCGCCGTAGTCGAGGTAGCCGCCGCGGCTGAAGTTGCGGCCGGTGAGCGCATCGGTCGACGTCACGAGGTTCCACCCCGCGCGCCCGTCGGAGAGATGGTCGAGGGTGCCCAGGGCGCGGGCGAGCTCGTAGGGCTCGTGATAGGTCGCGGTGAGCGTCGCCATGAGGCCGATGCGCTCGGTCACCGCGGCGAGCGCGGCCAGGATCGTGAACGACTCGGGGCGCCCCACGACGTCGAGATCGTGGACGTGGCCTGCGTGCTCGCGCAGGCTCAGGCCCTCGGCGAGGAAGAAGAAGTCGAACTTCGCGCGCTCGGCCGTCTGGGCCAGGTGCACGAAGGACGCGAAGTCGATGTGACTGCCGGACGCCGGGTCGCTCCACACCGTCGTGTTGTTCACGCCCGGGAAGTGGGCGGCGAGATGGATCTGGCGCTCGTTCATGCGGCGTACCGGTTCGTCGCGGCACCGAGTCCGAGGCGCTCGCGCAGCGTCCCCGCAGCGTAGGAGCGCGGGACCCTGCCCCTCGACTGCAGCTCGGGGACGACCCCACGCGTGATCGCGCGCAGGTCGTGTGGGATGGCGGCCGGCAGAAGCCGGGTCGGCGGGCGCTCCTCGAGGACGTCGGCGAGCCCCGAGGGCGTGCCGGTGAAGACGTCCACCCCCGGCCCGAGCGGGTGCAGCGCGTCGAGCCGGTCGCGCCGCCCCACGGCGCCCCCCTCGTCGTCGTCGAGGAAGACGACGAGGTCCTCGAGGACGAGATCGGCCCCGAGGCCGGGCTCGGTCGCGAGCACGACGGGCTGGCCCTGCGGCGGCCGCGGCGTGATCGACGGCCCGCGGATCCGGAAGCGCTCGCCGTCGAAGTCGATGTGGTGCAGCTTGGACCGGTCGACGAACCGGTGGCGCTCGGCGTCGCGGATCTCCGCGCCCTCCTCCCACGAGTCCCAGAGCCGGCGGACCACCTCGACGTGCTCGGCGCCCTCCGCACGCAGCACCTCGCGCGACGGCAGCCCGCGCCGCCCCGCGTGCGCGGCCTCCCAGTGGCTCGACGCCACGCGCGCGAGCCACGCCGCGCGGCCGTCGCTGACGTAGTCGATCGTCGCGATCTGGGTGGAGACGTGGAACGGCTCGGTCAGCGTCGTCGTGACGACCGGCGCGATGCCGATCCCGCGCGTCGCCGGGGCGATCCGCGCGGCGAGCACGATCGCGTCCAGGTAGCCGCGGGTCGCGTCGGTGCGGTCGTCGGGCCCGTCGGGATCGCTCGACTGCAGCGCGAGGGCGTCCTCGATCGTCACGAGGTCGATCACGGCCTCCTGCGCCTCGACGACCTGGTCGATCCACCAGCGCGCGGTGAGCAGCTCGCCCGGCCGCGCGCCGGGCTCGCGCCAGGCCGCCGGATGCCATCCCGCGCCGGCGAGTCCTACTGTCAGGTGGAGGTTCTTCGTCATATCGGTCTTCAATGATTGCGATCTCCGTCCTCGACCAGGCACCGCGCCGCTCCGGCGGCCCACCAGGGCATGCCCTGAACGACGCCCTGACCCTCGCCCGCCACGCGGAGGGCCTGGGGTTCCATCGGTTCTGGATCGCCGAACATCACGCGTTCGCCGCGGTCTCGGTCGCCGCCCCGGAGGTGGTCATCGCCCACATCGCCGCGCACACGCACCGGCTGCGCATCGGGTCCGGGGGCGTCCTGCTGCCCAACCGCCGGCCGCTGCAGGTCGCCGAGCAGTTCTGCACGCTCGAGGGCATGTATCCCGGTCGCATCGACCTCGGGATCGGGCGCTCGGAGGGCGCGGTCGACCCGGCGACCGTCGAGGCGCTCGGCCGTCCCCAGGACACCGCCCACGGCCCCGGCTACGACCGCCAGCTCGACGAGCTGCTCTCGTTCGGCGGCGTCCGGCCGCTGCCGGCGAGCGATCCGCTCGCCGGCGTGCGCGCGGTGCCGACCGACGTCGCGCTGCCGCCCATCACCCTGCTCGGCTCGACGACCAGCTCCGCCGAGACGGCGGCGCGGCGCGGGTTCGCCTACGCGTTCGCCTCGCACACGAACCCGGACGGCGCGGCCCCGGCGCTCCTCGCCTACCGGGAGGGCTTCGTGCCGGCGCGCGAGGGCGACGAGCCCTACGCGATGCTCGCGCTGAAGGTCACCGTCGGCGCCGACGACGCCCACGCCGAGGCGCTCGCCGCGCCCTGGCACCTGGCCATGGTCCGCCAGCGGGCCGGCATCGGGGCGCCGATCGTGAGCGTCGAGGAGGCGCTGGCCCACACGTGGACCGACGAGGAGAAGCGCGCCGAGGAGAAGGTCGACGTCCGCGCCGACGCCGTCGGCGGCCCGCAGCGGGTCCGGGCCCGGATCACGGAGATGGCTCGCGCCGCGCAGGCCGACGAGGTCTTCGCGATCACGAACACCTTCGACCTGGCGGATCGCCTCGCCTCCTACGACCGGCTCGCCGACGTCATGGCCCTGGCTCCGGCCCGGGCGGCGTGAGCCCGGCCAGGACGAACGCGTCGGCCTCCGTGCGCGGCGGCGTGCGGCCCTCCCCCCATCCCAGCCGGGCGCGGTAGCTGCCCATCACGCCGCTCTCGATGAGCGCGGCCTCGTCCAGGCCGGGGTGCGGATCGCGCAGCGGCGAGACGTAGAGCGCGTCGGCGGGGCAGTGGGCCTCGCAGATGAAGCAGGTCTGGCAGTCGTCCTGCCGCGCGATGACCGGCGCGCCTCCGGGCACGAGGTCGAAGACGTCCATCGGGCACGCCTTGATGCACAGGTTGCAGCGCGTGCAGCGGGCGTCGCTGACGATCTCGATCACGCCGTCACCCCCAACGGCTCGTCGGAGACGGCGACCTCGTCGACCCCGTCGAGCACGATGCGGACCGCCAGCGCGTCGTTCGTCGCCGGCATGTCGTCGCGCACGTGCATGCCGCGCGACTCCGCCCGCGCCAGCGCGCCCGTGAACGCCCAGCGCGCCGTCGCCAGCATCGCCGCCGCCTCCCGCGCGCGGACCGCGCCGCGCGCGTCGGCCCCGCGCAGCGTCCGGCCCACGGCGCCCCAGAGGCCGTCGAGCGCGACCTGCGCCCGGCGCATCCCTGGGCCCGTGCGCAGCGCGTTGATCTCCAGCGGCAGCGCGTGCGCCTGCACCTCGCGCGTGACGTCGCGCCACTCGTCCGCCGGCCCCGGCCGGCCCGTCGGCCGCAGGCCGACGCGGCCCGCGCCGTGCACCGCCGGCTCCGCGTCGGGCTCCCGGGCGGCGTGCTCGGCCGCGGCCCGTCCCGACCACGTCCCCGAGGCGATCGTGAACGCGGCGTTCGCCGCGCCCGCTCCGCTCGCCGCGCCGACGATCCGCTCACGCGACAGGGTGTCCCCGGCCGCCCAGAGGCCGGGGACGCCCGTCCAGCACGACTCGTCCGCGGGACGGAGGCCGCCGGTGCCGCGCACGGTCCCCTCCTGGACGAAGCCGATCTCGAAGCGCCGTCGGAAGGGGTCGATGCCCAGGCGGTCGAGCGCCATGAAGAAGTTCGGCATGGCCGCGCGCATGGCGGGACGCGAGGCCTCGGGCGCGCGGTCGAGGATCGAGAAGACCGGCCCGCGCAGCGCCGCGCGCGCGAGGCTCGCCTCCCACGGGTGCGGGCCGACGGCGCCGACGGCGCCCGACCAGCCGAGCGCGACGACCTCGCCGTCGGCGTCCGTGAACGTCGACGCGCCGTAGAAGCCGTTCTTGTCCAGCGACGACCCCTTGGGCACGATCCCGTAGTAGTTGGAGAACTCCATGCCCGACAGGCGCGCGCCGACCTCAGCGCCCATGAGGTAGCCGTCGCCCGTGTCGACGTCGGAGCCCAGCGAGCCACTGCGGTACGAGCAGCCGCCGGTCGCGAGGACGACCGCGCCGGCGGTGATGCGCCAGTCGCGCTCCTGCTGCCGGCGCACGCCGGCGGCGCCGCGGACCGCGCCATCGTCGTCGACGAGCAGCTCGAGCGCCGGCGAGTGGTCGAGGATCCGCACGCCGATGCGCGCGGCGCGGCGGCGCAGCGCCCGGCCGTAGACGGGCCCTTCGATCACGGGCCGTGAGGCGCGCGGCAGGTTCGGCAGCTGCAGGGGCGGCGACGGATGCGCGAGGTCATCGGCGACCTCCGGGAAGCGCCGCCACGTCTCCTCGAGGACCCGGGCCATCCACGTCGGGTCCGAGAGGCCCCCGCCGACCCGGTCGCGCTCGGCCATCGCGGCCTCACGACCCTCGGGCGGCACCCACCAGTGACCCGCGGTGGCCGCGGCGGCGACGCCGCTGGCGCCGGCGAACCCCTTGTCCACGAGCACGGTGCGAGCGCCGTGCTCGCGCGCCGTCAGCGCGGCCCAGAGCGCCGCGGGGCCGCCCCCGACGACGAGGACGTCGGTGCGGAGCTCCAGTGGGCTGCGAGGTGTTGTACGTTCCATCGTCCAATTCTTGATCGACTTAGACTAGATTAGCGAAGGGAGGAATCATGGCAGCCACAGCACTCCGCTCCAGAGAGGTCGTCGTCGGCCCCGGCGCAGCCCGCAGCAGGGCGCGACCGGTCGCGGCGCTGCGCCGCGTCGGGAGCTCGCGCTGGCTCGTCGTCGCCGGCCCCCTCCTCCTGCTGGGCGTCTGGGAGCTGGCGACGACCGTCGGCGGCGTCGCGCCGCAGACGCTGGCGTCGCCGGCCACTGTCGCCTCGACGGCCTGGGACCTCACGAAGAGCGGCGAGCTCCCCGACGCGCTGGTCGTGTCCCTGCGCCGCGTCGCGATCGGCCTGCTGCTCGGCGTCTCGGCGGGCACCGTGCTCGCGGTCCTGTCCGGGCTGTTCCCGGTCGGCGAGCGCCTCATCGACCCGCTCGTCCAGATGTTCCGCACGATGCCCGCGCTGGCGCTCGTGCCGCTCTTCATCCTCTGGTTCGGCATCGACGAGCGCCCCAAGGTGCTGCTGGTCGCCTTCGCCGTCGCGTTCCCGATCTACGTCAACACGTACGGGGGCATCCGCGGCGTGGACGGCCGGCTCGTCGAGGCCGGCCGCGTCTTCGGCCTCGGGCGCTGGGGCCTCATCCGCCACGTCGTGCTCCCGGGGGCGCTGCCGTCGTGGCTCGTCGGCCTGCGCTTCTCGCTCGGGATCGCGTGGATCGTGCTCGTCGCGGCGGAGCAGATCAACGCGACCTCCGGCATCGGCGCGCTCATGACGAACGCGCAGAACCTCCTGCAGACCGACGTCATCCTCGTCGGGCTGCTCGTCTACTCGGCGCTCGGGCTGGCATCCGACCGGCTCGTGCGCGCCCTCGAACGGCGGACGCTCTCGTGGCGACAGGGCCTGCAGTCGCTCTGAGCACCACCGCGGCGGTCCTCGACGGCTACGGCCGTCGCTTCGGCGACCGGACGGTGATCGAGCACGTCGACCTCGACCTGCGCGAGGCCGAGGTCGTGGCCCTGCTCGGCGCGAGCGGCTCGGGCAAGAGCACGCTTCTGCGGGCGCTCGCGGGGCTCGACCCCGAGGCCGAGGGCATCGTCGAGGCGCCTCCCGAGCGCGCCGTCGTCTTCCAGGACCACCGCCTGCTGCCGTGGCGCCGTGTCTGGCGCAACGTGATCATCGGATTGCGCGGCCGGACCCGCGACGACGCGATCCGCGCGCTCGACGAGGTCGGGATCGCCGCCCGCGCCGATGCGTGGCCGGGCACGCTCTCGGGCGGCGAGTCCCAGCGCGTCGCGCTCGCCCGAGCCTTCATCCGCGAGCCGCGGCTGCTGCTGCTCGACGAGCCGTTCGGCGCGCTCGACGCGCTCACGCGCATCCGGATGCACGCGCTGCTGCGGGCCCTGTGCGACCGCCATCGCCCGGCGACCCTGCTCGTCACCCACGACGTCGACGAGGCCATCGTCCTCGCCGACCGGGTGCTCGTCCTCGCGGACGGTCGCATCACGACCGACCTGCGCATCGACCTCTCCGCCGGACGCCGGCGGACGGACCCGGGCGTCGCCGATCTGCGCGCCCGGCTGCTGTCCCAACTCGGCGTCCAGGAGGACGCCGTGCAACCCGAACCACCACTGGAGCCCTGACGTGATCCCGTCCCAGCACCTGCGCCGCGTAGCGGCGCTCCTCGCCCTGCTCGCCGCGACCCTCGTCGTCGCCGCATGCGGCAGCGACGACGACAGCGCGGGGAGCGCCACGGCCGCATCGAGCTCCGGCGGCGACGTCGCGCTGCGCGTCGCCTACATCGGCACCGCCGGCAAGTTCAACGGCCCCGAGGGCTATGCGTACGACAAGGGCAAGCTGCAGGAGTGGCTGAAGCCCGCGGGGGTGAGCTCGGTGAAGCCCGTCGAGTTCGCCAACGGCCCGCTCGCCACGCAGGCCCTCATCGGCGGCAGCGTCGACATCATCATCGCCGGCGACACCCCGCAGCTCATCGCGAAGTCCCAGGGCGTCCCGGCCCAGGCGATCCTGCAGAACCGCGTCGGCATCAACGCGTGGCTCATCGGCAGGAAGGACGGCCCGAAGACCGTCGCCGACCTCGCGGGCAAGCGCGTCGCCCGCCAGCAGGCGTCCTTCCAGGACCGCTACCTGCAGGGGCTCCTGGAGGACAAGGGGCTGAGCGGCAAGGTGCAGCTCACCGCGATGCTCAACCCGCAGGCGATCGCCGCGCTGCAGAAGGGCGCCCTGGACGCGGCCGCGATCGCGGTCGTGCAGTCCAAGGGCCTCGCCGACCAGGGGTTCCCGGTCCTCGACAAGTCCGACGACCACCCCGAGCTGCAGGGGACCTCGGTCACCACGATCAGCGACTCCTTCGCGAAGAAGCACCCCGACATCGCGAAGGCGTTCGTCGACGCGCACTTCAAGGCGCTCGACCTCGCGAAGTCCGAGGAGGACCCGTACTACGCCTACCAGGCGACCGCGACAGGCGCCCCGGAGGACGTCGTCCGCGCGTGGGATCCGCTCACGAGCTACCCGACGGAGGCGTTCACGCCGGAGGGCACGAAGCAGCTGCAGGGCACGCTGGACTTCCTCGTGGCGCAGAAGCTGGCGAAGCCGTTCACCCTGGCGGACTGGGGCGTAGGGAGCTGAGCCGGGCGGCGATCAGCTCCTCGTCGGCCACGCTCAGCAGGCCCGTCCCGCACGGGGGCGTGACCAGGCTGGTCGCCGCGACCTGACCGGCCGGGGGTCCCAGCGAGTCGACCGCCGCGGCCAAGCGGGCCGCGGCGGCCGGCGCCGCGCCCCAGGCGATCCGCCCGCCGCGCTCGACGACCCGGCGCAGCACCGCGGCGCCGTCCGCCCCGAGGCCGTGGCGGGCGAGATCGAACGACACGACGCCGGGCTCGAGCGCATCGACGAGCGACCAGGGCACCGGGCCGCACACGTGCAGGCCCCACGCGCTCGCGCCGGTCAGCCGCAGCGGGCCCCAGACGTCCGGGTCGGTGACGCGGGCCGACGCGAGGCCCGGCTCGTCGACGAGCAGGATCACGCCGAGGCTCAACTCCTGCAACCGCCGGACCTGGCCTGCCGCGTTGGCCGCCAGCCACGTCGCGATCTCCCGCGCGAGGCCGGCGTCGCCGGGGCCCTCCAGCGCCGTCGCCAATGTCGCGGGACCCGTGACCTGCAGCTTCACGAGCCCGTGGGCGGGCGGCGCGGCGCGGACCGCCGCGACGAACGCGTCCCACGCTGCCGGGCGCTCGCGGTCGCGATCCGGGCTCCAGCCGCAGGCGGGCGGCTCGCCGCCGAGCCACTCGCGGACCATGTCGCCCTCCGCACGCGGGAGCTGCGGGCAGAACGGCACGTCGTAGGCGCGCACGACGTGACGGACGGCGGCCACGGGATCGGCGTGGGGCAGGCTCCCCACGCCGGTCGTGGCGTACGGCGGCAGCGAGACCACTAGCCGCGGCTCGCGGCGACCTCCTGCTCGTACTTCGCCGTCATGTGCGCGACGGCGTCGTTCTGCGTCTTGGACATCTCGCCGTGGGTCGCGGACGCGCGCGCCCGCGCGTCGATCGTCGGCTGTGCGTGGCCCTGGAAGATGGGCATGACGTGCTGGGCGATGAGCTCGTAGGAGCGCTTCGTCGCCTCCGGGTTGGCCCACTCGTGGGCGAGCATGAGGTACGCGCCGAACCCGCCGTTGCTCTGTGTCTGGAGCTTGGATATCTGCGCGGCCACGTCCTCCCACGTTCCGATCGCGCCGACGCCCGAGGTGTTGACGAAGTCGACCATCTCGCGCTTGGCGTGCTCGCCCTCGATGCCCATCTGCGGGAAGGCGGCGACGCCCTCGAAGTACCGGAACCACTGCTCGATGCCGTGCTCGACGTCCTTGTAGGCCTGCTCGCGGGTCTCCGCGGCGTGCACGAGGCCGACGAGCCGCCAGTCCTTGCGGTCCACCGTCTGCCCGTAGGCCTGCGCGCGCTCCTCGGCGACGCCCCAGTGGTGGCCGAGTGCGTCGAAGCCCTCGGGCGTGAGCGTGGCGCCGACCGACAGCAGCCCCAGCCCGTAGCGGCCCGCGAGCCGCGGGCCCGTCGGCGACGCGACCGCCGCGACGGCGATGTCGAAGTGCGGCTCGGTGTAGGGGCGCAGGTGCAGCCGCGCGTCGTAGAGCTTGTGGGTCGCGGTCTCGGCGGTGACCGGCTCGTCCCCGCGCAGGAGCCGCATGATGATGTCGAGGTTCTGGTCGAGGAGCTCGCGCGTGTCGGTCGGGTTCAGGCCGATCATCGCGGAGTCCGTGGGCAGCGAGCCGGGGCCCAGCCCGAGCATCGTGCGCCCGCGCGTGAGGTGGTCCAGGAGCACCATGCGCTCGGCCACCCACAGCGGGTTGTGGTACGCGACCGACGTGACGCCCGTGCCCAGCCGGATGTGCCGCGTGCGCTCCGCGGCGGTCGCGATGAAGATCTCCGGCGAGGCGATGATCTCGCTGCCTGCCGAGTGGTGCTCGCCGATCCAGGCCTCGTCGTAGCCGAGCCTGTCGAGGTGCGCTATCAGCTCGAGGTCGCGCTGGAACGCCAGGGTCGGGTTCTCGCCGGCCGGATGGAACGGCGCGAGGAACATCCCGAAGCGCAGCCTGCCCATGCCTGTCTCCCCTCGTGGACGGACACGGACGATAGACGGACGACGGCTACTTGATCAGGACCTTCGTGCCGACGGGGACCCGCGGGTACAGGTCCTCGACGTCGGCGACGTGCATCCGGATGCAGCCGTGCGATGCGCGCGAGCCGATCGACCAGTCCTCGGAGGTGCCGTGGATGCCGACGCCGTCGGCGATCCCGAGCCAGCGCGCCTTGAGCGGGTTGTTCGGCGCTCCGCCGGGGATGACCTGGCCCTGGAGGCTCCCGGCCCACGCGGAGTTCGGGACGTGCCAGGCCGGGTTGACCTGCTTGTTCGCGATCGAGTACACGCCCGGCGGCGTGTCGTGGCCGGCCTGGCCGACGGCGATCGGGTAGGACTTCGAGAACTTCAGGTTCTTGAAGACCCGCAGGCGGAAGTTGTCCCGGTCGACGGTGAGGATCGTCCCGTAGACCTTGCCGAGGTCGTTCGCGTTCACGGCAGCCGCGAGGCGCTTCGTGCGCTCCGGGCGCAGGATGCGCGACGCCCGTGGCTGATCGAGCGCCGCGTCGATCTGCGTCGCCAGCGCCGTGGCGTCGATCTCCGCGCCGGCCTTCGCCCGCGTGCGGTAGATGTGGCGGACGGTGATGCGGACCGTCGCGTCGCGCGGCTTCTGGCGCGTCCCGACCGCGACCGACTGGGCGAACGTGCGGACCGGTAGCTTCGCGTGGCTCAGCACCAGGCCGACGTCGGCGGTCTGCCCCGCTGGGAGCTTGCGCCCGGCGTACAGCGCGCGGCGCGCGGTCTTCGAGGCGTCGAAGGTGAGCTTCGCGTCGGCGGCCTTCAGGCGCAGCGTCTTGCCCGGGGCGTGGACGATGACGTCGCGCTGCAGCTTCGTCGTGAGGAGCGCGTCGAGGCGGTCCTTCGCGATCGTCAGCGTCGTGCCGGACAGGTCGACGCCGGCGGCGCTGACGCCGGGAGCGATCGTCTCGCCCGGGCGGGGCGCCTGGGCCGCCGCGGGCGCCGCGACGACGGCCGCCGCGACGAGCGCGACGACGACGGCGGGAAGGGAGCGCACCGGTGCCATGCGGGGGCGCAGGTTAGCTGGCAACGAGCGCGGTCTCGGCAACTTCACCATCATGCGACGGGTGGACATCCCACGCTTCCCGTCCGACCTGCTCGGGCGACTCCGGGCGGATCCGCTACGAGCGCCGGAGACGATCGCGCTCGTCGCGGGCGAGGTGCACGGCCCGGCGGCGGCCGAGTGGGCCCGCGACCTGCGGTCGCGCTACGAGATGAGCGACCGCGACCTCGCCAAGCGGGCGAAGGCGCGCCACGCCGCGCTCGCCCGGTTCGGCGGCGCGGCGACCGGCCTCGGCGGGTTCATCACCTACATCCCCGACCTCGTGTCGCTCCTCTGGATCCAGTCGCGGCTCGTGTTCTACGTCGCCGCGGCCTACGGGCAGGATCCGTGCGCGCCGGCGCGCCCCGCGGAGCTGCTCGTCCTGCGCGACCTCTACCCCGACGTCGAGGACGCCGAGGCCGCGCTCGCGGGCACAGGGCGCCGACTCGCGTACGCGACCCTCGACAAGTCCCTGCGGGGCTCGCGCGACGCCGAGCTGTTCGGCTCGCTGCTGCGGTTCTCCGGCAAGCGCGCCGCGCGGCGGGTCGCAGCGAAGTCCATCCCGGGGTTCGCGGTCGTCTTCAACTCGTGGTCCAACGAGCGCGACACGCGCGCGCTCGCGAACAGGGCGATGGCCTACTACGCCTCGGTGCCGGCCGCGCGGTGATGCGGAAGGGGCGGCGGTTCGATCCGCCCTGCCGTCCGGAGCGGAACGTACGGTCCGCGACACCTTGTTCGTGCGCCAGATGCAGGATGGTTGTGAGGTGGACTGCGTGCTGCTGGTCCGCCGGGCCGAGCGCCGTGGCGGCGCCGACGGCCCCGAGTACGTGCAGCTCCTCGTGGGGGACCGGACGGGCTCGGTGCCCGCCGTCGTGTGGGAGGCGATGCCGGACATCGTGCGCCCCGGCAGCCCGGTCCACATCACGGGGCGCGTCGCCGGGTCGCCGCGCCAGCTCGTCGTCCAGGCCCTGCGCGTCCCCGCGCCCGGCACGTGGCGGGACGAGGACCTGCACGACGGACCCCCGCGCGCTGCCGCGCACATGGAGGAGGACCTCCGGGCGCTGGTCGCCACCGTGCAGGACGCGCACCTCGGCGCGCTGCTGGACCGCTTCTTCGGCGAGGGGTCGGATGCGTGGGCGCGCTACAGCCAGGCGCCGGCCGCGAAGTCCTTCCACCAGGCCTACCGCCACGGGCTCCTCGAGCACTCGCTCACCGTCGCGCAGGCGGTGAGCGCCGTGAGCGCGATCTTCCCCGGGATCGACCGCGACGTCGCCGTCACCGGCGCGCTGCTGCACGACATCGGCAAGCTCGAGGCCTACGCGGCCGACCAGGCCCGCATCGACCTCACCGACGCCGGGCGCCTCCAGGGCGAGATCTCGCTCGGGTACTACGCGGTGCGGCGCGCGATCGAGGAGACCGACGGGTTCCCGCCGCAGCTCGCCGAGGCGCTGCTGCACATCATCCTCGCCCACCACGGGTCGCTCGAGCACGGCTCACCGGTCGTTCCGTGCACGCGCGAGGCGACGCTCGTGCACTTCATCGACAACCTCGGTGGCCGGCTCGGGTCGTTCGACCGGCTCGAGAAGAGCCTCGCTGCGGGCGAGCGCTGGTCGTCGTTCGATCGCGCGCTGGGTGGGACGGCGTACTTCCCGCGGCCTGACGCTAGGCCCGCGGCCGCGTGATCCCGTCGATGATCTCGCCCATCTGACCCGCGGCCTCGAGGATGCGCGAGAGGAACTCGGCCCGGTCCTCCGGGCTCAGCTTCCCCTCGCCTCGCTCGAGCATCCGGGCGAAGCCCTCCACGACGGTCAGCGGCGTCCGCAGGTCGTGCGCGAGCTTGTGCAGCTCCTCCTCGTTCAAGACTCGTCGTTCCTGTCGATCGTGATGTCTCCCCGCTGCAGCGCGATCGCTATGGCGTGTACCCGGTTTCGCGCCTGCAGCTTGCGGATGACGTTGCGGACGTGGGTCCGCACGGTCTCGACCGACACGCCGAGCTGCGCACCGACGTCCTGTGCCGTCCCGCCCTCCGCCATGAGGTGCATGATCTCGCGCTCGCGCGGCGAGAGGTTCGGCAGCCGCGACGTGGCGTGCTCGGACAGCAGCACCCGGTCGAGGCGGGGGTCGACGTACGTCCCGCCGTCGGCGACCCGCTCGACCGCCGACAGCAGCTCGTCGATGGATCCGGCCTTCAGCGCGTAGCCGCGTGCGCCGGAGTCCAGGCCGTCGTAGAGCAGCTCGAAGTCGCTGTCGCCGGTGTAGAGGATCACGCCGAGCCCGGGCGTCCGCTCGAGCAGCTGCCGGGTCAGGTCGATGCCGCTGCCGTCGGGGAGCCGGATGTCCACGATCGCGACGTCGGGCTCGGCGTGATCGACGACGTCGAGCCCCGCGGCGACGTTCGCGGCCGCCGCGACGACCTCCATCCCGCCCTGCCGGAGCAGCACCGCGAGGCCCTCGCGGAGGGCCTCGTGGTCGTCGATGATCACCAACCGGGTCACGGGTGGGCGCGAACCTATCCCGTACCGGCACGTCGTGCGCAAAACACCGCGAAAGCGTGCGTCCGCGCCTCGCCGCGCGCAAAGAAGCCCCCAAAGAGCGGCGGGAACCGGACGCCCGTCGTCCGCGGCGATCTATCGTGGGCGGACTCATGGCGAAGGACACCGAGAAGCTCATCCGGCAGCTGTCGCTCATCTCGTACCTGATGGCCGAGCGCCGCCCCGTCACCGCGTTGGAGATCCGTCGCGACGTCGAGGGCTACAGCGGCATGAACGAGGATGCGTTCGCGCGCCGGTTCTACGCCGACCGCTCCGAGCTCGACTCGCTCGGCATCCAGCTCACGGTGGACCGTCCGCCCGACGCCGTCGCCGAGCAGGAGAACTACTCGCTGCGCCCGGAGGAGTTCCACCTCCCGGCGATCGCGTTCACCGACGGCGAGCTCGCCGCGCTCGGCACCGCGCTGTCGCTGCTCGACGGCGAGTTCGCCTACGCCGAGCCACTGCGTCTCGCACTGCAGCAGCTCTCGTGGGGCCGCCCGAGCCCGCTGAGCCAACCCGAGCAGCAGCCGGTCGCGCTCGGCATCACCGCCTCGGCCGGCGGCCATGAGCTGTCGCAGCGCCTCGCCAAGGTCGAGACCGCGATCTTCCGGGGCAAGACGATCCTCTTCGACTACTACACGATGGAGCGCGACGAGACGGGCACCCGCAAGGTCGACCCGTACCACCTGCTCTTCCAGGGCGGGCAGTTCTACCTCCTCGGGCGGGCGCATGACCGGGGTGCGCTGCGCGTCTTCCGCCTGTCGCGCATCCGCGGCAAGGTCGCGTACGCGACGAAGGCCGAGCACGACTTCCGCCGCCCGACGCGCGAGGAGTTCGACCCGCGCGAGTACGCCAGCCGCGCCGCGTGGCAGTTCGGCGAGACGCAGGGGACCGCCGAGGTGCTCGTGTCCGAGCGCGTCGCCTGGCAGGTCTCGCGCCACTTCGGCCGCTTCGGCGAGATCCGTCCCGGCGACGACGGCGCGGTCGTCTTCGAGACCCCGTACGCGAGCGCCCGGATGCTCGCGTCGTGGGTGCTGCGCCTCGGCGAGCACGTCCAGGTCCTCGGCCCGCCCGAGCTGGAGGACGAGGTGGCCGGGCGCGTCGCGACGCTCGCCTCGCGCCACGCCGACGGCGGCCTGGAGCTGGCCGGGCCGGCCGACCCGCGCGAGCTGCCCGACGCCGAGGCGGACACGGACAGCTCGAGCCGCCGCGGCCAGGGCGACACCGCGATCCGCCCCGAGCGGTTCGCGCGGCTCGTCACGCTCGCGTCCGTGCTCATCGATGCCGGCCGCCGCGGCGAGCTGCTCGACGCGGCCGAGCTCCAGGAGCGCCTGCAGATCTCCGACCGCGAGCTGCG
>Ga0070665_100002226_pt1 | contig 21619 bp, 23 predicted proteins | sample KBSS13metaG_FD_65862 | JGI IMG/M metagenome (GOLD analysis project Ga0070665, IMG submission 65862) | Switchgrass rhizosphere microbial communities from Kellogg Biological Station, Michigan, USA - KBS S1-3 metaG | ecosystem: Host-associated > Plants > Roots > Rhizosphere > Soil ... | reverse complement strand
ACTTCCTTGCGGAAACGATCGAAGAAGGTCGAGCGAGACATGGCAGCCTCCTGAGCAAGCGTCTCCACCGTCATGCTACGACCTGGATCTGCGTGTATCCGGCGCAAGGTCGGCGCCAGCAGCGGATCGGCCATGCCACGCAGAAGACCCGGCGGCGCCTTGGCGCTTGCTGCCGATCGTAACGCGTCGATGAACAACACATCGAGCAATCGGTGGAGGACCATTTCGCGCGCGGCACGATCAGCCCTCGTCTCCTCGTTGATCATTCGGACGAGAGCGATCACTCGCTCTTCACCATGAACTTGGATGACTTCCGGCAGCAGAGATACGAAAAGGGCTTTGTCATCCGAGCCGAAAGTACAATGCCCGACCAGTGCCTTGATCTCCGCCGGCGCTTCCGGGTCGCCCAGGCGAAAGACGCCGGGGCTGGTTTCCAGACGTTGGGGAAGTGCGCCGCGCGGTGGCGGCTCCATGCTGCTCATCGTGAATGAGAAGATCTTTGGGACCAGGACGAAGTCACCCTCAGTGAGCACCATTGGCTCACGACCGGCAATCGTCATCAGGCAACGGCCCTCGACCACGGCGCAGTAGAAGGGGCTTCCGACCTCCGTACGCTCAACGAGCCACCGACCGCCGCCCGTCACCAGCTTTGATATCGACGGGCTCGGCTTCAACAAGGAAACAACTTCGGCAACCGGATCGGTCATCAATTCGGACTTCCGCTAAACAATCTCGGACATCTGCATATAGCAAGTCCGGTTGATCAGGTCCATCTTCAGCCTTGTTAAATCTCAGGAGACGGAACATGCCAAAGATCCTCATCACCGGTTGCTCGTCCGGTTTCGGCCTCGCCATCGCACAAAAATTCTTGAACACCGGGTGGGACGTCGTCGCAACCATGCGCACGCCGCGAAGCGACCTTCTTCCTTCGAACGACAGGCTCGAAATCCTGCAGCTGGATGTCACCAGCGCGGACAGCATTGCTGAGGCGGTCGAAACCGCCGGCACGATCGATGCTCTGGTCAACAATGCCGGGGTCGGCCTGCTCAATGTGCTTGAAGGCACGGAGATGTCGAATATTCGCGAACTGTTCGAGACAAACGTCTTCGGTGCGATGGCGATGTCAAAAGCTGTCCTTCCGCAGATGCGGTCCCGTCGCTCAGGCGTCATCGTTAACGTCAGCTCGGCCGTCACGATAAGGCCGTTGCCCGCGCTTTCGGTTTATAGCGCCAGCAAGGCAGCGCTCAATGCCTTCACGGAGAGCCTCGCGCTCGAGGCGGCGCTGTTCGGCATCCGCGCTAAACTCGTCCTACCTGGCTCTGCACCGACGACCGGCTTCGGCAAGAATGCTGTCTCGCGCATGGGCATGGAAATCCCCGAGCCTTACCAAGCCTTCGTCCAAGCCTACCTGACGAAGGTGAGATCCGGGACTGAAGTCACGACGTCGGATGAGGTCGCAGAGGCTGTCTGGAGGTCTGTGACAGAGAGCGATGCGCCAATGAAGATCTCGGCCGGAGCGGACGCGGAAACCTCATATCGCGAAGCCGGTCATTCGCTCGCCTAACATCATCACCCAAATCAACCTTTGGAGGTCCAGACCCATGAATAATCTGATCAATCTCGCGATGCATATTCCGACACCTGAGGCCGCTCTCACCGTAGCCTACACGCCGATCCGTCTTTCGATGCACGGCCGCCAGCCATTGGAACTGTGTCTGACCGCCCCCGCTACGGGAGCCAAGCTTCCGATCGTGCTGCTGTCGCATGGCTACGGCCCATCCAACTACATTCCGTCAAAGGACGGCTACGCTCCTCTTGTCCAGTTTTGGGCCGAGAGAGGGTTCGTGGTGATCCAGCCGACGCATGCGAGTTCTCGCGTCGGTGGCCTGCCGTCAAATTCATCCGGCACGCCATTCTTCTGGCGCGAGCGTGTCAATGAGATGAAGGCGATCCTTGACCAGTTGGCCGAAATTGAACGGGAGGCGCCAGCCGTTGCTGGCCGGATGGATCATTCACGCATCGGCGCGGTAGGTCATTCCTTTGGCGGCCACACCGTTGGGCTCCTGCTCGGCGCGCAGGTGGATGGTGAGGATTTTTCCGATCCAAGAATCTTGGCCGGCGTTCTCCTGACGACACCGGGCCGCGGCGGCAAGGACATGACGCCTGAGAGTGCTGCCCGGTTTCCGTTTTTCGACGTCGATTTCTCGACGCTCTCGACACGCAGCCTCGTCGTTTGCGGTGATATGGACAATCCGCATTTTACAACCCGCGGTCCTGAGTGGCATGCAGATGCATTCCACGATGCACCGGGCGCTAAAGAAATGCTGATGATGCACGGGGTCGGGCATGGTCTTGGCGGCATTGCAGCTCTCGACGCAAAGGAAACAGACACTGAAGCACCAGACGTGCTGGAAGCGACCCGACGTCTTACGCTCGCCTGGCTTCAGACCGCGCTCGGCGCGGACAAGGGCGCTTGGCCGAGAGCTTGCCTCGCCCTTAAGGGTGAGGTCGCAACGCTTGCGGCGGTCAAAGAGAAGCAGATTTAGACCTGGGGGCGATTGTCTTAGGCATCGTCGGGACTGATCTTGTTATGTCCGCTTTTACCGAGATCGCTCGCGATATTGGTGGCGACCACTTCAACGCAGGCGACCCTCGCGGCTTACGTCGCGGGCACGCGGGTGGGGCTACTCGCCCGTACCTGTTGATCTGGTCGCTCTTCCAGATCCGTGCTGTTCATGGTCCCACTGCCGCCGCGCATTGAGCATTTCCATGACAGGCGATTACGCCGCAGTACCAATCCACGTGCGTTAAATCAATCAATAATTCAGTAGCTATTATGTCTGATTGGCAGGTCGCAGGTTCGCTTCCGCTCAAGGTGTTAGGACTTCAGACACATGCTGATCGCCACGCCCGTCACGCCCCAATATCCGCGACGTTGCTCCCATTTGTTCTTAGCATCGCTTCACGGATCTGCTGCCGCAACCACGCGCAACCGAGATCGCTGTCCATCTGAAGCGGCCACACCATGGATACGGGTGGAAAAGACAGCGCGAGCGGCACAGGGCTTACATCAAGTCCCAGCAGCGGTCCGTAACGAAGCGCGATGCGCGAAGATACGGTGGCAATCACCGCAGACGAACGCGCCGTGGCCAATATCGACATGAAATCCGGAGCCGCCGCCACCACTTCCAGCTCTACACCCGCATGCTCCAGAGCGTCCTTGACGCAGCCATGCAGGCTGTCGGTCTGCGAGATCACCGCATGTTGTGCGGCCAAATAGGCATCCATGCTCACCGGGTTAGTAAGCGTTAGCAATTGCGGATTGAAACAGCACAATACGCTGGATTGATAAAGGGGTTCGCAATGGTGCCGTGAGTCCGGCAGGTAACTGCACCCTACAGACAGATCGATGACGCCCGCATCCATCATCCCATCGACTTCTGCCGTATCGCCACCTCGGGCCAGAATACGAATACCCGGGGCGATATTCCGCAACTGCGCTGTCAGATCGGGCAGCAGCAACAGTTCCACCTCGCTGGAAAGCCCCAGCCGGAATGTTCGACGTTCGGTCGCCGGATCGAAGGCATCCGCCATCAACATCGCCGCTTGCGCCTGTCGCAGAGCCTGCCGCACCGGGCCAGACAAATTGAGCGCCCGTGCCGTGGGCTTCATCACCTGCCCGACACGGATGAACAGCTCGTCCTGAAACAGCGTGCGCAAGGTCGAGATGTTGTGGCTCATGGCAGGCTGCTGGATTTTCAATCGTTGTGCTGCACGCGTTACACTCATCTCTTCCATCATCGCATCGAAGGCGACGAGAAGATTGAGGTCGAAGGAACGAAGATTGAAATGATCGATGACCTGCATGCGTTGTATCGATTTGATTGCTGACTGGCGCATCCTTAGCTGATGGGCAGGAACTTGCAAGCCGTTCCGCACCACAACGTAAGGAGCAAACCCATGCCATCTCGTCGTTCCATTCTCAAAAGCGCTCTGACTGGCTTAGTCGCAGCGCCCTTTGTCGCGCCATCAATCGTCTTCGCCAAGGCACCTTTTGCCGCTGTTCAGGCACCGGGTTTCTACCGGCTGAAGATCGGCTCCGTAGAGGTCACAGCCCTGTCGGACGGCACAATTGCCCTGCCGCTCGCCAAGCTCTACACCAACACTAGCGAAGAACACGCGCAGGGCGCTCTGAACGATGCTTTTCTGCCGGAAATCGTACCAACTTCCGTCAACGCATTCCTGGTCAACACCGGCGAAAGACTGGTGCTGATCGACGCAGGCACCGGTACCTATTTGGGCCCATCGCTCGGCAAGCTCGTGTCCAACATCGAGGCTTCCGGATACAAGGTAGGTGACATTGACGATGTCATCCTCACCCATATTCATACCGATCATTCCGGTGGGTTGATGAGCGATGGCAAACGCACTTTCCCCAACGCCACATTACGGGTCAATGAGGGGGAGGCGAAATTCTGGCTGAGCCCGGAGAACGCCAAAACGGCGACCGGCATCGTCAAGCAGCATTTTGGCGAGGCAGACCAGTGCGTGACGCCTTACGTGCGAGCTGGAAAATTTGAAACCTTCGGAGATAACCAAGCACCCGTCCCGGGTCTGGGCTCGATTCTTTATGCGGGACATACGCCGGGTCACAGCGCCATCACGCTGGAAAGCGAAGGCCAGAAGATCGTCTTCTGGGGCGACATCACCCATGGCGATATCCTGCAATTCGATGAGCCCAGCATCGCCATAGAATTCGATATCGATCAGAAAGCCGCCGTTGCTGCCCGCGACCTTGCATTCAAACAGGCGGTGGACGGTAAATATCTGGTGGCAGGCGCCCATATTGCGTTTCCCGGAGTCGGCCACGTGCGTACAGATAGCACCAATTATGACTGGCTCCCGGTCAACTATTCCTAGGATCAGGATTGACGGTCGGGTTAAGCGATGGCTTGACGAGGCTCGAAATAGCCTCGTCTTCCGCAGCGCCAAAGGTTGTTCTCTACAAGTCTGGCCGGCCCGTATCCACCGTACTTGGTTCAGGTCGAGCGGACGGGGAAAGCAGAACCATCTATGCGTGCGAGACACGGCGCACCCAGCCAGTTTTAGCCGCGGAAAGCTAGGGCTGTGTCGATCTATGTGCGCGGACATGCTCTATGAGCGCACGCAGCTTGGGCGCCATATTGCGGCGGTTGGGGAAATAGAGGAAGAACCCGGGAAAGGGGGGCAGATAGCCGTCCAACGCCGTGATCAACTCGCCCCGATCGATGTATCGGCGGAACGTCTCCTCCAATGCGAACGTAATACCGCCGCCTGCGAGCGCGGTACGAACCATCAGATGCAGATCGTTGGTGGTGATTTGCGGCTCGACGCCAACGTCGAAAGGTATGCCATCTTCCTCGAACTCCCATCGATACGGCGCAGCACTTGGAGACGGACGCCAGCCGATACAGCGATGATGTACGAGGTCCCGGGGGTGGCGGGGCGTTCCATGAACATCGAAATATCCCGGAGTCGCGACTACCACTTCTCTCTCTTCTTTTGTGAGTGGCACTGCAACCATATCCTGCTCTATCACATCACCTAACCGAACCCCCGCATCGTAGCCGGCTGCTACGATGTCGAAGACGTCGTCGGTCACCGTGACATCGATCGTGACGCCGGGATGTGCTTGCGCGAAGGACGCGATCAGCGGCCCTGACAGAAATTGTTCCGCAATCGACGTAACCGCGATCCGCAGCAAGCCGCTAGGCCTTGCGTCGCCCGCGACATCCTCGAATGCCGATTTCACATCGGCCATTGGCTGAGACAGCTTTTCACGGAAGCGATTGCCCGCCTCTGTCAGCCGCACACTGCGCGTCGTGCGGCTGACAAGCGCGATGCCGCAAATATCCTCGAGCCGTCTGATCGCCTGGCTAACCGCCGAGCGTGTCACGCCAAGGCGATCTGCGGCCGCCCTGAAATTCCCCTCCTCGGCGACGGCCAGAAACATCGGCACCAAGTTTAGATCGATTGTCATTGTCGCATCCTGCTAACCAAAACAGTTAGCGACGAGGGTATACAAGCGACAATCGAATTTGTCTACCTTTTGGCCATAGCCGACCGGTCAAACCGGCAGCTGACAAACAAGCACAACCGATCATCGAAGGAGAGATTCCAATGACAAACAACAAGATCACACTCGCAGCAGCTCTGGCACTTGGGATCTGCGCCGGACCCGTCGCTGCACAGGACAGCTCCTGCCCTCGGGAAGGCGCCGACGCTCCGCTTGCGCTTCATGTCGATTGGATCATGAAGGGTTGGGAACGCCATGAAGGCGACGGCAAATTCGTATTCGCAGAGAAGCTGAACCGGTATTACAACCTGGAAGACACTAAAGGGGTTTTCTACGACAATTTCGCCCCAGGCAGCACACAGCTCTTTGACAACTCGGCTCGCTATGGCGCCAACTGGGAGGAGTTGCAGAACGCTGCCCGATCTGTTCGCCACGGCCTCACCGGCGGTCATGATGCGATCGTCGGCGACACGGTCGCTTCGACGACGCTTGGTTTCGTCGGCCGCATCGATCGTCTCGACGGCAAGGTGATCGCTTTTGATGGGCGCTCGCAGCTAGGGTGGGAATGCACCGCTGGCAAATGGAAAATCCGCCATGAACTGAACTACGCTTGGGTCGTTGAGCCCGAAACCATTCAGTCTTTCCTGGGCAAGACGGAGGCGGCACAATGACGACCGCAACGCCTTTGCACCCTTATGTCGGCATGTGGGAGACCGCAGACCGCCGCATCCGCCACCAGTTGCTCCCGAATGGCCGCTACGACGAGGCGCGTGGCCGACGCGAAAGTGCATATCAAGGACGATACGAGGTGTCCGGGGATCACATCGAGTACTGGGACGATACCGGTTTTACGGCCGACGGCGACTTTGTCGATGATGTCCTGTACCATGCCGGCATGGTTCTCTATCGCAGGACGTAAACGAGACGCGATCACGACGGCACATGTCCATTGCCGGCGTGATGCGTTTTTCGCTCCGTTAGATCATCGCCGCGATCGTAGTCCGCGATGTTTGCTCAAACGAAACATGTTCGTCGGTGAAGCAGTCACGTTCGTCGTTAACGGGGGGTTTTTGCCTCAAAGTGTCGGATGAGACCATCTTTATATTCCTGTCTGACGAAACCAAATGCTGCATTGTATCATTGGAGGGGATGGTTGTGTGCGACATGTGAGCCGACAAAAGTCCCGTTGAAGTCTTTGGCAACCTTGAACAGCTAGCCCCGTTTTTAGGGAGGGACCGCATTGGAAACCGTAGAACAATCCCATCAAACCGATATGCGCTCTGCCCCGGCCGTGACTGGAAAACCCACTTATCGAGGGGCACTCATGCCCGAAATGGGAAAGGTTATTGCTAGGCCCGAGCGGACGTCCCCGCTCGGGCTTGAGCAGTATATAGCCGGTCGCACGCTCGTCAGTGGCGATAGTCCCGCGTGGAGCGACATATTCGTGAAGGTCTATTCTCGTCTCAACAAGCAGGAGCCCTTTCTTGTTCCCGCTGTTGCCGAACCCCTGATCGTCTGGGTGATTTCAGGAGAAGCGGTGGTTGAGGAACGTGATCTTGACGGGGACTGGGTCGCCAATACGGTTACGGTAGGTGATTTTTTCCTGACCCGCTCTCCCACACCCTATGAGATGCGCTGGCGCGCGATCGGTGATGCACCTTTCCAGGTAATGCATCTTTATCTTTCCGTACCGCTGTTCGAGCGTGTTGCCTACGATGTGCTGGGTTGTGTGGCTCCACCGGTACTACGCGACGTTTCCGGCGGCAAGGACAAGCAACTGTCTCACCTCCTCGCGCTGGTTCATCAGGAACTGACGGCAGAAGGAATGGGAAGCCAGCTGTTCATCCAGGGCCTTACGCAAAGCCTCGCTGTTCATCTGATCCGGAACTATGCATCTGGTGAAGTTGCCGAGGACAGGCAGAACGCGCTTCCCGGGTTCAAGCTTCGACGTGCGGTCGCGCATCTGGAAGAGCATCTGGCCGAACCGTTCCATCTGGCCCAACTCGCCGAGACAGTGGGCATGAGCGAATTTCATTTCAGCCGCCTGTTCAAGAAAGCCACCGGCCTTTCACCGTCGCGCTACTTCATTCGCCAGCGCGTGGAAAAGGCCCGGCTGCTTCTGCAGGAGACGGATACCAGCATTATCGAAATCGGCATGTCCGTCGGCTATTCCAGCCCTAGCCATTTCGCTCAGGTGTTCCGTCGAGAAACCGGCCTGCCGCCAAGTCACTACCGGCGAGGATAAAGTTCGGCCAGCCCGAGCAAAATCGCGATAGCGTTCGCGGTTCGAATGATCGGATCCGGAAAAGCAAAATACGGGATGAACGACGGCTTTGGTCGATTGGGGCGGCCGAAAGCCAAAGCCCCTTGTTTTCGTTAACTTTAGTGCGCACAGTGAGGCACAACGGCTCGCGAAAGTTTCCAGAGGCATGACTGACGAAGACATAGAGAGGATTTCCGCCTGGGTAGCTCACCAAGGGCTTCGAGGAGCAAGCGAGTCCGTGTTGCTTGGTGGCTTTTGTGCAGCATGTCGCGACGCCGGTTTACCACTTGACCGCAGTCTTGCTCTTATTGACACGCTTCACCCGGTCCACGAGGGGCGCGCCTTTCGATGGGATAGTCAGCAAGTGGTGGAAACAGAATTCGAGTACGGTCCCAGTAGTTCCGGAGACGCGTTGGAAAATTGGAAACGCTCAGCTTTCTATTATCTGTGGGCAGGAGAGGATTCTGAAATCCGACGTCGTATCGGACTAGGCGATCCGGCCGACTTCGCAACGCTGGATGATATGCGTCGTTCTGGTCACACTGACTTCGTTGCCTTTATCCATAGGTTTGAAAAACAGGGAACCATCGGCGAGATGGACTGCTTTTTCTCGCACTTCGCCACACGTGATTCCGCCGGCTTTTCTGATCTCGATCTTCAGAACCTTCGCAAGCTTCTGCCGGTTCTGGCTTTGGCAATCAAAAGCACTGCGCTTGCGCGGATTGCGAGGACGATTGCCGAGGTCTATCTCGGGCACGACGCGGCACGGAAAGTCTTTGAAGGTAAAATCAACCGTGGTTCGGCAGAACGCATAGCCGCAGCCCTGTGGTTCTCGGACCTAGCAAATTATACAAGAATTTCTGCTACAGTAGCGCCTGAAGAGATCATTCCTCTCCTGAATGATTACAGCGACGCGGTGATCTCGGCCGTCCATGAGGCTGGCGGGACGGTGCTGAAATTAATCGGTGATGGCGTCCTGGCAATTTTCAGAGGGGATCGACAAATCGATGCCTGTGACGCCGCGTTGAAAGCCGAAAAGCTTCTTCGCCTGCGGCTTGAAACCCTTAATAGCAGGAGAACATCGGAAGGCCGCCCCACTACGGAAGTCTGTCTCGGACTACACATCGGTGATGTTTTTTACGGGAATATCGGAAGCGAGGATCGACTCGATTTCACCGTGATAGGTCCCGCCGTAAACGAGGTAAGCCGCATCGTCTCGATGTGTCGGTCATTGGATGTAAACCTGCTTACTTCTTCCAACTTTGCAGACTGTATAGAGGGGCGTGATCGTCAGCGTCTCTCATGCGTAGGCCGGTCCGCACTCAAGGGCGTAGAAGGCGCGCAAATGCTTTACACGCTTGATAATCCCCATCACGCCGTCGGCTGAAAGAGAGTTTCCGCTCCATTGAGCGCCATTGGCACGCTGGCATCAGCATTATCAGCTCCGGACGCGTGGCCTCACCTGTAGTGTGTCTCGTCTCCCTAAACATGCCTAAATTTCGGGAAACGGATGATGGGGCTCCTTCCAGATATTTTGATCGGCTCAGCAGACGCAATAGCGCGCGTGGCTGCGGCCACATTCTTGTTTACGTCGAAATCGACGAAGACTTTCAGTTGGTCCAGCTAGCCCGTTGCGAAAATGGCCTGCCGCCCCAGTCACTATCGCCGAGGCTGGTTTTTAACATCTTACGTTTCGAGCAAGATCGCGACAGGTCGAGCAAGAGCCCGTGAGAAGGGCGCCGACGATCGGCTTAAATTTCTCCTTGTCAAAACGAAACGCCCACCGCGGTGGTGGGCTTCAGACAAGGAGTGAAGACAATGACCAACCTCAACGGAAAGATCGCACTGGTCACCGGCGCATCGAGTGGAATTGGCGCTGCGACCGCTGCAAAGCTTGCTGAAGCCGGTGCCAAGGTCGGTATCGCTGCACGGCGCACCGACAAGCTCGAAGATCTCAAGAAACAGATCGAAGCCAAGGGTGGCGAAGCCCTTGTCATCGAGATGGACGTGGTTGACACGACCTCGATCGATGCGGGCGTGAAGAAGCTGATCGATGCCTATGGTTCGATCGACATCCTCGTCAACAATGCCGGTCTTATGCCGCTTTCCGATATCGATCAGTTCAAGGTTGACGAGTGGCAACGGATGGTGGACGTGAACGTCAAGGGCCTGCTCAACACTACGGCCGCCGTTTTGCCACAGATGATCAAGCAGCATTCGGGCCATGTCTTCAACATGTCCTCAATCGCTGGTCGCAAGGTCTTCAAGGGTCTGTCGGTCTACTGCGCCACGAAACATGCGGTAACGGCTTTCTCGGATGGCCTGCGTATGGAAGTCGGCCAGAAACACGGCATCCGCGTGACCTGCATCCAGCCGGGCGCCGTTGCCACCGAGCTCTACGACCACATCACCGATCCGGGCTACCGCAAGCAGATGGACGAGCTGGCGAGCCAGATGACCTTCCTCCAGGGCGAGGATATCGGCGACACCATCGTCTTCGCCGCCCAAGCCCCGGCTCATGTGGACGTCGCCGAGCTGTTCGTTCTGCCAGTAGAACAGGGTTGGTAACAGACCGGCCCTGAAGGGTCCCTGCCTAGATGCAGGGACCTCTCAAGGGAGACTGTCATGAAGGAATTACCCGCATCTCAAGCATATCGCGTTCTGGAACCTGGCCCGATCGTCATGGTCTCAACGAGCGATAACGGCAAGCCCAATGTGATGACAATGGGCTTCCATATGATGATCCAGCATGACCCGCCGCTGATCGGTTGTGTCATCGGGCCCTGGGATCACAGCTATCAGGCTATCCGAAAAACCGGAGAATGTGTCATCGCTGTGCCCGGTCTCGATCTTGCTGAAACCCTTGTCGACGTCGGCAACTGTTCAGGCGATCGGGTGGATAAATTCCAGAGGTATGGTCTCAAAACGCGACCTGCCAAGGACGTATCAGCCCCGCTCCTCTCAGACTGCCTGGCCAACATAGAATGCCGGGTCGTCGATACCAGGCTCTCGGATCCTTACAACCTCTTCATCCTCGAGGCGACGAGGATATGGATCAACGAGACCCGAAAAGAGCGTCGAATGATGCATCACCGCGGCGACGGCACGTTCACCGTCGACGGCGGCACACTCGATCTTCGAGATCGGATGGTCAAATGGCGCCATCTCCCGTGAGAGGCGCCGGGCCCAAAATACACCAGCAACCCATTACGAAAGGAAGAAAACCATGACTGCTTATCTCGTCGTCGATCTCGACATCCACGACATGAAGTCTATCGAAGATTACAGGTCTAAGGCATTGCCGCTCGTCGCCAAAGCCGGCGGCAAGCTCATCGCAATCGACGAAACACCACTGGAGCTGGAGGGCTGGACCGCCACCAACATGCTTATCATCGAATTTCCGGACAAGGATGCGATCCGCCAGCTCTTCGCATCCCCCGAATACGCGCCCTTGGCTGCACAGCGGCAGGCTGCCGCCGCATCGCGCATCATCGCGATCAACGGCGTCTGAAAAGAGCAGGATCACGACAGCTCCCGCAAAGACGCGGCAAATCTTTTCCAGGCATGCCGTCACTGTGCGGGTGCTGCCCTAACCGAGAAGGAGACCTGAAATGGCTGACCTCACCAATGTGGCCTACTTCACTGCTAAGCCGGGCCGCTCAGGAGATCTAGGTGACGAACTGCTTCAGCTCGTCGCTCCGTCCCGAAACGAGGAAGGCTGCCTCCGTTACGAGATCCACCAGTCCAATGACGTTCCCGACGTGTGGATGGTGCTCGAAGACTGGCGGCACGCCTCCGACTTCAAACTGCATATGAGCACACCTTACGTCGAGGCCTTCATGGCGAAGGTCCCGGACCTGTGCGTCGAAGACGTGGAAATCTGCGGCTACCAGCAACGGTCCCCGCTGGCCTGAAACAGAAAGGAGTATATGAAATGAGCACGCAAAACCCTAAAGTCTGGCTCGTAACCGGATGCTCTACAGGCTTCGGTCGCTACATCGCAGAACACCTGCTGGAAGCCGGTGAAAAGGTCGTGGTGACGGCTCGCAAAACCGACAAGATCGCGGATCTTGAGCAGAAGGGCGATGCCCTGATCCTCCCGCTCGACGTCATCGATCGGGATCAGTGCCAAAAGGTTGTTGACGCTGCAGAAGCGCACTTCGGACGCATCGACGTTCTGATCAATAACGCCGGGATCGGTTTCTTCGGTGCTATTGAAGAAACCGCCGAAGCCGACGCCCGCCACCTGTTTGATGTCAATTTCTTCGGTACTGCCAACACCATCCATTCGGTGCTCCCGCATATGCGAGCCCGCCGCAGTGGTACGATCGTCAATCTGACATCAATCGGCGGCTTGGTGGGCTACACCGGCGTGGGCTACTACTGCGCGACCAAATTTGCCGTGGAAGGCCTGTCGGATACGCTCCGAAAAGAGGTCGCCCCACTCGGGATCAACGTCTTGACCGTCGAGCCAAGCGCGTTCCGGACGGAGTGGGCAGGATCGTCGAACGAGGTCTCCGCGTCCATTGAAGATTATGAGGCGACAGCGGGCGAGGCACGTCGTGCTTACCACGCATCGGTCGGAAAGCAGGCCGGTGATCCCGCGCGCGCGGCGAAGGCGATCCGGGAAGCCGTGCTGGCTGACCAGCCTCCGCACCATCTTCCGCTCGGCAATGATGCCGTGGACGCAGCCCTGACGAAGGCTGACGATCTCAAGGCAAACGTCCTCGCCTGGGAAGCTTTGTCTCGTTCCGCCGACTTCCCGACAAACTGAACCAATCCAGTCAGACCCAAACACGAAACCAAGACTGCCGCGGCCTTCGCCACGCAGAATGAAGGAGTGTGTCATGTCAAAGCGATTTGATGGAAAAGTAGCAATCGTAACGGGCGGGGTTCCGGTATCGGCGCCGCCATTGCCAACCGGCTTCTTGAGGAAGGAGCGTCGGTGATGATCTCCGGCAGAACCGAGAAGCGGTTGTCGGAAGCTGCCTCGAAGACGCCGGCCGACCGCAGTGGCATCTTTGTCGCAAATGTCTCCTCACGGCCGGACTGCGACGCCCTTGTCGCAGCGACGGTCGAACGGTTCGGCCGCATCGACACTGTCGTCAATGCCGCCGGCATGAATCTTGTCGGCACCATCGAGGAGACGAGCGATCAGGATTGGGACGAATGCATTGCCTCGGACCTTTCCGGCGTCTTTTATATGAGCCGTGCGGCGGTTCCGCATCTGAAGGAGACCAAGGGTTCGATCGTTAACATCGGCTCCGTCTAATCCCTTGGTGGCGGCTGGAGCCATGCGGCCTATAATGCTGCAAAGGGTGGGGTTGCGAATTTAACCCGCTCAGCCGCCTGTGACCTCGGCAAGTTCGGTGTCAGAGCCAATACAGTGGCGCCCGGGCTTACTGTCACGGGAATGGTGGATGCCATCATGGATGACGACGCGCTTCTCGATAAGGCGTGGGACCGGATCCCGTTGCGACGGGCAGGCCAACCTGAAGAGATTGCCTCGGCGGTTGCTTTTCTTGCCAGTGATGAAGCGGCCTGGATCACCGGAATTGTCCCGCCGGTCGATGGGGGCCAGACCTGCACCGATGGCGGCCCGGAATGGGGCAAGTAAAAACACGAGAAGCCCGGACCATCGTCTGGGCTTTTCTTTTGATCGGGTGCTTCGCTTAGCGGCGGGCGTCGAGGCTGAAACGGCCCGCGCCGAACGCCACGACCTGGAGCAGGCCGCCGGCCATTGCGATGTTCTTGAAGAAGTGGATGAACTGGTTCAGGTCGCTGAGGTTGTTGTGGAACGTCAGTGCCGTGGCAACGCTAAACAGGGCAAGGATCAGAGCGACGATGCGGGTCTGGAAACCGAGGATCAGGGCAATGCTGCCCAGGAGCTCAGTCACGACCGCTGCACCGTAGGACAGCGACGGGAAGGGCAGGCCGACCATATTGATATAGCCGATCGTCCCAGCTGGATCAGAGATCTTACTGATACCGGACAGAAGGAAGATTGCCGCCAGCAGGACACGGCCGGTGAGAGGCGTGACGCCGTTGATGAGGGCCGAATGGGAGAGAGTTTCAACGCGCTGGGCGATTGCTTCGGAATAAGACATGGACGTTCTCCTTAAGTTTGGGGCGTAGCCACCGTGGCTGCGTCGTGAGGAGAAATTGCCATCATCCAAGCGAACGAAAAAGCTGGATAATATCGCACTCTATCGTCGAATAAATCGAACGCTTCCCCGTGTCGCCAACTTATGCCAGAGGAGGTGCACGGCGACCTTTCATAGCCAGTTATCGCGATTTCGGCACGATCCGTGAAGTATCTTACGAGGAACGACGCTCGTAGGTCACGAACGCCTTCTTTACCTCGACGCTCCGGCCTTCACGAGTGCTGATGCACCATAACGCTGCTATAGCTTTATTGTGATGCCACAAGCTTTCGAAATTTGTCAGTTACCTTATCACCCTTTGACAACTTATTTTTCTCTCCGGTGTAGAAGCCGTTTCGCTTGTCTTTTTCCCCGTTCCAGAACGTCCAGTGTTTATCGCCCTGCTTATACCATGCCCAGCAATCCCGCGCCTTTTTGGAGCCTCCGTCCTTGACGCCCTTCACTGTAAAATCAGCGCAGACCTGATTGTCGCTGACCGACCATTTCCCTTCCCCGACAAAGTTTCCGTTCTTGCCTACAAGAAAGTAAGCCCCGTCCGGTGAAAAGTAAGCATTGCTGCGTGACCAGTTAGATGAAAATCCCGTGTAGAGATCCGTGACCTCTTGCGGCGTCAGCTTAACCGCGTCCTTCGGCAGCTTGTCTGCAAAGGACGCACCAAACGAGCTGCATAGAATAGTAATTGTCACAGCGATTTTTCGAATTATCATTTAATTTCCCTCCTGTCAGAAATGAGGGAATTCTAGCGATAGCGAAGCAATTCCGAACAGTCCCAATTGGGAGGGGGTTGAGTGGCAAAGACAATCGTTCGTTTTCCTTTTTGATAAACTGGAGACAAGATGTTGCCAAAGGACAGAACTCGGAATGCATCAGAGCAAGTGTCATCAGCTATATTTGTTGCAGCAACAGGCCGCGGTCCTTGGCGGGATGTCTGCTCATCGTTTACAGAGGCCTTCCCGGGATCCTACGCGGCTTTACTCAACCAGGATTTTACCACGCCTGAAGTTAGTTTTGCCGTGGCGGACGGTCTCGACCAAAGGCATCTCGAATCGTTCCTTACGCACTACTCTTACGTCAATCCATGGCGGCGGTTCTGGCAATATGCCAAGAACGGAGCGATCCTCGTCGCAGAAAGAGATGACCCAGCTCGCCGTTATCATGATAGTGAGTTCTATAACGACTGGATGAGGGCAGTCGGGGATTTCGACGCCGCCGTTGGCCTGCGCCTCCAGGCGAGCGACGATCAAGTTATTTACCTGCCAGTCCATTTTTCCGAGAGGCTGTCGGGCGAATATTCGTCAACGCTTGAGTTGGTGATGGAGAGTGCTCGCAGCTCGCTAATCAACGCGATGCAAATTGCTGACTACTTGAAAGAAATAACCAGCAAGACCGCGGCGAGGTCGGCGTTGGTGAGCCGGGAAAGGTCAATTGCTTTCATTATCGATGATCGTATGAGGCTAATTGAAGCCAATCACCTAGCTGTTGCCGCCTTCTCCCATGACTTTCCAGTCGGTTGTCGGCACCATAACGTTTACTTCGCTAGTTCGCCGTTCACGACCGCTTTTGTAGACTCCCTCAGAAGCCGACAGGCACAGTTCACTGCCAAGAAGCTGTTGCAAGCTAAAGAGTCGCAATGGATTGTGATGGTAAATCAAATTCCTGCGACGTTTGAAACAGGGCTGATGCCAAGCCGTGATCAATTCCTAGTCCAAATTCACCAATTGACGCCGCATAACGAACACCCAGATGAGGAAATCCTGATCAAGGCCTATAGCCTGACGCTTTCTGAACTGCGTCTATGCAGATCGTTGTCGGCAGGCCTTATGCTGGCAGAGGCGGCCGCGGCTAATCGCATCTCGTATGAAACCAGCCGCCAAAAATTAAAGTCCATCTTTCAAAAAACCGGGCTCTCAAGTCAGGCAGATCTGAAGTCTCTGTTGCGCGTGCTCGTTTAAGCGAGATGACGAACCGCTTCTGTCCTGGACCCGATCTCGGCAGCGCCTCTCGTTCAGAGATAGATGCGTTTTCCGCACACGGTTTAGACGACAAAGATATTCTTCAAACATAGAAAACCCGCGCTTTTAAGGGCGCGGGTCCGACTGGAGGGTCAAGAAATCATATAACGGAGAGCAGCCCTCCATCCACCAGGAGCGCAGTGCCTGACACATAGCTCGACATGTCGGAGCCAAGGAAGGCCACAGCATCGCCGACTTCCGCCGGTTTGCCAAGCCGGCGAAGCGGCGTCCTCTGGCGAAAGCCCTCGGAGGCCTGTGCGATGCCGGGGCTGGTGCGAAGAAGCTCTGTGTCGATGGTGCCGGGTGCGACTGCATTGACGCGGATACCGTCGGGGCCAAGAGCATCGGCCAATGATTTGGCCATCAGCACAACACCGCCTTTGCTCGTCGAATAAGCAACCGTGATGCCGGCGCCAGAGATCCCGCCCATGCTTGCCATGAGGACAATGCTGCCCTGCTTGTTGAGCGCCTTCATCTGGCGCGCAGCTGCCTGCGCGCCAAACAGCGGGCCATCGAGATTGACAGACATCAGGCGGCGGTAATCGTCTTCCGGAACCTCCGCCCCGTCTGTCTTCAGCGTAATGCCTGCATTTGCGACCATGACATCGACGCCGCCGAATTCTTCTGCCGCCGCAACGAGGGCGTCGTTGTCAACCTTGCGGCTGACGTCTGCTTTCACGAAAACGGATTTGGCCCCAAGTTTTCTGATCTCGGAGGCAGTCGGTTCACCGCCTTCGCGCGGTGCTTCCACCACGTCCGAGACGATAACTGCTTTGGCGCCATGTTCGGCAGCCCGGATGGCGATTGCACGCCCAATGCCGCTCGATGCGCCGGTTACGATCACGACCTTGCCTTCGAGAATGTTACTGTTGCTCATTGTGGTGATCCTTAATGTTCCGGCACTTTGGGGGCCGAGGAGGGCAGGGCGTCGAGTTGCTGCAGAAGATAATAGAGGTTGGCGACACCCCAGTGTTCTACGATCTGGTCGTTGCGAATGCGCATGGCATCGACAGTTTCGAACTTAATCTGGCGGCCCGTTGGCGCGATCCCAAGAACGACGCCCCGGTGGGTGCCGTGATAGGTCTTGAAAGTCGTCACGATGTCGCCGTCGACCGCTTGCCAGTGAATTTCCGCGCGGAAGTCCGGGAAGGCTTCGCGCAGCGCGTGATAAAGGCGACGCGCTCCTTGCTTATCTGGCGTGCCGCCTGGCTGCGGTGTGTGGTCCAGAAAATCGTCGGCGAAAAGCTCGTCGAAAAGCTCGAAGTTGCCGCCGGACTGCACCTCGAGCGTGTTGCGGCGCACGATTGCTTTCAATGCTTCAGCTTGGTCTGACATGGGATTTTCCTTTCGAGGTTCGCTGTCAGAGTTCAAAACCACCGATGGTCATGCCGCCGTCGACGGTCAGCATGTGTCCGGTGACATAGGAGGCGGCGTCGGAGGCAAGCCAGATTGCCGCGGCCGCGATTTCCTCCGGCTTGCCGCCGCGTTTGGCAGGAATGGCGTTCTGGGCGAGTGCCGCAAAAGCCGGGTTCTGCCGGCTGTTTGCCGCGACCATGGGCGTTTCAGTCCAGCCAGGCGCGATCGCGTTGACGCGGATGCCGTGCGCTGCATTCTCCATCGCGACGACCCGGGTCAGGCCCTGCACCCCGTGCTTGGAAGCAGCATAGGCACTCATGCCTCCCGGTCCCGTCAAAGCGGCGACGGAAGCCGTGTTCACGATAGATCCACCACCATTGCGCTTAATCAGAGGGATCTGGTATTTCATCCCGAGAAAGACGCTCTGCAGATTGACTGCGATGACCTGCTGAAAGTCTTCCAATCGGTAATCTTCAATCCGCTTTGCAGGGCCGGTTATCCCGGCATTGTTGAAGGCTGCGTCGAGCCGACCGGATGCGGCATCGATCTGTTCGATCCATCCGACGAGCTGGAGCTCGCTCGCGACATCGAGCTCGGTTGTGAACGCCCGGCCATCTTCGGCTCGAATGAGCTCTGCCGTTTGGGCGAGACCCTCGGCATCGCGATCAGCCAGATGCACTGTCGCGCCGTCGCGAGCGAGCCCAAGTGCTATTGCCCGACCGATCCCAGAGCCTGCGCCGGTGACCGCGACGACCTTGTTTAAGAAAAGCGAGGACATGACTTCTCCTTGCCAGCCGATCGCAATCGGCTGGTCTGGTTGGAGCTGGATTTTAAGATTGAGTTAGGCGGGTTTAGTTGCGCGCAGCGACAAGAGCGGCCGCAGTGCGGGCGACGATCTCGCCCTGATGCAAGGCACCGGCGAGATCGATCTGCGAAGGCTGGCGCGACCCGTCGCCACCGGCAACTGTCGTTGCCCCATAAGGGGCGCCGCCAACAATTTCTTCACTGCTCATCTGGCCCTGATGGCTATAGGGCAGGCCGACGATGATCATGCCAAAGTGCATGAGGTTGGTGATGATCGAGAACAGGGTGGTTTCCTGACCGCCGTGCTGTGTGCCGGTCGATGCGAACGCAGCGCCCACCTTGCCGTTCAGAGCGCCACGAGCCCACAGGCCACCGGCCTGATCGAGGAACGCCGCCATCTGCGACGACATGCGGCCGAAACGCGTGCCGGTACCGACGATAATCGCATCATAATCCGCCAGTTCGGCGACTGTCGCAATCGGGGCTTCCTGGTTGATTTTGAAATGAGCCTTTTCGGCGATTTCGAGCGGAACAGTTTCCGGGACACGCTTGATTGTTACTTCGGCGCCGGCGCGTCGCGCGCCTTCTGCGATCGAGCCTGCCATCGTCTCGATGTGGCCGTAGGACGAGTAGTAGAGGACGAGTACCTTGGTCATTCGCTTTGCTCCGTTGGGATGGCTGAATTGGATGGAGACAACATCTGCTTTTTCATCATTCAATAGAATCTGTATAATTTGGCGCATTACGTTCGATTTTATCGATCGATTTGGCGTCTCAGTCCTTCAGCAGGTTGAGCGCGACCAGCGCCTGCCCAAAATGTTGAATTGAACCGGAGGCTTTGAAAGTGCCAAGGTCAGACGGCGCAAAGCCCAGACGAGCGATCAGGTCTGCTACCTTCTTGCTGGCCTCTGGAAAATTACCCGACAGAAAGAGAACGCGCTTTCCGCCCGCTTTTACCGGATTGGCAGCCAATACGGCGGCCGGGAGAGTGTTGAACGCTTTCACGAGCTGAGCGCCAGGGAAGAGATCGGAGACGATTTCCGAAGACAGCCGGTCACCAAGGTCACGTGGTTTGAAAGCAGGAAAGTCAATAGCGTTCGTCGCGTCGACGATGGTACGGCCATCCCAAGCTGCATTTTTGCTGGCGACTTCCGGTACAGCGTCATAAGGCACGGCCAGAATAACAACGTCGGATTGAAGAGCCTGATCGAGTTCGACAGCCTTCACCGTGCTGCCGAACTTTTCGGTAAAAGATTGAAGCGAGCCCGGACCGCGTGTGTTGGCGATAACGGCTTCAACTCCTGCAGCGTGGAAGCGCTCAGCAAGTGCCGAGCCGATCGCACCAGAACCGATGATTGCATAGGTCGTCATAGTAGTTCTCCTTGATTGGGTTTCAGTTGAAGTTGTCTGGTAGGGGAGTAAATTCGTCGTCGCCCGGCACGCCGGGAAATTGCCGTTCGCGCCACAGGTTTGCCGCATGGCGAATACGCTCCTGGTCCGTGGCCACGAAATTCCAGCGGATGAACCGCTTTTCAGGAAGCGGCTCGCCTCCGAAGGCGAGAAACCGGGCTGGCTCGTTCGCCTTCACCACGATCTCCGCGCCGGGCTTGAACACGATAAGACAATCCGGGCCGTAGGTTCCGTCCTGCCCGATGATCTCGATCGTACCGCTGACGACGAAGATCGCTCGCTCGATATGCTCACCGTCGATCCTGTAGCGTGCTCCAGCCTGAAGCTGGATTTCTGCAGAAAAGAGGTCAGAGAAGGTACTGGAAGGTGAGCGCCGTCCGTGCAGGGTGCCGGCGAGAAGCTTCATATCGATGCCCTCACCATTGATCGTCGGCAGTTCATGGGCGCCGAGGTGCTGAAAGAGCGGTGCAGTCTCTTCCGATTGTTTGGGAAGAGCGATCCAGCTCTGCAGGCCTGTGAGTTTTCCTCCTTCTTTGCGGATATGGTCGGGCGTCCGCTCAGAATGGACAATGCCAGAGCCCGCGACCATCAGATTGACTTCCCCGGGGCTGATCGACTGGACGTAGCTTTCGCTGTCACGATGCAGCAGCTCACCTTCGAGAAGGTAAGTGAGTGTTGAAAGGCCGATATGTGGGTGAGGGCGGGTATCAATTCCCTCACCAGCACCGAATCGCACGGGTCCGAAACTGTCGAGGAATATGAATGGCCCGACCATTTGGCGCATGGCCGCAGGCAGCGCCCGGCGAACGGAGAAGCCTCCGAGATCACGGGTCGAGGGCAGGATAACCTGCTCGATGTCAGCGTTCGACAAATAGGACATTGTCAGCTCCGGCGGTTGAATTCGATGGATTGAAGGTAGGCCCACTGGACGTTTCGGAAAACTCAGATAATTTCGGCGAAAACGTTCGAGGAATTAGAAATGTCAGACCCCGGCCAACCGACCCTGGATCAGCTCAAAGTGTTCATTACAGTTGTAGAGACAGGCAGCTTCGCGGCTGCTTCCAGGAAGCTCAACCGTGCTACTTCTGTGATCAGCTACACAATCGCCAACCTGGAAGCGCAGTTGGGGGTCACGCTCTTCGATCGGCTTTCGACGAAGAAGCCGCAGCTAACTTTGGAAGGAAGAACGGTCCTTGCCGAGGCCAAGAGCGTGGCCCATGGCATAGACAATCTTCGGGCCAAGGTAAAAAGTATGCTTCGTGGTGTAGAGCCGGAGGTGCACCTGGCACTTGACGTCATGCTACCGGCGGCACGCGTGATGGATGCGCTGAAGGCGTTTCGGAAGGAATTCCCGAGCGTTTCCCTTCGGCTTTATGTCGAAGCTTTGGGTGCCGTCACCCAGATTGTTCTCAACCGTACGGCAGCGATCGGCATCAGTGGCCCCCTCGATGTTGAGATTGCGGGCCTCGAGCGCATCGGTGTGGGCTTTGTCAAACTCATCCCCGTCGCTTCACCGGATCATCCCTTAGCTGGGGGATCTCATCCACCGGGCGCG
>Ga0070665_100002223_pt1 | contig 21641 bp, 18 predicted proteins | sample KBSS13metaG_FD_65862 | JGI IMG/M metagenome (GOLD analysis project Ga0070665, IMG submission 65862) | Switchgrass rhizosphere microbial communities from Kellogg Biological Station, Michigan, USA - KBS S1-3 metaG | ecosystem: Host-associated > Plants > Roots > Rhizosphere > Soil ... | reverse complement strand
CACGAACGTGAATACGATCAGTCCGAGGAAGGCATGACGGAAAATTTCGCGGACGATGTAGCGATCGAGAATGCGCATGGAGCGATTCGTGAGTGTAGCACGCCAGCCGCTGCGCAGCGGGAGCGCTCACCTCGATGAACAAGATCAATCTGGTCTTGCTCTGGCACATGCACCAGCCGCAGTACCGCGACCCGGAAACCGGGTGCTACGTGCTCCCTTGGACGCGGTTACATGCTCTGAAGGATTACTGGGGCATGGTGAAAATCCTGGAGGATTTTCCCAAGTTCCACGCTACGTTCAACATGGTTCCTTCGTTGTGTATGCAGCTTGAAGAATATGCGGGCGGGAACTTCAATGAGCCGTGGTTCCACTTGGCGTTTCGCGATGCCGAACAGCTGACTCTGGATGACAAAACTGAAATTCTGCAGCGTGCGTTTCAGGTTAATCACGAACGTTTGTTGACCCGCTGGCCCCGGTTTCTGGAGCTCTATGAATGGTCGCGCCCAGGCGGCGGAGCGCAGGCGCAGGTCACATTTACTCCGCGCGACTGGCGAGACCTGCAGCTTCTTTCGCAGCTCGCGTGGATGGACGAGGAATGGATCGCGCAGGACTCCGTCATCAATGCACTTTCCGCGAAGGGAAAGGATTTTAGCGAGCGCGACAAGGCGGCGCTGAAGAAAAAGCAGCTTGAGTATCTTCAGATTGTCTTACCGATTTATCGCGAAGCGGCGGCGCGCGGACAGATCGAGATTAGCACCACGCCGTTTTATCACCCGATCCTCCCGCTGATCTGCGATTCGGATATTGCGCGCGTCGCGAACCCCGCGACACCGCTGCCACGGCGTGCGTATCGCCATCCGGAGGATGCGCGTGAACAGTTGCGCCGGGCGCGTGAATATCACGAGCGGATTTTTGGTGTGAAGCCGGTAGGACTGTGGCCTTCGGAGGGATCAGTCTCTGACCAAACGCTGGCCATCGCTGCCGAGGAAGGTTTCCGCTGGTTTGGCACGGACGAAGGTGTTCTCGGCCGCACCTTGAATGTCGGATTCTTCCGCGAGTCCAGTGGTTTGCCGGCGAACGCGGACAAACTGTATCAGCCGTGGCGCGTGCAAATGGGTTCTAACGGCATCACCGGGCTTTTTCGCGATCACCATATTTCAGATCTCATCGGTTTCGTGTACAGCCGCATGGATTCGAAAGCTGCTGCAGCCGATTTGCATGGAAGGCTTCGCGCCATCGGCGACCGCGTACAGAATCCCCAGCCGCTCACGATCTGTCTGTTTTTGGATGGAGAGAATGCATGGGAATACTATCCGAGACATGGCCGCGAATTCCTGCGTGAGTTCTATCGCCGCATTCAGGATGACAGCGACTTCCGTGCGCTGACCGCGAGCGAAGCGATCGCGGCTTCCGGCGACGATGTCGCGCGAACCAGCCGAATTTTTCCCGGCTCGTGGATCAACGCCAATTTCGATGTGTGGATCGGTCACGCGGAAGACGTGCAAGCGTGGGAACTGCTGTGGGATGCGCGCGACGCATTCGGCAAAGCGGAAGAAGCGCACTCGCAGGGTCGCAGTGATGCTCCGAGCGAAGAAGCTTTGCAGCGAGCGAAGGAATCGCTGCTGGCGGCAGAGGGAAGCGACTGGTGTTGGTGGTACGGCCCCGAACACAGCACGGCGAACGACGCGGAGTTCGACGCGCTATATCGCAAACACCTGACGGCAATTTACCGGGCGCTGGGGATCGTGGCGCCGGACGAACTGGCGAAACCGATCAAGCGGCAGCCGGAACGCGCACTACATCTGGTGCCGTCCGAATATCTGCGGATTGACGTAAATGGCCGTGACTCGACGTATTTCGAATGGCTCGGCGCAGCGTTGTATGCTCCGGAGCGGCGGAGCGGAGCGATGCACGGCCGCACGTACTATCTGCGCGAGTTGCGATATGGATTCGAGAAGGATCGTTTCTGCTTACGGATTGACCCCTTTTATGCCGCTTTGGCAGAACTGGAGGAATCCGAGTTTCGCGTAAGCGTGCACGCGCAGTGCGAGGTCACGATCACCGCGAAGTTGAGGCAAGGGAAGCTGGTGGAGTTTGCGGTGGAGCAGGAGCGGGTCTGTCTGCTCAAACCGTCAGAAGCGGCGGAAGGCGCGTTTGAGACGATCCTCGAGGTAGCGATTCGAAAAGAGCTATTCGATTTGCGGGGTGCGACACGGCTACGGCTAGGTGTCGCATTGTGGCATGGAGGACTGCCGGTGGATGTGCTACCCGCCGAGGGGATTCTGGATGTGCCGCTCGGTGAAGAAAATTTTGCGTGGCCGCTGGAACCTCTCGCGTAGTCCTCGCGAAGCCGCCTCTCTCTAGAAAGCACTTCTACATTTTCGGAAAAACTCAGAAAAGTTTGACGGCGAGTTCGCGCGGCTGATCGCCTACTGGAATCATTGTGAGCAAGCCGCTGGGCCGGTCGGAAGTGATGCGAATGATGGAGAGGTCGCCCGAGGCTTGACTGACAACGAGAAGCAGGCGCGCTTTGTCGCCGGGATCGAAACGCAGCGCTCCGGGAACCTGGCCAGCTGGGACGGTTGGCCGGATCAAGCGGCGATAGTTCATGTCCACCGCCGCGATCATGTTGTTTTCCGCATCGGAAATATACATTTGGCCTGAATCAGGCAAGATGACGCCACGGGTGGGTGCAGCCCCGAGTTCGACGTAGTCGCCGACTTCGTGAGTCCACGCATTGATGGCTTGTACGCCGTGGGATTCGGGAGAGAGGACGTAGAGTTCGCCGCCGTCGGGCTTGAGGATCATTTGTGACGGGATTCCAGCCAGCTCGAGATTAGTCAGCAGCAAGCCTTTGCGCAGGTCCACGACGGAAAGACGTTTTTGCGTGCGACTGAGAATGAACGCGACGGAATTGTCGGGCAGAATCGTGGCGTCTTCGGGATCGGGAATAACGGAAATGACAGCGCGCACTTGCAAGGTTAAAGCGTCGTAAACTCCAACGGTTGCATCCTTCTTGTTCAGCACCAAAACCAGCTTGCCGTCAGAGGAAAGGCGAGCCGCGACTGGCTGCACACCGGTTTGTGTGTGCGCGACGACTTGGCGTGAGGCGCAGTCAACGACGGAAAGTGTGTTGCTGCTAGAAGCGGGAACATAGGCACGCGAGCCATCCGGCGAAAAATCGAGCGAGTAGGGAAGTGCTCCAACCGGAATGCGTGCGACGATTTGTGAGGTGCGCGAGTCCAGCACCCAGGTAAAGCCGCCGCTAGCGCTGACGCCCCAGACTTCCGCGCGCGTGGGATGTTCCCGCATGGCAGAGATATTTCCGCCGATGGCAACATGCGCGACGGTGGCTAGCTTGACGAGATCGACAACCGAGACAGCGTTGTCGCTGGTGCTGACGTAGGCGTAGAGACGCAGGCCGGGGCGGAGGAAGGACGGGCGATGCTCACGTGCGAGAACGATGACCGCTGCGATCAGGAGGGCGGAAGCGGCGAAAATGATTCGGAATTTGGACGCGCGTTTCATCAGTTGACTTGGCGGTGGAGGACGTTGGCGATTTGGCGGACCTCGCCGACGAGTTCGGCGAACTCTGCGGGAATGATGGACTGGATGCCGTCGGAGAACGCTTTTTCAGGCTGATGATGGACTTCGACAAGCAAGCCGTCAGCGCCCACGGCAACAGCTGCGCGCGACAGGGGAAGGACTTTGTGTCGTTTCCCGGTGCCGTGGCTGGGGTCGACGAGGATTGGGAGGTGGCTGCGTTTTTTGACGGCGGGAACGACGGCGAGGTCGAGTGTGTTGCGAGAAAAATCGGAGAACGTGCGAACGCCGCGTTCACAAAGCATGACGTGGTAATTGCCTTCGGAGAGGATGTATTCGGCGGCCATGAGAAATTCGTCGAGAGTAGCGGACATGCCACGCTTTAGTAAGACGGGCTTCTTTGCGCGGCCGGCGCGCTTGAGCAATGAGAAGTTTTGCATGTTGCGCGCGCCGATCTGAATGACGTCGGCGTATTTTTCTACGAGGTCGAGCGATTCGTTGTCGATGGCTTCGGTGATAATGCCGAAGCCAAATTCGTCACGGACTTTGGCGAGAATTTTCAGGCCGGGTTCGCCGAGTCCCTGAAAACTGTAGGGGGAGGTACGGGGCTTGTAGGCGCCGCCGCGAAAGAGGCGTACGCCGGTGGGTTTGAGCTGGCGCGCGACTTCGAGGCACTGGGCTTCGGTTTCAACGGCGCAGGGGCCGGCCACCAGGGCGAGGTGAGCGCCGCCAACGAAAACGTCGCCGGAGGGAGTGGGAACGCAGATGACCGAGTCTTCTTCCTTGGCGTCGCGGCTCACGAGTTTATAGGGCTTGCTGACGGGAATGCACTCGACGACGCCCGGCATGGATTCGAGGACACCGAGATCGACGGCGCCGTCGTTACCGGTGACACCGATCGCAGTGCGGGCCGCTCCGGGGATTGGATGGGCTTTGAGGCCGAGAGCTTCAATGCGCTGGCAGACGGAGCGGACTTGCTCTTCCGTGGCGTGGGACTGCATGACAACGAGCATTCAGGGTCTCCAGAGACGTAAGGGGAACATGGCAGTTTAGCGGATGGTGGCGGAAAATAGAAAAATCGGAAAGGAAGATTACCCCCTCCCCCTGTTTTTTTGGAAGGGAACGGGCGGCGACCATAAGCATGTGGTACAGTACCACATGCATTACGAAGAAGTTAATGCCTCTGGCGATGATACCATCGAGCCACAGAAAGACCCTACTTATGAGCTTGATGGACATTGCGGTGCGGACGGGCGTTCCTCTTATCGATATTGAAGATTTGGTGAGTGGCACGGTGACGGAAAACGTAGCGGAGCGGCTCGGGATTCCGATGCTGGCTCTGCAGGAATTTGTAATCCATGGAGAAGCGAGCGCCAGAGTAGCGCATAGATTGGGTATGAGCATGGCTGCAGCGGAAGAGCTGGCGCGTTCTATTGGCAAAGAGGGCGCGATTGGGTTAGTGATTGGACTGATGCTAGGTTCGAGCGGCTCCAAGCGAAGGAATGCGGCGGCTGGCTGCTAAACCAGTGGATAGCCGGGCATTCGTAGAGGGTACGCGGCTGCGTTCAGATGAGCCTTCAAATCGAGTGCAGATATTACTGGATAGCGCTGGTAGCGTCAGCGAGGGGCGCAGCGGCGATTTTTAGGCGCGAGCTGCGTTCCAGAGGGATTTCACGGCATTCAATAGCGTGAACCGCTTGCGCGAAGAAGCATGAAGCCGAACTACTTCGGGGTCGTTCTGTGGAGTATCGAAGTAGGCCTTCCGAACAAGCTCTGGCGGAAGAAGATCGTCTGGAACATGGGGCCAAAGAACGATCGTATCGCACTTAGTAACGGCGGATCTCTTGGCCGGGGCGCATCCAAAAAACGCCGCAAGTAGGGCGGCGCCCAAGTCGCGGCCTATTCCCAATTGCAGGTGGCAGGCCTGTGTGGCGCGAGGATTGATTTCGATCAGGAATGGCTTGTTCGCGCCATCCTCGATAACAAAATCAAAACCGGCAAATCCCGAGAGCCCCAGACGCCGGACGATTTTCTTCACCGCGGAGCTCATGCCGGGATTCTCAACCAGTTTTATGACTGCGGCGGGGCCCTGGGGCCCTCGCGTTTTCAAAACCGTTGCCGCAATCTGCGCGAGGACTTCTCCTTGCCAGCACGCTGCCACGACGTTGGCATCTTGACCTGCGACGAATTGCTGCACGCTGATTTGAGGCTGTTCGAAGCGGAGCAGTCGCGCGAGCAGGGTGGTGTCGCGGTCTGCTAAAAGGCGCTTGAAGACGGCAGCGGTTGGCCGCCGGGAAACCAACCGACGGAAGGCACGACGGGCCTGCTGGGGCGATTCAGCAATTTGCACGCCTTCACCGCCAGACGTACAGTCCCTTTTGAGCACTGCGGGAAGGGCATTTTCGCGCGTCCACGCATCGAGCGAACTCAGATTGGGAGTCGGCGCGAAGTCCGGAACCATTACACCTTCTTCACGTGCAATAGCGAGGAACTGCTGCCTTGAATCAATGATTGAGTAGCCTGCCGGCGAGCCCAACGAGCGAAGCAGCAGATCGGCGATTGCCGAACGCTCGCCATTATGGCCTTCGCGTTCGTAAATTGCATGCAGGTGGGCAGTCGCCAGGTCGTCACAAGGAACTACGAGGTCGGGATTCGCCGTTTCGATCGCGGTTTTGATCGAATGTAGCGGCTGGAAACTGCGGTAACGGTGCGCGCGCTGAACAGCAGAGCTGACCACAAGGGCATTGTGCGGAGGACATACGGCGTAGACGCTGCAGCCTAGATCCGAGAAGGTCCCGGCGATGCGCACGGGAGAGAGCCAATTGTTGGTGCTTGCCAGGAGGATTGTAGGCTTCAAGGCCATCACCTGCGGACGCGGCGAAGGCCGTTGGATTGGTGGGCGAATCCGGGCTGGTAAAAGTCGCAAACCCCGAGCCTTCGCCGATCTAAGGGAATTATAGGAGAGACCGAGCCGCCCTGGAAGGAGGATGATAATTGAGAGCCATACATGATTTCCTCGACTGAAGTTGCCATCATTGGCGCCGGGCCCTACGGTTTGTCGCTTGCCGCGCATCTTAAGGGTGTTGCGATTCCGTTTCGGATTTTTGGCAGCCCGATGGATTCGTGGCGCAAGCACATGCCCCCCGGCATGCTGCTCAAATCAGACGGATTTGCGTCGAATCTTTCCGATCCCGAAGGGGCGTTCACGCTTGAGCGTTTCTGCGCGCAAGAGGGAATCGAATATCACGCCACGGACCTCCCGGTAGGGCTGGAATGTTTTACGGCTTACGGACTCGCTTTCCAAAAGCTCTTTGCGCCTGAACTCGAGGAGAAAAAGGTCACGTCGGTGGAATGCGTTTCCGATGGCTTTCGATTGATGTTCGAGGATCAGGATCCATTGACCGCACGATGTGTGGCGGTTGCGGTAGGAATCAGCCACTTTGCCTACTTGCCGCCGGAGCTGGAACATTTCCCCGCCGAATTTGTGACACACAGCTTCGCGCACGGGAACCTGAGACGATTCCGCGGCGCAAGGGTTGCGGTGATTGGCGGGGGCGCATCGGCGCTTGATCTGGCAGCGCTACTGCACGAACAGGGGGCAGAGGCTCATTTGATTGCGCGCCAAACGAAGCTGGCGTTCCAAGGAAGGCTAGCGCCGGGACGCCGTTCGCTTTGGAAGCGTCTGCGGCAACCCGCTACGGGCATAGGTCCGGGTTTGAAGTCGCTTTTGTATGTGAAGTATCCGAACCTTTTCCGGCACTTGCCACGCCATGTGCGGGTGAACGTTATCAAGACGCACTTGGGCCCTGCGGCCGGTTGGCCGACACGCGATCGTGTGATCGGCCGCGTGCCCCTTTCTCTGGGCTTTCGAATCGACCGGGTGGGCATCTCCGGCAACCAGGTCAACCTTGGCCTTGCGGGCGCCGACGGCACGGTGGTTGAACATGTGGCGGACCACGTGATCGCGGCGACCGGCTATAAAGTCGACCTGCGACGCCTTCCGTTCCTGGGGGAGGATGTCATTGCACGGGTAACCTGTCTACAGAACGCTCCGGTCCTCTCCGCCAATTTTGAATCGTCCATTGCCGGGCTTTACTTTCTCGGACTCGCTTCGGCGAACAGCTTTGGGCCGATGATGCGTTTTGCCTACGGCGCCGATTACACCACACGGAAGATCACCCGACACCTGGCGGGCCGAAAGTAAAGCGCAGACTCGCCTCTATTCTGTGCCTGCAGTGCCTACAATGAATGCATGCAATACAACAATTCGGAAGGTCCCGAACGCACTGGATGCGGCTCTGCGCAGGCGGGCGGCGGAACAAGGCAAGAGCCTCCATGAGGTGGCGATTTGAGGCGCTGGCCCGAGGAGCCGGCGTCAGCGGAGAGCAGGTTCGACAACGTGATCTTCGCGACGTCGCTGGCATCTGGCGGAAAGACCGAGCCTTTGACCTCGCAATAGCGGATCAGGACGCAATCGACAAGGAACTATGGCGGTGAGGTTGGCTCTCAACACCAATCGTTATACCGATCTTTTGCCGTGGAAACGATGAGGTGGTCGAGACCGTTGAGGCCGCCGATGAAGTGTGGCTTCCGTGCATCGTGTTGGGCAAACTGCGCGCCGGATTTGCCGTCGCGACACAAGGACCGCGAAACGAAGCGGTTCTGCGACGTTTTCTTTTGAAGCCGGGCGTTGAGGTGTTGTATGCAAACGAGCAGACAACGCATCATTACGCGGCGGTGTAGAGGCAACTGCGGAAGCAGGGGACGCCGCTCCCAACAAACGACATGTGGACCGCCGCCTGGGCGCTGCAACATTCACTGACTTTATACGATCGCGACGACCACTTCGACGCGCTTCCGCAACTTACGCGCGTGAGGGAGGAGCAGTGAAGCTATGGCACGGCGCGGAGTCGGTGTGCTACTAGAGGCGACTGACAGGGCCGAGGATGTTCCAATGAATGGCTAGCCAGCAAAGAACAAGGCAGGCCAAGGCAACGAGGGAGAATTTGACTTGGGTGACGCGGCGAAGGTCGGGACGGAGCCAGATTATGAGGCCGGAGGCGATAGCGAGAAGGCTGAAGAGAATGGCGATCACGGTGACGACATTGACTAGGTAAAGGTATTTGTCCCAGGCCTGCGTGGGAGGGGCGAGATCATCGCCGGTGGATGCGAAGAAACCCAGGATACCGCCGAGAAGAGCAAGCCAGAGCCAAGCGGCTATGCGAGTGGTGAGGGGAAGCCATTCGGTGGCGGCCTGCGGAGCCGGCTTGAGGCGGTTCTTGAAGAGCAGGCGGCGACCCACTCGATAGAGCGACGCGAAAATCACGGCGCCAAGAATCATTACGCTGGCTGCGCATAACGCATAGACGAAACCGGCGGAGTCGTACGACCTAATGCGTTCTGCTTGAACACCTGGAAAATCGTATGCCAAGCGAATCACTTTGCCGCTGCCGTCGCGGATGGCGAAGAGGCGGCGCTGTCCATCGACTTGCTGGAAAAGATCTTTGGCGATCGGTTTCCACTTAATGGTGTGGCCGCGCAGGTCTTTTACATCGCCAATGGTCAGAACGCCTTCCTTCTCTACTGATGCGGTGCGCTGGGAGAAAAGATTGTTGAGGCGGATTTTGGTGCTGTCGGCGCGGCGAGTGGATTGGTAGGTGCCTTCGACGGATCTTAGATCCTGCTGCGACATGGTGATGAATTTCTGAGGCGAGTTGGATGGGAAATAGCGATCGGTGAACATCTGGAGGAGTTCGGGGCGGGCTTTGCCTGCGCCGCCAGCGGAGTTGAAGGAGACGAAGAGGATGAGTTTTTGCGAGCGTTCGAGAAAGAAGAGGCTGTGGAAGGCGATGAGGTCGCCTTCGTGGCCGATCCAGTGGAGATCGTTGCGCCAAGTTTCGTAGAAGCCCATTCCGAGAGCGGGTAGCTGATCGCTGGCGCGGAATTGCGGTGTATACATGGCGGCGAGAGTTTCGGGTTTGAGGATGCGATGACCGTCGAGTTCGCCGCCGTTGAGAAGAGCAAGTCCGAAGCGGCACATGTCAGCGGCGGTGGAAGAGACTCCGCCAGCGCCAACTGGATTAAAGATTTCAAAACCGATCGGGTCGCGGGAGGTGTTGTTGCGGTAACCCTCGGAAGGGAACGGTTCAAGGTCCTTGGGCGGCGGCTGGTAGAAAGTGGAGTGAGTCATGCCTAGCGGCGTCAAGATGTGGTCGGCGACGTATTGCTCGAATGGCTGGCCGCTGACGCGCTGGACGATGTAGCTGCCGACGCCGACGCCGTAGTTGGAGTAGCCGGGAACGATGCCGGGAGGAAAAAGACGGCGGGGCTGATTGCGGATAAGGAAATCGCGCAGTGAAGGAACCTGGCTCGCCGGTTGTTTGCCGTCGACCAGAATGATGTCGCGGACGGTTTCTTCGAAGCCGGCGGTGTGCGTCATGAGGTTGCGGATGGTGATTGGACGACCGAAGGCGGGGCGGATTTGGAAGTCGAGATACTGGTTGACGTCGGTGTCGAGGTCGAGCTTGCCTTGTTCCTGGAGTTGCATGACGGCGACCCATGTGAAGAGTTTAGAGATGGAGGCAAGACGGAAGATCGTAGTGGCCGGGTCGACCGGCTTTTTGTCTTCGAAATTGGAGTATCCGTAACCCTTTTGCAGGAGGAGCTGGCCGCCTTTCATGACGAGGACGGAGGCACCGGCAACATCGGAGCGTTCGAGTTGGAGAGGGATGACGCCGTCGAAGAAGGCTTCGAGGTCGGCGGATGTAAGTTGGTGGGCGTTAGCAGGGGTGGCGGGAGGAGTTTTGTCGCCGGAGGGGCGAGCTTGCGCGTCGGATTTTTTGGTAGGAGCGGGTTTGGGGACTTGAGAGCCCGCGGAGGGAATGAAAAGTAAAAACGCCAGCGAGACGATGGGCGCAAGTCTTAACGCGGAACGATTGGGAAAAAGTCCAGGGTGATTCAATTTTCCTCGCTTTGGAACGGAAGCGACGATATGCGGGGAGGTTGGGGGAAGTCAAGGAAGTGGAATAACGGCGGTGCAAGAAAAGGCCGCACCCTGGTAACCCAGGGTGCGGCACCCGAGAAATGGAGAGTCAGATTTTCTGACGTTTCCAGTAGCCTCGCTTGAAGAGAAGGATGCTAACGGCGGCCATAGATGCTTCGGCGACCACGACGGACCAGTACACGCCGTGGGTTTGCATGGTTGTGTGGATGGCGAGGAGGTAGGCGAGCGGGATTTCCAGCATCCAGAAGGCGAAGAAGTTGACGATGGTCGGTGTGACGGTATCACCGGCGCCATTAAAGGCTTGCAGCATGACCATGGCGTAGGCGTAGCCGATGTTGCCGTAACTGAAAATACGCAGAGCAGACACGGCTAGCGGCAAGACAGCTGGATCGTGGGTAAAGAGTCGGCAAACGGGTTCGGCGAAGAAAATGAAGAAGAGGCCGATCGAGCCGAGAAAAAGCATGTTGTAGAGGCCGGTACGCCAGACGGATTGTTCGGCGCGCTCCGGTTGCTTCGCGCCGAGATTTTGGCCGACGAGTGTTGCCGCGGCATTGCTGAGTCCCCAGGAGGGGAGAATGACGAAGATAACGATGCGGATGGCGATGGTGTAGCCGGCGAGAGCGTCAGAGCCGAAGATGCTGACGATGCGGACGAGTCCGATCCAACTGGTGTGCGCGATGGCGAATTGCATGATGCCGGTGGCCGACACGCGCAGGAGCCGGAACAGAACGGAAAAATTGAAGTGAAGCTGGCGACGCAGGATGCGGATGCGTTCGCTGCCATGCAGCAGGCGGTAGAACTGATAAGCGACGCCGATGCTGCGGCCGGTGAACGTTGCTAGCGCCGCGCCGGTGACGCCGAGCTTTGGAAACGGCCCGAGGCCGAAGATGAGGAGCGGGTCGAGGATGAGGTTGATGATGTTCGACACCCAGAGCAGGCGCATGGCGATGGCGGCGTCGCCGGCCCCGCGGAAGATGGCGTTGTTGAGGAACAGCATCATGATTGCGCCGCTGCCGCCCAGGGCGATGCGGGCGTAGCCGGAGCCAGTGGCGACGACTTGCGGCGAAGCGCCCATAAGCTTGAGCAATTCCGGCGCGTAGAAAACGCAGGGCAAGCCGATGAGCACGGAAGTCGCAAGGCCGATGATGATGGCTTGAACTCCGGCGACAGCCGCGCCCTCCGGGTCTTTTTCGCCGATGCGGCGGGCGACCATGGCCGTGGTGGAAAGGCTTAGGCCGAGCCCGATGGCGAAGACGAGGCTGAGCAGGGATTCCGTGAGGCCGACGGTGGCGACGGCGTCGGCGCCGAGGTGTCCGACCCAAAAGACGTCGACCACGGCGAAGAGCGACTCGAGCACCATCTCCAAAACCATGGGAATGGCGAGGAGAAGGATGGCGCGATTGAGATTGCCGGTGGTGAAGTCCTGGTGCGAGCCGCGCAGAGCTTCGCGGACAGAGCTCCAGAACGGCGGGGGAGGAGATGCCGGAGCTGGCGGTGATGCGACAGCAGTTGTCTGTTGAGTTTGCATGAAGACCTAAACATTTCTGCGAGGGCACAACGCCAAAACGGCGGCGACTCCGCGCGGCTATGGAGCTGTTTGAGTTGAGAAAACGAAAAGAGTTAGAAAGAGAGACGGACGCGAATTAGAGCGAAACAGCGACGATAATTCGAGGGATGAACATGTTCACGTCCTTGCGCCTTGAAAAAAAGCTGAAACGCCGAGTGAGTAATCCGTGGGAGACATCCTACAGCAGGGGTCATAGGCGGTGCCAGCAAAAAATTCATACAGGGATTGTGTTAGGGATTTTCGGCATTGCGTCGGGATCGGTTTATTTTGCATAGTGAAGCCGTCTTAGCCTGCCCTCCAAACCGCTCAGCCACACAAGACAATTCAAGACTCAAACCAGCCCGAGCCCAGCCCGGGAGATGCGAAATGTACGTGGAACCGGGCATACACATTGCAGGGCAGGTGGTGACGAGCTTTCAGTTGCTGATTACGGGAGCTTTGTTGCTGTGCGCGGCGGCAATTCTGATGAGTTTTCGGCGCGACTTGAAAGCGACGCTCAGACAGTCGGCGGTGACGGACCGGTTGGCAGAGGATCTTGCCCGGATTGCGAGCGCTCTGGAGCGCATCGCGAATCAACCGGCGGACGCTTCAATACGAGAGGCGGCGAGACGGTCCGCTGCGAAAATGGGAACACCGGTTGAGCCGGTGCCCGAGGTGGAACCTGCCAGCGAAGAGGCCCATCGAGTGGCGTACTCGATTTTTGGGCGCTGAGGAACCGCCAAAGCACAGGAAATCCGACAAAACCTCGCGGCTAAAGGGGCGCCGGTCGCGATTTAGACTGGCGACAGGCTCTCAACTGGGTGTGGTAGAATAGTTGGTTTAATACACCCAGCAATTTTCGAGAGAGCATGCCAGAAGAAGCCATCATTCTAGACACACAGTTTGACCCAGAAGACGAATATCGCCCGGAGCCTGAGCCAGAGCCGGTACCTCCGGCGTGGCTGGACGGCAGCCTGCGCATCGGGATCCACACATCCATCGCAGGTAGCTACCTGAACGCGGTTGAGTCAGCCCGGAAACTCGGCTGCAACGCGCTACAGATTTTTTCCGCGAGTCCGCGGATGTGGCAAGGCGGGCCGGCGCGCATTCCCGATTCGGATGCGGCGGCGTTTCGCACGCGGCGCGAAGAGCTTGGGCTTGGGCCGCTGGTCGTCCACGCGAACTATCTGATCAATCTGGCGGCGACGCAGCCGATGCTGCGGACGCGTTCGATCCAAGCGTTTCATGACGAAATTGTGCGCTCCATTTCACTGGGGGCCGACTTTCTGGTGGTGCATCCCGGCGCGCGCGGAGAAGCAAAGCCCGAGCAAGCGGTGCGCACGATTGTTGAAAGCATCAAGCAGGCGGCCAAGAGAGTGCAGCTCGGTAATTTGCGGATTTTGATTGAGAACACGGCGGGGATGGGTTCGGCCGCGGGCGCGCGGCTGGAAGAGGTTGGCGCGATTGTGCACGGGCTGGCGGCACTTCGTGTCGGCGCTTGCCTGGACACGGCGCATTTATTTGCGGCGGGTTACGACATTGCGACGGCGGACGGGCTGGAAAAGACGATCGCGAGGATCGAAGAAACGATCGGCCTGGAAAACGTGTTTGTATTTCATGTAAACGATTCGAAGATCCCGCTGGGCGGGCGTGTGGACCGTCATGCGCAGATCGGCGAAGGGAAGATCAAGTCGGATGCCTTCGCGCGAATTTTGAAGCATCCGAGGCTGGGGGCTGACCCTGCGACGGGTTTGCCCGGCCGCGTGTTCTTGCTCGAGACGCCGATTGAAGATCCCGGCGATGACCGGCGCAATGTGGCGAAACTCTGGGAACTATCGGGCGTCGAAGGCCCGGCCGCGGAAAAAGGCTATTCGATGCTGACGGCGGCTTTGAAGAAAAAACTGCTGGAACAGAAGAAAGCGCAGCGGAAAATTGCGAGTGCGGCGGCGAGGAAAAGCGGGGCGAAGGGCACCCGGAACGCGAAAAAGGGATAAGACGAGTGGCGGAGAATCCAAAGGCAGGATACGAACCGCAAAAGATCGAAGCCAAATGGCAAAAGCGCTGGGAAGAAGCGCGCGTTTTTGAGTGCGAAGCCGACCCGAGTAAACCCAAATATTACGTACTGGAAATGCTGCCGTACCCCAGCGGCACTCTGCACATGGGGCACATGCGCAACTACACGATCGGCGACGTCGTCGCCCGGGTAAAGCGCATGCTGGGATTCAACGTGCTGCATCCGATGGGGTGGGATGCATTCGGCCTGCCGGCGGAAAACGCGGCGATCAAGAACCAGACCCATCCGCGCGTTTGGACTAACAGCAACATAGGCGAATTTCAGCGAACGCTGAGGCGATTTGGCTTCAGCTACGACTGGCGGCGAGAAATATCGACGTGCGAGCCTGAATACTATCGTTGGAACCAGTGGTTTTTCCTGCGCATGCTGGAAAAGGGGCTGGCGTATCGCAAAAAAGCCCCGGTGAACTGGTGTCCGAAGTGCTGCACGGTGCTGGCGAACGAACAGGTGATCAAGGGCTACTGCTGGCGACACGAAGATACGCTGGTGGAAACGCGCGACTTGGAACAGTGGTTTCTCCGGACGACAGCGTACTCCGAACAATTTCTGGAAGATTTCAGGCTGCTGGAAGATGGCTGGCCAGAGCGCGTAATTACGATGCAGCGCGAGTGGATTGGCAAATCGCGCGGCGCCAATGTGAAGTTTGCTGTGGCGGATTCCCCCAGCGGCGAGAAAATCGAAGTTTTTACTACGCGCATTGACACGATTTATGGTGCGAGCGCGATGATTTTGGCGCCCACGCATCCGATGGTTGGACCGCTGCTCGAGGATTCGCCGGAACGGGGAAATGCGGAGGGCCTGCTCGCAGGAATGCGGCAGACTTCGGTGAAGACGGCCGACCTGGCGACAATGGAGAAAGTGGGATTTTTCACTGGCCGGTATGCTGTGAATCCATTCAGCGGGGAAAAACTGCCGATCTGGGTCGGGAATTTTGTGCTGATGGGCTACGGCACGGGCGCGATCATGGCGGTGCCCGCGCATGACCAGCGCGACTTTGAATTTTGCCGCAAGTACAACCTGCCGGTGCGCGTGGTAATTCAGCCCGATAACGGCGAGCTGCTGGACGGCGCGACGTTGACTGCTCCGTTTGAGGAACACGGCGGAGCCAAGCTCGTCAATTCAGGGCCGTACAGTGGCCTTGCTCCCGACGATGCGATTGAAAAAATGACCGCGGATGCCGAGGCGCAGTGCTTCGGCAAGGGCACAATCATTTTCAAGCTGCGCGACTGGCTGATTTCGCGGCAACGCTATTGGGGTACGCCGATTCCGGTGGTGTATTGCGACAAAGACGGCATGCAGCCGGTGCCGGACGATCAACTGCCGGTCGTGCTGCCGCAAAACGTAAAGCTGACTGGCGAAGGCGCGTCTCCGCTGGCCACTACGCCGGAATTTGTAAACACGAGGTGTCCGAAGTGCGGCGGTCCCGCACGGCGCGACACCGACACGATGGACACGTTCGTGGATTCTTCGTGGTATTTCTACCGCTACTGCGATCCGCATAATGACAAAGCGCCGTACGATTCAGCGAAGGTCGGCTATTGGTTTCCGATTGACCAGTACATCGGTGGGATTACGCACGCGATTCTGCACCTGCTCTATTCGCGCTTTTGGTGCAAGGTGATGCGCGATTTGGGGCTGGTGAAGCACGATGAGCCGATTACGCGTCTTTTCACGCAGGGGATGGTGCTCAAAGGTGGCGTGGCGATGTCGAAGTCGCGCGGCAACGTCGTTGGCGCGCACGAGATGGCTGATAAATACGGGGCGGACACTGGGCGCCTGTACACGTTGTTCGCGGCTCCTCCAGAGAAAGATCTGGAGTGGAGCGAGGAAAGCATTGACGGAGCGTGGCGTTTTCTCAATCGCGTCTATCGCTTGATCGAACGGCATGCGGATTCGCTCAAATCTGTGAAAGCCGCGACTCCTTCTTCGGCCGCAACCGAAAAAGAAAAGAAACTGCTACGCAAGGCGCATCAGACGCTGCAGCGCGTCACTTCGGACTTCGAGACGCGGTGGCATTTTAATTCGGCTATCGCGCTGATCATGGAATTGACGAACGAGATTTACGGCTGCGAACCGCTTGAAGAAGGCGTCCGGCCCGAAGTGCAGAAAGAAGTGCTTGAGCTGCTGACCTTAATGCTGGCTCCGATGACGCCGCATATTGCCGAAGAAATGTGGGAAATCCTCGGGCATTCGAACGGGCTCTGGACGGTGAGCTGGCCTCGAGCCAATGCGCAACTCGCCAAGGATGAGGACGTCGAGATTCCAGTGCAGATTAACGGCAAGTTGCGCAGCAAGCTGAAGGTGTTGACGGGCATCGGCCAGGAAGAGATCGTGAAGCTCGCGAAAGCCGATGCCGCTGTTGCGGCGCATCTTGATAGCAAGCGCATCGTCAAAATCATTTATGTCCCCAACAAATTGCTGAATCTTGTTGTCGCCTAGGAGCCTTATGACCCCCGAGGCCGCTATGAAGAAAAACTACACGAAGCCGAAATCGGAATTGGGTGGTGTGGTGGTGCTGGATTTTGGCGGGCAGTACACGCAGCTGATCGCACGACGGATTCGCGAACAGCAGGTGTTCAGCGCGATTGTGCCGTGCACCGCAAACCTTGACGAGATTCGTTCTTACGAACCCGCTGGCATCATCCTTTCCGGCGGACCCAGTTCGGTTTATGACGCGGACGCTCCGAAATGCGATCCCGCTGTGCTTAGCGCTGGAATTCCGGTGCTGGGCATCTGCTATGGAATGCAATGGATCGCGAAGACCCTGGGTGGGAAGGTAGAACCGGTCGGGCGGCGCGAGTATGGCCGCGCGGACTTTGCGGCCGAAGCTGGCGAGGACGGGGAACTCTTCCGCGGCTTGCCGGGAAAACTAAGAATCTGGAACAGCCACGGCGATAATGTGTTGGCAGTGCCGCCGGGCTTCCGCACCACGGGTAAGACGGAGAACGCGATCGCGGCGATTCAAAACACCGAGAAGCGAATTCACGCAGTGCAGTTTCACCCTGAGGTGAACCACACCGAGCAGGGCACTGCCATCCTGCGCAATTTCCTGTTTGAGGTGTCGAAAGCCGAGCCGAAGTGGAGTGGCTCGGCGTTTGTAGAGGAGACGGTCGCAGCGATTCGCAGCAAAGTCAGCGAGAAGCAGGCCATTTGCGCCCTTAGCGGCGGGGTTGATTCAACGGTAGCGGCAGTGCTGGTGCAGCGCGCGATTGGGGACCGGCTGACCAACGTGTTTGTAAACACTGGCCTGCTCCGGAAAAACGAGTTTGAAGACACGCTGAAAATGTATCGGGAACGGTTGGGACTGCACGTGGTGGGCGTGGACGCCACGGATCGTTTCTTGGGCCAGTTAGCTGGCATCACCGAGCCGGAGGAAAAGCGCAAGCGCATTGGCAGGGAATTTATCGCTGTATTCGCCGAGGAAGCGCAGCGCCTTCAGCGCGAATCCGGGCACGACATCGGTTTTCTGGTGCAAGGGACACTTTACCCGGATGTGATTGAATCGGTGTCGGTTAAGGGTCCTTCGGCCACCATCAAGACTCACCACAACGTCGGCGGCCTTCCGGAAAAAATGCCCTTTGCACTGATTGAGCCGCTGCGGGACTTGTTCAAGGACGAAGTACGGCGAATCGGCAAGGAACTAGGTTTACCGGAAGAGATATTGCTGAAACATCCGTTTCCGGGCCCTGGTTTAGCAGTACGGGTACTTGGCGAGGTGACACGTCAACATCTCAGTACCCTCAGGGATGCGGACGCGGTGGTTCGAGAAGAGATTCGCAAAGCAAACCTCTACCAAAAGACCTGGCAGGCCTTTGCTGTTTTGCTCCCCGTACGCAGCGTTGGGGTCATGGGCGACGGCAGGACCTATGGTCTGACCGTAGCAGTGCGCGTGGTGGATAGCGACGATGCAATGACGGCGGACTGGTCGCGACTGCCGGCTGAGGTGCTGGAGCGAATTTCAACTCGGATTGTCAATGAAGTGAATGGTGTGACGCGCGTGGTTTATGACATTACGTCGAAGCCGCCCGGCACGATTGAGTGGGAGTAGTGCGAGTGGACTGGTGAAACAAAAGGCCGCATCCAGCGGAAGATGCGGCCCTGCATGAGAACAGTACGAAATGCTTGCAAAACCAGCGAGGACCGAAAACTTATCTGCCGGCCACCTTTTGCGCCATATACAGAACGAGTTTGCGATCTGCTTCGTCGGTCTTGCTCAACAAGCGGCGAAGTTTGTTAAGAAAACGCGCATCTTTGCCGGCGCTGCCCCAAGCGATGTCGTCACCCGACTTGCGCTTAGGGAGGTTCGGCAATTGAGGCGGTTCCTCGCCGTCGTAGAAGAGTTGATAGAGAGGCACTTCGAGAGCACGAGCGAGCTTCTCCAGCGTTTCAATAGCCGGCACGGTGTGGCCATTTTCGACGCGTGAGATGTAGCAGCGGAGTAGCCCGGTTCGCTTCTCGATGTCGCCCTGGGAGAGTTTCTTTTCTTCGCGCAGAGCGCGAAGGCGGTCACCGATAATCATGACGGCATTATTCCATATAGATAAGAGCCGAAGCAAGCATAAACTGGATATGGACGGAGTGAAACATCCGTATCAGAGATGGGCCTGCGCCTGAGGCAAACTGTACAAGGACAACGTAACCGGGAAACCATGGCACGCGTCACAAAGATAGCGGAAACGGACGCCCCTGGCCAGAAAGCCAGTGTGGGCGGGATTTCCGCCGCTGTCGGCGATGAACGCCAGTTGGTGCGCCGGGCACAGAAAGGCGACAAAGAAGCCTTTGAGGTCCTGGTGCAACGGCATAAGCATCGCGTTTTTGCCGTGGCCCGCGGAATCTTGAAGCGTCAGGAGGACGTGGAGGACATCGCGCAGCAGGTTTTTGTGAAGGCGTATTTTTCTCTGAAGCGCTTTGATCAGCGGGCGGCGTTCAGCACCTGGCTGTACAAGATTACCGTGAATGAATGCTGGGATCTGCTGCGTAAGCGCAAGGCCCGGCCGCTGGTGTATGAATCTGACTTCAGCGAAGAGCAGTCACGGCAGTTTAGCGCGAATGAACAGCAAGCGGACAGCGGCCCAGATACCAGTGAGCGAATGGCTATGCGCCAGCGGCTTGAGACCATGCTGGCACAGTTGGACGAGCGGGATCGGGCAATGCTGATCTTGAAAGAGGTGGAAGGTTTTTCGGTGGAGGAAATTGCCGATTCGTTAGGATTGAATGCGAATACGGTGAAGGTTAGATTGTTCCGCGCGCGCCGGCGGGTGGTGGAATTCGCGCGGCGGGAAAAACGCTAGATTTCTGGTTGAGCGGTTGCAGTAGCAGGAGGTTGAATTCATGTGGCGAATGAAGGATAAGGTGAACGCGGAGTGCGAGCGTATTTGCGACGCTCTGGAGGCAAGCGCGGCTCCTGAAACGCGCGGAGAGATTGCCGCCTCCGGGACGCTGTTGGCGCGATTGCCGCACCAGATGCGCGAGCACGTCTATTCATGCGAGGGCTGCCGAACGTTCGTCCAAGAACTGGTCGAGGCGCGCGAAGTTCTGGCGGCAGCGGAAAACAAAGCAGAGCCGGGCCCGTTTTTCTTGGCAAGGGTTATGGCGTCGATCGCGTCCCGCGAGGCTGAGCTCGATAAAAAAGCACAGACTTGGGCGGCAGTACCGCGGCTGGCATCGCGACTGGCCGTGCTAGTCTCGCTGGGTTTGCTGATCGCGGCGACGTGGGTATATCAGATGCCCAGCCCTGCGAACGTTGCGGGATGGAACTCTCAGCAATGGTCCGGTTTGGTGGATACCAACGCCGTACAGGATGATTTGCTGGTCAGCCCGGCGGGCAGATAGACATGACGGCGCCTACCGTTCAGCAAAAAGCGTCAATTTGGCTAGCCTTGGTTTTTGTGCTGGGCACCTCCTTGGGCGGTGTACTGGGCTACGCGTTTGCACATCGCAGTTACGCTGACAGCGTGCCTGCCCAACCGACCCTCGAACAACGCCGTGCGCAGAAGCGCGAACAGCTGGCGCGTGAAGTGGGTTTAACTCCCGATCAACAGGCGCAGGTGACGACGATTCTGGATCAGGCGCAGGGAGAGTACAAAGCGATTCACGCCGTAAGCGATCCGCAAGTGGACGCGGTCCGGCAAAAGAGCCGGGATAAGATCCGCCAAATCCTCACTGCAGATCAAAAGCCGAAGTTCGAAGAATTCATTCGCAAAATGGACGAAGAGCGAAAACGACTCGGCCAGTGATTTGCGCTGGCTAGAATTGTCTGCTTTAGGTTTCCTGCGTTCTGCGTTATTAGAAGGGAATATCGTCGTCCGAGATCTCTGGTCCGCCAGCACCGCCTCCGCCAAAATCGTCGCCGCTTGCGGGAGCATCGTGCTCTTCGCTCCGGCTGCCTCCAGCGAAACTTCCTCCCCCAGCCGCACCGTCGGCTCGACCGCCCAGCATGCGGAAGTTCGTCGCCACGATTTCAAAGCTGGTGCGTTTTTGGCCTTCCTTATCCTGCCATTCGCGTGACTGAATCCGTCCCTCAATGAAAATGAGCGAGCCCTTTTTTAGGTATTGTTGAGCGATCTCCGCTTGCTTTCCCCAAACCACGATCTTGTGCCACTCGGTGCGCTTCTGGCGTTCGCCGTTCTTGTCGCGATAGGTTTCATCGGTGGCGACTGAAAAATTAGCGACAGCTTGTCCTCCTCCGGTGTAGCGGGTTTCCGGGTCGCGGCCCAGACGGCCGACGAGGATGACTTTGTTCACTGACATGAGCGATGTTTCTCCTGACTGGGCGAAGGTAACACGAAGTTCAAAAAAAAGAAAATCGTGTCCTTCGCCCAAGGATGCCAGAGTCTGGTGATTCGTACCCGCCTGGAGGTCCCGGCATTGGCAAACAACACGCCGGATGCCGGGCCCTGCCCGCGCTAGAAATAGAGCCGCAGAGAAAGTTGCAGATTGCGTTCGCCAGAGCCGCTGGAGCCGCCGCCCTTCGCGAGCACTTTGCCGAAGGTGGAGGTGTTCGTCGGATTCAGCGCGATGTTGGTGGTGCCGCTGCAACCGCTGGCCCCGCACCAGTTGGGGTGATTCCAGACGTTGTACGCCTCGGCGCGGAACTGGAGACCTACCGATTCCGTGATCGGGAAGGATTTGAAAAGGCCCATGTTCCAGTTGGAGAAGCCGGGCTGGTAAATGATGTTGCGGACGCGTTGAGTGTTGAATGTGCCGAAGGCCGGCGCGGTGAAAATGGGCGATCCGTCCGGATTGGTTGTGGCGAACCATTGTCCGGTCGAGCCAAAGGTGCCGATGATCTTGGGATCGCCATTGACCACCCAATATTGGCCGTTGACGCCGCATCCATAATTGGCGTCCGGACCCACGCCAGCGTAGTCATTTGCCGCGGCCACGCTGCAGGGCAAGCCGGTCTGAAACTGCGTGATTCCGCTGAGCTGCCAGCCACCCAGCAGCTGACGCACAAATCCTTTGGAATTGCGGAA
>Ga0070665_100002218_pt1 | contig 21673 bp, 14 predicted proteins | sample KBSS13metaG_FD_65862 | JGI IMG/M metagenome (GOLD analysis project Ga0070665, IMG submission 65862) | Switchgrass rhizosphere microbial communities from Kellogg Biological Station, Michigan, USA - KBS S1-3 metaG | ecosystem: Host-associated > Plants > Roots > Rhizosphere > Soil ... | reverse complement strand
ATGATGGGATTCGGGTACCAGATGTACGGTGACATCTCGAAAGTCGCGCCAATGGCTCGGGCGCGGGCGATATCGCTCATCTGCACGAAACTGTTGTGAGCGACTTCGTGGAGTTGCCCGCTGAACCCATTGGCCTTGCGCGCCGCCTCGATGGCATCCAGACCCTCGCGCACCGCCGCATCCCCCGCGGCATGCATCTTCACCGTAAAACCCCGCGCATCGAAGTCGACCAACGCCGCATTCAATGCCGCAGGGGGCACCATCAGCAAACCCTTCGCACGCGGATCGTCATTGGACTTCGCATCCGCATAAGGCTCGACCATCGCTGCCGTGTGTCCGTCTGTGGGGACCCCATCCAGGAAGATCTTGATGCAGCTCGGGTGGAAGCGCTCCCTCGCATAGAGGTTGCGCAGCTCGATGTATTGCGGTTGTGACGGGTCCGCGCTGCCGGGCATGGCCCGGCCCCAGACGAGACATCCCTTCACCCGCTGTTTGAGCTCACCTCGATCGGAAAGCGTCGCGTAGGCCTGGAGAATGGAGCCATCCACGACCGCATCGGTGAAGGACGTGATGCCATAAGAGAGCATGAGATCGAGCGACGATTTCAACGCCTCGGCGTTCTGCTCAGGCGTGTAGGGCGGCACGATCCCGCGTAGCAACGCCGCCCCGGACTCCCGCAGTAGTCCCGTCGGCTCGCCTTTGGCGTCCTTTTCGATGATGCCACCGGGAGGATTGGGCGTCGCCGCCGTGATGCTGGCGAGCCGCAGCGCTGCAGAGTTCGCCCAGACGCTGTGTCCGCTGATGTCGGTGAGCACCACCGGATTGTTGGGAGCCGCGCGATCGAGGAATTGGCGATTCGGCGGGGTTTTCCCAAAGGAGGACGCATCCCACTGGCCGCCCGTGATCCACTCGCCCTTGGCGTGCTGGGCCGCGCACTGTTTAATGGCCTTTTCGATGGCAGCGGCGTTGGATCCCTGCGGAAATCGGCAAGTCAGCCGCGCGAGCCCGGCTCCCATCGGGTGCACGTGCATGTCGTGCAACCCCGGTAGCACGGCGGCGCCCTTCAGATCGATGACCTGCGTCTTCGGCCCCTTGTAGCGCTCCACACTCGCCTCATCGCCGATGGCGACAATCACGCCGCGTTGGATAGCGGCCGCGGCCGCCCACCCGGAAGGCGTATCGAGCTCGCCATGGATGAGAATCGAATCGGCTTCGGGTTGCGCAGGCTCGGTCGCAGCCCGCACGCCTGAAATTGCTACAGCGCACGCGATAAGCGCCGCCGCGAGTGTCGCTCGGATCATGATGTCCCTTTTTGGGGTACTCCCCCTCAAAGAGGCTACGGCCCCCGCGGCACGGCCCGCTTGCCCCAACTCGCCAGCTTCTTGACCCAGCCTGCCAGGATCCAGGCCGCCGCGTTGCGGCGATGCCACGCACTGGCGGGTCGCCCCGGAGGCAACCCAACCCTGGCAAGGTCGAACAAGCAATTGGCCAGCCGGGGCAAGAGTTGCCGTCGAACTATACCTACGCTTGCCCGGTATCCGGCCGCCCGGAACGTCCAACTCATACTATCAGGGCCTGGGGAGTATCCGATGAATCACACTGTCCGATTTGCGGTTCGCTGTGCGCTGGGGCTGCTGGGCTCGGCGCTCGCTTGCGGCCCGGTGTTTGCACAGGAGCAGCAGGGCGGTGCTCCGCAAGCCGCCGCCCCCTCCGGCGGTCTCGAGGAAATCGTCGTCACGGCACAAAGGCGCACGGAAAGAGTCCAGGACGTGCCTATCAGCATCAGCGCCTTCGGCGCCGAGCAGATGGACACACAGGGTGTGCGCTCGGTCGATGACATAGCGCGGCTGACTCCCGGCATCACATTCCAACGTACCGATGCGCGCAATAGCAACATCTCGAGCATCTCCATCCGCGGCATTGCCTCCAGCGCCGGTGCCGCGACCACCGGTGTCTACATCGATGACACGCCCATCCAGGTGCGCTCGCTCGGCGCCGGCGTAACCGCCTTCAACGCTTTCCCACAGGTATTCGATCTCGACCGTGTCGAGGTTCTGCGCGGCCCGCAGGGTACTTTGTTCGGTGCCGGCTCCGAAGGAGGCACCGTGCGCTTCATCACGCCTCAGCCGAGCTTGACGCACACGAGCGCCTACGTGCGCTCGGAGTTGGGTTACACAGAGGGAGGCGATCCGAGCTACGAGGCGGGCGCGGCGTTCGGGGCGCCCCTCATCGACGGGAAGTTGGGTTTCCGCGTGAGCGCCTGGTTCCGCCGCGACGGCGGCTGGGTCGACCGCACGGATTGGGATCACAGCAGTACGCAGGTCTATCCACCGACCGCTCCCACACCCGCCAGCGTGACCACTTCGGTGGGTCCGTCCGACAACTGGCAGAACTCCTCGGCGGTCAAGGGCGCGCTCACCTTCGCCCCGGTAGAGGGGCTGACGATCACCCCGTCGATCTATTATCAGAAGACGTCGCTCAATGACACCGCCGCTTACTGGAGCTCGCTGTCCGACCCCGGCAACGACTCGTTCCAGAATGGCAACGCCGTCAGCGCGCCCAGCAACGATCGCTTCTACCTGCCGTCCTTGAAAATCGACTGGGCCTTCGCCGGGCTGCGCCTGATCTCCAACACCTCGTATTTCAACCGCAGCAGCATAGCGATCAACGACTACACGGCTTTCGAGACCGCGCTGTGGGGCCAGGTCTTCAGCGGCCCCGCCTTCCACACGCCGCCGTACCTCAATGGCCCCTACTACCCGGCCGGCTACACTCCAGCCTCGACGCTCCAGGTGAACAAACAAAACAACATTACGGAGGAGCTGCGCCTGCAGTCGGACGATCCCACTGCACGGATCAACTGGGTGGTCGGGGCCTTTTTTACCCAGGAACGCCAGACCTCCGAGCAGTTCGTCGCCGACCCGCAGCTCGCCGCGTTCATCGGCCAGCTCACGGGTGGGATTCCCTTCGCCGCGGTCTTCGGGCAGCCGCTGCTCGACGGCAAGTACACCTTCGTGCAGGACCCCGAGGTGGCGCACGACAAGCAGTTGGCCCTTTATGGCCAAGCTGACATCAAGATCACCAGCCAGTTGACCTTGACCGCCGGGATCCGGGCCTCCGATGCCAAATTCACCGCCGCCGCGCATTACGAGGGCCCCGTGGTCGGCCCGCCGGTCGAAGACTCGGGATCCCAGACCGAGCATCCCGTCACACCCAAGGCCGGCTTGTCCTACAAAATCGACGACAACAACATGGTGTATGCCACGGCGGCCAAGGGCTTCCGCATCGGCGGTTACAACCCGCGGGTGGGCACGCCCTGCGTAACGGATCCGAACTACCCGGGCTACCAGAAGGACTACGGCTCGGACTCGGTCTGGAGCTATGAGATCGGCACCAAGAACGACCTCTTCGAGCGGCGCCTGCGCCTGAACGCGAGCGCTTACTACATCAATTGGAAGAACATCCAGCAGAACGTTGCGCTGGCGAGCTGTGGCTTCGCGTACGTGGCCAACCTGGGCAAGGCCGAGAGCAAAGGGTTCGATCTCCAGGCCGACCTGGCCGTGACCCATGAGCTCGTGTTGGGCCTGTCCGCGGGCTACAACGACGCGAAGTTCACGCAGACCGTGCAAGCGGTCCAGGGTGCGGCGACCAACCTCGTCACCAACGGCGACCACATCGCCGCGTGGCCGTGGAACGTTGCCGCATCCGCGCAATACAGCTTCCGCGTGTTAAACGACCGCGAGGCTTACCTCAGGATGGACTACCAGTACCAGGCCAGGCAGACGAGCCTCACGTCCGCGAACGATCCGGCCAACGGCGGCTACCAGCCCTGGAATATCTTCCAGTTGCCGCAAACCTCCCAGCTGCAGCTCCGGGGAGGTGTCCGGTTCGAAGGCTTCGACATTGCCGCGTTCTGCAACAACGTCACCAACTCGCACACGGTCCTGTCGCAGTCACCCTCCATCCGCAATGCGAGCCCGATCTACCGGAACGAGTTGCTTCAGTACCAGTACACCACCTTCCGTCCACGGACCTACGGAGTCACGGCCAGCTATCGGTTTTAAAGTCGGCGGAGCCGCCGCCGATTTGCTGATACAGAGCGGTCGTTACTGCCTGGCCGACGGGTCAGCCAGCAGCAGGCGTAGCGGCAGCAGCGGGCCAACCGGAATGTACTCGTGATCCAACATATTCTCCTTGGCAAGCGGCAAGGATTCCATGATGGACATCGCTTCGGCCACGTCTTTCGTGTTCAGGAGGAATACGGCGCCCCTGCCGTCCTCTCGCGTATACCATTCGCGGATCTTCCCCGCGAGGTACAGTTGTACCGTAGCGCGTATCTCGGCCGGCATGATGGCCATCACCTGTTCGCGTGTAATGCCGGCCTTTGCCGTTAGCAGCGCGAAAACACCTGTCGTTGCCGCAGTGGAAACCTGACTCCGGGTGTGAGACGTGTCTGTCATGGAAAGCTCCTTTCGGGATGAACCTCGAGTATGAAACGGCCGTCGCGCACCGCGAGTGCGCGGCAGTGGTGAACACTACGTCGCTAGCCTTGTTCGATAAATCGGCTTAATCTGCACGCGCTGTGAAGCACAGATATACAATCCAGCGCGGGGCACTCGACGGGGTAGAGGCGTTTCTGCGTGTGGCCGAACGGCGCGGTTTTCGTGCAGCGGCAGCCGACCTTGGGGTAACACCGTCCGCCGTAAGCCAAGCCGTACGGGCGCTGGAAGCGCGCATGGGGATCGCCCTGTTCACGCGCACCACGCGCAGCGTGGGGTTGACGGAAGCCGGAGAGCGATTCCTCGAGCGAGCGGGGCCCGCCTTCCAGGAAATCGTCGCGGCGAGCAACGCCGCGAGCGATCTCGCGGCAAAACCGTCCGGTCTTCTTAGACTCGCTGTACCGCGCGCCGTGGTGCCGGTTGTACTACGCCCGCTACTCGCGTCGTTCTGTGCAGCATATCCCGATGTCTCGGTGGAGATCGCGGCGAGTGCTGAACGGGTGGATCTCGCAAAGGACGGCTTTGATGCGGGAATCCGGCTCGGGGAGTTCATCGCGGCGGACATGGTGGCGGTCCGCCTGACGCCGGCCTTTCGCCTCGTGATGGTCGCCAGTTCGAGTTATCTCGTGCGGGCCGGGCGACCCCGCACACCAGCGGACCTGGCGGCGCATGCCTGCGTTCGGATGCGCCGGTCCGATGGGACGCTGGCACATTGGCGTCTGCAGGACGGCGGTAGTCCAGTCGATCTCAAAGTTACGGGTCCGCTGATCGTGCACGACTATCCGAGCATGCTCGACGCGGCGCTCTCGGGCGCTGCGGTGGCGCAGGTCCCGGAGCCGATTGCACAGGAACACGTGATGGCCGGTCGACTCGAGGAGGTGCTCGGCCCATACGCACCGTCCACGCTCGGAGTCTTTCTTTACTTCCCGGATCGCAGGCAGCTCTCACCCAAGTTGCGGGCATTCATCGAGCACGCGCGTACGTTTGCGGCGTCCCGAGCCAACGCGAACGGGCAGTCCCGAGGTCGACGGCGCAGCCACAAAGCATAAGCGGTAGGGTCCGGAGCGGCTGGTCTCAAAGCGCACTCAACTCCGCCACCGCCGTCTTGCCCCTCTCAAAAACCAACTTCCCATTCACAAACGTCAGGTCCACCTTCGTGTCCAATAGCTGCTCAGCCGGCACCGTCAACGGATCCCCCGACAACACGATCATGTCCGCGACCTTACCCACCTCGAGCGTCCCCTTGACCTTCTCCTCCCACGAGAGATAGGCCCCCGCCGCCGTATACATCCGGATTGCCGTCTCGCGCGCCACAGCTTCCTCCGCCCCATGCACCTCGCCGCTGCGTCCCTTGCGCGTCACCGCCGCGTAGAGCCCCACCATCGGCCCGATCGGCAAATTATCACTGCCGAACGTCACGAACAGATGGAACTTCTGGCTGGGCGTCGCCACCGGATTGTTATGTTCGAGACGCCACGCATCGAGCGTCTGCTCATAGCGATCCTCGAGGTCATACTCGAAGTTAGGCTGTTGCGCGATCATGATATTGTCCCTGCGCATCACCTGCATCGTCGCATCCGGCGGCATGATGGTGAAATGATCGGTGAACCACCGCCGATCCGACCCCGTATGCTCCTGGCCGTCGCTCGCTCTCAAACCCTTGTCATAAGCCTGGATCGTCTGCACGATCGCCGCATCACCAATGCAATGCAACCCCATCTGCCACCCGAGCCGCCCGGCATCGTCCACCATCGCCTGCAACTGGGCATCGCTGAAACGCCCTTTGCCGCGAAACCCCGGCTGCCCCTTGTAGTCCGCCAGCAGCCACGCCGTGGGCCCGGTGAATCCACCATCCACGGCATTCTCCCCAATGGGCCCGATGCGCACGAACTCATCTCCGTACCCGGTGTGATGCCCGAAGGCCCGCAGCCGCTCCGGCCCCGGGTAGCTGATATACATGGTCACCCGCGGCAGGGCGTTATGCTGTTCTGCGTAGATCTCCCTGGCACGGCGGAAAGTCAGACCCGGAGGCGGATCGGCGATACCTCCCTGGCCGACCGGCTCATCGTCAATGGTGCCGCTGGCATCGAAAAAGCTCGTGATGCCCAGCGACAACAACCAACGCAGCCGATCCACGTAGCTTTGCTTGACGTCCTCCCATTTGTCCTGCGGGACCAGCTTGCGATACAAGTCACTGCGCTCACGGATGATTCCGTTCGGCTCGCCGTTGGAATTGTGCTCGATGAGACCCGAGGCAGGGTCGGGAGTCTTGCTGTCGATGTGGGCCAACTTGAGCGCCATCGAGTTACCCACGCTCGAGTGACCCCCGGCGCGAGTGAGCACCACCGGATTGTCCGGTGCGGCCACATCCAGATCCTCCCTGGTCGGATTGCGATTCTCCTTGAACTGCACCTCCTGCCAGCCCCCGCCCGTAATCCACTGCCCGGGCCCCAACTGCCTGGCCTTCGCCCGCAGCATCTGCTGGAGTTCCGCGATGGAGTGGGCGGCAGTGGCCTCGATATCCCGCGGGGACTTTCCCATCGGATGCAGGTGCGTGTCCTCGAACCCCGGCATGAGTGTTTTACCGTGCAGATCGATCCGGGTCGGCGCGTGATAGGTCTTGACCAGGTCCGCCCCACCCACCGCAATGATCTTCCCGTCCTTCACCACCACCGCCGACTGGATCGAGAACTGCGGATCGACCGTGATCACGTGCCCGTTATAAAGCACCAGGTCCGCCTCGGCCGCCATGGCGCAACCCAACGGTGCCAGCAACACACCCAGACATATCCCCAGAACCGCTGCACGATTTCGCATTCCCGCTCTCCCGCCGTGAACCACTCGATCCCTTGGCAATCGCCGGCCCCGTCAGAAATGATACGTCGCCAACACCCCGATCGTGCGCGGCCGCAACGTCTGATCCGTCCACAGCCACGGCTTCAACCCCGTCAACGCGTTGTTGTTTTGCATTCCGGCGCCGTTGGCCTGGGCGCCGAGGTGCGGATGAGCGTTGGCGAGATTGTTGGCGAACAGCGAAACATCCGCACCGAACAGATCGATACCCAGTCGCGCGTTGAGCTGCGAATACGCCTCGATCGGCTCCAGGGCCGGATTGTAGTTCGGAGCGGCGGGATCGGTCAGATTGACGCGCTTCTGCTGCGAGCTGCCAAACCAGTCCGCGCGGATATACATCCGCGTGCCGCTCGCGATGTGGAAGTCATACTGCCCCGACAGCGAGTACACCCACGGCGGCGGCGAGTTCGGCACGACTCCGTCCTTGCGCACCACCTGGACACCTCCCGGGGAAATGCCGTCCGCCCCGAATCGGGCCCGGTTGTAACCGATGGTCGTCATGAGCGACAGCCCGCGCATCGGGCTCACCTGGAAGCTTGCATCAAATCCCTGGGAAGTCGCGTTAGCGAAGTTCGCCACGAACTGCTCGGCGCAATTGGTGAGAAACACCGGCGTCTGGATGTTGCTCCACTTGATGTGATACACGCTCGCATCGATGACCAGGTGGTCATTCAGCACCTTGTTCTTCGTCCCCAGCTCGTAGCTCCAGACACTGTCCGACTTATAGGTCAAAGGCTCCTTGGGATTACCCGCCGAGTCCACGTACCCGAAGTCGACCAGGTCCTGGTTACACGTAATCGGCACCTTCTGCGACGCCCCGGCCGGGCGGAAGCCCTTGGCCGCACTCGCGTACAACAGATTGTTGTTATCGATCTGGTAGGACACGCCGAACTTCGGCGTGACCGAACGCTCGCTCGAGCCCAGCACGTTCGAAGAGTACGAGGGCGGCAGAACGGGGCCGGGCGTCGCAAGGGGCGAGTTCTGGTTGTTCTCGGGGCTCGCGTAGTTGGCCGCGAAATCGAGCTTGTTGTTCGAAACGCGTAAGCCCGCGGTCACCTTGAGCGCCGCGGTGATGTTGTAGTCACCCTGCACGAAGCCGGCGAGCTGCCGGTCGCGCGTGCGGAAATTGATGCTCCACATGTCGGAGGCCGGGTCCATCAACACCCCGAACCAGTTTTCGAACGCGCTGTGCCCGGGACCGAACGGCGGACCGTCGGTCGTCGCGTGCAGGAAGTCCGGCAGGAAGAACCAGCCCACGGTCGGCGCATTGGCGAGAAAGTTGACGCCGATATCCTGCATGGCCACCTGCGTGTCGTCCGAGTAGAAGGCCCCCACCACCCAGTTGAACCGCGAGGAGGGGTCGTTCGACTGTACCCGCACCTCCTGCACGAAGTTGTATTGACTGTTGTGATACAGCGAGGACGCCTTCTGGCCGGACTGCGGAAAGGCGGTGTCCGTGATCCCGTAGAACCACAGATAGTACTGCGAGAAATCCAGGTACTGATCCGACTTGCGATCGAAGTACGAGGTGTTGGACACCAGCTTGACCGGCCCCAGCTCCCAATCCACCGCGAGAGCCGGCATATAGAGCGTATCCTTGCCGGCATCATTGTTTGGGCTCGTCAAACCCGTCAGTGCGGGGTTCGTGGCCGGATCACCGGCATCGAAAGCGGGACGTGCATAATTGCCCCCCGCAGACAGCGACGGATAGAACGTATCGAAACCGTCGTTGGTTTTGATCCGCTGGTACGTCACCGACGGCGTGATCTGCAACCCGTCGGTTGGCACGAACGTCAGTGCTGCCCGCGCCCCGGTAGTAGCCACCCAGTTGGTATTCTTGCGTGTGACATGGACGTTCGTGAACGTAAGCGATGCGGGCCCGGCGGCACCGGTCGGATCGAGGACCACCGGAGTGCCGCTCACCCCGTCGATGTAGCCGCCGTCGCGCCGGTAGAACGCGCTCACGCGAAAGCCGAGCCGATCTTGAATGAGCGGCGCACCGAAGGCCTCCCCGATCTCATAACTCGGCGCGCCCCCATCGGTGAAGGACAGCTCGGCGCGCGCGTAGTCCGAAGCCTTGGTCAGGTTGGGCTTGCTCTGGATGAAGCGGATGGTACCACCCTCGGACCCCGCCCCGAACAACGTACCCTGCGGCCCGCGCAACACCTCCACCCGCTCCAGGTCGAAGAGGGCAGGGAAGGCGGTGCCCGAGCTGTATCCCAGGTTGCGCACTTGCACCGGCGTGTCATCGATATACACACCGGTCGTACCGGCACCCGCGCCGGAGGAAATACCGCGAATCGAAATCTGGTTACCGCTGTTCCCGGTGCGAGTCACCACCAGGCCCGGCGTATAACGCTGAATATCATCGATCTGCTTGAGCCCCTGCGCATCCATCTGCTCCTGGGTGAACGCAGCAACACTGATCGGGACCCGGGACAGTGACTCCTCGCGTCGCGTTGCCGTGACGACGATCTCCTGCAGCAGCCCCTCTGGCTGCTCCTCATCCGCGGCCAACGCAGAGGTGGCCTCCATGCCGGTGCTCAGTAAGATCACCGCCGCGGGGCGGAAGAGCCAAGTGGAAGTACGGCACTTTGAATACATGTTATGACCTCGCCGGGATTGCGAATGAGAGTCCCGTCGACGGGACACTACGCACCCCCCACCCCCCTTGCGGAAGTTGCGCCGGATGTGAGCATCGGTGCTCTGGGCGCAACGGGGTATCAACCGTTCGGTTGATGTGGCCGACCGGGCCTTCTGCGGTAATCGCACGGGTGCCCTGGAAAATCGCCCAGGCCAGCGCCGAGCTGATTTCCAGGTCGAGCTGCTGTTGCGCCCCCGCGACACAAGCCCGGACGGGCACCGCAGGCCGACACCTAGAAGCTGACAGCCCCCCGCACCCCATAGGTGCGCGGCGGCCGCACAGACGCGGAAAAAATCGCCTCACCCGCCAAAGGCTGTGGTGTCACCACGTTCAGCACGGTCGTGTTACTCACATTGTCGACATAGGCCGTCACCGACCACCGCCCGCGATCCGCGCGATAACTGAGATTCAAATCTGTCCACCAATACGCTCCCTGCGTTTCCTGCGGCAGGAACTCGAGCCCCACCAGCGTCGTGGTCTGGTAGTGAGTATTCGCCTCCGCAACGATGGAACCCGTACCGACCGGGATCGTTTGCTGCAGCCCGAGGTTGAGCGTCCAACGAGGCGACTGAGGCGGGGTCCTCCCACTGCAATTAACATCATATACCGTCCCAACCGGCGTCGCGGCACAGGAGGTAGCCGCCGGCGCGCCGAAATTCGGCAGCGTATACGCGAACGAGTCGTAACTGGAATCCAGATACTGCGCATCGGCCGCCAGCAGCGTCGTACCGGTCAGCAGATATTGTGTCTCCAACTCCGCACCCTTGATCGTCGCTTTCCCGACATTCTGGGTTGCAAAGACCACCACCCCCGAGCTGTCCGCAACAATGTGGGAGATCTGCTGATCACGATACTCCCAGTAGAACGCCTCGAGATTGACCTGCAGCCGATTGCCGAGAAAGCGATTCTTCGACCCCAACGTATAGGCGACCACCTTCTCGGGGTTGTAGACGGGATTATCGTGCGTGAAGTAGAACCCTCCGGATTTGAACCCGGTCTCGACACTGGCATACGCGAGTGATTGCGGCCGGACATCCCACTCACCCGCCACCCGCCAGGTGGCACGACTCCAACTATTGCTGGCATCGAGGTTGATAGCCGGGTTAGGCGCTACAATCTGCCCGACTCCGCCGAGACACAAGGGCGGCGGCGGCACGCGCGCGGGGTTGGCGCTCCAGCCCAGAAACGGCAAACACAGCGATTGCGCGGAGTCGTACTTCCCCGCGAGGCTCTTCTCATCGCGGGTCCAGCGTGCACCGCCCGTCAGCCGCAAGTTATCCGTGAACGAGTACCGCAGCCGGCCGAAAGCGGCAAAGCTCCTGGTTTTGGTTTCATAGGCCTGCACGGAGGCGTTGTATTCCTGGTCGTAAACCGCGGGCCCGACATGAATATTCTCGTCGAGATAATACATTCCGGCCAGGTAACTCCACGGCCCCGACTCCGGCGCTGCAAAACGCGCCTCGAGTGAAGTCTGCTCGTCACTCTCCTGCTGCGCGATCAGGAAGGAGGGGGATGTACTGTGAAAATCCAACTTCGAATGTCGATAGGCGGGGATGACGGTCAGCGTGCCCGCATCTGTCGCCCAGTCCAGCGTCCCGGAGACCCCCCAATAATCGTTGTTCTGAAACACGCGGGTGGGCAGTGGCGCAAACGCGAGCCCCTTCTGCAGAGGAGGCCCGAGGAAGTCCGCTGCAGGAAACACCAGGATCTGCGAGAAAATCGCACCGGCGCGCGGGTCGTTCATCCCAATACGAGGATCACCGTCCAGGAATCCGCCGCGCCCGCCGGGCAATACGCCGGCCCCGGGCCCCCGGCCACCCTGGTGATAAAAGTCCGCCCCTACATTCAACGTCAGGGTATCAGTTGCCTTGGCCCGCAATTGTGCCCGGGCCGCGCGAGCGTTCTCATCGTCCGTCCCATCCGACAGATAGCCGTGACGATCGATAGTTTGCGCCGAGAATCGCGTCGCGATCCGGTCATTCAAGGGAAGGTTCAAGTCGCCATCGACCTTGACCAGATCATAGTTGCCGACATCCATGCCCGCGTCCGCGCCAAACTCGTCGGTGGGCTTGCGCGTAATGACGTTGATCGCACCACCGGTGGCGTTACGACCATACAACGTCCCTTGCGGACCCTTCAGAACCTCCACCCGATCGAGATCGTAGAACATTCCCACCGTCGAGGAAGGTCTGGCGATATAGACCCCGTCGACACTCAGGGCCACCGCGGCGTCGGACAGCGAGTTGCCGTTGAAATTGCCGACCCCGCGCAGGAAGTACAGCGGGTAAGGACCCGCGGCCTGGGAAACCTGCAGTGCCGGGATCAGTTGGGTCAGGTCCTGAACCTTGCTGATCCCGGAGCGAGCGAGTTGCTCGGCCGACAGCGCACTCACTGGAAGCGCCGCTGTTTGCAGGCTCTCCTGGCGGCGCTGCGCGGTGACCACGATTTCCTGAAGAGTCGCCCCGCCGGCAGCGCTGTCGGCAGTTTCCTGGGCCCAGGCGCATAGGGGCGCCACCGCCATGCTGCCCAGAAGCAAACGGCGAACTGGAATTCTGACAGACATACAACCCCCTCACAGGCCCGCACCGGCGCAGCGTTCGACGACTGCAGCGTCGTGAGCCCCAAGGACTATCCCCTGACAGGCCGCACGAGCGTCGCACTTACGGAGACGTCGTGAGCCTAACGGCTACCCTGAGGAGGCTAAAAATGGATTCTTTGGATTCCGACTATCTACGCGAGCGATGCGCCGTCGCATCAGGGAACGCGATTACCGCGGCGCTGCGCGCCGTCTCCTCCTGTTGCACCGACTCCATTTCGCGTGCAACGTCCTTCAATACCCCGCGCAGCCACAATGTCCCGGGATCAAGATTGAAATGTCGATGCCACTGCACGGCCTCCGCCAGGTGCGGGAGCTCGAACGGCACGTCAAACAACCGGATGGGCAGATATTGCTGATAGTATCGGGCGAGCCTCCGGTGGATCGTGGCCACGCGCTGTGTCCCGACGAGACTTGCGAACACCGAGTTGAAATTCATCGCGACCACCTCGACCCGCCGCTCATGCCCGAGCTGAGTCACAAACCATTCATCCACGGTCGCGGCTCGCGCGGTCGCGAATCGCGCCGTCACGTGCCCAAGACTCAGATACTGCTCCACGGACAACCGACCCTCTACCGGAACGAGTGTGTTGTCGTTCCAGGCCACCCCCGTAAAGTCATCCTCGAAAAGCACTTCACAAGGATGTGCGTTGCGCAGATAGCGTTGCGGCATGATCAGCAAATCGACATCGGCGCGGTCGAGCTCCTCGAACGGCGAGCCCACATCGTTACAGAGCACCTCGATCCGGACCCGCGGCGCCAGCCGCTCGAGCCGCGGTAGCGCCTTCGACATCAACACGGTAGCGACGTAGTCCGACATCATGAGCTTGAAGCAGCGCGTGGCCGAGCCAGGATCGAACGAAGGTTGCGCCGCCACCGTCGCCTGCACTTCCAGCAATATCCTTCTGACCGGTTCCACCAGGCTCTCCCCCAGCGGCGTGCAGATCATTCTCCGCCCCACCTGCGTGAGCAGCTCGTCACCAAAGTACTCCCGCAGGCGCGCCAGGGCACTGCTCGTCGCCGACTGACTCAGATGGATCCGCCGGCCGGCCTGGGTGATATTCCTCTCCAGCAGCAGCGCATCCAACGCCACCAGCAAATTCAGATCCAGATTACGAAAGTGCATGCAGCTTGAGCCCCCAGCCGCTTATCGGCTCGGTAGATGCGAGCCATCGACAGGCTCCATTTCCCATCGCCCCCCGCGAGTCTTACCCTCCTGCGGCAAGCCCAACACGAGAGAACCCTCATGTCCGACGACCGAGTCACCCACATCCGCTATGTCGGCGTTGCCGTGCCGGACTTCGATACCGAGCGCTCTTTTGTAGGCCAACAATGGGGCCTCCCCCAGGTCGCCTGGGACGGCGACACCGCGTACTTCGCAGCCGTCGGCTCGCGGGAGCAATTCGTCTTCCGCCTGCGGAAAGCCGCCGAAAAGCGACTCGATGTCCTGTCTTTCGCTGTCGCCGACGAAGCCGCCGTCGACGCCAGGGCGGCGCGTCTGGAAGCAGCCGGGGTTAAGTTGATCTCCAGGCCGCGACGCGTCGACGGTCCCGGTGGAGGTTATGGATTCCGCTGCTTCGACGTCGACGGTCGCACACTGGAAATCTCCAGCGATGTCGCCGAGCGCTCCGCCAGGCAGCTGGACCGAGGCGAGTCGATTCCCGCGAGCCTCTCGCATGTCGTCCTGCACACCTCGGATCTGAAGAAGACCGTGGCGTTCTACGTGGAGCACCTCGGCCTGCGCGTCAGCGACTGGCTCGGCAACTTCATGTGCTTTTTGCGTTGTAACTCCGTGCACCACTGCCTCGCCTTCATTCCCGGCCCGCCGAGCTTCAACCACGCCGCATTCGAGATGCGTGACCTGGACGAGATGATGCGCGGAGTAGGGCGACTGCTGAAAGACAACGTCGTGTTGGGTTGGGGTCCGGGCCGGCACACCGCCGGAAATAATACCTTTGCCTACTTCAAAACCCCCGGCGGCAACGTGCTCGAATACACCGCCGAAGTGCAGCGAGTCGACGAAGCCACGTGGCAACCTACGGTGTACGAACCGTCCCCCCAGGTGACTGACCAATGGGGAACGGGAGTCGTCCTCGGCGGGGGCCCGCAAAAGTTGGGCCACCCGGTGCTCGACCCCGGTCTGTGGATAGCGCCTCCCCGCTAGCGCGGTCATTCCGGTCGCGACTCAGCGATGCAGGGGTTGCGTAGAGCCCCCAACCCGCTGATCTCGCCCTCGAGCAGATCCCCGTCCTGGATGTACCGGTTGTAGTGCGTCCCATTACCGGACGGCGAACCGGTCAGCACCAGGTCGCCGGGCAACAGTTGCACGTACGCCGAGATAAACTCGATCAACCGCGCGACCGAAAAAATCATGTCCGCCGTCGACTCATCCTGCATGGTCTGGCCGTTGAGCCGCAGGGTGACCTGCAGCGCCTGCGGATCGCCCACAAACGCACTTGGCGTCACAAAGGGTCCGATGGGAAGGAAGCTGGGCGTCCCCTTACTGGCAATCCAATCCATTCCCATCTGTGGCACATCCGGTCGCGCCACCCGTTCCCGCGCAGTAATGTCGTTGGCAACCGTATAACCCGCGACGTACTCCAGCGCCGCGGCGCGTGAAACGCGCCGGGCCGGACGGCCGATGACCGCCGCCAGCTCGAGCTCCCAGTCGGGTTGCTCGACGTCGTAAGGCACGACGATCGGATCATAGGGACCGATCACACTCGACCACAGACCCATGAATACGAACGGCTTACCGCTGTCGGCGCGTTTGCGCATCATCTCAGTCGCGTTGGCCCGCACCTGCTCCTGGTTGGTCGACGGGTCGCGTGCGACAGCCCCATCCACGATGAGATCGACTACGTGCTTGTGGTAATTCGCGCCCGCCTGAAAGATCTGGCGTGGACGCAATGGCGCGTGGACCCGCAACTGACTCAGCGGCGTGCCTGCCTCGAGTACACGACGAGCGACCGGGCTGTTTGTCGTGGATACGAGTGCGGCCGCGAGCGCCTGTAGAGCGGGAAGGTTCTTACCCCAGCCCTCCAGCAGATCCAGAACCGACTGACGTCCCTGCAGATCAGACCCGAGATCCGCGGCCAGTTCCTCCAGGGCCGCAATGGCGAAGACCCGCTCTCCCAGGACGAGTCCGGGAAACGGCGGACATCCGGCAGTTGAAAACGTCCCCAGTCGAAACAAACTCATCGGCCGGGCTCCGCCATGGCCGCCAGATTCAACCCCAGCAGACGAGCCGCCGTGCCCCCCAGAATCTGCTCGCGCTCCGCCAGAGAGAGGCTCGCATGAAATCCCACCGGGTCCGGTTCGGACATGTCAAACGGATAGTCGGTCCCCAGGCACAGGTGATCGGCACCATAGACGTCCACCAGAAAACGCAACTCCGCCTGGTCGAACACCAGCGTGTCGAAGTAAAGCTGCCGCAAGTAATGACTCGGCGGCTTGGAAATATGCTCGCGGCAATCGGCCCGGGCGCCCCAGGCGTGGTCCATGCGCCCCCAGTAGTGAGACACGTAGCCGCCCCCATGTGCCACGCAGATTTTCAACCCCGGCAGGCTGTCCAGGACCCCATCGAAAACGAGGTGGGCGAGGGCAATCGTCGACTCGATGGGATTGCCCAGTACATTGTTGAAATAATGGTCTTTGAGCCGCTCACCGTGCGTGAAGCCCAGAGGATGCAGGAAGAGCAACACGCCGAGCTCCTCCGCGGCGCGCAGCACTGGTCGCAGCTCCAGAGAGGACAGCTCGCGGCCATTCACGTGCGAAGGAATCTCGATACCGCGAAGTCCCAGCTCCTTGACACAACGCCTCATCTCGAGCACAGCCAACTCCGGCGCCTGCAGCGGGATCAGCCCCATACCGCAGAGACGGTCAGGGTACTTCGCCACCGCAGCGGCAATTCCATCATTAGTGAGGCGCGCGCCCTCTCGAGCCACATCGGTGGGCACGACATAGAGGAGTTGCCCGGGCATGGGTGAAATCGCTTGAATGTCGATCCCTGCCGCATCCATGTCGATCAGATGCTCATCGATGGAATTCAGCTTCTTGCCGATCTGTGCAAACTGCTCCCGGTTGACCGCATCCGTCTGCGGCGAGCTGAACTGCCTCATGGCATCACTACCGGCGGCTGCATGCGGTCGCAGCACGGCATCGGCGGCGGGTACGTTGAGATGACAATGAATGTCGATGACACGCGTAGCGCCGTCCTGCTTCACTCTGAGCGACCCGCCGGCACCCCGGCTGCCTGCGGCACTGGCGCATTTGAAAATCCCGGCAGACATCGACTACCCCACATGCCTATGTTGTTTACGCCACCGACCCATCGCACCGAACAGCCCCCGCTCATCCTCACTCGAGAGCCTGGCCCCGAATTCCCGGTACAAAGCGAACACGTTGCCGACGATCCGCTCCGCATCCGACCACGCGGCAAACTCTCCCAAGGTCATATCGCGCGCCGCCTCTTCCCAACCGACACCGGCGTCGTACCGCTTGCGGGCCTCGTCCCGCACATACTGGAAATACCGCTTCTGCTTGAGCACGCCCGCTTTATCGGTGATGGGCCCGTGACCCGGAACGATGGTTGCAACATCGAGCCCCACGAGAAAATCACAGGCGGCAATCCAGTTCTGCACCGGCCCCGCCCACATAACGGGGGTCCCTTCGTTGAACACCAGGTCACCCGTGAACACCGTACGGTCACCCGGCACATACACGATGGTGTCCGACTCGGTGTGCGCAGGACCCAGGTCAATGAGCTGGACCGTTTTATCGCCGACCTGCAGGGTCATCGAGCCGTCGAAAGTGACGGTCGGCGGCACGATCGTGACACCTGAGAAATCAAACGAACGGCCCATGGTTTCGTGAAAGAACTCACCGCCGTCGCCCATCTGCTGCCAGTTCTGGGCCATGCGCTGGAACCCTACCGCGTCCATTTTCGCGATACCCTCCGCCGCGCGCCGCCCGGAGATGATCTCGGCGCCGACCACGAGCTCGTTACCCAACACGTGATCGGGATTCGCGTGGGTGTTGACGAGTTTGCCGATGCGGGCGGCGGCGGGTACCTGGCGCCGCATGGCATCCAGCATGTCCTGCGTCAGCCGCAAGCCCATCAACGTATCCACGAGCAGCGTCTGCCCCTGGCTCTCGATCAACCCCGCATTGCTCCAACCCCAGGTCCCATCAGGTTGCAGCCACGCATAACAACCATTGCCGAGGTCGTGCAAGCCGCGCGTGTACTGCCATCGGGCCATGATCCGCCTGCCGTGAAAGTTGTCTTTCCCGGTATTTACTCCATAATGGGAAATAAATCCAGATGACCCCCGAGGTATTCCCCATGAGCGACGTGCGCGAGGCTCTCATCGTAGGCGGCGGCGTAGGCGGCATGTCATTGGCAATTTGCCTGCGCCGCCTCGGCGTGCGGGTGGACCTCATCGACAGCGACACGCAGTGGCGCGCCGTCGGCGCCGGCTTGTCCTTGAACGGCGCGACCCTCAGGGCTTTCCAGAAAGTCGGCGTCCTGGAGCGCATGCGGACCGAGGGCCACATGCACTCGGCCTTCGAGCTGCACCTGCCGTCCGGCCAGCTGTTGCAGCGAATACAGCCTCCCGATGACGGGACCGCCATGCCGACCGGAGGAGGCATTCTACGGCCGGTGCTGCACCAGATTCTCGCCGAGGCCACCCGTGCCGCTGGAACGCGCGTCCGGCTCGGTGTGCGGTTGGATACTCTGCAGCAACAAGGCGCTCGCGTGCGTACGGTGTGCACCGATGGAGAGGAGGGCACGTACGACCTGGTAGTCGGTGCCGATGGATTGCATTCGCAGGTACGGCGAATGATCTTCCCCGACGCCCCCCAGCCCCGTTTCACCGGCCAGGGCTGTTGGCGTGCGGTATTTCCACGTCCCCCCGACTTCGATTGTGTAGCGATGTACATCGATACACACCACAAGGCGGGCCTGAATCCGGTCTCCGACCGGGAGATGTACCTGTTCTTGCTGGAAACAGTAGCCCCCAATCAACGCATGCCGGAAGAGCAATGGCCGCGACTGCTCGCCGAGCGCCTGCAGCCGTTCGGGAGCCCGCTAGCCGAGCTTCGCGCCACCCTCGATGCCAATGCCCGGATCAACTACCGCCCATTGGAGACCCTTCTGCTCCCAACGCCGTGGTTTCAAGGCAGTACCCTGCTGATAGGAGATGCGGCTCACGCCACGACACCCCACTCGGCCTATGGCTGCGGACTGGCGGTGGAGGACGCGGTCATTCTGGCGGAGCTGGTAGAGCAGGGCCTGGCGATCCCCCAGTTGCTGCACAACTTCATGCAGCGCCGCTACGAGCGCTGCAGAGTCGTGGTCGAAGGATCCGTGAAACTGGGCGATCTGGAGATGGCCCATGCGCCTGCGACCGAGCACCAGGCGGTAACCGCGATGATTGGCAGGGCCATCGCGCAGCCTGTCTGAGGTAGAGTAGGGCGGTGTCTCCACGGAGCGCTTCGTTGACCCCTAAGCCAGCCCCTCGCATCAAGTCCGTTCCTCCCATCACGACCCAGCGCTTGTTCCGCAAACCTCGACGGCGCGCACGCGGGCGACCCCGCGACGACGGCGCGAGCGTTGGAGCGGACACGATCGTAATGAAGGTGTGTGAGCTGCTGAGAGAAGTAGCTCCGCGGGACGTGACGTTGCTGCGCGTCGCCCAACATGCTGGCGTCGACCGCTCCCTCATCCGCTACTACTTCAAGAACCGCTCCAGTGTGTTGTTGGCCGCCGCACGCTACCTCTTCGCCCAACTCCAGAACGAGCTCACCGTCCTCGAGCGCATTCCGGCGGAGACCCCGGAGCAAAAAATCCGCGAGTCCGCGCGGGCCCTGCTGCGCTTCCAGATCCGACATCCCTACTTTCATCGCCTGATGGTCGACGAAGTGGTCAACTCCGACCACCCCGACGCCCTCGCATTCTTCAAATCCTTCACCGGCACGGCGGTCGGATACCACCGCGACATTGCCGACTCCATCGCCCGTTCGACAGGCATGCGCCGCGTGGACGGTGCCTTCCTCTACATGGCGCTCATCGGCATGTGTGAATTCTTCGTGACCGGCGCCCCTATACTGAAAGTCGCGTTCGGCCGCGACTACGATGTCGAGAGCGTGAACCGGCAATATGAAAAATTCCTGACCGACTACGTGGTCGATGGCTTACGCCAGTTACGGGAGTGAAGCCACCGTCCGCTTGACAATTCTCATACGTGGGTAATAGTGTGCCGCCGCATGATGCAGCTCAACGACACCCACGATCCGGCCCGCCGCAGTTGGGTCGCCGCAGCGAACGAGGCCGACTGCGACTTCCCCATTCAGAATCTGCCGTTTGGGATATTTCGCCCGACATCAGGCGCCAGGCGCCGCGGCGGCGTGGCGATCGGGGACCAGGTTCTCGATCTCTCCGCGGCCATGTCCGCCGGTCTGTTCAGTGGCGAGGCGGAGAGTGCGGCCCGAGCGGCCAGCGGCGCAACATTGAACTCGTTGCTCGCCCTGGAGCCGAGCACTGTCTCTGCACTGCGCGCACGCCTTTCGGACCTCCTGCGCATCGGCGGCCCGGATTCCGACACCGCCCGCGGTTTGTCAGCGCGCCTGTTGGTGCCGATCTCCACGGTGCAAATGGAGCTCCCGGTCGCGATCGGTGGCTTCACGGATTTCTCCTGTTCCTACACCCACATGGGCGGCATGCGTGGCGGGCGGCCCGTCACGGCCTTCTACTATCTGCCCATCGCCTACAACGGACGCGCGAGCTCTGTCCGAGTGAGCGGAACGCCGTTGCAGCGGCCCTACGGCCAATGGGCCGCGAGGCCGCCCGAGGATGGCCTGTCATTTGGCCCGGAGCCGCGCCTGGATTTCGAGTTGGAATTCGCGGCGTTCGTCGGCCGTGGCAATGAGCTCGGTACCTGCCTCAGCGTCGATGAGGCGAGTGAGCGGATCTTCGGCTGCTGCCTGCTGAATGATTGGTCCGCACGCGGCATCCAGTTCTTCGAATCCATCCTCGGCCCCTTTCTCGGCAAGAGCTTCCTGACCACGGTTTCACCCTGGATCGTGACCACCGAGGCCTTGGCCCCCTTCCGAGTCCCCTTACCGGACCGTCCGCCTGAGGCTCCACAGACGCCCGGACACCTCCACAGCAGCGCGAACCGCCAACAAGGTGGCCTGGACATAGAGCTGACCGCGCATCTGCAAACGGCCCGAATGCGCTCCGAGAAGCTCCCGCCCGAGCGCATCGTCCGTACCAACTTCAAACATATGTACTGGACACTCGCGCAGATGCTGTCCCATCACACGAGCAACGGCTGCAACCTCCAGACCGGCGACCTGTTCGCGAGCGGCACGACCTCCGCCCCCGACCCGGATGCCAAAGCGTGCCTCGCCGAAATCAACCAACGCGGCACACGTCCCCTGGAACTGCCGACCGGCGAACAGCGCCTGTGGCTCGAAGACGGCGATAGCCTGCAGATCCGCGGGCGCGCCACCCGGGAGGGCTATGTGCCCATTGGATTCGGCCCCTGCGATGGCCTGATCACCCAGTCGTCAGGCGCGAAATGAGGCGCGGGAGCGCCAGCCATTCCGGCCCGCGCGTGAGGCGCGACAACGCCGTATGACCCCGAGCGCGCGCGGTCATGACGTTTATGACAGCGCACGCCGGCAATGGTGGCTCGTCATCGTCCTGCTCCTCGTCTCGACCCTGGCAGCCATCGACCGACAGGTCATCGCGCTCCTGGTCGATCCGATCCGGGCGTACCTGCACATCACCGACACCGGGATCAGCCTGATTCTCGGCGCCGCATTTGGCCTCTCCAACACCCTGTTCACACTTCCCGCCGGATACCTGGCGGACCGCGTCAGCCGGCGCGGTTTGATCCTTGCAGGCGCACTCGTGTGGTCGTTAATGACCATGGCCTGCGGCGTCGCGGCGTCGTTCGCCCAGTTGTTCCTCGCCCGCGCCGGCCTCGGCTTCGGCGAGAGCGTCATCAGCCCTTCCGCCACGTCGATGTTGCGCTCAGCCCTGTCACCCGAACGACGTGCGCGCGGCTTCTC
>Ga0070665_100002216_pt1 | contig 21691 bp, 21 predicted proteins | sample KBSS13metaG_FD_65862 | JGI IMG/M metagenome (GOLD analysis project Ga0070665, IMG submission 65862) | Switchgrass rhizosphere microbial communities from Kellogg Biological Station, Michigan, USA - KBS S1-3 metaG | ecosystem: Host-associated > Plants > Roots > Rhizosphere > Soil ... | reverse complement strand
ATAACGAGCCCACCGCGAGCTTTGCGCAGTACGTGGAGCGCATGAAACCCGGCCAGGACCGGATCTACTTCGTCGTCGCCGAAAGTCTCGATGCGGCGCGCTCGAGCCCGTATATCGAGCGTTTGAAGGAGCGGGGCCTGGAAGTGCTGTTGCTCGCCGAGCGCATCGACGAGTGGGTGATGGGCCAGATCGACGACTTCGAGGGCAAGCGCCTGAAAGATGTCTCGCGCGGGGATCTCGAGCTCGGCGGCCTGGAGAGCGAGGCCGACAAGAAACAGCACGACGAGGAGCTGAAGGAGAGCAAAGGCCTCCTGAAGCGCGTCAAGGACGCCGTGGGCGACAAGATCGAGGAGGTGCGTGTCAGCTCACGCCTGAAGGAATCACCGGCCTGCCTGGCGCTGGGTGAGCACGACATGGGGGCTAACATGCGGCGCATTCTCGCCGCCACCGGTCAGAAGGTGCCCGAATCCAAGCCCACGCTCGAGCTCAATGTCACTCATCCGCTGGTGAAGTATCTCGAAGGTGTCGCGGACGAGGAGCAGTTCAAGGAGTTCGCCCAGGTGCTCTACGAGCAGGCCGCCCTGGCCGAGGGCAGTCAACTTGCCAACCCGGCGGAGTACGTCCAGCGGCTCAATCGGCTGCTGGTGCGCCTGGCGGGTGTGAATACCGGGGGCTAGAAAAACAAGAACCCGACAGGAGCGTTGACTCCCTGTCGGGTTTGCTCACCGCTGCGGTAAGCACGCGCCGACGCGTGCTTACCTGGCGGAGCTTTCTTCTTCTGCGATCAGGTCGTCTTACGAGTTGACCATACTCTTCAGGCTCTTCAAGGGCATTACGCGAACCTTCTTGCTCGCGGGCTTGGCCTTGAACATCATCTTCTCGCCGGTGAAGGGGTTGATCCCTTCGCGAGCCTTCGTGGCGGGCTTCTTGACGACCTTCATCTTCAGCAGACCGGGCATGGTGAACAGGCCGTTACCGCGCAGGCTCTTCTTGATCACGCCGCCGAGGGAGTCGAAGACGCCTCCGACCTGCTTGCGTGAGAGCCCGGTGTCTTTGGAAATCTGAGTCATGACTTCCGACTTTGTCGGTGCGCCACCTTTTTTCGCCATATTGCGCTACTCCTCGAAAAATTTTTGTGCGTGAAACGCGGTGCCACTATTGCCGCGTAAAGAGAATCGGCGCGAAAAATAGCATATGCGTGCGCATTCGCAAGCGTTTTTTCGCGTCAGGTGGCGCTGAAATGCCTTTTTTTCAAGTGTTTTGCGTTTGTGGGATGCGCGCATCCGCCTCAGCGAGGGCGTCAGCATGTGGTTTTCACGTGCGCCAAACGTCGCTTCGAGCGTAGTCGATGCGCGCGCGGATGCTGCCATTCCCGGTGCGATGTGAACGCTAAGAGGGTGTTTCGTATGACGCGGATGCCGTTTGGACCCGTTCCTCGGGTGCTATGCGGAGGCTGAAAATACAGTCCAAAAACGTCATCCACCGCAGCGGTCGCGGTCGTTGAGACCTTGGGTCACGCGTTACTATTGTAGTAATTACCGCAGTGCGGACTTGGACCCAACAAGCATCAATGGAGGAGGATCAGGATAGCCTGAATGGCGATGCACGCCCAGAGAGGTGAAAGATCGAGCCCGGCGACCGAGGGAATCAAGCGTCGGAACGGACGTAACACCGGCTCGCAGATCGTGGCGAGCACCGATTGCATCGGCGAATACCCGCCGGGAGCGATGAGGCCGAGCAATGCGTAGAGCACTATCGCGTAGAAATAGGTCCACAACAGCGTGCTCGCGATCTCCAGCGCGACTCTTTGGACCCAGTAAAAAGGCGTCGGAAAGCCCCCGCCGCGCAGCGCGGAGACGACCGCGACATCGACCGTGGCGACGATGAGCACTGCCACGACAGAGGCGGTATCCACCTTGCCCATCGGAGGGAGAATGCGCCGCAGCGGCAAAATCAGCGGATTCGTAAGCCTCACGACGGCCTGACAGAGCGGATTGCGGAAGTCGGCACGGGTCCATTGCAGCAGCAGTCGCGCTAGCACGACAAACAATGCCAGGGACAGCAGTGTGTCGACAATGTAAATAATCGCATTCATGAAATGTTCGCTCGCCGTCGGTCGATCGGAAACGCGCCGCTATGATAATGCCCGCGCGAGCCGAATGTGCCGATGTACGAGTACCTGGGCTATGAGCCGAACTGCGCGGCGAGCTCCCGGCTGCGGCGAGTAGCCGCATCGAGCGCGCGGGAGATGATTCCTCGCAGATCGGCGGCCTCCATGGTGCGCAGGGCGGCTTCCGTCGTTCCTCCCTTGGAGGTCACCTCGGCGCGCAGTCGTGCGAGATCGCCGTCGCTCGAGTTCGCGAGCAATCCGGCGCCGTGCAGCGTTGCGACGGCGAGGCGGCGTGCGGCCTCTGTTTCGAGGCCCAGGTCGGTGGCGGCTTGGGCCATGAGCTCGGCGAGCAGGAAGAAATACGCCGGACCGCTCCCCGAGAGCGCCGTAACGACATCGATCGCATCCTCGGTGGGTACCCAAACAACCTCACCAACAGCCTGCATGACCCGTTCGGCAGCGGCGCGGTGCGTGGCGCTGACATGGCTCGGGGCATAGAGGCCGGTCACGCCGGCGCCCACCAGGGCGGGCCTGTTAGGCATGGCGCGCACCACGGGAATACCGGGTCCGCACCACCCTTCGAGGGTGGAGGCGCGTATGCCAGCCGCCACGGACAACACGATCGGGCGGTTGCGCGTCAACTGGGGTTGTAAGGAGGCGAGGACCGTGGCCGCATCCTGGGGTTTTACGGCCAGCACGATGAGCTCCGCATTCTCGACCGCGGCGACGTTGTCGGCGGTGGCGGTGATGCCCAGGTCGCGCGCCAATGAGGTTCGCGCCGCCTCCACGCTCTCACCTACGGAGATCTGCTCCGGACGGGTCCCACGGCGCAAAAGACCGCCGATCAATGCCCGTCCCATGTTGCCGCCGCCAAGGAATGCCAGTTGCATGTGACCACACTCTTGTTTGAGGCTTCAGGGAGCCCCAACTGTTTTTTAAGCTTATTCGAACCGTTGCAGCCGCGCCGGCTAAACAGTTTTCACCCCGGGGACGGGTACCGCCCGTGGGCCAAACAGGGCCGTTCCGACACGCACGATCGTCGCGCCTTCCAGGATAGCGGCCTCCAGATCCCCGCTCATTCCCATCGACAACGTGTCCAGCTCCAGGCCGGCCCCGTTGAGCTCGTCGCGGGCCGCGCGCAGTTTCCTGAACCACAGTCGTTGACGTTCCGGGTCATCCTCTTCAGGCGGCAGGCACATCAATCCCCGCAATTTCAGGCGCGGCAGCGCCTTGACCGCGGTGGCCAGCGCCCGCAGCTCGGTGAAGCCCACGCCCCCTTTGGAATCCTCACCGGCAACGTTGACCTGCAGACAGACATTGAGCGGCGGCGCGTAGTAGGGCCGCTGCTCCGCCAGCCGCTCGGCGATTTTCAGACGGTCGACGGCGTGTACCCAGGCGAAGGTTTCCGCGACCGGGCGTGTCTTGTTGGACTGCAGACGACCTATGAAGTGCCAGGTGAGCTGATGCGTTGCGGCGGTGTCGGACCCCGCCCCCGCGCCGGGCGCCGCTGCCGAGCCCTCTACGGTGGCGATTTTCTGCAACGCCTCCTGGAGATAGCTTTCGCCAAAGTCCCGCAGCCCGAGTGCGGCGGCGGCCTGGATGGCCGCGGCCGGTTGCCCCTTGGTCACCCCCAGGAGTGTGATGGAATCGACACACCGCCCGGCCTCGCGGGCCGCCTTTTCGATGCGTTTACGCACTTGGTCCAAGCGTTCCGGCGAATTCTGCGGACCCATTAACATATTGGACGTGGAACCCCCCGGTTATACTGCCCAGCATTGCTCGGGAGCCCGCTGCGCGCCAGCCACCCAAGGTGTGCTTCCTGAGTCCTTAGTCGCCCTCAGGGAGCCTTGAATGGCCGTCGATATCGCGCAACTCCTGGCCTTTGCTGTCAAGAACAACGCATCTGACCTGCACCTGTCCTCAGGCGTGCCGCCGATGATCCGTGTCGACGGCGATATGAAGCGCATCAACATGCCGCCCTTGTCGCACAAAGAAGTGCACAGCATGGTGTACGACATCATGAACGACAAGCAGCGCAAGGCCTACGAGGAGTTCTTCGAGACCGATTTTTCTTTCGAAATACCCAAGCTCGCGCGCTTCCGCGTCAATGCCTTCAACCAGAACCGGGGCGCGGGCGCGGTCTTCCGTAACATTCCCTCGACGATCCTGTCGTTGGATGACCTGAACGCCCCGAAGATCTTCCGCGACCTGTGCATGTTGCCGCGCGGACTCGTGCTCGTGACCGGACCCACCGGGTCCGGCAAATCCACGACGCTGGCGGGCATGGTCAATCACTGTAATGACAACCGGCCGGATCACATCATCACCATCGAGGATCCGATCGAGTTCGTACACGAATCCAAGCGCTGCCTGGTGAACCAGCGTGAGGTGCACCGCGACACGCTCGGCTTCACCGAAGCGTTACGTTCGGCACTACGCGAAGATCCCGACGTCGTCCTCGTCGGCGAAATGCGTGACCTCGAGACTATACGCCTGGCGCTTACGGCGGCCGAGACGGGCCACCTCGTGTTCGGCACGCTGCATACCAGCTCCGCGGCGAAGACCATCGACCGTATCGTCGACGTGTTCCCGGCCGCTGAAAAAGACATGGTGCGCTCGATGTTGTCCGAATCTCTGCGGGCGGTGATCTCCCAGACGCTGTTGAAACGCAACGGCGGCGGCCGGGTCGCGGCCCACGAGATCATGATCGGTACTCCTGCGATCCGTAACCTCATCCGCGAGGGCAAGATCGCGCAGATGTATTCCTCCATCCAGACGGGGCAGGCGGCCGGCATGCAGACACTCGACCAGTGTCTCACCGAGCTCGTCGCCAAGGGCCAGGTGAGCAAGGAAGAGGCTCGCTACAAGGCGCAGAACAAGGACGCGATCTAAGGCAACGAGCTAAGAGCAAACCCCCATGGATCGCGATCAAGCTATCAAGCTGATGCAGGACCTGCTGCGGCGGGTCACTGAAAAGAAGGCCTCCGACCTGTTTGTCACGGCGGGCTTTCCGCCGGCGATCAAGCTCGACGGCGAGATCCGCCCGCAGAGCGAGCGCGCGCTCACCCCGGAGCAGTCCGCGACGCTGGTTCGGGCGATCATGAACGATCGCCAGACGAAAGAATTCGACGCTTCCAAGGAATGTAACTTCGCGATCGCGCCGCCGGGCATCGGCCGCTTCCGCGTGAGCGCCTTTGTACAGCAGGGTGCCGTCGGGTGCGTCATCCGTCTCATCAACGCGAAGATCCCGACATTCGAAGAGCTCGACCTGCCGCCGATTCTCAAGGAGGTTGTGCTCACGAAGCGCGGTCTCGTCATCATCGTGGGCGGTACCGGCTCCGGCAAGTCCACCACGCTCGCGGCGATGGTCGGCTACCGGAACGAGAAGACCCGTGGCCACATCGTGACCATCGAGGACCCGGTCGAGTACGTTCACCAACACAAGGGCTGTGTGGTGACGCACCGCGAGGTTGGCGTGGACACCGACTCGTGGCAGGCGGCACTGAAGAACACCCTGCGCCAGGCGCCCGATGTCATCCTGATCGGCGAGGTCCGTGACCGCGAGACGATGGAGTACGGAATCCAGTTCTCCGAGACCGGACACCTCGTGCTGGCCACCCTCCATGCCAACAGCGCCAACCAGGCCCTGGACCGCATCATCAACTTCTTTCCCGACGAGCGGCGTGAGCAGCTCCTGATGGACCTGTCGCTGAACGTGCGCGGGCTGATCTCGCAACGCCTGATCCCCCGCGAGTCCGGCTCGGGCCGCATCGCCTCCATGGAGATCATGCTCAACTCGCCGCTCATCCAGGATCTCATCTTCAAGGGCGAGGTAGCCAAGATCAAGGAAGTCATGGCACGCTCGACCCGGCTGGGCATGAAGACCTTCGACCAGTCGCTCTACGAGCTGTACGAGACGGGCTTCATCTCCTACGAGGACGCCCTGCGCAACGCCGATTCGAAGAACGAGCTGCGCCTGCGCATCAAGCTCGAGAGCAAGCGCGAGGCCAAGAACATCGACGACGGCGGCGCGCTGCACATCGTTGACGAGGAAGAGGCGGGGCGGAGCCTGTGAGTGCTGTGAAAGAGACGGCGGAAGGATTGTCCGCAACAGGCCCCCAGGCGGCCCTGAGCGGCGCGGAGGGCGTGACGGCCGGCCTGACACTCAACACCAAGCCACTCTTCAAACTCATGGTGGAGAAGAAGGCTTCGGACCTGTTCTTCACCTCCAACGCCCCGATCAAGATCAAGATCGAAGGCCAGATTCTCGCGGTGAACAAGCAGGTGCTGACGCCGGAGACGGTGAAGCAGACCGCTTACGCCCTCATGAGCGCGGAGCAGCGGGAGTATTTCACCCGCGAATTCGAGCTCGATTTCGCGATCTCCGAGCCGGGCCTGGGGCGCTTCCGGGTGAACGTCTTCATGCAGCGCGGCTATCCGGCCATGGTGTTGCGGTACATCACCGCAGATATGCCGCGGATGGAGAACCTGGGCCTGCCCGAAGCGCTCACCGATCTCATCATGCTCAAGCGCGGCCTGGTGCTCATGGTGGGCTCCACCGGCTCTGGCAAGTCCACGACGCTCGCGGCGATGATCAATTTCCGCAACGAGAACGCCTCCGACCACATTGTCACGATCGAAGATCCGATCGAGTTCCTGCACACCAACAAGCGCTCGATCGTCAATCAACGCGAAGTCGGCCTGGATACGAAGTCTTATGCGCGCGCCTTGCGCGGCGTCGTCCGAGCCGCTCCGGACGTAATCCTCATCGGTGAGATCCGTGACCGGGAGAGTATGGAGGCTGCGATCCATCTCGCCGGTACCGGGCACCTCGTGCTGGCCACCATGCACGCGAACAACTCCGCCGAGTCTCTCGACCGCATCATCAACATGTTTCCGCGCGAGCAGCACAACCAGATCTTCCTCGACATGTCGCAGTACCTCCGCGCGATCCTGGCGCAGCGGCTCGTCATGGGTAAGGACGGTCGCCGCTGCGCGGCGGTGGAAGTCATGTTGAACACGCCGCACATCCAGGAGCTGGTGAAGAAGGGCGACGTCGTGGGCATCAAGGAGGCCATCGCTCTCAGCGGTGAGCGCGGTATTCAAAGCTTCGACAGCGCACTGCGTGAGCTCTTCAAGCAGAACCGCATCGCCCTGGAAGAGGCGCTGATCCACGCCGACTCGCGGGCGAATCTCGAGGCGAAGATCAACTTCGGCTAGCGATCGCCATCCTGCTCCTTGCGCAGGATCGCACGGCATGCCCAGATGAGGAGCACTCCTACCGCCATGGAGCCCAGCGCGAGCAGGACCCACGGCCATTCCATGTACGAGAACCCGCCGCCCAACAGGAATCCTCCGCCGCATAGGCTCATCGCCAGACCGATCATGCCCACGATCACCGCTGCCACGACGCTCAGGAGGCGCAGCATCAGCGCACCTCATCGTGGGCGGCAAATGGCGCGCGAACTTCCCGCCGCAGCTCTTCGAGCCGCGCCTGCCTGCCGTCACGGTAGAACAGGTTGAACGCCTCGAACGGCATCAACTTCCCGTCCGGCTGAGCAATATGCACGCAGGATTTCTTCATGGCGTGGGTGTCAAAGCTCCATGCATCGATGAATTGCATGATGAGCACGCGGAACACGTTTTCGTAGCTGAGCGCCCCGGCCGTCTGGATCCGCGGCAGGCAGCACAACAGGTCGTGCAGCTCGCGCGCCTGCGACTCGGGCCCCAGGTTGGTGGCAAACAGGCGGAAAACCTGCTCTTTGAGAGCCGGGTCGCGCTCGAACACGATCGTGTTGCGCTCTCCGGCCAGCAGTGTCTCAGGCGGCAGGAACCGGGTCAGCGGGTGGAGGGTGTCACCCTCCTTGATGGCGTACGCCATCGCCAGTGCGTCCGGGTTGCAGGGCACGGGAATGATGTCGGCCGGGGCGAAGAGGCGGGTCTGGTCCAGGATCCTCTGCCGCACCTCTGTCAGGGTCAGACGCTGCTCCCGCACGGCGTACCCTTCTGTCCGCCCCGCGTTCTGCACGGGCTGCAACGTGACACCTCGAACACACGGCTGTCGGGCCGCATATTCGATGACGGAGCCCATTTCGTCGTCGTTCACCCCGCGCGCTACAGTCATTACCAGCGTCGTGGACAGGCCCACCTTGTTGAGCGCCTCCAGTGCCCTTATGCGCACCGAAGACAGATCGACTCCGCGCAGCCGTTCTAACGCTGCGGGCCGGAGCGAATCCCACTGCAGGTAGATTTCGAATCCGGGTGCGTAGCGCGCGAGCCGCTCGGCGAAGCCCGGCTCGTTGGCGATCCGGATGCCGTTGGTGTTGATCATGAGGTGCCGGATGGGACGGCGTCGCGCCGCATCCAGCACCGCGAAGAGCTCTGGATGCAATGTCGGCTCGCCACCTGAGATCTGGACCACGTCCGGCTCACCTTCATTGGCGACCACTGCATCCAGCATCCCCTCGATCGTGGCGAGGTCGCGGTATCCGGGGCGATGCGGCCCGCTGTCCGCATAGCAGATCGGGCAGCGCAGGTTGCAGTGGTCGGTGATCTCGATGATGGTCAGACACGAGTGCTGCATGTGGTCCGGGCACAGGCCGCAGTCGTACGGACAGCCATAATGCATGTCCGTGTTGAATCGCAGTGGCATCTCAGGCGGCTTGATATAGATCTCCCGGCCGGCGCGCCAGTAAGCCGCATCGGAGGCGATCAAGACCTTGCTCTGGCCGTGCTCCGGGCACCACTTGTACATCCAGGCCTGGTTGTCCTGGATGACCAGCTTGGCTTCCACGCGACGCAGACACTCGACGCACAGTGAGACCGCCGTGTCATAGAACAGGTAGGGCCGGACCTTGGGCACGTCATGCCTCCTGCATTCGTAGCCAGCGTTTGCCGGCGGGCAGATAGTAAGCGAGCCCCGCGAGGCACGCCCACTGGATGGCGGATAGCGGTCCCCACAGGTCCGGCATCAGGGTGCCGCTCGCGGCAGGACCAAATGGAGGCTTGAGAAATTCCAGTCCGAGTCGCAGGAGCAGGTAGCTCACCATGAACATCCGGAACCGGTCGCCGGGCTCGCGTGTGAAGCGCCGGCGGTGTACGACCCAGGCGATCACGACGAGACCCAGGATCTCGTAGAGGGAGGTGGGATGTCGTGGTACCCCGTCGCCGTAGTTCCACGCCCAGGGGACGGTGGTCGCGTTGCCATAGGTCTGGTCGGTGACGTCGGAAAGCTGACAGCCCATGCGTCCGACTATCATTGCCACCAGCAATGGCACCACGAAGCGATTACCTGTCGAGTCGCGCCACCCGAGCCCGATCTTCGCCAGTTCGACGCCCACCAGTCCACCCAGCAGGGCACCGACGACGGTCTTGCCGCCCAACCACATTGGCCACGGCTGGCCTGACAACGCGGTCCAGTATTCCGCGGCATACAACAGCCTGGAGCCCAGCGCCGCACCCAATGCCGCACCGGCGACGATGCCCAGCCGCGAGATGGCATCCTTGCCCGGCGCGGCGCTGTTGGAGCCACGCCAGTACAACAGGCCGCCGAGGGCGAACGCGCCGGTCTCCAGTACAATGTGCGCACTTGCTGACATCCGGTGGGCTGCGAAGTTACATGGAATATCTGGGCAAGCGCCACCTCGCAGCAGCCGGCATCCTGCTCGCCTCATGCGCCTCCACTGGCACGCCGACGCCGGCCGTTGAAACTACGGTGCGAGCGTGGCCGTCCGGGGTCTCACTCATGTTCAGCGAGCTCGGTGGCCACACCAATCTCGTTGTCGAGGTGCACGATTACGCCGGAAGTAACGAGAAGCTTATCTGGCGGATCCCTAACGTGCAGGCCCTCCCTGCCTACCAGCGTCTCGTAGCCTGCGTGGAGGACGTTCGTGCGAAGGCACAGGGTGACCTGCGGGATGCGGTTCTGCGCTGTGTCGAGACTTCCGGGATGCCGTCTCCCGAAGTTGTCCCTGAGCCGGATGCGGCCGAATACCGAGTGTCCATCAAGGTGGGGCTGCTCAGGGCGCTGCGCCGGCTGCGACCACGGGCCGTCAGCGGAGTAGCCACGGACGTCGATCAGTGCATGCGGGCGGCGGAGAAAGCGGGCATCGGCATTCAACTGTTGATTGACCGGTTCGATGCTTGCCTGCGCAAGCGGTCGTACCTGGTTGACGACCCGCCGAAGTAGGCTCCTGGCTACTCAAACACCGAATACGCATCGAAGACGGGCCCGTCCACGCAGACGCGCTTCATTGCATCGCCCTCCGGTGTGCGCACTCGCACCGTGCATCCAGCGCAACCGCCGACAGCGCAGGCCATGAACTCCTCGAGAGAGACCTGGCAGGGGACGCCGTGCCGGCGGGCCAGTTGTGCCGTCGCCCGGAGCATCGGTGTCGGGCCGCAGGCGAAGAGCTCGACTTCGGCCAGTTCCTGCGGACCCAAGGAGGTCAGCCAGGCGTCCGCGAGAGCAGTGACGAAGCCATCATAACAGCCGGGAAAGTCCGAACAGGTCGCCAGCCGGCTCGGGATGCCCCATTCCTCGAGAAGGGGCATGCAGGCGATGGCGCCCGTGGGCATTCCCGGCACGATGATGCTCGAGGGGCGGGTACGGAAGGGGAACGGGATTTCGGACCCCATGAGGACCAGCGGCTTCCACGGGGTTGTCCGTAGGGAATCCGCAAGGAACACCATCGGCGGAATCCCAACGCCGCCACCTATCAACAGGGTGCGCGACCGCTCAGCGTGCGGCGCGAATGGCTTGCCGATGGGCCCCAGCACACTGAGGGTGTCGCCGGCCTTACGGGTCGAGAGCGCCTGCAGCCCCGGGCCGACGATCTTGTAGAGCAACTCGATCCAACCGGCGCCGGCGTTGACGCGCATGATGGAGAGCGGCCGCCGCATGGGAATGGACGGGTCGCAAGTGAGATGCGCAAAGCTACCGGGCTGCGCGTGGGCGGCGCACTTTGGCGCCTGCACGCGCAGGACAAACTGGTTGCCGTCGTAGGCGGATTGCTGCAGAACCCGCGCGTCTTCGAGGTGAATGGTGCCTCGATTAGCCACGTGACCCCACGACGTCGGCCAACACCGCCATTCTGACCGCCACTCCGTTCCGTACCTGGTCACGGATGACGGACTGCTTGCCGTCCGCCACGTCGGAGGCGATTTCGATGCCCCGGTTCATCGGTTGCGGATGCATCACAATGGCGTCCGGCCGCGCCAGGCGCAGCCTTTCCGGCGTCAGTCCGTACATCGCGAAATACCGATCCGCATCGGGCAGATCGACCTGTCCCATGCGCTCTTTCTGGATCCTCAACATCATGACGACGTCGACGCCCTTGATGCCGGCGTCGAGTGTCGTGTGTCGGCTGCATCCGGCGAACTCGTGGTCGGCGGGCATGAGCGCCTCCGGCGCGACGATGCGCAGGTCCGGTACCCCCAGGGTGCGGAAGACGTGATAGGCGGAGCGGGCCACGCGCGAGTGGCGGATGTCGCCCACGACCGCTATTCCCAGGCGGTCAAACTGCTTCTTCTGCTGCCGTACGGTGAGCGCATCCAACAGTCCCTGGGTTGGATGGGACACGTGGGCTTCGCCGGCGGACAGGACGCTCACATGCGGCGCGACGTTGGCCGCCACGAGCTCCGGAACCCCTGCTTCAGGGTCTCTGATAACCATCACGTCCACATGGAGGGATTGCAGGGTGAAGACCGTATCCAACATGCTCTCGCCCTTCACCCGGGAAGACAGCTGCACCTCGAGATTCACGACGTCCGCCCCGAGGCGCTTCGCCGCGAGCTCGAAGGAGACACGGGTGCGTGTCGAGGGCTCTGTAAACAGGTTGGCTACCGTGATGCCTTGGAGCGCCGTGCTGATGGGCGGTCTCGTACCCAGCGGTCGCACGAAGCCCTGCGCCCGGTCCAGGAGCCGCTCGATATCGGCGCGCGGGAGACCCTCCAGCGTCAACAGATGCCGCAACGACCCGTTCTCACGATGCTGGCTCGAACCCGAATTCATTAAACTCTCCCCTCACCTGTAAGCCAACGCTCGAGGATCACCGCGGCCGCGGCGCTGTCGATGTCTTCTTTGCGGACACGTCGCCGGCGCTCGCCGCTCGAGCGTTGCGCTTTGAGCGCCGCAGCCGCCTCGAGAGAGGACCAGCGCTCATCGACCATGTTCACAGGAAGACCAAACCGCCGTTCCAGCTCGGCCGCGAAGCGACGCGCAGCGGGCGCGAGCTTCCCCGGGCTACCGTCGGCATTATACGGCGCCCCGACTACGAGCAGCCGCGGACTCAACATCCGCACCTCGCGTGCGATGGCATCCCAGTCGGGTCCGTTCTGATGAACCGCTACCGCGGGACGCGGCGCGGCCGTCGCCGTGAGGGTGTCCCCACTGGCGATACCGATACGTTTGAGTCCGAAATCGAAGGCGAGGACGGTCTCGACGGTCAAGCGTGTCCGGCCACGGGGCTCATGCGCTCAGGGTCGATTCCCAACAGCCGCCACGCTCCTGCCCAACGCTCTTCGAAGGGCAGATCGAACACCAACCGCGCGTCGACGGGGACCGTCAGCCACGCGTTCTCGCGCATCTCGCGCTCGAGTTGTCCCGAGTCCCAGTTCGCGTAGCCCAGAGCGATAAAGGCATCCGATGGGCCTTCACCACGGGCCATCGCCGCGAGCACATCGCGTGAAGTGGTGACTTGGATGGTGTCCGAAACCTTGTGAGTGTGATCCCATTTTCCGCCGGGGCGATGCAGTACGAAACCGCGATCGGTATGGACAGGACCCCCGCGCAGGACCGGCTGTGCGGCGATGTATTCGGTCGTGGGCTCGAGCTTCATCTGCGACAGCACGTCAGACAGCCGCATGGGCAGCGGCTTGTTGAGGACGATGCCGAGCGCGCCTTTCTCCGTATGCTCGCAAATGAGAGCGACCGTCTGCGCGAAGTTGGGGTCCGACAGAGACGGCATCGCAATGAGCAGATGGTTCGTCAGACTATTCTGTGCACTCTCCGCGAACGGCGAGCTGCCGATTCCCGGAACCCCTGTGACCGTGATGTTTTTGCCGCCCATGCCGCAAGTATGGGGATGTGCCGCGGAAGGCTCAAGGAATGGCTGTTACGCTGCCACCCCGTGTCCACTGCCATTCGTAGACAAAACGCAACACCTGATGCTCGCGCGCCAATTCCGGAGGGAACGGATCGAACGGCGAAGCCAGTTTCAAGGTTTGCAGTGCCGCATTGTCCAGCTCGACGGAGCCGCTGCTGCGTTGGATGACAGCCCTGTCCAGGGAGCCGTCGGCGGCAATACCTACCTCGATCACCGGATTGGACTTTTTCTGGGCCAGCATGCGCGCCGCCGAAGGGAAGTGGATGGTCCCGATGTGCTCCACTTTGTGGCGCCAGGCATCCAGGTAAGGCGCCAGCGTGGCCGCCTTGGTGTCGGGCGTCGTCCACAGCTCGTCGCGTTTCGGCCCACGCAGCTCCGCGGGTCCCTGATCGTCAGCCGGGCCCGGCTGCTCTGATGTCTGTTGATCCAGTAGCAGCGGCCGGTTCTTCGAGTCACCCGTGCTGCCATCGTCCGCGAGGTACTCAACCCGTGCTTTCCAAGCCGTGGTGCTGACCAGGCGGTCCTCCGGCGACCCGTTTATGTCACCACCCTTGGGCGCGAGGGAATTCCCCTCTGTCGTACCGTCCTGTTGCGGGATGGGTACCGCTGAGGCGCGATTACGCGGCGCCACGGCGTCCCGGGTGTTACCCGAGCCGAGCTGAGTGCGTTGCGCGAGGTAGGTGGCACTGTCATTGCGGTCAGCTTCCGGGACCTCGTCCGACACCAGAAGGACTTCCAACCCCGGGGCGCCCCCTTTGTCGCCGAGGGCGGAGTTGAAGGTCAGGCCCAGGATGATGAGGCCGTGCGCCAATGCCGCGAGGAACAGCATGACGAACAGCCGGTCCCGAACCGGCGCTTTACCTTCGCGCAGTCGCAGAGCTCTCGATGCCATCAGCGAATCTTACTCGTACCCGGTCCCGGGGTTTCTAAGGTGACGCCTGCAGGCGACGCTGGATCGCCTGGATGAACAGGTCGCCAATATTGATACCGAATTGCTTGTCGAGCTCACGGATACCGGTCGGACTCGTGACGTTGATCTCAGTCACGTAACCCCCGATGACGTCCAGTCCAACGAACAGCATCCCTTTGGCCGCCAGGGTGGGCCCGATCTGCCCGACGAGCCAGCGGTCACGATCGTTCAGCGGCCGGCCAACGCCCTTGGCGCCCGCGGCCAGGTTGCCGCGGTTGTCGTTGGCTGTCGGGATGCGGGCAAGCGCGTACGGGACGGGCTCGCCGTCGATCACCAGCACCCGGGAATCCCCGGTTTCCACGATGTCGGGAATGTAACGCTGCACGATCGCGAAGCGCTGGCCGTAGCCGCTCAGGGTCTCGAACACGACATTTGTGTTCTTGTCATTGCGCTCCAGCACAAAAATGGAGCGTCCCCCCATGCCGTCGAGCGGCTTGCAGACGATGCGGCCGTGCTCGCGCAGGAAAGAGTCCATTTCCGTCATGTCGCGCGTAATCAGAGTAGGCGCACAGCATTGGGGGAACCACGCGGTGTATACCTTCTCATTCATGTCCCGCAGGCCCTGCGGGCGGTTGACGACGAAGGCGCCCTGCTCGGCGGCGCGCTCGAGGATGTAGGTGGAGTAGATGTATTCGGTATCGAACGGCGGGTCCTTGCGCATCAATATGACGTCGAGATCCCCGAGACGTTCGGCCTTGGGCTCGCCGAGCGTGTACCAGCCTTTCGGATCGGCTGTGACCGTGAGCGGCCGCACACGTCCAAACGCAACCCCGTCGCGGAGCAACAGGTCATGCATCTCGAGGTAGGCCAACTCGAAACCGCGGGCCTGTGCGGCCAGCAGCATGGCGAGAGTGGAGTCTTTCGCGTACTTGATGGCGCTAATGGGATCCATCACTACGCCCAGACGGGGTCGGTCAGTCATGCTTTTCCTTTTGGCGCAAAGTCACCCAAGGGGGGTGATTATGCTCGTGCAGCGCAAATATGTCCGACAACGTGCCCGCAGCGAGGGTTCATCGGCGCCGAACGCGAAAAACGTGACGCGCGTTGCATAGCGGGGGGTCTGCCGATATGTTAAAACCCGCGTTGCAATTGCCCCGGAGCCTGACTGATTCATGGGCGTCGTCGCGAGGGGTCGCCACCGCAGACGCGCATGAGTCAGTCAGGCTCCTAACGCCACGACGCTCGTGGCCCATTGTTACGGCTGTTAAGGAAGGAGTTGCCTGACCGTGACCGGCAGCAACACGAAACTCCAGGGTCTCAAGGTACTGGTCATCGACGACAGCAAGACCATCCGTCGCACGGCGGAAACCCTTCTTGCGAAAGAAGGTTGTGAGGTCTTCACGGCGATTGACGGATTCGATGCGCTGGCCAAGATCGCTGATCACCAGCCTGACATCGTGTTCGTCGACATCATGATGCCGCGCCTCGATGGCTATCAGACCTGTTCCCTCATCAAGCACAACAAGGTATTCCGTTCCATCCCCGTCATCATGCTGTCCTCCAAGGACGGCCTGTTCGATCGGGCGCGAGGTCGCATCGTCGGCTCGGAGCACTACCTCACCAAGCCGTTCACCAAGGACGAGCTCCTGAGCGCGATCGAGACGCATATCGGGAGATAAAGGAATGCCGCTGATACTGATCGTCGACGACTCGCCCACCGAAGTGCACGTGATGCAGAAGGCACTCGAGAAGCATGGCTACCGCACCGCGGCCGCGGCTGACGGTGCCGAGGGCGTGCGCCTCGCCAGGGAAATGAGCCCCGATCTCATTTTCATGGACATCGTCATGCCGGGCATGAACGGCTACCAGGCCACCCGCGCACTGGCGAACGATCCGAAGACCCGCACCATCCCGATCATCATGGTCACGTCCAAGGGCCAGGAGACCGATCGCATCTGGGGCCTGCGCCAGGGTGCCGTCGACTACATGGTGAAGCCCGTCTCCCCCGACCAGTTGGTCGCCAAAGCCCAGGCGACTTTGTCGTCATGACCGAGGAAGTCCCCCTCAAGTCGCTGCGCGACCGACCCTTCGAGCTGCTCGCAGAGCTCGAGCGGCGGGGTCGCGCCGTCTCCGCGCAGGTTAGCCAGGAAGGCACCGCCGGACGCGAGTGGGTCGGTGTTGCCCTGCGTATGGCGGGCGACCTGTACCTGGTCGCGCGCGAGGAAACTCGCGAGGTGCTCGGTTTGCCGCCATCGCTGACGCGCGTCCCGGGCGCCAAGCAGTGGATCAAAGGGCTGGCCAACGTCCGCGGCCAGCTCCTGCCCGTCATCGATCTGCGTCATTTCCTGGGAAGCGGGACGACGCCGATCACCCGCAACACACGGGTCGTGGTCGTGAATCATCGCGAGATCCCGGCCGGCCTGCTCGTCGACGAGGTGCTCGGCTTCCGGCGCTTTGCCGAGGGCGAGTTTTCCGGTGATGCGCCGCCAACCGTGGCCCGCTGCGAGCGTTATCTCGCGGGCGCCTTCCGGCGCGCGAACGAGCAGTGGCCCGTTCTGAGTCTGAGGTCCGTGCTGGAAAGCTCGGCGTTCTCCGAAGCAGCAGCCTAAAAATGAACCGCATCCACTTCAAGATGAGGCTCTCTTATCGGCGTTCAGCGCCAACCCGCCGGCCGTCCTGCGTCGCGCCGCTAGCGCTTCTCGGGATTCCCTCCGCTGCGCTCCGGTCGGAGGCCTGTCTATGAGCACTCCGGCATCTCCCACACGGGCAGGCGCCAGCCTGGCGGCTTTGCTGACGGCAGCGGCCGTACTGTTGGCGGTAGGGGTTGCTCTGTTCTTCACACAGGGGGGCTCGTCCTCCTCGAGCGGCAGCTCTTCCGCGCCGGTCGATGCGTTGTATGGCCTCGCAGTCGACGCGGAAGGCGCGGTCGGCGGCAATGAAGCGGCGCTCGCCAGCTTTCAGGCGCAGTTGCAGCAGTTGAAGGATGCGGCGGCGGCCAATTCGAACGCGCCATTTGCCCGGGATGCGCGGTTCTCACGTCTCATGGGCGATGCGGCCACCGTAAGCGAAGCCAGGAACGCGTTGGCCGATGCCGGCAACGCGGCACGCGAGACACGTGACCTGGTGCCTCGGCTCATCACCGAGATGGGCGCGATCACCGGCAACCTCTCGGGCACCAACCAGGAGGTCGGGGCACGCGCTTTCGAGCGCTTCGAGTTGCGGGCGCAACGTTTGCAACTCGATGTTGCCGCGTTGGCTTCGGGCGGGGCGACGAATCAGGCCGCGCAGCGCCTTGCGGAAAGCAACGACTACCTGGGCCAGGTGATCCAAGGCCTACAGGGGGGCAACACCGGCCTCACCTTGCCCAAGGTTCCGGCCAGCCCGGATACCGAGAAACGCCTCAAGGCGCTCGACACTCTCTACACCGACCTCAGCGGTGCCGTGCGTCGCGCTGTCGCGGCCGCACCAGCGCTTCCTGCTGCGCAAACTGCCGCGCGGGATATCACGCAAGACGCCCGTGCTTTGGCCAACGCTGCGAAAGCGGCGTCCGAGCCCTTGCAGGTGGCGAGCAAGGTGCCATCGTGGCTGCCAGGTGCTCTGCTTACCGCTGCGCTTGTTCTACTGGTGCTCGGCGTGCTCTCCTCCATGCGCGTGCGGAAGACCATGGAGATGCAGCGCCAGACCGTCGATACCCAACGCAAGGAAACCGACCGCAACCAGCAGGCGATTCTGCGCCTCCTCGATGAGCTGTCGAGCCTCGCGGACGGAGATCTGACCGTCCAGGCAACCGTGACCGAGGACATCACCGGCGCTATCGCCGACTCGATCAACTATGCCGTGGACGCTCTGCGCGGCCTGGTGACCACCATCAACCAGTCGGCTATCCAGTTGGATAGCGCGACCCGGCAGACGCAGGCGCTCTCCCAACACCTGGCGAAAGCCAGCGGTGCGCAGTCGAAGCAGATTTCGTCGGCGACCGAATCGGCCGGCAGCATGGCCTCTTCGGTGGAGGAAGTTTCAGGCAATGCCGAACGCGCCGCGGACGTCGCGCGCCATTCGGTGGAGGTCGCCCACAAGGGTGGCGACGCGGTGCGCCGCACGATCGACGGCATGAACACCATCCGGGAGACTATCCAGGAGACCTCCAAGCGCATCAAGCGCCTGGGTGAGAGCTCACAGGAGATTGGCAACATCGTCGAGCTGATCAACGACATCGCCGAGCAGACCAACATCCTGGCGTTGAACGCGTCGATCCAGGCCTCCATGGCCGGCGACGCCGGTCGCGGCTTCGCGGTCGTTGCCGATGAGGTGCAACGCCTCGCTGAGCGCGCGGCGAATGCAACGAAACAGATCGAAGTGCTGGTGCGCACCATTCAGACCGACACCAACGAGGCGGTCGTCTCCATGGAGCGCAGCACCACGGACGTGGTAGGTGGCGCACTCCTCGCGGAAAACGCGGGCGCGGCACTTGAGGAGATCGAGCAGGTGTCGAACCAGATCGCCAGCCTCGTGCAGAACATTTCGGGCAGCTCGCGCCAACAGACCAGCGGCGCCCAGAACATCGCGCGCAACATGCAAGTCCTCAAGGAGATCAGCGTCCAGACCGCGGAGTCGACCAACGCGACCTCCGCTGCTATCGCCAAGCTGGCCGAGCTCTCCGCCGGATTACGCAAAGCCGCCGCCGGTTTCCGCCTGCCGGGAACCAGCACCGAGCCCATCGGTTCCACGGGTGCGTTCAAGCGTTTGGACGAGAGCCAGAAGGTCGCCGCGACGTCCGCGCCCGTCCGCACCATGTCCGCGCTCGGCGGCACCTGAGCCTAAGAAGCTGTAAGAGCATTTCATGCCGGAAGTCGCTTCCCAGACGCTGGATTTTGTCGGTCGTGAGCTGAACCTCACGCTCGCCGAGGCGCGTACCGCGCTCGAGAACTACGTCGAGCAACCCGACAACATCTCTCTTCTCGAGCGCTGCACACAGGAGCTGCACCAGGTGCAGGGTGTCCTGCGCGTGCTCGAAATCTACGGCGCAGCACTGCTCGCCGAGGAAATGGAACAGGTTGCGAGCTACCTGCTCGCGACGGCCACCGAGCGCAAGAGCCAGGCTGAGAGCCTGGACGCGCTCATGCGCGCGATGGTGCAGCTCCCGAGCTACCTCGAGCGCGTGCTCGCGGGTGGGCGTGACCTCGCCCTCGTGCTGCTGCCCCTGTTGAATGATCTTCGCGCCGTGCGCGGCAGCGCCTTGCTGTCCGAAGGCACGCTGCTGCTGCTCAACCTCAAGTCAGACAAACAGGCCCAGCCGATTGCGGCTGCGCCGGGTGAGCCGCCGCTCACCGTGGAGCAGTGGGCTCGACGTTTGCGTGCGCGCTTCCAGGTCGGCCTCATCGGCTGGATCCGTGGCGAGCGCACCGAGCAGAACCTCGACATCCTCGCCGCTGTAGCTCAGAAGCTCGAGCAGATCGCCACGCGGCAGCCCGTCTTCCAGCTCTGGTGGGTAATCGGCGCGATTATTGAGGCGTTGCAGGAGAACGGCATCGAAGGTGGCGTTTCGGTGAAGCGCCTGTTGGGCTTGGGCGATCGCGAGATCCGCCGGCTCTACGAGCAGGGCGAGGCCCGTTACTCGCAGCAGCCGCCCGTCGAGTTGCTCAACAACCTCTTGTATTACGTCGGCCGCGCCGAGTCCTCGGGACCGCGTGTCACGGCCGTGCGTGCCTCGTTCCGCTTGTCCGAGTTGCTGCCGGTCGATGAGAGCATCGAGCAGGAGCGGGAGAATCTCTCCGCCCCGAGCGTCAAGCTCATGCAGACCGTCGCCGCGGCTATCCGCGAGGACCTCTCGAAGGTCAAAGACGTTCTGGACATCTTTGTCCGGCGCGGCGCGGGACAGCCGAAAGAGCTCGCGCCGCAGGTGGAGCTGCTGCGTAAGATCGGCGACACCCTCGGTGTGTTGGGTCTCGGCGAGCTGCGCGCCAAGGTGCAGGGCGAGACAGAGCGCCTCCAGAAGATCGTTGGCGGCGAGCTACGGGCTGACGAGAGCACGCTGGTCGAGATTGCGGCGACCCTGATCGGTGTCGAGGACCGGCTCGATGACGGGCTGGTCGGCATGATCCGGCCGAAGACCGATGAGCTGTCCGAGCCCGACGAGGACGTCGAGTTCCAGCAGGTCCAGGCGGCCGTGCTGCGCGAGTGCATTCTCAACCTCGCGCGGATCAAGGAAGCCATTACGCAGAACGTGGGAGGCACGCTGGATGCGGCGGGCCTCGATAGCTGGCACGAGCTGATGCGCGGCATGAAGGCCGGGCTGCTCATGCTCGGCAAGACGCGCGCCGTCGAGGTCATTGAAGCGGTCACCACCCAGTTGAAGCGGGTCATGCAGCCGGGCGGCCGTGTGTTGCCCCCGGGCTTCATGGATCGGCTCGCCGACGCCATTGTCAGTGTCGAGTACTACATGGAGACCCTGCAGGCCGGCCGCAGCGATCCATGGTACATGCTGGACAACGCGCAGTCGTGCGTCCAGGCGCTCGAGCAGACACAAACACCGACTGTACCGACGGTGCCCGCGTTGGATCCGGGCGCGTTCGCGAAGACTGTGCAGATCTCGACTGTCGGGGGCACGGTCATCGACGTGGGCGATCCGGGCGCGACGCTCGTTGGTGCCAGTGGTGCGGCAGTTCCCCCGGTCGTTTCGCCTTCGCGGACGTCGGTCGTGCGCGCGCTCCAGGAGACCGCGGATCCGGAGCTCGTCAAACTCTTTATCGAAGAGGCCCACGAAGAGTTGGCCAAGATCCAGCGCCACTTCCCGGCGTGGGATCAGAATCCGATGGATCGCGAGTCGCTCGTGACGGTGCGACGCTCGTTCCATACCCTGAAGGGCAGCGGTCGCATGGTCGGCGCGCGCGAGCTTGGCGAGTTCGCGTGGTCGATCGAGAACTTGCTGAATCGTGTTCTCGACAACACGCTGACCCGGACTCCGCAGATCCTTACAGTGCTGCGCGAGGCTGTTGCCGCGCTGCCGGAGCTCATCGAGCAGCTCGAGACGGGACAGTCACCTCGTGCCGATATGGCCGAAATCGCTTCGCGCGCTCATGCGCTAGCGGCTGGTAAGCAACCGACTACGACTGCGCGTGCTGCTGCTGCGGCTGCCGCGCGCGATGAGGGTGCCGAGGTTGTGTCGTCTGGACACACCGCGACTATGGCTGTGGATCAATTGCCAGGGGCTCCTCGGGCGCCGGAGCAAGCTACTCTCTCGACGACGTTTACCGCTCCCATGCCGGCCATGCCGGTCGCAGTTCCCTCAGAGGCTGCGACACAAGTGTTGGCTCATCCGGCGCCGTCGCCGGCGGCCGTGGCCAGCGCGCCCGGTGCCGGATCGCAGGGGAGTAACGTAACTCCGTTCGCGCGGCCGGGTGCCGCGGTGTCGGTCCCTCCGGCGTCGACGGGTTCTTCTAGTGCGCCCTCGCCCAGTATGTCTGCGCGGAGTGCGTCGGCTAGTGACGCTGCGCCTTCACAGGCGCCGGCTGCGGTGTTTGAGCGAGCGGTGCCGCCCGCGCAACCGCCTTCAGCGCCGAGTGCTCC
>Ga0070665_100002215_pt1 | contig 21692 bp, 17 predicted proteins | sample KBSS13metaG_FD_65862 | JGI IMG/M metagenome (GOLD analysis project Ga0070665, IMG submission 65862) | Switchgrass rhizosphere microbial communities from Kellogg Biological Station, Michigan, USA - KBS S1-3 metaG | ecosystem: Host-associated > Plants > Roots > Rhizosphere > Soil ... | reverse complement strand
GACATGCTGGTGTCCTCGGATGCCCGGCCGCGGGGCCTGACTCGGTTCGATGAACTGCGGAACAGGTGAGCGAGACCTTCGATCCGGCAGTGTTCCGGATCGAAGTTGCCCCCGTGCTCTTCGGTCCGGCCCGAGATCGAGGGGTTGGAACAGCGATGAACAGCGTCCTCAGCGCCTTCCTGATCAGCTTCGGCGTCATCTTCGTGGCCGAGCTGGGGGACAAGTCGCAGCTCATGGCGTTGACGTTCGCCACGCGCTACCGCACCTGGCCGGTGCTGATCGGCATCACCATCGCGACGTCGGTGGTGCACCTGGTGTCCGTCGCCGTCGGGTTCGGGCTGGGGGCCACCATCCCCACGGGCTGGATCGCGCTCGTCGCCGCGATCGCGTTCTTCGGCTTCGGCGCGTGGACGCTGCGCGGGGACTCGCTCAGCGAGGACGAGCAGCAGAAGGCGAGCCGGACCACCCGGTCGGCGCTGGTCGCCGTCACGGTGGCGTTCTTCCTCGCCGAGCTGGGCGACAAGACCATGCTCGCCACCATCACCCTCGCCACCCAGCACGGCTGGTTCGGCGTGTGGCTGGGCTCCACGCTCGGCATGGTCGCCGCGGACGCGCTGGCCATCGTGATCGGCCGCCAGCTCGGCAAGCGGCTGCCCGAGCGCACGATCCGGTACGGCGCGGCCGTCGGGTTCGTCGTGTTCGGCGCGGTGCTGCTGTTCGAGGCGCTGGCGGAGCTCACCGGGCGCAGCGGCTGGGAGGTCGTCACCGACTCGCTGGACCACCACACCGGCGCATGGATCGCCGCGGGCCTCGGCGTCGTCGCGATCGTCGCGGTCGGGCTCGGCAGGCGGTGGGCCCGCGCGGGTGCGCGGCGCTCCGCCATGCGGACCGGCGTCGGCAGCCCGTCCTGGTGGTCGCAGGTGCTGGTCGGGCTGGGTGTGGTGCTCGGCCTGGTCGCGCCGGTCCTCGTGGCGTTCGACGTGATCCAGCCCATCGCCCCGTTCAGCTCGCCCGGGTGGATCGTCACCGGCGTCGGCGTGCTGCTGCTCGGGCTCGCCCTGGTGCTCGCCGCGCTCGTGCAGATGGGGTCGGCACGCCGCAAGGGTGGCGACAGCCTGGCGCTGACCAGCAACGGGCTCTACGCTCGGGTCCGCAACCCCGCCTTCACCGGGATGGTGATCGCGATGGCGGGGGCCCTGGTGATGGCGCCCACCGCGATCGGCGTGCTGGCCACGGTGCTGATCGTGGCGGCGGTGCAGATCCAGACCCGCGCCGTCCGGGAGCCGGGGCTCAGCCAGGCCCTCGGCGAGGAGTACGCGGCCTACGTCAGCCGCACCGGCCGGTTCCTCCCGCGCCTGCGCACCCCGCACCCGGAGCGCACGAGCACCGACGCCTGACCGGAACCGCGGTTCCGGCCAGGCGCCGTGTCGGGGTGGTCAGGAGTACCAGGTGGGCTCCGGGAGGGCGTCCTGCAGGAGGTGGGCACCCACCTCGCGGCGCTTGTAGGCCACCGGGTCGTGCAGGCTGTGGGTGCGGACGTTGCGCCAGAAGCGGTCGAAGCCCAGCTCCGTGGTCGTCGCGCGGGCACCCAGGCCCTCGAACACCCGGCTCGTCACCTCGAGCGCGACCTCCGTGGCCCGCGCCTTCGCCGCGGCCACCCGGACCTCGTGCGCGCCCCGCTGGTCCGGCGTCACGTCCCAGGCGTTGCGGTGGATGACCAGACCCTCCTCGGCGACGGCGTCGGCCAAGGCCTCGGCGGCCCAGAGCTTGGACTGCAGGTCGCCGTAGAGGTCGAGCTGGTAGGGCTCGTCGACCGCCCGCTCCTGGCCGCCGTGCAGCCACGGGCGGGTCCGCGTGCGGGTGTACTGCGCGCCCTCCTCCAGGGCGCCGCGCGCGATGCCCAGGTAGAAGCTCACGAAGACCAGCTGGATGGTCGGGACGTTGAGGGTGTTGTAGACCCGCGGCTCGAAGGCCTTGTCCCGGAAGCCCGCGGCGGCCTCCCAGGGCACCTGGACGTCGGCGATGGTGACGCTGCCGCTCTCGGTGAGGCGCTGGCCGATGTTGTCCCAGTCGTCGTGGAAGGTGATGCCCGGCTGCTCGCTGGGCACGATCGCGAAGACGTGGGTCTCGGTCCCCTCCAGCACGCCCTCGAGCACGGTGACGTCGGAGACCCTGCTGCCGGTGGAGAACGACTTGCGTCCGTTGTAGACGATGTGGTCGCCCGCGTCCCGGATCCGGACGTCCTCGTCGCGGGGGTTGACCGCGCCGCCGAAGAACCAACGGTTGCGGGTGGCGTCCGCCTCGACGGCCTCGATCTGCTCGCGGGTGCCCACGAGCCGGGCGGCCCAGAACCACAGCAGGTGATAGCCCAGCAGCTGGCCGATCGACCCGTCGCCTGCGGCGACCTCGCGGATCACCCGGTAGGCGAGCGGCCACTCCTGGCCTCCGCCGCCGTGCTCGGTCGGGCCGAGCAGCGTGACGAGGCCGGACTCCTTGAGCAGCGCGACCTCCTCGTAGGGGGTCTCGCCCGCCTTGTCGCGGGCGGCGGCGCCGTCGGCGAGGATCGCGCGGACCTCGCGGGCCCGGGCGAGCCACTCGTCCGGGGTGGTGGGGACGGTGGTGAAGCGGGTGGACGGGCGGTTCTCGAGTGTGGTCATGATGGAGTCCTTTGTGGAGTGTCGGGTCGCATCCGCCCGACCGCGGGCGCGAGGGCGTCGGGCGGTCGGGAGTGACACACCGGCGGCCCGAGCAGGTGGGCGTCCGGCGCGGCCGGGAGGATGCGGGGGCCGTCAGGAGGATGCGGGGCGTCGAGAGGGCACGTTTCGTGCTGCCGGCGTGGTCGCCGCGACGCTCAGCGCACGGTTTCGGCGATCAAGCAGCGCTGTGAGCACGAAACGTGCCAAGGGTGGGGCTCGGACACGCCTGGGTCACGGCACGGGCCAGGTCGATGTGGCGGCGCCGGGTCAGCAGGACCACCTCAGTCGCCGGCGACGAGCACGGGCTCCCCGCGCTCGGCGAGCTCCGCTTCCTTCTCGCGCACGATCGGCAGGACCTTCTCGCCGAAGTACTCGATCTCCTCCTGGAAGTGGAGGAAGCCCAGCAGCAGCAGGTTCGCTCCGCGCCGCTTGTACTCGATCGCGCGGTCCGCGATCTGCTCGGGCGTGCCGATGAGCTGGGTGCGGAAGCCGTCGTTGTACTGGACGAGGTCCTCGAACGAGGAGTCCGCCCACATCCCACGCTTGTCGGCGGTGGAGGCGCCCGCCTGCTGCACGGCCGACCGGAAGCCCTCGACCGCGGGCCGGTTCGCCTTCGCGATGATCTCCCGGAGCTGCTCGCGGGCCTCGGCCTCGGAGTCCCGGGCGATGACGAACCCGTTGAGCCCGAAGCGGACCGCGCCGAGCCTGCCCGCCTCCTCGGCGTGCGCGTTGACCTCGGCGACCTGCTCGGAGAAGCCGTCGAAGTCCTTGCCGTTGGAGAAGTACCAGTCCGAGACCCGGCCGCCGTTGCGGCGGGCGGCGGTCGAGTTGCCGCCCTGGAAGATCTCCGGGTGCGGACGGCCGGGGACCTCGACCGGCTTCGGCTTCAGGTCGAAGTCGTGGATCCGGTAGAAGTCGCCGCGGAGCTCGGCGTGCTCGCTGGTCCAGATCTCGCGCAGGGCGCGGATGAACTCCTCGGAGCGGCGGTAGCGCTCGTCGTGCTCGAGCCACGGCTCGCCGAGCGCGGTGAACTCGCCTGCGAACCAGCCGGACACGACGTTGACCGCGGCGCGGCCGCCGGACAGGTGGTCCGCCGTGGCGACCCACTTGGCCAGCACGCCCGGGTGCCACAGGCCCGGGTGCACCGCGGCGATGACCTTCAGCTTCTCGGTGGCCAACAGCAGGGCGAGCGAGAAGCTCGTGGACTCGTGCTGGTGGTCGGCGCCGTAGGACGCCATGTACCGGACCTGGGACAACGCGTACTCGAACCCGACGCGCTCCGCGGTCTGGGCGAGTGTGCGGTTGTAGTCGATGCCCCAGTCGGTGCGCTGCTCGATGGTGCTGGTGACGAGCCCACCGGAGACGTTGGGGACCCAGTAGGCGAACTTCAGCGGGGTGGACATGTCACTCCTGCGATGGTCGGGAACGCGGACGGCGTCCTACCGACAGGCGCAGGAGGTGACCGTGAGGTGGTCGACGTGCCGACGGCGCGTCAACAGGTAGGTGGCCACGGACCGACCACACCAGAAGGCCGCCTGCGGGTCAAACCCACTCCCACATGCCGAACCGGTCCGGACAACCGAGCCGTTCGGCGCTGCCTGCGCCTCACGGGTTGGGACGGCGAAATGCCGGAGCGCGCTACGGCGTTCGCGCGGATATGACCACGACCGAGAGTGCCCTCGCCCAGGACTGGACCACCTGGCACGCCGCGCGGGAGGACGATCTCCGCGCGCCGCACGGCTGGCTGAGCCTCACCGCGCTGGAGTGGCTCACCGAGGAGCCCCGCGAGTTCGCGGGCCTGCCGGGGACCTGGCGGGCGACCGGCGACGGCGGGGTGGAGCTGACCGCCGCCGCGGCGGACGGGCTGGTGGCGCACGGTGCGCCGGTCGACGGGACCGTGCGGCTGGAGCCGACGGACGGGCTGCCGGGCGAGCTGGTCACGGTCGGGGACCGGGTGGTCGAGATCGCCCGTCGCACCGACTCCTCTGTACTGCGCGTCCGGGACCCGCAGGCCGCGACCCGCACCGCGTTCAGGGGTGTGCCGAGCTTCCCGGTGGAGGAGCGCTGGGTGGTCGAGGCCCGGTTCAGCCCGTACCCGGAGCCGCGGCGGATCACCGTCGGCGCCGTCGTCGACGGCCTGAACCACTTCCCGACGGCGGTCGGCACGGTCCGCTTCACCCTCGACGGCACCGAACACGAGCTCGTCGCGCTGAAGGGCAAGTCGGACGGGCTGTCCCTGCACTTCCGGGACGCGACCTCCGGCGCCACCACCTACGGCGGCGGCCGCATCCTCGCGGTGGGCGCCGCCGGTCCGGACGGCTCCCTCACCCTCGACCTCAACCGGGTCGTCAACCTGCCGTGCGCCTTCACCGCCTTCGCCACCTGCCCACTCCCGCCCGCCGAGAACACCCTGGCCGTGGCCGTCGAGGCCGGGGAGCGGCTCCCCGCCTGACGCTCCCCGCACCGAGCGGTCAGGAGCGCTCCGCGATCCCGGCGAGCAGCCAGCCCAGGCCCGCGGTGAACGCGGCCCGGGACTCCGCGGCGTCGCCGCCGACGGTGGCGAAGGACGCCGACCCGATCGCGTGGACGATCAGGTTCATCCGCGCGCCGGGCACCACCGCCGCGGGCACCCCCGCCCGCTCCAGCAGGGCGTCCATGGTGACGCCGAGCCGCTGCGCGTTGGCGCCCCGCGCCCCGCGCCGGGCCAGATAGAGGGGCACCAGGTCCGGCGCGCCCACCAGGACGTCGTAGGTCGAGGTCATCAGTGCCTCGACCGCGGCCAGCGGGTCCGCGGCCTCGGGCGACGGGTCCTCGACGGCGCCGAGGTGGTCGTCGAGCAGGTCGTCGACCAGCTCGTCCTTGCCGGGGACGTGGCTGTAGAGCGCATTCGGCGCGACGCCGAGGCGGCGGGCGAGCGCCCGCATCGTCAGGCCCGAGAGGCCCACCTCGGCCAGGAGCCCGCGCGCGGCCTCGAGGACCGCGGCGCGGGTGAGGCCTGCGCGTTCACCGGGTCCTCGTGGCACTTGCGAACTGTACCATGTCCAGTTAAGTTGGACAGTGTTCAGTTCACGAGGAGGCCTTGCATGACCATCGCCGGAACCATCGCCGGAACCGCTGCCGGAGTCCCGTTCGTCGCCGTCCCGCCCGCGGGGGAGCGAGGGAGGGCACCCGTGGTCGTCGCGTGGCACCTGCTGAGCCCGCCGTGCACGCCCGAGGCGTTCGCCGCGGCGGTGCCGCTCGAGGGTCTGGACGCGTGGCGGATCGTCCTGGGGCTGCCGCTGTCGGGTGCCCGGCTGCCCGAGGGCGGGTACGAGGCGCTGATGCAGCTCGGCTACACCGACGCCGTCCGGAACCTGCAGTACCCGATCCCGCGGGACGCGGCGGCGGAGTTCCCCGCCGCGTTCGCGGCGCTGCAGGAGCAGCTCGGGTTCGGGGCGGACGTCCCGGTGGGGCTGCTCGGAGGTTCGGCGGGCTCGGCGACGGCCCTTCTCGCGCTGGTGAACGGCAAGGGCCCCCGGGTCTCCGCGGTCGTGGCTCTGAGCCCGATCGCGCAGCTCAAGGCGGCGACGGACGCGACCGGCCGGGTGTTCGGCATCGAGTACCCGTGGGACGCGGAGACCCTCGGGATGGTCGCTGAGCTGGACTTCGTCGCGCGGGCGGACGAGGTCGCGGCGAGCGGGGCGGCGCTGCGGCTGGTCGTCGGCGCTGAGGACGACGCGGAGGGGTTCGTGCGGCCCGCCGAGGCGCTGCACGCGGCCGTGCCGGGCTCCGACCTCGTGATCGTCGAGGGTCTGGGGCACGACCTGGCCGAGGCGCCCGGCGTCGAGCCCGCCCCGCAGACCCCCGGCGCAGCGCGGGTGGACGCGCTCGCGCTCGAGTGGCTGCGAGAGCACCTGCGGTGACGCTCGTGTGGCACAAGCGTCACTCGGTGGTGCTCGAGCCACACAAGTGACGGATCACTCCAGGCCGCCCGCACCGTGATCGCGGGCCGGCACATCGACGTCCTCGCCCACGTCGACGGCATCGCGTCCCGCCTGTCCGGTTGATCCCACTCCGCAATCGGACGCACATGTGGCGGGAACGCCGGTGACGCGCCGTGTTCCTACCGTCCCCCCATGACGGTCACGGAGGTCCGCGAGGGCAGCTACGGCGGCAAGGTGGTGGCGGTCGAGCCGGGCGGCGCCGAGTTCGTCCCCGAGGGCGAGCGGCACGGCAGACCACTGTCGCTGCTGTGGACGTGGACCTCGCCGAACATGGAGTTCGCGACGATCTTCGTCGGCGTGATCTCGGTGCTCTACTTCGAGCAGACCTTCGGCCAGGCGATCGCCGCGATCATCGTCGGGACGGCGCTCGGTTCGGTCACCCACGGTGTGCTGTCGAGCCGCGGGCCGCGGGCAGGCGTCCCCCAGATGGTGTTGTCCCGCATCGCCTTCGGGTTCCGCGGCAACGCGCTGCCCGCGGGGCTCAACGCGGTGATCGCCGGGATCGGCTGGTTCGCGGTCAACAGCGTGTCCGGCGCGCTGGCGCTCACCGTCCTCACCGGCATGCCCGCCTGGCTGTCGTTGCTGATCATCGTGGTCCTGCAGGTGGGGGTCGCGTTCTTCGGGCACAACCTCGTGCACGTGTTCGAGCGGTGCGTGCTCCCGCTGCTGGTCGTCGCGTTCCTGCTGGCCACGGTGTTCACCTTCACCGCGGCCACCCCCGGCGCGGTCGCGGACAACGCGGGCGGCGTCGGCGGGTTCCTGCTGACCGTCGGGGCGTCGTTCGGGTACGCGGCGGGCTGGAACCCGTACGCGACCGACTACACGCGCTACCTGCCCAAGGACACGTCGCCGCGGGCCACCGGGATCTTCGCGGGACTCGGGATCTTCCTGTCCTGCACGCTGCTGGAGATCGTCGGCGCCGCCTCCGCGACGATCGCCACGACCGAGGAGAACCCCACCGCGGCGTTCACCTCGCACCTGCCCGGCTTCGTCGCGGGGCTGACCCTGCTGGCCATCGCGGTCGGTGCGGTGTCCGCCAACGTGATCAACGTGTACTCGGGCTCGATGAGCTTCCTGGCGCTGGGTGTGGAGCTGCCGCTGAACCTGCGGCGGGCGATCGTCGCGGGCGCCTTCGGGGTGCTCGGGTTCGTGCTCGCCCTGTTCGGGCTGTCCGACGCGGGGCACGCCTACGAGTCGTTCCTGCTGATCATCGCGTACTGGATCGGGCCGTGGCTCGGCGTGTACCTCACCGACTGGTTCCTGCGTCGGAAGGTGTCCGACGCGAGCCTCGCCCCGTTGCTCTACGACAAGCGCTACAACCCGTGGGGCGGGGCCGTGGCGATGGGGATCGGGATGGTGGTCTCGATCGTGCTGTTCTGCAACCAGTCGATGTACGTGGGCGTGGTGCCGTCGCTCTTCCCGGCGATCGGGGACGTGACGTTCGAGGTCGGGTTCGTGCTCTCGGCCGGGCTCTACGCCCTCTTCAGCCGCCGAGCCCGGGCCGCCCTCGCCGGGTGAGCTCCGCTCGTCGGCTGCCGCTCACCCGAGTCCCCCTGACTGACTCGTGGGCCACACACGTGTCACCTCGGATGGGCCGCTCGGGTGATCTCGCGGGGGCCGTCCGCGTCGGATGACCGGGTCCTCCCGACTCGTCCCACGATCGTGGCGGGGTCGCCCGCCGGCCGTTCAGCCGTGATGCCAAGGTGGTGTCGTGGTGGAGCGGTCGGCGGCGGTCGAGGAGTCGCCCGTACCCGCCGACGGGCCCGCGCGCAGCCTCGCGGAGCGGCCCGCCGCGCGGCTGGTCCGGGTGGTCCGGCGGGCGCCGCTGACCGTCGCTCTCGTCGTGGTGATCTGGCTGCTCGGCGCGGCCACCGGCAGCCTCCTGCACGGGCCGTCCCCGGCGCTGGCCGCCGCGGTCGGGGCGGGGCTCGGCCCGCTGCGGGACGGCGCGTGGTGGGGCGTCGCGACCTCCGCCCTGTGGTGCCAGGGCCTGGACTCCTACCTCTTCTCGACGGCCGTCGTGCTCGGTCTGCTGCCGGTCGCCGAGCGGCGGGTCGGCAGCCTGCGCACGGCCGTGCTGGCGGTGACGGTGCAGGTCGGGGGCTCGCTCGTCGGGCTCGGCGTGGTGTCCCTGCTCGCCCGGTTCGCCGACGGCCGCTGGGCCGACCAGCTCGCGGCGTCGGTCGCGGTGGGTCCCGGGACCGCCGTCGTCGGGACGGCGCTGGCGGTGAGCGCGAGCCTGTCCGCGCTCTGGCGGCGCCGGCTGCGGCTGGTGCTGGTCGTGGCCCTCGCGATGCTCACGCTCTACTCAGGACTGATCGGCGACCTGCTGCGCCTGACCGCCGGGCTGTTCGGCCTGGCGCTGGGGACGCTGCTGTTCGGCAGGTCCGCGCAGGGACTCTCACGGTACGGCGCCCGGTCCTCCCGCGCGGAGACCCGCGTGCTGATGGCCTTGGTGGTGGCGGCGTCGGCCGTCGGGCCGCTGGTCGCGGCGTGGGCGCAGACCCGGGTGGGCCCACTGTCGGTGCTGCGCTACGTGTTCGCGGCACCCGCGCCGGACGCCGGGACCGTCGCCGGGGTGTGCGCGGACGGGGCCTCCCGGCAGTGCGCCGAGCTGCAGGCCCGGCTGCGGTTCTCCGGCGTCGGACCCGCGCTGCTGTCGATCATGCCGGTGGTGCTCCTGCTGGTCGCGGCCGAGGGGCTGCGACGCGGGCGGCGCGCGGCGTGGGGCTTCGCGTTGGGGCTCAACCTGGGGCTGACCGCGTTGGGGCTGGTGCTCGCCGCCAGCCCGATGCAGCAACGCATCGTGCTCGGCGCGGGCGTCCACCTGCACGCGTTCGTGCTGGTGGCGCTGCCCCTGCTGCAACCGCTGCTGGTCGCGGCACTGCTCGTCGCGTCCCGGCGGGTGTTCGGGGTGCGTGCGCCGGTGGGGACCTACCGCGGGCTGATCCGGTCGGTGGCCGCGGCGGCGCTCGTCGCGGGCGTCGGGTACGTGCTGCTCGGGCTGCTGCTGCGCGGCGGGTTCGACCGGCCGCCCGGGCTCGGTGACCTGCTCGCGGACCTGCCGCTGCGGTTCGTCCCGCCCGGGTACCTGGTCGCCGTCGCGCCACGGTTCCTGCCGGTGGACTGGCCCGCGACCGTCCTCTACGAGTGGACGGGCCCGGTGTTCTGGCTGGTCGTCGCGGTCGCCGCGGCCAAGACGCTCGCCCGGCCGCGCCTGCGCTCCGCCGAGCCGGACCGGGAGCGGGTGCGGGCGCTGCTGGAGGACCACGGCGGCGGCACCCTCGGGCACATGGCCACCTGGGCCGGGCACACCTACTGGTTCAGTGGGGAGACGGCGATCGCGTACCGGGTGATCGGCGGCGTCGCGGTGACGACCGGGGGACCGGTCGGGGCGCAGGACCGCACCGCCGTCGCCGGGTTCGCGGCCCACTGCCGGGAGGAGGGCTGGACGCCCTGCCTCTACAGCGTCGACGCCGACGTCGCCGCCCAGGCGCGCCGGCTCGGCTGGCGGACCGTGCAGGTCGCCGAGGAGACCGTGCTGCCGCTGGGCGAGCTCCGGTTCACCGGCAAGAAGTGGCAGGACGTGCGGACCGCGCTGAACAAGGCGGCCAAGGCGGGCATCACCGCGGAGTGGACGACCTACCGCGAGGCCCCGCTCGCCGTCACCGACCAGATCCGCGCGATCAGCGAGGAGTGGGTGGCGGACAAGGGCCTGCCGGAGATGGGCTTCACCCTCGGTGGGCTCGAGGAGCTCGCGGACCCGGCCGTCCGGCTGCTGCTGGCCGTGGACGCCGAACGCTCCGTCCACGGCGTCACGAGTTGGCTGCCGGTGTGGCGCGACGGCGCGATCGTCGGCTGGACACTGGACTTCATGCGCCGCCGCTCGGACGACGCGGCCTTCCGCGGGGTGATGGAGTTCCTGATCGCCTCCGCCGCGCTGAGCTGCCAGGCGGAGGGCGCCGAGCTGCTGTCGCTGTCCGGGGCGCCGCTGGCCCGGCTGGACCGGGGTGGCGAGATCCGTGGCCTGCAGCGCCTGCTCGACGCCGCGGGCCGCCGTCTCGAACCGGTCTACGGCTTCCGGAGCCTGCTGGCCTTCAAGGCGAAGTTCCAGCCGGAGTACCGCCCGCTCTACCTGGCCTACCCCGAGACGGCGGCCCTCCCCGCGATCGGCAACGCGATCGGCCGGGCCTACCTCCCCGACCTGAACGCGCCGACGGCGGCGAGGATGGCGAGGGCGCTGTTCCGCTGAGGCCGAGCGCGGATCGGAGCTCGCGGGTCAGGCGTCGGCGCGCGTCCTCGGCTTCAGGAACGTGCGGATCACCGGGTAGAGGAGGAGGGCCGCGATGATCGTGTACACCGTGATCGCCAGCGGCGTGGAGAACAGCGTCGTGACGTCGCCGTCGGCGATCTGGAGGGAACGGCGGAGCTGGAGCTCCGCATCGGGGCCCAGGATCACGCCGATGATCGCAGGCAGCACCGGCAGGCCGTAGCGGCGCATCACGAACCCGACGAGCCCGATCCCCAGCAGCACCAGCAGGTCCACCGCCTGCCCGGACACCGCGTACGCACCCACGCAGGCGAAGAACAGGATGCCCGCGTAGAGGTAGGGCCGGGGGATCCGCAGCAGCTTCGCCCACAACGGCGCGAGCGGCAGGTTGAGCAGCAGCAACAGCACCAGGCCGATGAAGAGGCTGGCGATCAGCGTCCACACCAGGTCGGGCTCGTTGGTGAACAGCAGCGGGCCGGGCTGGATCCCGAACTGCTGGAACGCCGCCAGCATGACGGCGGCGATCGCCGTCGTCGGGAGGCCGAGGGTCAGCATCGTGGACAGCGTCCCCGCCGACGACGCGCTCGCCGCCGACTCCGGCCCCGCCACCCCCTCGATCGCGCCCTTGCCGAACTCCTCCGGGTGCTTCGAGAGCCTGCGCTCGGTCACGTACGCCATGAACGTCGACATCTCGGCGCCGCCCGCGGGGATGGAGCCGAAGGTGAAGCCGATGAACGGGCCGCGGGCCCACGGCTTCCACGCCCGCTTGACGTCCGCCTTCGACAGCCACGGCCGCCCCACCGGGATGACCTCCTGGTGCGTGCGCCGCAGGTGCGCCGCGACCCACAGGGCCTCGCCGACCGCGAACAGCCCGACGGCGACGATGACGACGTCGATGCCGTCGGCGAGCTGGGGGACGCCGAACGTCAGCCGGGCCTGCCCGCTGATCGGGTCCAGCCCGACCAGCCCGATCGTGAGGCCGATGGCCAGCGACGCGAACCCGCGGATCCGCGAGGACCCGAGCACCCCGGTCACGGCGACGAACGCCAGCACCATGATCGCGAAGTAGTCCGGGGCGCCGATGTTCACCGCGACCGAGGCGATCAACGGCGCCAGCAGGACGATCCCGATCGCGCCGACGATGCCGCCGACGAAGTGCCCGATCGCCGCGGTGGCGAGTGCCTGTGCGCCACGACCGCTGCGCGCCATGGGATTGCCCTCGATCGCCGCCATCACCGAGGCGCTCTCGCCGGGGGTGTTGAGCAGGATGGAGGTCGTCGAGCCGCCGAACATGGCGCCGAAGTAGATGCCGGCGAACATGATGAACGCGCCGGTCGGGTCGAAGGCGTAGGTCACCGGCAGCAGCAGGGCCACCGCCATCGCCGGGCCGATCCCGGGCAGCACCCCGACCGCGGTGCCGAGCAGCACCCCGATCGCGGCGAACAGCAGGTTCACCGGGGTGAGGGCGGCGCCGAAGCCGCCCATGAGGTGGGTCAGTGAGTCGATCATCAGCCGAAGACCCCCATCAACGGGCCACCGGGCAGGTCGACGCCGAGCAGGCCGTCGAACACGATCCAGGTGACGAGCGAGACCCCGGCGGCGATCAGCACGTCACGGGCGGGGGTCTTCGAGCCGAGCGTGGCCGCGGCGCCCCAGAACAGCACGGTGCCCGCGACCGGCCAGCCCAGCAGCGGGATCAGCGCCGCGGTCGCGATCAGCACACCCGCCAGCTTCCCGACGGTCCGCAGGTCGGCGGGGGTGCCGAGGTCGACGTCCTCGCCCGCCTCGGCCTCACCGTGCCCGCCGCGCAGGACGTCCACGGCGAGCAGCACCGACAGCAGCAGCAGCGCCCCGCCGAGCACGAAAGCGATGGTCCGCGGCCCGATCGGGTCCGACGACGAGCCGCCGCTCTCCAGCGCGGTGTCCACCACGACCAGCACACCGACCACGAACAGCAGCAGGGACACCCCGAGCTCGGAGTGCTCGCGCAGCCGGCTCTGCTTCTCGCGGGTCCGTTCCTCGACCACGGTCATGACGTCAGCCCCAGTTCCCGCAGCACCCCGGCCACGCGCTCGTTCTCGGACTCCAGGAAGGCCCCGAACTCGGGACCGGGTTGGTAGGCGTCGGTCCAGCCGTTGCGCTGCAACGCCTCCTGCCACTCCGGTGTGGACCGCAGGTCGGCGAAGGCCTGCTCCAGCTCGGCGCGGCCCTCGTCGGACAACCCAGGCGGCGCGACGATCCCGCGCCAGTTGGTGAACTCGACGTCCAGGCCGGCCTGCCGCAGCGTCGGCGCGTCGACCCCGGGGACCGGCTCCCCGGCCGTCACGGCGAGGACCCGCAGCTCGCCTGCGTCGATCTGGTCGGCGTACTCGCCGAGGCCGGAGACGCCGAACGCCACCTTCCCGCCGAGGACGGAGGCCAGCAGCTCACCGCCGCCGTCGTAGGCGACGTAGTTGACGTCCCGGGGCGCGAGCCCGGCCGCCTCGGCGATCAGCATGGGCGCCAGGTGGTCCGGCCCGCCGGGCGACGAGCCGCCGCCGACGGGGACGCCACCGGGGTTCGCCTTCCAGTCGCGCAGGAGCTGGTCCAGCGTCCGGTAGGGCGAGTCCTTCCCGACGACGACGATCTCGGTCTCCTGCGTCAGCCGCGCGACGGGCGTGGTGTCGGCCAGGGTCGCGGGCGAGGAGTTGGTGTAGACGCTGCCGACCACGCCGAGGCCCATCGACATGACCAGCCGGTCGTTGCCGCTCTCGTTGACCGTGCGGCCCAGCCCGACCGTGCCGCCCGCGCCCGGGAGGTTGAACACCTCGACCGAGCCGGTGAGCTTCGCGTCCTCCATGGCCTTGGCCGCGGTGCGGGCGGTGACGTCGTAGCCGCCGCCGGGGGTGTTGGGGACGAGCATGCGCAGGCCGCGCAGCTGGGTCCCGTCCCCGCCGCCGGTCAGCGCACCGACCGCCGGGGGCACCAGCAGGACGGCGGCCGCGGCGGCGACGATCGCCAGCACCGCGGACCAGCGGGTCCCGGATCTCTCACGGATGGACAACGTCGTCTCCCTCACCTTCGAGTGCGCACATCGTGGCGGTCCGGGCGTTCCCCTGTCGTGCTTGTGTGCACAGAGGTGGTTGTGGTCGTTCTGGACATGGAACCCCGACTCGTAGGGTGGCGTCGTGCGAGGACGCCCGCTGGCCCGCCAGTTCCTGCTCTGGCAGCTGGTCGTGGTCGTCCTCCTGCTCGCCTCCGTGGCCGTCCTCGCGGCCGTCCAGTCGGACACCGCGTTCCGCGAGACGCAGGGGCGCCGGATGCTCTCGGTCGCCGAGGACGTCGCCGCGACGCCGGGGATCCGGGCGGGGCTGGTGGAGCGCAACGTCGACCTGCTCGCCTCGTTCGCGCGCAGCGCCGAGAACCTCTCCGGCGCGGACCGGATCGTGGTCGTGGACGCGAACCGGGTCGTCCGCAGCTCGCCGGACCCCGCCGAGCTGGGCACGCCCTTCGACCCGGGGGAGTCGACGGCGTTCGCGGGCCGGGCGTGGACCGGCGCGGTGGACCGGACGGTCGTGGCCGAGGTGCCGGTCGTCGTCGAGGGCGGGGAGGTGGTGGGGGTGGTGTCCGCGGGCATCCGCGCCCCGACGCTGCTCGAGGCCCTCGCGCCCGCCCGCAGCGAGGTGGCGGCGGTGTTGGGGCTCGCGCTGGCGCTGGGGGTCGGCGGGTCGCTGCTGCTGGCCCGCCGGGTCCGACGGCAGACGTTGGGGTTGGAGCCCGCCGAGATCGTCGAGCTGGTGCAGCGGCGCGAGGCGATGCTGCTGGGCGTCAAGGAGGGCGTGGTCGGCCTCGATCCGGACGGTCGGATCACGCTGCTGAACCAGCCCGCCGTCGCCCTGCTGCCCGGGGCGCACCTCGGGGACCGGGTCGACGACCTCGCCCTCGACGCCCGGCTGCGCGACGTCCTCACCGGCCGGGTCCGCGGCGAGGACCAGGTCGTGGTGCACAGTGGGCGGGTGCTCGTGCTGAACCGCAACCCGCTCGACGCAGGCGCCGTCGTCACGCTGCGGGACCGGACCGAGCTGACCACGCTGCAGGACCGGCTCGACGCCTCCCGCAGCCTCACCGACACCCTGCGCGCCCAGGCCCACGAGTTCACCAACCGGCTGCACACCATCGCGGGGCTGACCGAGCTCGGCGAGTACGACGAGGTGCGCCGGTTCGTCAGCGGTGTCGTGGCGGCGGCGGAGGTGTGGCGGCGCGAGGTGACCGACCGGGTCGCCGAACCCGCGGCGGCCGCGTTGCTGGTGGCCAAGGCGTCGCTGGCGACCGAACGGGGCGTGGAGCTGCGGTTCGCACCGGACGCCCGGCTGGGACCGACGGGGGACCCCGACCTGGGCCGTGACCTCGTCACGGTGCTGGGGAACCTCGTGGACAACGCGCTCGACGCCGCGCCGGGCGGCTGGGTCGAGATCGGCCTGTCCTCGCGCGAGGGTGCCGTGCGGGTCCGGGTGCGGGACTCCGGCCCCGGGGTCGCCTCGGAGCTGGCCGAGGAGGTCTTCCGCCACGGCTTCACGACGAAGGCGGCCGAGTCGCCGGGCGGGCGCGGGCTGGGGCTCGCGCTGGTCCGCGAGGTCTGCCTGCGCCGGGGCGGGGGCGTGGCGGTCGAGGGCTCGACGTTCACGGCGGTGCTCGGATGAGGGTGCTCGGGTGAGGGTGCTCGTCGTCGACGACGACTTCATGGTGGCCAAGGTGCACAGCGGGTACGTCGGGCGGATCGCGGGCTGCGCGGTCGTCGGGGTGGCGCACACCGGCGCCGACGCGGTGGCGCAGGCGGGTGCGCTGCGCCCGGACCTCGTCCTGCTGGACGTCTACCTCCCGGACATGTCCGGCATCGAGGTCCTGCGGCGGCTGCGGACCGGCGCGCCGGACGACCCGTCGGTGCTGGTGATCACCGCCGCGGACGACGCCGCCACGGTGGCCGCGGCCCTGCACGGCGGCGCGCTGCACTATCTGGTCAAGCCCTTCGACTCGCGGGCGCTGGAGGAGCAGGTGGAGCGCGCCCGACGGCTGCGGGGCCGCCTCGCCGGGCTCGACCGCGCCGGGCAGGAGGACATCGACCGGCTCTTCGGCGGGTCGACCCAGCGGCTGCCGAAGGGACTCACCCCGCCGACCGCGGCGGTCGTCGAGAAGGTGCTCAGGGACCACGACGGCGACCTCTCGGCCACGGAGTGCGCGGAGCTGACCGACCTGTCGCGGGTGAGTGCGCGGAGATACCTGGAGCACTTCGTCGAGACGGGCGCGGTGGAGGTGAGACTCCGCTACGGAGGCACCGGCCGCCCCGAACGCCGCTACCGCTGGTCCCGCTGACCGCTGCCCGGGATCCCCACGTGTCAGCGGGTGTCAGGTGGTGTGGGCGAGGATCGCCTCGGCCAGGGGGGCGATCAGCGGCTGCGGGATCGCGTGCGCCAGGCCCTCGATGCGGACCAGGGTGGCGCCCTTGATGCTCGCCGCCAGGTGGGTGGCGTGCGGGGGTGGGTTGATGGGGTCCTCGGGGGCCTCGATCACCAGGGTGGGCACGGTGACCTCGGCGAGGTCCGCGCCGCGCTCCAGACCGTCCTGAGCGGCCGCGGCGTGGGCGGCCGGGCTGTCCTCGCGGCCGGAGTGCTCCATGATCCGCTCCTCGAGCGCCCGGAACCACGCCGCGTCGAACTCGACGCCCGAGCCGTTCAGCAGCCGCCAGTGCTCCACCCGCCAGTCCAGCTCCTGCTCCCGGCTGCGCTCGTCCGTGAACTCGCCCCAGAGCCGCAGGAGGGCCGGGTCGGGGCCGGGGAGGTCCGCGTCCGGCAGCAGGGAGGCCGTGCAGAACACCGTGGCGGTGAGCAGCCGGTCGGGGTGCTCGACCAGCAGGAGCTGCGCCAGCGTGCCGCCCAGCGACATCCCGACGACGTGGGCGCGGTCGACTCCGAAGGCGTCGAGCACGGCGACGGCGTCCTCGGCGAGGTCCCGGATCGCGTAGGGGGCCTCGTCGAAGGCGTGGGTGGAGCGGCCGGTGTCGCGGTGGTCGTACCGGATCACCCGGTGCCGCTCCGCGAGGCGGGCGACGAGCTCGTCGGGCCACGCGAGACCCGAGGCGTTCGCGCCCATCACCAGCAGCAGCGGCTCGCCGGGCCCGTCGATCTCCTCGGCCCACACCCGCACACCGGGGGCGACGTCCACGAACCGTTCCACGGGGAGAGCCTAGACAGCACGATGCCCGGGCCGGCGGGAGGCCGGACCGGGCATCGGGTCGTGCGGTACGTCGTACTTCAGGGCTTACCTCAGGGCTTACTTCAGGGCGTCGAGCAGCGCCTGGCGCTGCCGGTCGCCCAGGCCCGCCGCACGGCGGGAGGCGTCGATGCCGGTCTGCTCCAGCAGCGCCGAGACCTTGGCCGGGCCGTAGCCGGGGAGGCTCTTCAGCAGGTCCGCGACCTTGGTCTTGCCGACGATCTGGTCGGACTTCGCACGGTCCAGGACGGCGGGGATGGTCTCCTCGCCCTTGGCGATCTTGTCCCGGAGCTCCTTGCGCGCCGTACGGGCGGCGGCCGCCTTCTTGAGCGCCTCCGCGCGCTGCTCGGGGGTCAGCGTGGGCAGTGCCATGGTGTGCTCCTCTCGTCTCCCATCGACCACCCGCTCAGGGTGCATCGGTGGTCGTACCTGGTACAGCGTGGCCCATAGAGTGGCAGACGCGTCGGAACGCCACGCAGGGAACCCCCACGTCAGAGCGTCGTCGGTGTCTGTAACGGTGTCACAGAACCGTCAGCGGCCGGTTCCCGTCGGCCGGCGGTCACCTGCGCCCGCAGCCGATCGACGTCCCAGAGGGTCCGCACGGACGCGATCCGGGCCCGTCTGACGGTCACCACGGACACCGCCAGGACCCGCAGCCGACGCCCCGTGGGCGCGATCCCGGGCAGCAGCCAGGGCAGCTCGCGGTCGTGGGTGAAGGTCCATCGGAGCTCGTCGACGAGTCTGCGGGTGTCGACGGTCCGCGAGACCCGCTCGCGCGCCAGGTCGGCGGGCACGGCGATCCCGGCCACGTGCTCCGCGACCTCGGCGCGGTCGTTCCCGCCCGCCATGGTGGGGATGTGGACCAGGGTCGCGGCGGCGTCGAGCAGGCCGACGGCCGCCGCGACGTCCCGGTCGACGTACACGGCCTCCCAGAACGCGTCCCAGGTCCGCTCCACCTCGCGGATCAGGACCTGCATGGCCGGGGTCACGGGTCAGGCGGCCTCGTGGTGCTCCGCGACGGCCTTGGCCCCGGTCATGTCGATGAGCCGGTGGCCGCGGTTGCGGGCGTAGCGCAGCGAGCGGACCCAGTTGTAGAGCGTGCCGAGCCGGTTGCCCCAGCCGATGAGGAACATGACGTGGACGTAGCACCACATCAGGTACGCCAGCCAGCCGGTGACCTTGACGCCCATCGCGTCCGCCACCGCCTCGCGGGCGCCGATCGTGGCCATCGAGCCCTTGTCGAAGTACTTGAACGGCGCCGGCGTGGTGGTGTCGCCCTTGAGCCGGTTGACGATCTGCTTGCCGACGTACGTGCCCTGCTGCATGGCCACCTGCGCCACACCGGGGAGTCGGTCGATCGTGCTGACCATGTCGCCGATGGCGTAGACGCCGTCCGCGCCCGGCACGGAGCAGTCCGGGTCCACGGCGAGCCTTCCCGCGCGGTCGGTCTCGGTCCCGGTGCTCGCGGCCAGCAGCTTGGCCAGCGGCGACGCCTGCACGCCCGCGGCCCAGATCTTGGTCTTGGCCCGGATGGTGTCGACGCCCTTGGGACCCTTCACCGTGATCGTCTCGGCGTCCATGTCCGTGGCGGCGGTGTTCAGCCGGATCTCGACGCCCATCTTCTCCAGCTTGCGCTGGGTGTACTTCTGCAGCTTGGGCGCGAAGGGCGGGAGCACGGACGGCGCCGCGTCGAGGAGGATGATCTTGGCCTCGCGGGTGTCGATCGAGCGGTACTCCTTGGGGAGCACGTACTGCGCGAGCTCGGAGAGCTGCCCGCTGATCTCGACGCCCGTCGGCCCCGCCCCGACGACGACGAACGTGAGGTAGGCCTCGCGCTCCTTCTCGTCCGTGGCGATCTCGGCCAGCTCGTAGGAGCCGAGGATCTGGCTGCGGAGCATCCGCGCGTCCTCGATGCTCTTCATGCCCGGCGCGAACTGGGCCCACTCGTCGTGCCCGAAGTAGGCGTGCCCCGCCCCGCCCGCGACGACGAGGTAGTCGTAGGGCAGGTCGATGTGCTGCTCGTTCGGGCCGAGCGCCCGGACGACCTTGTTCGTGAGGTCGATGTCGTAGACCTCGGCGAGCAGGGTCCGGGTGTTGCGCTGCGACTTGACCACGCGGCGCAGCGCGGGCGCGATCAGTCCTGGCGACAGGATGCCGGTCGCCACCTGGTAGAGCAGCGGCTGGAAGAGGTGGTGGTTCGTCCGGTCGACCAGGGTGACGTCGACGTCCGCGTGGGCGAGCGCCTTCGCCGCCCGCACCCCACCGAACCCGCCGCCGACGATGACGACCTTCTTGCGGCCCCCGTCGGTGGGGGTCTCCCCAGTGCTGCTCACGTCTGCCCCTCTGCGATCGCGCGTCGGTACGGGTCTGGTGTACCCGTTATCGCACAGCCCTGACGACGTCGCATGACCGCGCCTGAGGAGCGTAGCCGCCGCCGTCGCGGGTGGTGTTGCCCCAGGGTGTCGGCTGCGCGAACGGGTGGTCAGTTGCCGCCGGTGTCGGATCCCGATCCCTCGGACGCGTCGGTCGCCCCCGCCGCGGTGACGGCGCAGGACTCGCTCAGGGCCGTCGGGGCGGCGGTGCCCGCGTCGGTCTCGTCCGAGCCGGAGGTCGCCGCGGACTCGGGCGCGTCCGTGGTGGTCGGCGCCGCGGCGACGGGCGCCGGCGGGTTCAGGGCGTCCCGCACCACCTGCTGCATGTACTCGACGTCCGGGCGGCCGGTGTCGAACCTGCCGTCCGGCTCGTTCGGGTCCGGCAGGCTGGGGTCGAAAGCGATGCTCTGCAGGCTGAACCCGTCGCTCGCCAGCGACGCCAGCGCGGGCAGGACCTCCTGCGGGAGGTTGGTGTCGACGTTGTCCTTGGTCGCCTGGGCCACGGCCTGGAAGTTCGCGATCAGGTCCGTCGGGCTCTTCTGCTCGAGCACCGCGTTGATCAGGCAGCGTTGCCTGCTCATCCGGTCGTAGTCGGTGCTGTCGCGCCGCGAGCGGGCGAACCAGAGCGCCTCCTCGCCGCTGAGGTTCTGCACGCCGGGCTGGATGTAGCCGTCCGGCTTGACGTGCCGCCCGTCCGCCGTGACCCCGTTGATCGGGATCGGGGTGGGCCCGACGTCCACGGTGACCCCGCCCATCGCGTCGACCAGGCTGGAGAACCCGGCCATGTTGACCTCGAGGTAGTAGTCGATCGGCAGGCCCGTCATGTACGAGATCGAGTCCTGCAGCAGGTTCAGCCCGATGTCGTCCGTGGGGCCCTTCGGGGCGAGGGCCGGGTGGTCGTGGGCGTAGGCGTAGACGGCGTTGAGCAGGTAGTTCCCGGAGAGCGGGTCCTTGGGGTCGTGGAAGCCGTTGGGGAACTGTTCGGCCATCGGCGTGCCGGGGGTGAACTCCGCGCGCTGGATGTTGCGGGGGAGCCCGAAGAGCGTGGTGCGGCCGGACGCGGTGTCGATGCTGGCCAGCATCATCGTGTCCGTGCGGGTGCCGGTGCGGTCCGGGCCCGCGTCGCTGCCGAGCAGCAGGACGTTGAGCCGCGGCTTGGTGATGGCCTCGGCCGCCGCAGTGCCGCCCGCGCCGCCGTCGAACAGGTCGTTGAGCAGGGAGCGTTGGGAGTTCGCGAGGTCCGCGGCGTAGCCGAAGGGCACGGCGACGCACATGCACAGCACGGCGGCCACGCCGGTGCCGAGGATCTTCCGACCCCAGTCCATGTCCCGCGGGCGGGCCAGCGCGTACGTCCGGGCGACGACGGCGACCCAGGCCAGCCCGATCACCAGCAGTCCCAGCGCGGCGACGGCGAGGGTCTTGGTGGAGAGCACCGTCTCCAGCAGCGTGGTGCGGCGCAGGGTGAGCGCGGCGATCACGCCGGCCGCGACGAGCAGCAGGAACAGGCCGAGGATGATCGCGCCGGTCCGCTTGCGACGCAGCAGCAGGTGCCCGGAGCCGGGCACCACGGTCGACGCTGCCGTGGTCGCCAGGGCCGTGCCGAGGGTGCGGCGGGCGGGGCCCTCGTCTCGCGCGGCGGCACGCTTGCGGGCGGCCCGCTCGGCCGCGGGGACGGCGCGGGTGGGGATCGAGCGCTCGGTGGCGCGGACGGCGCGCGTGGATTCGTTCCGGGCCTCGTTGCGGGAGTCGGCTCTGCTCCCGGTGCGGGTCGGGGCGCGGCCCGGCCGGTCGTCGGCGCGGCCGGTCAGTTCGGTGGGGGCATCGGAGAGCGAACCGGACAAAGCGCCGGCGCCGGCGCCGAGGGCGGGCCGGGAGCCCAGCGGGGGCCGCCCGCCGCGTCCGACGGGTGCCGACGCACCCGCCCGGCGCGCGTTCGACCCCGTCCCGGCCCCACCGGAGCCACGCGGCCCGCCCGCGCCCGAGGCACCGGCACCCGCCCCACCGAGCCGGTCGGGGCCTGCGCGGTCGGGGCCTGCGCGGTCTCGTCCGGTGCGGTCGGGGCCACGGTCCATGGCGGCGGGTCCGCCTGCCCGCCCGCGCTCGGGGCCGCCGCGTTCGGTGCGGG
>Ga0070665_100002214_pt1 | contig 21700 bp, 17 predicted proteins | sample KBSS13metaG_FD_65862 | JGI IMG/M metagenome (GOLD analysis project Ga0070665, IMG submission 65862) | Switchgrass rhizosphere microbial communities from Kellogg Biological Station, Michigan, USA - KBS S1-3 metaG | ecosystem: Host-associated > Plants > Roots > Rhizosphere > Soil ... | reverse complement strand
CGTACCCCGCAGTCCGGACCGGCCTTCCCGACCCCGAACGGCGCCCCTGCGCAGGGAGCGGGCGCCGCAGCCTTCGACGGCCGCCCCACGCCGCCCGCCCACCAGCCCTCGGGTGGCCATCCCGCCCCGAACGGCGCCGCTGCGCAGAACGGCTCCGTCGCTCAGAACGGCTCCGTCGCTCAGAACGGCTCCGCTGTGCCGAGCGGCTCTGCTGCGCCGAGCGGCCAACCCGGGTCGAACGGCTTCGCGGCTTCGGCAGACCACGGCGCTGTGAACGGTCACGGCCCGTCCGACGCCGCCTACGGCCCTTCGAACGGCACAGCCGCTCCGGACGCTGAGGGCACCAGGAACGGCTACGGCGCTCCGAACGGCTACGGCGCTACGAACGGTCATGGCGCTACGAACGGCCACGGCGCTCAGCACGGCGACACCGGTGTGAACGGTCATGCCGCTCCTCAGAGCGACGAGACCACGAACGGTCAGCCCGTCCCCAACGGCCACTTCGGCCCCACCGGCTTCTTCGGCGACAACGGCCACGACACCAACGGGTACGACACCAACGGCTACGGCGTCGACGGCCACAGCTCGAACGCTCACAGCGCCAACGGCTACGGCTCGCAGGGGCAGAGCCCCGACGGCTATGGCTCGAACGCTTACAGCGCCAACGGCTACGGCTCGCAGGGGCAGAGCCCCGACGGCTATGGCTCGAACGCTTACAGCGCCAACGGCTACGGCTCGCAAGGGCAGAGCACCGACGGCTATGGCTCGAACGGCCAGAGCGCCACCGGCGTCGGTTCGCAGGGGCAGAGCGCCAACGGCTTCGGGTCGAACGGGCAGGGCGCCACTGGCTACGGCTCGCACGGGCAGGGCGCCACTGGCTACGGCTCGCACGGGCAGAGCGCCATTGGCTTCGGGTCGCACGGCCAGAGCGCCACTGGCTTCGGCTCGCACGGTCAGGGCGCGTCGGACGGCGTCGGCCCGGTCGTAGGGTCCACCGGCTCGCAGGTCGACCCCGTCGCGAACGGGAGCGGCGGCCTGGGCGACGGCGGTCTCGGGCGCAACGGGGCGGCGTCCGCGGCGGCGCCGTTCTCGCCGGTCACGAACGGGTACGGCGGACCGGCCGACCGGATCGCGCCGAGCGGGGCGGAGCACCACAACGGCTCCGCCGACCGGGGCCCGGACACCGGCGCCGCAGGCCGCTCCTGGACCTACGACCCGGAGACGGGGTGGACCCTCGCAGGCGGGTCCGCGCCCGCCGACCCCTGGGCGGGGGAGGACCCCTGGGCCTCCGGGATGCCCCAGCCCGGCTACGAGACGGTGGACCGGGAGGCGGCTCAGCGGCCCGAGCCCGGATACTCCGCCTACTCGGCGTACGCCTCGTACACCGGCGAGTACACCGGCGAGTACACCGGCGAGTACGCCCCCGAGTACGTCCCCGAGGACACCGTCGGGCACACCGGCGGGCCCTCCTGGGCAGGCGTCCCCGCGGCCCCGGCGGCCACTCCGGTCCCGGCCCCCGAGCCCAGCCGGTTCGACGAGCTCCTCGCCGCCAGCGAGGAGCGGGCGCGCCGCGAGGCCGCTCGCGAGGCCGACGAGTCCTGGCGTCGAGCGGAGGAGCGCTACGCCCGCAGGCAGGCCGAACTGCGGGCCGCCCGGGAACGCACCGAGGAGCCGACTGAGGAGCCGACCGGGCAGCGGACCGAGCAGCCGACCGAGCAGCCGCGGACCCCGCGTCGCGCCCGACACCGCGACCCCGAGGACTCCACCGGCCCCGGCGCGGCCGACCGCACCGGAGCCGACCCCGCCCGCACCACCCCTGACCGGGCCACTCCCGACCGGGCCGCCTCCGACCGCACCACCCCCGACCGCACCACCCCGACGGACGAGCGGGCCGAGGACTCCCGACACGCCGTCGGACCGGGCACCCAGCCGGCGTTGGCCTTCCTCGGCGTCGACCCGATGACGTTGTTCGCGCCGGCCCGCCAGGGCCGCCACCGCAGGCCCGGGGAGTAGCGCGGTACCTGGGCCGCTCCACAGCGGCCCAGGTACCGCGATCCGCCCTGCGAGGAGCATCACGGGGCAACCGCTCTGAACTGCGCGAATTCGGACCGCGACGCCGCCGTCATCCCTTCGGCCCAGTGCCTGTCGCCGCTGCCGCAGGCCCGCTCACCGACGGGAGCGACGGACATCACTCGTTCGAGGTCACGGCACTCGCTGAGGGGCACACATCGGGTTTCTCGCGCGTTACCCTGAATACGGGCAGCGGCCGGATCAACGGAGACGGCGCGCGCCCGAGCAGCCGAGGAGAGAGATGGGCAGCACGGACAGTGGGGCGTTCCGCCGCATGCTTCGCAAGCTCACGAGCGACGTGGACGTGTTGGATGCCGACGATCTGTCGGAGGACTCCGAGCGGTCCGGTGCGCAGCGTGCGAGCGACTGCGCCTGTGGCCAGGAGGTGACCATGCAGGGTCGCCTGCGGAGCGTGGAGTTCTGCCCCGAGGACGCTCACGCCGCTCAGCTCCAGGCGGAGCTCTACGACGGCACCGAGGGAGTGACGCTGGTCTGGATGGGTCGACGCCGGATCCCGGGCATCGAGCCGGGTCGGACGATGCGGGTCCGCGGCCGGATCTCCGTCAAGGACGGCCAGAAGATCCTCTACAACCCGTACTACGAGATCTGTCAGGCCCAGTGACCTCTGGCCCCGACGGGGATGCGGCCCCCACCACGCGCCTCCCGCGCGTGGTGGGCGAGCCCGCCGACCACGAGTCGCCGACCGGCCCGATCCCCGTCGTCCCGGCGGACACGGGGCAGACCGACACGGGGCAGACCGAACGGATCGACCCCCAGCCCGCCGCGGAGTCGCCGTCCACCGAGGACGAGCGGCCCGAGCGCAGCATGCCCACGCTCATGGACCAGATGGGCGGCCTCTCGGGGATCGTGGCGTCGACGGTGCCGATCGCGGTGTTCGTCGTCGCCAACGTGCTGTTCGAGCTACAGCCCGCGCTGATCGCGGCGCTGGTGGCGGGCGTGGGCGTGGCGATCTTCCGGGTCGCGCGCAAGCAGCCGCTGCAGCCCGCGATCTCGGGGCTGGTCGGCGTCGGGGTGTGCGCGTTCATCGCCTACCGCACCGGCGAGGCCCGCGGCTTCTACCTGCCCGGACTGCTCTACAGCGCCGCTCTCGGGCTGGCGTTCCTGGTCTCGATCGTCGTGCGGTGGCCGCTCGCAGGCGTGATCTGGCACGGCATCAACGGCCACGGCCAGGGCTGGCGGAAGAACCCCCGCATGCTCAAGGCCTACTCGTGGGCCAGCGCGCTGTGGGCGCTGGTGTTCGCGGCGCGGCTCGTCGTGCAGGGCTGGCTGTACAACGCCGACGAGGAGACCTGGCTCGGCATCGCCCGCCTCGCCATGGGCTACCCGCTGATCGGGGTCGCGATCATCGGCACGATCGTGGCCGTCCGCCGCGCCGAACGGCCCGCGAAGACCGCGTAGCGCCGGGTGGGCCGGATAGCCCTCAGGGGCCCACCACGGCCGCCCTGATGTCCTCCTCGACGGCGACGGTGGCCACGAACAGCAGCTCGTCGCCGGGCTCGAGCGAGTCGTCCGCCTGCGGCACGATCACCCGGCCACCCCGCAGGATCGTGACGAGCGCCGAGTCGGCGGGCAGCGTGAGGTCCCGCACCGCCCGCCCGGCGAGCTGGGTGTCCTCGGGCAGCGTGACCTCGACGAGGTTGGCCTGGCCCTGCCGCAGCGTCATCAGCCGGACGAGGTCGCCGACCGCCACCGCCTCCTCCACCAGCGCCGCGAGCAGCCGCGGGGTGGACACCGACACGTCGACGCCCCAGTTCTCGCCGAACAGCCACTCGTTGCGCGGGTCGTTGACCCGGGCGACCACCCGGCGCACCCCGAACTCGGTCTTGGCGAGCAGCGACACCACCAGGTTGACCTTGTCGTCCCCGGTGGCGGCGATCACGACGTCGCAGCTCTCGACGCCCGCGTCCTCCAGCGACTGGAGCTCGCAGGCGTCCGCGTGTACCCACTCCGCCTCGTCGACCGAGGTGGGGTCGATGTGAGACAGCTCGCGTTCGATCAGCATGACCTGGTGCCGGTTCTCGACCAGCTCGCGGGCGATGGACCGGCCGACGGCACCGGCCCCGGCGATGGCGACTCTCATGTCAGGCCTCCGAAGGGGGAGCGGCCGCCGCGGCGGTGACGTCGGACACCGTGCCGGAGACCGCCGCGACGTAGACGGTGTCCTCGGCCTGCACGGCCGTCTCGCGGGTGGGGAGCACGCCGGTGCCGAACCGCACGATGAACGCGACCCGGCAGGCCGCCGCGTCCTCGAGCTCCTTGATCGGGCGCCCGACCCAGTCCTCGTGCAGGGGCAGCGGCAGGATCGCGACGGTGCCCGCGGGCTCCCGCCAGGCGGTGGCGACGCCGTCCGGCAGCACCATCCGCATGAACCGGTCCGTGGTCCACGGGACCGTGGCGACGGTCGGGATGCCGAGCCGCTCGTACACGGCGGCGCGTTTGGCGTCGTAGATCCGCGCGACGACCCGCTCCACGCCGAACGTCTCGCGGGCCACCCGCGCGGAGAGGATGTTCGAGTTGTCGCCGGAGGAGACCGCGGCGAACGCGTCCGCCTTCTCGATCCCGGCCTCGATGAGCGTGTCCCGGTGGAAGCCGAAACCGACGATCTGCCTGCCCCTGAAGTCCATGCCCAGCCTGCGGAAGGCCTGGACGTCCTGGTCGATCACCGCCACCTCGTGCCCGAGGCGTTCGAGCCCGGCGGAGAGGGAGGCGCCGACCCGGCCGCATCCCATGATCACGACGTACATCGGGTGGGTTCCTCCGGGATCCGTGGTCGGGGGAGCGCTGTCGCGAACCCCTGCGCCCGGGAGCATAGGCTGCGCGCGTGCCCAAGCTCGGGACCGCGCTCAAGCGGATCGTGGTCGGCCGTCCGCAACGCAGTGACCGCCTCCAGGGGACGCTGCTCCCCAAGAAGCTCGCCCTGCCTGTCTTCGCCTCCGACGCCATGTCCTCGGTCGCCTACGCGCCCGAGGAGATCTTCCTGACCCTGTCCGTCGCCGGGCTGGCGTCCTACGCCCTGTCGCCGTGGATCGGGCTCGCGGTCGTGGTCGTGCTGCTCACCGTGGTCACGAGCTACCGCCAGAACGTCCACGCCTACCCGTCGGGCGGCGGGGACTACGAGGTCGCCACGGTCAACCTGGGTCGCAAGGCGGGTCTCACGGTGGCCAGCGCCCTGCTCGTCGACTACACCCTGACGGTCGCGGTGTCGGTGAGCGCCGCCGCGGCCAACGTCGGCGCGCTGGTCCCGTTCGTCGGCGAGCACAAGGTGTGGTTCGCCGTGGTGGCGATCGCCGCGCTCACGGCGGTCAACCTGCGCGGGATCCGGGAGGCGGGCGTCGCGTTCGCGGTCCCGGTCTACCTGTTCATGCTCGGCGTCGCGACCATGATCATCTGGGGGCTGACCCGGATCCTGGTGCTGGGCCAGGACGTCGAGACGGCGAGCACGAACCTGCACCTGGTCGCCGAGGGGGACACCTTCACCGGGCTCGCCCTGGTGCTGCTGGTCCTGCGCAGCTTCACCCAGGGCGCCGCCGCGCTGACCGGCGTCGAGGCGATCTCCAACGGCGTCCCGGCCTTCCGCAAGCCCAAGTCCCGGAACGCGGCGACCACCCTGCTCATGCTCGGCCTCATCTCGGTCAGCATGTTCATGGGGCTGATCGCGCTGGGCAGGCTCACCGGCGTCCAGATCGCCGAGGACCCGGTGCGGCAGTTCCCCGACGCGCCACCGGGCTACGAACAGCAGACGATGATCGCCCAGCTCGCCGACGCCGTGTTCTCCGGCTTCCGGCCCGGCTTCTTCTTCGTCGTGATCATGACGGCCCTGATCCTCGTGCTGGCCGCCAACACCGCGTTCAACGGCTTCCCGGTGCTCGGCTCGATCCTCTCCCAGGACCGCTACCTGCCCCGCCAGCTGCACACCCGCGGGGACCGGCTGGCCTTCTCCAACGGGATCGCGGTCCTGTCCGCGTTCGCGGTCGTGCTGGTGATCGGGTTCCAGGCCGAGGTCACCCGGCTGATCCCGCTGTACACGGTGGGCGTGTTCGTGTCGTTCACGCTGAGCCAGGCCGGCATGGTCAAGCACTGGAGCCGCGAGCTGGACGGCACGACCGAGGTCGCGGAGCGCCGCCGGATGCGCCGCTCCCAGACGATCAACGGGTTCGGCGCGATCATGACCGGTCTCGTGCTGATCACGGTGCTGATCACCAAGTTCACCCTCGGCGCCTGGATCACCATCGTGGCGATGGCCGCGTTCTTCGTGCTGATGGTCGCCATCCAGAGGCACTACGACCGGGTCTCGGCGGAGCTGGTCGCGGACGACACGGACACGGTCCTGCCGAGCCGCAACCACGCCGTCGTGTTGGTGTCGACGCTGCACAAGCCCACCCTGCGGGCCCTGTCCTACGCCCGTGCCACCCGGCCGGACGTGCTGGAGGCGCTCACCGTCAACGTCGACGACTCGGACACCAAGCGCCTGATGACGGACTGGCAGAAGCGCAAGATCCCCGTGCGGCTCAAGGTCGTCGAGTCCCCGTACCGCGAGATCACCCGGCCCGTGCTGGACTACGTGAAGCGGATCCGGTCGGACAACCCGCGGGACGTGGTGACCGTCTACATCCCGGAGTACGTGGTGGGACACTGGTGGGAGCAGATCCTGCACAACCAGTCCGCGCTGCGGCTCAAGTCGCGGTTGCTGTTCCAGCCCGGGGTGATGGTCACCAGCGTGCCGTGGCAGCTCGACTCGTCGGCGGCCGCCCGGCCGCTGTCGCCGCACTTCGCACCCGGGGCGTCGCGCCGCGGGTACCCCTCGATGGAACAGCTGCCCGGTGAGGCGGCCCGCTCGCGTCGGGACGACGAACGGAAGGACACCGGTGACCCGGTCCGCTGAACAGACGCTCGACTGGACCGACCGCGTCCTCGAGGTGGAGGTCGGGGCGGTCGCCCACGGCGGACACTGCGTCGCGCGGCACGAGGGTCGGGTGCTGTTCGTCCGGCACGCGCTGCCCGGCGAGACCGTGCGCGCGGTGGTCACGGACGACCAGGGCGGCTCGTTCTGCCTGGCGGACGCGATCTCGGTGCTCACCCCGTCCCCGGACCGGGTCGCGCCACCCTGCACCTGGGCGCGGGCGGGCGGGTGCGGGGGCTGCGACTTCCAGCACGTCTCGCCGGAGACCCAGCGCGTCCTCAAGACGACCGTGCTGCGCGAGCAGCTCTCCCGGCTCGGCGGGCTGGAGTCGGACGTGGTCGTCGAGGAGCTGCCCGGCGGGCCGCTCGGCTGGCGGCAGCGGATCCGGCTGGCCGTCGACGACGAGGGGCGCGCGGGTCTGCGGGCCCACCACAGCCACGAGGTGGTCCCGATCGCGGACTGCCTGTTGGCGCCGTCGGGCATGCTGCCGGACCTGCTCGAACGTCCCTGGCAGCCGGGGAGCCACGTCGAGGTCGCCGTCGACGCGACGGGGGAGCGGCGGATCGGGACCCGGTCGCGGCAGCGGGCGGCGGGCCGGGACTGGGAGCTCTCGCCCGGGGCGTTCTGGCAGGTGCACCCGCACCTGGCGGACACGCTGGCCGGCGTGGTCGGCGAGTGGGCCGCGGCGCCCGCGGGCGCCGCGGCCTGGGACCTCTACGGCGGGGTGGGGCTGTTCGCGGCCGTGCTCGCCGAGCAGGTGGGCTTCGAGGGGTCGGTGACGGTCGTCGAGTCCTCGCGCACCGCCGTGGCGGACGGTGAGCGGGCGCTCGCGGACCTGCCGCAGGTCGTCTTCAGGACCGGCCGGGTGGAGCAGGTGCTGCGCTCGCTGCCCGATCCCGCGGTCGTCGTGGCGGACCCGCCGCGCAAGGGGCTGCAGAAGCAGATGGTCACCGCGATCTGCGACCGCGCGCCCGAGCGCGTCGTCTACGTGGCCTGCGACCCGGCCTCGCTCGGGCGGGACGTGAAGCTTTTCGCAGAGCGGGGCTACGAGCTCGCGCAGGTCCGGAGCTTCGACGCCTTCCCGATGACCCACCACATGGAGTCGGTGGCGCTCTTCACCCGGTCGTAGGGTGACCCCGTGGCCATCGCCGATCATGTCCAGGGCTGGGAGCCCACCGCGGTCGAGGTGACGGAGACCCTCGCCGCGGCGCCGTCGACCGCGTTCGCGGGCGTGCTCGACCAGCCCCCGCCCGGCCCCGAGCTCCCGCCGCTCTGGACGGGCTTCCACTTCCTGGAGCTGCCCACCACCGCCGAGCTGGGCGAGGACGGCCACCCCCGCGAGGGCCGTTTCCTGCCGCCGATCCCGCACCGCCGCCGGATGTTCGCGGGCGGGCGGCTGACCGTGCACGAGCCGCTGCGGATCGGCGACACCGTGACCCGGCGCAGCGCCCTGACCTCGATCGTCCCGAAGTCCGGGCGGTCCGGGGACATGCTGTTCGTGACCCTGCGGCACGAGTATGTGCGCGACGGGGAGATCGTCCAGACCGAGGAGCAGGACGTCGTCTACCGGCAGCAGGAACCCGGCGCGCCGCGGGCCGCCGCGCCGACGATCCCGGAGCCGGGCCCGCTGCCCGAGGGCCCGCACGTCGCGCTGACCCCGGACGAGGTCCTGCTCTTCCGGATGAGCGCGCTGACCTACAACGCCCACCGCATCCACCACGACCTGCCGTACACCACGCAGGTCGAAGGCTTCCCCGGGCTCGTGGTGCACGGCCCGCTGCTGGCGCTGCTCCTGCTGGAGCTGCCGCGCAGGCTCAGCCCGGACGAGCGGGTCGCGTCCTTCGAGTACCGCCTCCGCCGCCCCGCCTTCGCAGGCTCACCCCTGGTCGCCACGGCCTCCTCGACCGCGGACGGCGACGACGTGGCCTGCGGGGTCCCGGGCGCCGACCCGAGCATCACCGGGTCGATCACCTACGCCTGAGCGGGATCCGGCCCCCCGGGCGTACCGCTGCGGGGGGTCTGCGGGGAGGATGGGGGAGTGACAGGTTCGGTTCTCGGTTCCCCCGTCCCGCAGCCCTCGGTCGAGACCCGGATCGCCGACGAGCTCGGCGTCCGGCAGCACCAGGTCGTCGCCGCCGTCGGCCTCCTCGACGAGGGGTCGACGGTCCCGTTCGTCGCCCGCTACCGCAAGGAGGCGACCGGCGGTCTCGACGACGCGCAGCTCCGCACCCTGGAGGAGCGCCTGCGCTACCTCCGGGAGCTGGAGGAGCGGCGCTCGGCGGTGCTGGAGGAGATCCGCAAGCAGGAGAAGCTGACCCCCGAGCTCGAGGCCAGGATCCTCGCGGCCGAGTCGAAGGCCCGGCTCGAGGACATCTACCTGCCCTTCAAGCCAAAGCGCCGCACCAAGGCGATGATCGCCCGCGAGCAGGGCCTGGAGCCGCTGGCGGACACGCTGCTGGCCGATCCGACCCGGACCCCGGAGGTCGAGGCGTCGAAGTACGTCACGGACGAGGTCACCGACGCCGCGGCCGCCCTCGAGGGCGCCCGGTCCATCCTCGTGGAGCGCTTCTCCGAGGAGCCGGACCTGATCGGCGGGCTGCGCGAGCGCATGTGGTCGCGCGGGGTGCTCACGTCGAAGGTCCGGGCGGGCAAGGAGACCGAGGGCGCCAAGTTCTCGGACTACTTCGACTTCTCCGAGGCGTTCACCAAGCTGCCGTCACACCGGATCCTGGCGGTGTTCCGGGGGGAGAAGGAGGACGTCCTCGACGTCACCCTCGAGCCGGACCCTCGATCCGACGGGGACCCCGAGCACGCGGGCGACTGGGAGACGCTGATCGCCGCGCACGTCGGGGTCTCCCAGCAGGGCCGGGCCGCCGACGACTGGCTCGCAGGCGTCGTCCGGTGGACCTGGCGGACCCGCATCCTGCTGCGCCTGGCCATCGACATCCGGGTCCGGCTGCGCACCGCCGCGGAGGAGGGCGCGATCGGCGTCTTCGCCTCCAACCTGCGGGACCTGCTGCTCGCCGCGCCCGCGGGCAACCGCGCGACCATGGGCCTGGACCCGGGCCTGCGCACCGGCGTGAAGGTGGCGGTCGTCGACGGGACCGGCAAGGTCCTGGCCAAGGACACGATCTACCCGCACGAGCCGCGCAAGGACTGGAACGGCGCGCTCGCCTCGCTCACGAGGCTGGCGACCGAGCACTCGGTCGACCTGATCGCGATCGGCAACGGCACCGCCTCCCGCGAGACGGACGCGTTGGCCGGTGAGCTCGTCGCGATGAACCCCGGGCTGAAGATGACCAAGGTCATGGTCAGCGAGGCGGGGGCGTCGGTGTACTCGGCGTCGGCGTACGCGTCGGCCGAGCTGCCGGACCTGGACGTCTCGATCCGCGGCGCGGTGTCCATCGCGCGCAGGCTGCAGGACCCGCTGGCCGAGCTGGTGAAGATCGACCCGAAGTCCATCGGCGTCGGGCAGTACCAGCACGACCTGCCGGAGTCCTCGCTGTCCCGCTCGCTCGACGCCGTCGTCGAGGACTGTGTGAACGCGGTGGGCGTGGACCTGAACTCGGCCTCGGTGCCGCTGCTGCGCCGGGTGTCGGGCATCAGCGAGTCACTCGCGGCCGCCATCGTCTCGCACCGGGACGCGAACGGGCCGTTCCGCACCCGGACCGCGCTCGCGGACGTCCCGCGGCTGGGGCCGAAGGCCTTCGAGCAGTGCGCGGGCTTCCTCCGGATCCGCGGCGGGGACGAGCCGCTGGACGTCTCCGGCGTGCACCCCGAGGCCTATCCCGTGGTCCGCCGGATCGTCGAGGCGTCGAAGGTCTCGATCGACGAGCTGCTGGGCAACGCCACCAAGATCAAGAGCATGCAGCCGCAGCGGTTCGTCGACGCGCGGTTCGGGCTGCCCACGGTGAGCGACATCCTCGCGGAGCTGGAGAAGCCCGGCCGCGACCCGCGTCCCGCCTTCCGGACCGCGACCTTCGCCGAGGGCGTCCACAAGATCGCGGACCTGCGGCCGGGCATGGTGCTGGAGGGCGTGGTGACCAACGTCGCCGCGTTCGGCGCGTTCGTCGACGTGGGCGTGCACCAGGACGGTCTCGTGCACGTCTCGGCGATGTCCACGCAGTTCGTCTCGGACCCGCGTGAGGTCGTGAAGTCCGGCGACGTGGTGAAGGTCAAGGTGCTCGACGTCGACGAGGCCCGGAAGCGGATCTCGCTGACCCTGCGCCTGGAGGACGAGCCGGGCAGGGGTGCCCAGCGCGACGGCGGCCAGGGCGGCGGTAGGCGCGGTCCGGCTCGCGAGGGCCGTGAGGGTCAGGGCCGTGAGGGCGCTGCGGACGGCAGGCGCGGCCCGGGCCAGCGCGGCAAGGGCGGTCCCGGCGGGAAGGGCCAGGGCGGCCGCGCCGGTCAGGGCGGTCAGGGCGGCGGTCAGGCTGGCAAGGGCGGCAAGGGTCAGGGTGGCGGCAAGGCGGGCCAGGGTGGCGCCCCTCGTCGTCAGGACAAGCCGGCCCCGCTGAACAACGCCATGGCGGACGCGCTCAAGCGCGCCGGCTTCGGCAAGTAGCCCCCGCCGAGATGAACCTCACTGCTGTTCGATCATGGTGTCGACAGCTCTGAGGTTCATCTCGGCCGGTTCAGGTGAGGCGGGCCGCGATCGTGTCGAGGTCGGACTCCTGGGCGCCGTGCGTCACGAGGTGGGTGCGGAGGCCTGCGCCGGACTCCAGGGCGTCCAGGGCGGCGGTGAGGGCCTCCGGGTCGACGGCGAGCAGGTGCCGGGAGCCCGGGGGCAGCTGCGAGCCCGCGGCCTCCAGCCGGGTGACCAGCGGACCGATGTTGTCGTTGGTGCGCGAGTAGTCCGCCAGCACCTGCTCGCGCGGCACCCCCGCGATCCGCAGTGCCATCGCGATCACGATCCCGGTGCGGTCCTTGCCCGCCGCGCAGTGCACGAGGATCGGGGCGGGCGCCTGCGCCAGGATCCCGACGATGCGCACCAGCGAGGCCGCGGACTCCCGCACGATCTTCTCGTAGCCCGCCGCCAGCTCGCGCTCGGTGGGCACCTCGGCCAGCCGCTCCGGGGCGAGCCGCACGCTCAGCGGCACGTGGTGCACGTCGGCGACCGCGGCGAGGGGGTGCGTGCCGACCCGCCGGAGCTCCTTCACCGACCGCAGGTCGATCACGCTCGCGGGGGAGACGGGGAGCTCGTCGCCGGGCTGCGGGGCCTCGCTGCGCAGGAGCACCCCGGTGCGGACGGTGCGGCCGTCGGCGGTGCCGAGCCCGCCGACGTCGCGGAAGTTGGCGAAGGTCCGCAGCACTGAGGTCACGGAGCCGATGGTGGGGGGAGCCGGTGAACGCCGGGTGGATTCGTGACCGGGGCCACGCCCCGACGGGCGTCGGGAACACCTCGGCGGGGGTACCCGTTGTGCATCGTGACGGGCGGCACCCCGCCCGCTTGGATCTCCCGCGACCCGTCGTGTGACAATGGTGAGCGTCGGCTGTCAGCGATGACGTCAGCCGAGTAGCCCCATGGTCCTTCTCCGGCATTCGAGTTCCCTGAGCTCCACCGCCGCTCCGGGCCCGCGGGCTTCACCGCGGGTGCCGTGTCCGGGACTCCACCGGCCGCGCACCCCGCTGCGACGAGGAACTGAGTGAACACCCTGCTTGACCTGCCCGAGAACGAGACCGACAACGAGATCACCGAGCACGACGGTGCCTTCCTGGAGATGGGGCTGGACCCGGCCCTGGTCCAGGTGCTCGACGAGCTCGGCTACGAGTCGCCCAGCCCCATCCAGGCCGAGGCGATCCCGTCCCTGATCGAGGGACACGACCTGCTGGGCCAGGCGGCCACCGGCACCGGCAAGACCGCCGCGTTCGGCCTGCCGATGCTGCAGCGTCTGGCCGAGAGCCGGGCCGCCGGTGCCCGCGACGGCGAGCGCCGCCCCTTCGGCCTGGTGCTCGCCCCGACCCGTGAGCTCGCCATGCAGGTGAGCGAGGCGGTCGCCCGCTACGGCTCCAAGATCGGCGCGAAGGTGCTGGCCGTCTACGGCGGCGCCCCGATCGGCCCGCAGCTCGGCTCCCTCAAGCGCGGCGTCGACGTCGTGGTGGCCACCCCCGGCCGCGCGATCGACCTGATGAACCGCGGGGCCCTGGGCCTCGACGCGCTCGAGGTCGTCGTGCTGGACGAGGCCGACGAGATGCTCGACATGGGCTTCGCCGAGGACATCGAGACGATCCTGAAGGCTACCCCGGAGCAGCGCCAGGCGGTGCTGTTCTCCGCGACGATGCCGCGCCGGATCGAGCTGCTGGCCCGCGAGTACCTGCGCGAGCCGGTCATGGTGCGCATCGCCCGCGAGGTCGTGCCGGAGGGCGAGGCGCCGCGCGTGCGGCAGACCGCCTACATGGTGCCGCGCACCCACACCACCACCGCGCTCGGCCGGATCCTGGAGCTCGAGCGGCCCACCGCGGCCATCGTGTTCTGCCGGACCCGCGCGGACGTCGACGCCGTCACGGAGACGCTGACCTCGCGGGGTCTGCGGGCCGAGGCGCTGCACGGCGGCATGGACCAGGAGCACCGCACCCGCGTCGTCGAGCGGCTGCGCAACGGCCGCACCGACCTGCTCGTGGCGACGGACGTCGCGGCGCGCGGGCTGGACATCGAGCAGCTCTCGCACGTGGTCAACCACGACGTGCCGAAGTCGCCCGAGGCGTACGTGCACCGCATCGGCCGCGTGGGCCGGGCGGGGCGCGAGGGCGTCGCGATCACGCTCGTCCCGAACGGCGCGATCCGGCACCTGCGCAACATCGAGCGGCTGATCGGCAAGAACGTGCCGGTCGCCCCGGTGCCGACCGTCGCCGACCTCAAGCAGGCGCGGCTGGACCGCACCCGCGCGCAGCTGCAGGAGCAGATCGTCGCGGACCTGCGCCAGGACGCCGACGCGGACCCGGACGGCGTGCTCGCCATGATCGAGTCGCTGGTCGGCGAGTTCGACCCGGCGGACGTGGCGGCCGCGGCCGTGCGCCTCGCCCGGGCTGGCACCACCACCGCGGACGACGAGGTCGACATCCCCACGATGAACGCCCCCCGCGAGGGTCGGGGCGGCCCGCGTGACCGGGACGACCGTGGCCCCCGCGACGGCGGTCGCTTCGGCGGCAGCCGCGGCCAGGGCGCCCGCCCGCCGCGCGAGGGGGCGACCCGGCTGTTCGTCTCCGCCGGTCGCGCCGCGGGTGTCCGCCCGCAGGACATCGTGGGTGCGCTGGCGAACGAGTCGCAGCTCTCGGGCCGCGACATCGGCGCCATCCAGATCCACGAGCGGCACTCCCTGGTGGAGATCCCCGAGAACGCGGCGGACGACGTCCTCCGCTCCATGCGGGGCGTCACCACGCTGAAGGGCAGGCGGGCCAACATCCGCCGGGACCGCGCCGCCACCTGAGCAACCCCACGGACAGCCCCCTCGCTCGACCGGGCGAGGGGGCTGTCTCGCGTGGTAGCAAGGGGCCCCACCACGGAAGAGGCCGACCCATGACTCACGACTTGAAGCCGCGCTCCCGTCAGGTCACGGACGGGATCGAGCGGACCGCGGCGCGCGGCATGCTCCGCGCGGTCGGGATGCAGGACGGCGACTTCGCCAAGCCGCAGATCGGCGTGGCCAGCAGCTGGAACGAGATCACCCCGTGCAACCTCTCGCTGCAGCGCCTGGCGCAGGCGGCGAAGGAGGGCGTGTTCCGCGCGGGCGGGTTCCCCATGGAGTTCGGCACGATCTCGGTGTCCGACGGCATCTCGATGGGCCACGTCGGCATGCACTTCTCCCTGGTCAGCCGGGAGATCATCGCGGACTCGGTGGAGACCGTCGTCGAGGCGGAGCGCCTCGACGGCACCGTCCTGCTCGCCGGCTGCGACAAGTCCCTGCCCGGCATGCTCATGGCCGCCGCCCGGCTCGACCTCGCGAGCGTGTTCGTCTACGCGGGCTCGATCCTGCCCGGCCACATCGACGGCCGTGAGGTCAACATCTCGGACGCCTTCGAGGCCGTCGGGGCGTGTGCCAAGGGCCTGATCACCCGGGACGAGCTGACCGCGATCGAGAAGGCGATCTGTCCCGGCGAGGGCGCCTGCGGTGGCATGTACACGGCGAACACGATGGCGTCGGCCGCCGAGGCGCTGGGCATGGCGCTGCCCGGCTCGGCCGCCCCTCCCGCCGTCGACCGGCGTCGGGACGGCATCGCGCGCGCCTCCGGGGAGGCCGTGATCGGCCTGCTCGCCAAGGGCATCACGGCCCGGCAGATCCTGACCCGCGAGGCGTTCGAGAACGCCATCGCCGTGGTCATGGCGTTCGGCGGCTCCACCAACGCCGTGCTGCACCTGCTCGCGATCGCCGCCGAGGCCGAGGTGCCGCTGGAGCTGGACGACTTCAACCGGATCGGCGACCGCGTGCCGCACCTCGCGGACGTCAAGCCGTTCGGCAGGCACGTGATGAGCACCGTCGACCAGGTCGGGGGTGTGCCGGTCGTCATGCGGGCGCTGCTCGACGCGGGCCTGCTCCACGGCGACGCGCTGACCTGCACCGGCAAGACCGTCGCGGAGAACCTCGCGGACGTGGACACGCCGCTGGACGGCACCGTGATCCACACGATGAACGACCCGATCCACCCCACCGGTGGCATCACGATCCTGCGCGGCTCGCTCGCGCCCGAGGGCGCCGTCGTGAAGTCGGCGGGCTTCGACTCGACCGAGTTCCGCGGCACCGCCCGCGTGTTCGACGGGGAGCAGGGCGCGCTCGACGCCGTCACCGACGGGACCGTCGTCCCCGGCGACGTCGTGGTGATCCGGTACGAGGGCCCGCGCGGCGGCCCCGGGATGCGGGAGATGCTCGCCGTCACCGGGATGATCAAGGGGGCGGGCCTGGGCAAGGAGGTCCTGCTCGTGACGGACGGCCGGTTCTCCGGCGCGACCACCGGACTCTGCATCGGGCACGTGGCACCCGAGGCGACGGACGGCGGGCCGATCGCGTTCGTGCAGGACGGCGACCCGATCGTGCTGGACATGACCACCCGCACCCTCACCCTCGACATCGCCGACGAGGAGCTGGAGAAGCGCCGCGCGGCCTGGGTTCGCCCGGAGCAGGGGCGGCGCACGGGGGTGCTGGCGAAGTACGCGAGACTCGTCGGGTCCGCCGCGCAGGGTGCGGTCTGCAGCTGAGTGGTGTGGCGCTTGTGTGGCACAAGCGCCACCGAGCGACGCTTGACCCACACAAGTGACGGGCGGAGGTGTGGCGCTTGTGTGGCACAAGCGCCACGGAGCGACGCTTGTGCCACACAAGTGACGGGCGGAAGGAGCGGCGTGGGGAAGAAGCAGCAGGGCCGGGGGCAGAAGCGGGCGGCCAAGGTCGCGGCGCGGAAGCGGAAGACCACGGTCCGCGCCGAGCCCCGCCCGATCGTCACCCTTCCCGGGCTCGAAGGCTACGAGCCCGCTGAGATCGGCGAGATCGAGGCCGTCGAGGAGATGCGCTACGCCGTCGCCGAGATCCGCACGCTGCGCCAGGTCGGCCCGCACGACGGCAACCCGGAATGGCTCGAGGTCCTCGAGGGCAACGTCGAAGCGCTGGCGGCGACCGGTGAGGACGAGCTCGTCGTCGAGATCATCGACGACCGGGTGCGGAAGGCCGTCGTCGACACCCTCGGCACCTCGTCGCCGGAGCCCGCGCGCGAGGAGGTGCGCTGCCTCGTCGCCTCCGACGGCGAGATGGGCGACCCGGACGCCGACCCGGACGGGATCGGCGGCGCGCCCGCCCAGGGCATGGCGCTGATGATCCTGCTCGGCTGGCTGGCGAACCGCGGACCGCGGCCGATCCCGACGTCCGCGCGGACCCGGGTGCCCGAGTGGGCCGCCCGCACGCTCGGCGACGGGCCCGGCGCCGTGGTCGCTCAGCTGATCGGGATCACCGGCGGCGAGGAGGAGCGCAACGCGGCCCTCGGCGAGACCTCCGACGACCTCGAGGACGACTTCCTCGCCGGCCTGATGTGGATCGCCGCGGGCCTGGTCGCCCTCTACGGCGACGGCGACCCGAACACCTACCTCGCGTTCCCCGAGGGCGTGCCCGCCTGAGACTCGTGCCACGCCTGCTCGAGGGCCTGGGCGAGGGTGTCCGCGGGCTGGGCGCCGGAGAGGCCGTATCGGCCGTCGATCACGAAGAACGGGACGCCGGTGATGCCGTAGCGGCGGGCCTGCGCCTCGTCCTCGCGGACCGCGTCCAGGTACTCGTCGGACCGTAGGACCCGGTCCACGTCGGCCTCCGGCAGGCCGGCGGCGACCGCGATCCGGCGTAGCGCCTCGACCGAGCCGATCGGCTCGCCGTCGGTGAACAGGGCCTTGACCAGCGCGGACTTGACCGTCGACTGCAACTCCGAACCACCGAGGTCCCAGGCGAGGTGCAGGAGGCGGTGGGCGTCGGCGGTGTTGCCGTCCCGTGCCCGGTCGAACCGGATCTCCAGCCCGTCCTCCGCCGCGATCCCGGCGAGCCGCGCCTCCATCGCCCGGACCTGTGCCACGTCGGTGCCGAGCTTCGCGGCCAGCCGGTCGGAGCGGTCGCCCTCGTGCTCGCGCGGGGCGTTCGGGTCGAGCTCGAAGCTCCGGTAGCGCACCTCCACCTCGTGCGGGAAGTGCTCCAGGGCGGCGGCGATGCGCCGGGTCCCGATCGCGCACCACGGGCAGGCGACGTCGGACCAGATCTCGACCTTCACCCTGACGCCAACCCCCGAGCCCCCGAACGGATTCCCTTCACAGCACATTCTCAGCGCGGGCCTACCGCTCACCGGGGCGGAGGGGCCACGCTGCGACCATGGCTTCGGTCGGTGGGGGACTGCAGAAAGGTACGTCCGGTGAGGAACCGGACGCCGCCCTCGTCGCTCGCGCGGGGGCGGGCGACTCGGCGGCGATCGACCGGCTGATCACCCTCGTCCATCCCTTCGCCCTGCGGTACTGCCGCGCCCGGCTCGGCCACTCCCTGCCCGGCGTGACGGCCGAGGACCTGGCCCAGCAGGTCTGTCTGGCCGTGCTGCGGGCGCTGCCGCGCTACCAGGACCGCGGCCGCCCCTTCCTCGCCTTCGTCCACCGGGTCGCCGTCCACGAGGTCTCCGACGCCTACCGGGCCGCCGCCCGCGGCGCGCTGCTCGCCGAGCTCGTCCCGGACCGGGCGGACCCGGCCGCGGGCCCCGAGGAGCGGGCCGTGCTGGGCGACGGCGTCGCGCGGCTGCGCCCGCTGCTCGACCGGCTCAGCCCCACCGCCCGCGAGGTCCTGCTGCTGCGGCTCGCCGTGGGGCTGTCGGCGGAGGAGACGGCGGCGGTCGTCGGGAGCACCGCGGGGGCGGTCCGGGCGATGCAGCACCGGGCGCTGGCCGCCGTCCGCCGTGGGCTGGTCGCGGAGTCCGTTCCGGCCGGTTGAGGCTGCCTGCTTACCTGTCGGCAACACCGGGGATCACGCGCGGACACATCGCGGTCCCACCGTGGTGGTATGCATGATCGCGGTCTGGACACGGAGGCTCTCGCGGCGCCCGGGCCCGCCCCGACCTCGGGGGTCGGCGTGATCGTCCCCTTCGACTTCGCGCTGGACCGCGAGCTCTGGCGCTGGGTGCCGGAGGACGCGGCGCTGCACGTCACGCGCACCCCGTTCGTCCCCTCTCCGGTCACGGCCGAGATGGCGCGGGCGATCTCCGATCCCGAGCCGGTCATGCGGGCCACCCGGGACGTGCTGGAGCCCGAGCCCGGTGTCGTCGCGTACGCGTGTACGTCGGGCAGCTTCGTCGACGGCGCGGCGGGCGAGATCGCCCTCACCGGGGTCATCACCGACGCGGGCGCCCCGCTCGCGCTGACCACCGCCGGGGCGTTGGTCGAGGCGCTGAAGGCGTTGGGCGCCACCCGCGTCGCCGTCGTCACGCCCTATGTGGACGACCTGACCGGCCTGCTGGAGGAGTTCCTCGCCGCGCACGGTGTGGAGACCGTCGGGAGCGTGGGGCTGGGGCTGCTGGGGCAGATCTGGCGGGTGTCGTACGAGGAGGTCGTGCGGGCCGTGCGCGCCGCCGACCGGCCCGAGGCCGAGGCCGTGTTCATCAGCTGCACCAACCTCTCCACCTACGACGTGATCGCCCCGCTGGAGCGGCTGCTCGGCAAGCCGGTGATCACCGCCAACCAGGTCACCATGTGGGCGGCGCTGCGGGCGATCGGGCACCGCGCCGTCGGGCCCGGGCAGTCGCTGATCCACGGCGCCGTCCGGCACACCCCGCCCTCGCACCTGCGTGTGGTCCCGGACCAGCCCGTCCCGCGCGACGAGCCCCGGCGCAAGGGCGGTGGCCCCGACGAGCCGCAGGTCCTGCACAAGGTCCGCGTGCGGCTCCCGGACGAGTCGGGTGCGCTGGCCCGGCTCACCGAGGCCGTCGCGCAGGCGGACGGCAACATCCTCGGCCTGGCGGTGCACGGCCAGGACTCGCGCTCGGTGGTCGACGAGATGTTCGTCGGCTCCGCCCGCGGCGCGGACGAGCTGGCCGAGGCCATCCGCCGCGGCCTGGGCGCGGACGATCCCGGCGCCGTGCTCGTCACGCCTGCGGACCCGCACGACCTGGTCGACGCGCCGACCCGCGCCCTCGACCTCGCCGTGCAGGCCATGACCGGTGGGGACGCCGCCGCGCTCGCCCGCGGCCTGGGTGCGCTCGTCCACGCCGACGACGTGCGCTACCAGCCCACCGAGCCCCCGCACCATCCGCACGTGCTCGCCGTGGCCGTCCCGCAGGGCGGTTGGCTGGTCGCGATGCGGGACTGGGCACCGTTCACCGTCACCGAGCAGGCGCGGGCCGAGGCCTTCCTGCGGGCGGCCGACGTCGAGCCGGTCCGGCCGCGGTGGGACATCCTCACGCTCGCAGGCGACGAGCTGGTCGCCGAGCACGCCACCGGGAACGAGATCGGCCCGGTCGAGGACCTCCTCTGCGCCTGCCTGGCAGGCCTGGGCGCCGACGGCGACCGCGCGGCCTGGACCGACCGCGAGCTGCGGGACCTGCTGATCACCCCGCGCGGACCCGCGCTGCTGGTCCGGGACGAGGCGGGCGCCGTCGTCGCGTTGGGGGCGGTGCTGGAGGAGGAGCTGGTCCTCCTGGTCCACCCGCACTACCGCGGCATGCGCCTCGGCCGCTGGCTGCGCAGACGCCTCGACGCGAGGGCCCTAGTCTGACCGGGTGCCACTCCCGCAGGACTGGTCCCGCTGGCGGGACGCCGTCGACCTCACCTCGTACGACGACCGCTGGGCCTGCCTCGACGACCCCCACGGCGAGGCCGACCTCGTCGCCGCCTACCGGCCCGCGACCGTGCTCGACGGCGGCTGCGGCACCGGCCGGGTCGCGATCGAGCTGGCCCGCCGCGGGATCGCCGTGGTGGGCGCCGACCCCGACCCGGACATGATCGCCGCGGCCCGGGCCAAGGCCCCCGAGCTGCGCTGGCTCGGCGTCGGGCTCGAGGACCTCGACCTGCCCGAGCGGTTCGACGTGGTCGTGCTGGCGGGCAACGTGGTCCCGTACGCGGCGGACCGACCCGGGGTCGTCGCGGGCTGCGTGCGCCACCTCGCCCCCGGCGGCAGGCTGGTCGCGGGCTTCACCCTCCAACCCGGCTGGCCCACCCTCGCCGAGTACGACGCCTGGTGCGCGGGACTCACCCTCGAGGACCGCTGGTCCACCTGGGACCGGGCCCCCTACGAGGGCGGCGGCTACGCGGTGAGCGTCCACCGCACCCCCACCTGAGCGAAAGCGCCGTTCGCTCACCCCTACTGAGCGAGAGCGCCGTTCGCTCAGACCTAGGGAGCGAGAGCGCCGTGCGCTCACCCCTACTGAGCGAGAGTGCCGTTCGCTCAGACCTAGCGAGCGAGAGTGCCGTTCGCTCAGGGGCGGAGGGTCGCGGCGAGGAACGCGTGCGTCTGCTCCCACGCCTCGGCGGCCGCCTTCTCGTCGTACATCGACGGGGCGTCCCAGTTGGAGAAGGCGTGGCCTGCATCGTGGTGCTGGACCGTGACGTTCGGCTTGTCCGCCATCGCGGCGTCGACCAGCGCGATCTGCTCGGCGGGGATGAACGGGTCGCGGTCGCCGTAGTGGAACAGCGTGGGGCAGCGCAGGTTGTCCGCGCTGCCGAGCATGTCGTGGATGCCGGAGCCGTAGTAGGGCACCGCGGCGTCGAGGTCCGGGTCGGTGGTGGCGCACAGGTAGGTCAGGGTGCCGCCGAGACAGAACCCGATCGCGCCGACCTTGCCGGTGCAGGCGTCCAGTCCGCGCAGGTGGGCCAGCGCGGCGCTCATGTCGCGGGCGGCCGCGCCGAAGTCCAGCCGCTGGACCATGCCCATGCCGTCCTGCATGCCGGACTCGTCCTTGCGCTCGAAGCGGGGCTCGAGCCGCCAGAACATGTCCGGCGCGAGCGCGACGTACCCCTCGGCGGCGAGCCGGTCGCAGATGCCGCGGATGTTGTCGTTGATCCCGAAGATCTCCTGGAACACCAGCACGCCGGGGCCCTGTCCGGACTCGGGCAGCGCGAGGTAGGCGTCGAACGTGCCGTCGGGGGTGGTGACCTTCTCGTAGCTCATGGGGGGCATCATGCCCGCGCCAGGAGCTCCCCGTGCGGGACGATCAGCCAGCCGTCGGGGCTGTCCCGCCAGGCCTGCCACCCCGCCGAGATCTCCTGCAGGTCCGCCT
>Ga0070665_100002210_pt1 | contig 21716 bp, 22 predicted proteins | sample KBSS13metaG_FD_65862 | JGI IMG/M metagenome (GOLD analysis project Ga0070665, IMG submission 65862) | Switchgrass rhizosphere microbial communities from Kellogg Biological Station, Michigan, USA - KBS S1-3 metaG | ecosystem: Host-associated > Plants > Roots > Rhizosphere > Soil ... | reverse complement strand
CAGATGGCCGCCGATATTCCCGAAATCCGTGGGCTCGACATCAATCCCTTGCTGGCCGATGAAGCCGGTGTACTTGCCGTCGACGCACGCGTCGTGATCGGGCGCGTTGAACGAAAATTTCGCGGTTCGGGTCCGGCGAATTTCGCCGTGCGGCCCTATCCCTCGCAGTGGCAGCGTCACATCGAGGTCAAGGACGGCTGGCGCGTATTCGTTCGTCCGCTACGGCCCGAGGACGAGCCGCTAATCCACGCGATGCTGAAGCACGTCACGATGCAGGACCTGCGGCTGCGGTTTTTCGCCCCGATGAAGGAGTTTTCCCACGAATTCATCGCTCGCCTGACCCAGCTCGATTATGCCCGGGCGATGGCCTTCGCGGCGTTCGACGAGGCCACCAACGAACTTGTCGGCGTGGTCAGGATCCACTCGGATTCGATCTATCAGAGCGGCGAATATGCCATTCTGTTGCGATCGGACCTCAAGGGCAGGGGACTCGGTTGGACGCTGATGCAGATGATCATCGAATATGCGAAATCGGAGGGGTTGAAAGCCATCTCCGGCGATGTTCTGGCCGAGAACACCGTCATGCTCGCGATGTGCCGGAGCCTCGGCTTCGAAGTGAAGTTCGACCCGGTCGAGCACGATATCTGTAACGTCAGGCTGGAGCTTTGAACCGGACCGCGGCGTGTTCCATCAAAGTAAATTCTTGACGGTATCAGTCACCCTTGGTCGAACGCCCTTGCTGCCGATCCAGACGGAGCCGTTGCGCTCGCATGCGCTTGATCTCGTCGTCTAGCGCGTCCATATCCTCAGTTCGTCGTTCGCTCTTGGACTTTGTCGCATCGGCGCTGCGTATTTTTTCAAGCGCTTTCTCGACGGAGAGTTTGGGTGTTTCAGCCATGGCAAACCTCATCCAACCTACTGCTTCAGATCCCGCGCTGGCATCCGTTGATCTAGATCAATACAGTCGGGGAATTGTTGCCAGGATCGCCAAGCGAGATGGTCTCCTCAAAAAGGACGCGGCATGCGACTAGGCTTGTTCGGTTGCTGCGCTGCGATTCTGGTCGTTATCGCGTGCTTGTCTCGTGGCGCAACAGCACAGAGCCTTACTCCGTTTCGCTATGAAACCCAGGCGCAGCGCCATTGCCCCGGCGACACGATCGTCTGGCTCGATTTCAAAAAAGAGCGTTACTACCTCAAGGGTCAGCGACGCTACGCATCGGGCTATACCGGCAGTTTCGTTTGCAGGAATGAGGCCAGACACAGTGGTTATCGGCGTTCGCCCCTGGGTTTGAGGTAGATTTGCACCGGCGTACCCGCTCTAACCGAGCTTCCGCACCAGATGCAGTGTCTGCGGGTCGCGACGCGGCGCGGGCGTGAAGCCGAACTTTTCGAACACTTTTCTCATGGCGACGTTCTCGGGCAGGACCTCAGCCGTCAATTCCTGCAGCCCCGCATCGTTCGCAAGCCTGTCGAGATGACGCATCAGGACCGAGCCGACGCCTCGTCCCTGCCAGGCGTCGACGACGACAAATGCCATCTCGGCCCGCCCAGGCTCGAAGACGATGTACCGGCCGCCTCCGGCAATCACCTCACGGCCCGCTTCCTCTGCAATTGCGACAATCGCGACATGATTCTTGAAATCGACGTCCATGAAGAAGGCAAGCTCCTTCTCGGAGAAGTGTCGCTTCATGACGAAGAAACGGCGCTGCAATGATTGCGCGCTGGTTCGTTCGATCGCAGCGAGCATGCCGGCTTCATCCTCCGGCCGGAGCGCGCGGATTGCGACCTGGCTGCCATCGCGCAGAAGCTCGCGGGCGCTGTAGTTGATCGCCTCAGACATTGGACCCCGTGTCGCGGCAAGCGCAGCCGTCTCGTTCGGCGCCCGCCGATGAAGCCGGGGCAGCATTGCCGACGTTTGATCTGGATCAAGACTTCAGCACGAAAAACAGACGGTGCTTAACTCCCATTCGCAAGTGAAGGCGCGTCCTTGAAAACCGTTCGCCAACCACGCTCCGGAGAGGACCTCATCCAGCTTGCGATCCGGCTCGGATTGCTCGCGTTCCTGATCTATTGGACGTTCTTTCTCATCCGCCCCTTCGTGCCCATCCTCGCCTGGAGCATCGTACTCGCGGTCGCGCTCCATCCTGTCTTCGATTTCCTTTCCAGGCTTCTCGGCGGTCGGCCGAAGCTGGCCGCGGCAATTCTCACCGTGGTCAATCTCGGGATCGTCGTCGGACCGGCGACCTGGATCGGCTTAAGCGCCGTGGAAGGGGTCAAGGCGATCGCCGGAGACCTGGGCGCCGGTAACCTGTTGGTTCCGTCTCCGCCGGCAGGTGTGAAGGATTGGCCGCTGATCGGTCCGCAGCTCTACGGGCTGTGGGACCAGGCGTCCCACAACATTCGCGCGGCCTTGCGCGAGGTGGCACCCTATCTCAAACCGCTGGCTGGCACCATGCTCGGACTCGCGGGCGACGCGGGCGTGGGAACGCTCAAGTTTCTCCTGTCGGTCGCGCTGGCCGGATTTCTGTTTCCCTACGCTTCGCAGCTCGTGACGGCGGGCAGGAGCTTTCTCTATCGCATCGTCCCCGAACAGAGTGAGCATTTTCTGGAATTGGCCGGCGCGACCATCCGTGCGGTATCCCAAGGCGTCATCGGCGTCGCAATCATCCAGTCGCTGCTGGCCGGTCTCGGTTTCAAGCTGGCCGGCATTCCCGCCGCGGGCCTGTTGGCCTTCGCGGTCATGATCCTGTCAATCGTGCAGATCGGCGCGGCAATTGTATTGATTCCCGTGATCATCTGGATCTGGTTCGACAAGGATTTCACGACAGCGCTTCTGCTGACGGTGTTCCTGTGCATCGTCGGCGTAATCGACAACGTCCTGAAACCGCTCGTGATGGGGCGCGGCCTTACGACGCCGACGCTGGTCATCTTTGTGGGCGTGATCGGAGGAACGCTCGCGCACGGAATTGTCGGTCTTTTTATCGGGCCGATCATTCTCTCGGTGGCCTGGGAATTGACGGTCGCCTGGATACGGACCGATCGTACCAGCGCTGCATTGCCCAAGTGAATGCCGAACCTTGACCTATATCAACGTTCCTCGCCGCGAAGCTCGTTGGATGAAATTGGCGACAGCGAGGTCAAGCCATGCCGATGGACAAAGCAACGTTGCCGGGCGGTCCCATGTCAGGGTTTGTCGCTTCGGCCGTAGAGTACATGATGGATGCCGGCCAGCGCAGCGTTCTGTTCCTGGATGTTTTGCGTCAACGCGGCGATCAATATCGGGAACACGTCGCCCAAACTGCACCGCATGTCCTGCAATATGCCGCCGAACTAATCATCGACGGCCGCAAGCTGGCTGAGCCGGTGAATTATGCGCTGGTGCGCATCATTCCGCCCAAAGACGTAGAGATCGACCTCGACCGGCGGCCGTTCATTGTGGTCGACCCCCGCGCGGGGCATGGCCCGGGAATTGGCGGCTTCAAGGCAGACAGCGAAATCGGCGTTGCGATGAAGGCGGGTCATCCCTGCTATTTCATCGGCTTCCTGCCTGAACCGATGCCTGGGCAAACAATCGAACGCGTCGCGCGCGCCGAAGCGATATTCATCGAGAAAGTCATCAGCCTTCATCCGAAAGCCGACGACAAGCCGTGTGTCATCGGAAATTGCCAGGCCGGCTGGGCCGTCATGATCCTGGCGTCGCTGCGGCCGGAACTGTTCGGACCCATCATCGTTGCAGGCGCCCCGCTTGCCTATTGGGCAGGCGTGCATGGCAAATACCCGATGCGCTATTCGGGTGGCCTGCTCGGAGGAAGCTGGCTGACGGCGCTAACGAGCGATCTCGGTGCCGGCAAGTTCGACGGCGCCTGGCTCGTGCAGAACTTCGAGAATCAAAATCCTTCGAACACGCTGTGGACCAAGCAATACAACGTCTACTCAAAGGTGGATACCGAGGCCGACCGATACCTCGAATTCGAACGCTGGTGGGGCGGGCACGTCAATCTCAATGCCGAGGAAATCCAGTTCATCGTCGATGAATTGTTCGTCGGCAACAATCTCGCCGCCGGTCGCATCATAATGTCCGACGGTCAGCCGGTCGATCTGCGCAATATCAGATCACCGATCGTGGTGTTTTGCTCCAAGGGCGACAATATTACGCCGCCGCAGCAGGCATTGGACTGGATCCTCGAGCTCTATGCCGACGTCGACGAAATCAGGGCCTACGGCCAGACCATCGTCTACACGGTTCACGAGAGCGTCGGCCATCTCGGTATTTTCGTTTCCGGCGGTATTGCCAAGAAGGAACACGCCGAGTTTTCCAGCAACATCGATCTGATCGATGTCTTGCCGCCTGGTCTCTACGAAGCGACGTTCGAGGCCAAGGGCGCCGATACGACGAATGCAGACCTTGCTGTCGGCCAGTGGGTCATGCGCTGCGAGGCGCGGACGCTTGACGACATCCGTGCCATGGGCGGCAATTCGCCCGAGGATGAGCGGCGGTTTGCCGCCGCCAAGCGCGTATCGGAAATCAATCTCGCGGCCTACCGCAAGTTCCTTCAGCCGTTGATCAAGGGCATGGTGAGGCCCCAGGCGGCGGAGATGATGCGCAATCTGCATCCGCTGCGGCTTCAATATGAAGCTTTCAGCAGCCGGAATCCATTCATGGCCATGGTGAGTTCTATGGCGGAGAAGGTGACCGAGGACCGCAAGCAGGTCTCGAAAGACAATCCCTTCGTTGCCATGCAGGAGCAGTTTTCCAAGCAGATCGTCAATGCGCTCGATAGTTGGCGGGATTCGCAGGAGGCGCTCAGCGAGGCGGCGTTCCTTGCGATCTACGGCTCGCCGGCGCTGCAAGCGGCGGTCGGGGTCGATCCGCAATCCACACCCTCGCGCCGACAGGAGATGTCTGCGTCACACCGTGAAATGCTCGAGAGGCGGATTGCCGAGCTGAAATCCAGGATCGGCGAAGGCGGCCTGCGGGAAGCGGCCATTCGCGGTCTTCTGTATGTCGGGTCGGCGAGAGGGATGGTGGACGAGCGGAGCCTTGAAGCCTTGCGCCAGGTTCGCCGCGACACCGGTGCGCAGCTGACATTGACCGAGTTCAAGATGCTGGTCCGCGAGCAGTTCTTCATGCTTCTGCTGGATCGAGAGGCCGCGCTTGCCGCGATACCGAAGCTGCTGCCCGACAATGCGGCTGCACGCCAGGCCGCGTTTACGGCGATTCGCGACGTGTTGTCCGCCAGTGCGGCAATATCGGGTGAGGTCGCCAATCGTCTGAAGCGTGTCGCCGCATTGTTCGGCGTCGATACGGGCGGCTCTTCGGATAAGGCTTCGAAAGTCGCCCCCTTCGATCCGAAGGCGAAGGCATCGTAGCAATAATTGGAAAGATCGGGAGCGACACTATGAACGCCATGCCTGCCGATTCAGGAAAAGCGCCCAGCAAGTACGACCGTCTGATCGCGGCCGCCAAGGCGGTGCCACCGGCGCCGACCATCGTCGTGCATCCCTGCGACGAAACCTCGCTGCGTGGTGCGGTCGACAGCGCGGCGGCAGGCATCATCCGGCCGATATTGGTCGGACCCGAAGGGAAAATCAGGGATACAGCCAGCAAGTTCGGCCTCGATATTTCGGGGTTCGAGATCGTCGATGCTCCCCATAGCGAAGCTGCGGCAACGAAGGGCGTTGAACTCATCCATGCCGCCAAGGGCGAGATGCTGATGAAGGGCAGCCTGCATACCGACGAGTTGATGCGGAGCGTCACGGCAAAGGTAGGCGGCTTGCGGACTGACCGGCGCATCAGCCACGTATTTGTGATGGATGTGCCGGCCTATGCTGAGACCCTCTTTATAACGGACGCGGCGATCAACATCTTTCCGGATCTCGATGCCAAACGGGACATCATCCAGAACGCGATTGATCTCTATACGCAGGCCGGTTTCGGTAAATCGCCACGCGTGGCAATCCTGTCCGCCGTCGAAACCGTTACCTCCAAGATCCCATCCACGCTCGAAGCGGCGGCGCTCTGCAAGATGGCGGATCGCGGACAGATCACCGGGGGCGTGCTCGACGGACCGCTTGCCTTTGACAATGCGATCGATGTGGAAGCGGCGAAGATCAAGGGCATCAAATCCGAGGTGGCCGGAAGGGCGCAGATCCTGCTCGTTCCCGACCTTGAAGCTGGCAACATGCTGGCGAAGAATCTGGCCTACTTCGCCAAGGCAGATAGTGCCGGCATCGTGCTCGGCGCACGTGTGCCCGTCGTTCTGACGTCGCGTGCGGACTCCGCGCGCGCCCGGATGGCCTCCTGCGCGGTAGCGGGGCTCTATGCAAATGCAAGACGCCAGCATGCTCCAAATGTCGCCGCGTGATCGCCATGGATACGATCCTCGTCGTCAATGCGGGCTCCTCAAGCGTCAAGTTCCAGATCTTTTCGGTTGAGGGAGAGGGGAAGCTCAAGCGGCTGATCAAAGGCCAGATGGATGGCATCGGCAGTCGGCCTCGCCTGCGGGCAAGTGGTGCGGACAATGGCCCAATGGCCGACCGCGCCTATCCGATCGAAGCGGTTCCGGACGTTCCGGCCGCGATGGCCATCGCAGGCGCATGGCTGCGGGATGAACTTCGCATCAGCCCGATGGCGGTCGGTCATCGCGTCGTCCATGGCGGTCCGGATTATGAGCGGCCGGTGCTGATCGACCACGGCGTCGTGGCCAAGCTGGAGCGTTACGTCGCACTAGCCCCGCTGCATCAGCCGCATAATCTGGCGCCGATCCGGTCTCTCCTGGCAAACCTTCCAGCCCTTCCGCAGGTGGCCTGTTTCGACACCGCCTTTCACCGCACGCACGATGCCGTCGCAGACTACTATGCAATCCCGCACCAGCTTCATGCCGAGGGCGTGCGGCGATACGGATTCCACGGTCTCTCCTACGAATATGTCGCGAAGGCCTTGCCGCAGGTTGCGCCCGATATCGCGAAAGGGCGAGTGATCGTCGCGCATCTCGGTAGTGGCGCCTCCATGTGCGCCCTGAAGGGTGGACGCAGCGTCGAGAGCACCATGGGGTTTACCGCGCTCGACGGGCTACCCATGGGAACGCGTCCGGGCCAAATCGACCCTGGTGTCCTGCTTTATCTGATCTCCGAAAAGGGCATGTCGGCGTCCAACGCACAGAACTTCCTCTACCGCGACTGCGGATTGAAGGGACTCTCCGGCGTCAGCAACGATATGCGCGAACTCGAGGCCAGCGAGGATCCCAAGGCGAAACTGGCGGTCGACTATTTCGTCTATCGGATCGGCCTGAACGCCGGCATGCTTGCAGCCGCACTGCAGGGGCTCGACGGTTTCGTTTTTACAGCCGGCATCGGAGAGAACTCGGTGCGTATCCGGGCGCGTATCGCCGATCAACTACGATGGCTTGGCGTGACCCTCGACGAGGCCGAGAATTCCCGCCATGCGCATCTGATATCCGGACCCGACAGCCGTATTCCGGTCTACGTCATACCAACTGACGAGGAACTGATGATCGCGCAACATACATTGGCGCTGCTGTTGAGCGCGTCATCCAGCGTCAGACATGAGAGGGCGTCATGATTCCCGTATTCCCGGACTCCAAGGTCGCCCTGAAGGGCAAGAAGGGCCTGATCGTCGGTATCGCCAACGATCAATCGATCGCATGGGGATGCGCCAAGGCGTTTCGCGCGCTCGGGGCTGATCTCGCCGTGACGTACCTGAACGAGCGCGCCAAGAAGCACGTCGAGCCGCTCGCACAGGCATTGGAGTCGCCGATCTTCATGCCGATGGATGTCATGGTGGAGGGCCAGACCGAGCAGGTATTCGAACGGATCGAGAAGGAATGGGGGCAGCTCGATTTTCTACTGCATTCGATCGCGTTCTCCCCGAAGGAGGCGCTCCATGGGCGGGTGGTGGACGTCGGCCGCGACGGCTTCCTCAAGACGATGGATGTCTCGTGCTGGTCGTTCATGCGAATGGCCCATCTGGCCGAGCCCTTGATGAAGAATGGCGGAACCATGTTCACCATGACCTATTACGGAAGCCAGATGGTGGTGGAGAACTACAACGTGATGGGCGTGGCAAAGGCGGCGCTTGAAGCCGCAGTTCGCTACATCGCCGCGGAACTGGGCCCGAAGGGTATCCGTGTTCACGCGATCTCGCCTGGGCCGCTCGCCACACGTGCAGCGTCGGGGATCCCCGAATTCGACGAACTGATGGACAAGGCGCAATCGAAAGCGCCGGCGCGCAGCCTCGTGAGCATTGACGACGTCGGCAACGCCACCGCATTTCTGGCACTAGACGGCGCCAAGCTTATCACGGGCGGCGTCCACTATGTCGACGGCGGGTATCACATCATCGATTGAGCGCGCTTGCCGCGCTCGCCGTCTAGCGGTAGTGCAGGGCGATCAACTCGGCGACGCAGGCGGGGCGCTTGCCGCCCTCGATCTCGATCACCAGATGATAGTTCACCCGCAAGCCGTCAGGCGGCACGTCCTCCGCCTCGGCGACCGTCAAGCGGCCGCGCAGCCTTGAACCCGCGGGCACCGGTGCCAGATATCGTATCCTGTCCGCCCCGTAGTTCAGGGTATTGCGCAGACCCTTCAGGCCCATCACCGAACGAATGAAGAGCGGCGCGAGCGCGAGCGACAGCAGTCCGTGGGCGATGGTGGTGCCACCCGGCAACTCCTCCTTCGCGCGCTCCTGGTCGACATGGATCCACTGCTCGTCGCAGGTCGCTTCCGCGAACTGGTTGATCCGTTCCTGCGAAACTTCGACCCAGTCGCTTATTCCGATCTCGGTGCCGAGGGCGGATCTGATCTCGTTGAAGTCGCTGAATATCCGCATACTCGTTACCGGTCAGATCTTCATTTCGGGGACGGTGTCGGGAATGACGATTTCAGCTTCGGTCACGGCGATGACCTCGGCGATGCTGACACCCGGCGCGGTCTCCATCAGGGTCGCTTTGCCGTCTGGGAAGGCGATGACCGCCATGTCGGTCACGACCAGACTTACCGGCCTTGTCGAGGTCAACGGCAGGGTGCATTTGGCGACGATCTTCGATTTGCCCTTCGCCGCATGCTGCATGGCGACGATAACGCGCTTGGCGCCGCTGACGAGATCCATCGCTCCACCCATTCCCGGCACCATCTTGCCGGGGATCATCCAGTTGGCGAGATAACCGTGCGCGTCGACCTGCAGCCCGCCGAGCACCGTCACGTCGACATGGCCGCCGCGGATCAATCCGAACGACATTGCGCTATCGAAGGTGCAGGCACCCGGCAGGGCGCTGATCGGGCGGCCACCCGCGTCCGTCAGGAGCGGATGAGCCATGCCTTGCTCGGGCATCGGTCCGGTACCGATCAATCCGTTTTCCGACTGGAAGAAAACCTTGAGCTCCGGCGGGACGTAGTTGGCAACCAACGTTGGAATGCCGATCCCCAGATTCACGAGATCGCCGGTGTGGAGTTCCCGCGCGACGCGCCGGGCGATGATCGTCTGTGCATCCATGGTTCACCCGTTCGTAATCAGATAGTCGACGAGCGGCGCCGGGGTTACGACGTGATCAGGTGCGATGACGCCTACGGGTACGATATGCTCCGCCGTTACGATCACGGTATCCGCCGCCATCGCCATGACCGGATTGAAATTGCGCGCGGTCAGCGCGTAGGTGAGGTTGCCGAGGTAATCTGCGAGAAAAGCATGGACCAGGGCGAATTGCGCCCGCAGCGCGGTCTCGAGCAAATACGTCGCTCCGTTTACCTCGACCTGGCGCTTGCCTTCGGCAACCGAGGTCCCGACGCCGGTCGGCGTGAGCACGCCTCCGAGGCCGCAACCACCCGCACGAATGCGTTCGACGAAGGTCCCCTGAGGTACAAGATCGACAGCGAGCTGATTGGCCAGCATTTGCTGCTGCGCCTTCGGATTGAGGCCGATGTGGCTTGCGGTGAGGCGGGAGACGAGTGTCGCATCGAACAGTTTGCCGACGCCTTTCCCCGGCACCGCGGCGTCGTTGCTGATCAGCGAAAGACGGCTCTTCTGCTGCCTGACGACCTCGTCAAGCAGGCGCTCGGGCGTCCCCACGCCCATGAAACCACCGACCATGACGCTCGCCCCGGCCGGGATCATTGCAACGGCTTCTTCGACGGAAACGGCCCTCATGATTGAAACTCCAGTCGATCAATGAAAAGGGCGGAAGTAAAACGTGTTGTTGACGATGGCCGTCAGAGCTCCTTTGATCTGCATCAAGGCTTTCCGCTTTTGCACGGGGGATGACACCACCCAACGCTTCCGCCCGTAGCCGCACCAATCTCGCGAGGAGTTAGCCATGTCAGACCCCAACTTTTCCGGCGATAAAGTCCGTACGATGCTGGCCGAGGCCAACGAGCGCCTTCGAAAGGCCAGCACGGAGTATTTTGACCTGCTCGAGAAGGGGCTGAACTCCTCGCAATTGCCGGTCGCCGACCAGGCGAAGCAGTACTGCGGCTATTTGCAGCGCAATGTCACCGCTACATTCGATCTCGGTGACAAGCTGATTCAGGCCAAGGACATGCAGGAAGCCGCCAGGATCCAGTCCGAATTTTTCCAGGAGCAGATGCGCTCGCTCACCGACCATGCAAGGAGCATGGGCGAGTCTGCCATGAAGGCTGCCACGGGTGTCTTTACCCCCAAGAGTTGACGGCCGCCCGCGCTTCGTCGCGGCCGACGCTCTAGGGTTCAGGTCTGCAGATCGAGGCTGGCGAGTTCCCGCCGATTTAGAAGAACGATCTGGCGCTGATTGCTGCCGATGAATCCGATGATGTCGAGTTCATGCAGGCGTGATAGTGCGCGGGACACGGTTTCCAGTGTCAGCCCCAGATAGTCGGCAATGTCACGCCGCGACATCGGTAGTGGCATGACGTTGGCTGCGGCAAGCCGTCGGTCCATCTCGATCAGGAAGGCCGCAACGCGCTCCAGCGAAGTCTTGCGGCCAAGCAAAAGCATGTGGTTTTCCGCATGCTGCAGATTGTCCGTGGTCATGCTGAGCAGGTTTCGCGAGACCATGGCATCGCTCTCCGCCACCATCTCGAGGCTCCGCCGCTTGATCAGGCGAACCGTCGTGTTGACGATCGCCTCCGCGGTAAACCGGTGCAAGCTTCCGTTTTCCAGCCCGAAGATGTCGCCGGCCAGATGAAATGCGCCGATCTGCCGGCGACCGTCCGAAAGCAGCTTATAGCTTCGCACCGCACCAATCTTGACCTGATAGACGTAGTCCGCCGGCTCCCTTTCTCCGTAGATTTCCGCTCCCTTTTTGTAGGTGAATTCGTTTAGACTTACCCTTGGATTTGAATCGCTCCCTATTCCGAGTTCGCCGAGAGAAGTGGGACGGTGTGCCGGATCGGCCGTGATGCGGACGAACATGGGCCAACTCCTGTACTGGTCGTTGGGGATGGTCTTTCCAGCCGTTAGAAGAAATTCTTATGCCGAATGTGCCGCCGCCGTTCGGCGTTGCTACTGCAGGTTTATTTTCGACTAAGGAAGTATTTTTAACTATTGTCTGAAGGTTCATTGTACCAAGGGACAATTCGGCAATACGTTTCCGGGAATGGGGAAGACTGGCGCCGGACATTAAACATTAGACACTTTGGCCCCGGGGAGAGGCCGATACCTCTCGATACCTCCAAGCAAATTTCTTTAACGTACTGCTGGTTGATCGCCGTTTGCAGAAGCTGCATTATTTCGCGCCCGAGGGGTGGAGATGCGCGCTCGCCATGTGGTTGAGGATGATCTGGCCGATCTGTACTCCTGTCATTCACGGCTAGGAGGGTAAATTGCCTGGCCTGGTTCACGTAATAGACGACGATGCCTCTTTCCGGACGGCGATTGAGCGCCGCCTGAAATTGGCGGGCTATGACGTTGAAACCTATTCGTCGGCCCAACAGCTGCTGGACCGCCTGCCGGTCGCCGAAAATCCGGGATGCATCCTGCTCGACGTGCAGATGCCGGGTCTGAACGGCCTCGACCTGCAAAGCCGGTTGACCGAGCGAGGTTCGATCCTGCCGATCGTCTTCGTTACCGGCTATGCCGACACGCCGTCGACCGTGCGGGCTATCAAGGCAGGCGCCGAGGATGTCCTGACCAAACCGACATCGTCAGCACTTCTGATCGATGCGATCGAGCGAGCCTTGGCGCGATACGAATCCGCACGCTATCAGCAGAGCGAACTCGATTCCCTTCGCGGACTCGTAGCTACCTTGACGCCGCGAGAGCGGCAGGTGTTCTGTCTGATCGTTCGCGGCAAGATCAACAAGCAGATCGCCCATGAGTTGGGAACGACCGAGCGCACCGTCAAAGCGCATCGCCACCAGGTGATGGAGAAGATGCAGGTGGACTCCCTTGCCGAACTTGTCTCGAACGCGGAGCGGCTCGGCATGCTCGACACCAAGCGTGATTTCCGTACCTAGGCAGTTCCAAAGCGGCGTTCGGGGTTCCCATTGCACATAAGGCCAATATGAAGGGCTTGTGATGAGGTGCAAAATAGCCAAATCCGGAGAATTTGCAGGCAGAGCGACATCTTGTCCGACCGCAGGTCCGTTTTCGTCGTGGACGATGACCCGTCGATGCTCAGGGGCATCAAACGGTTGCTGAGAGCTCACGGCTTCCATTCAATGTTGTTTGCGTCGCCCAGCGCCATGTTGACCCATGACGATTTCGAAGATGCCCTTTGCTTCGTTCTTGATATCGACCTGAATGGAGAATCCGGCTTTGAACTGTGCCAATGCCTCGTGAGCAAAGGGATAAGGCTGCCCGTGATCTATATCACCGGTAACGATAGCGACGCGAACCGCGCAGCCGCAATCGAGTCCGGCTGCATCGCCTACCTGACCAAGCCCTTTACCGCGCTGTCGCTCATCAAACCCATTGAGAACGTGCGCGCTGCCGCCGCCTAGACGACCCACTCAGGCGAGCTTGAGCTCATTCATCAATGTCCTGCTCAAATAGCTGCGCCGGCGGGCCACTATGAACGGAGGCGAACTGACCGAGCGGTAGCGACGTCGTGAGTGTCAGGAGGCTTGAACCCACGAAATCCAGCCGCAACGTCTGCCCGCTCGCCATTTCCCCGACCATCTTCGGATCTGCCACCGCGCCCGCGATGCAGGCGTTGGTAAGGCACCAGGTATAAGGCACGCTATGGGGCTCGCCCTGGTCGATCGTAAGTTTAGCGGGCGTCGGCAGATACATCCCGACAGGAGAGAATACCTGCACCCGTGCGTTGCCGCCGCCTTCCGGCTCGACAATGTCAACGCGAACCGCCACCTGGCCGGTCGCGAACGTGCCGGTGATCGAAGTCCGGCAGATCATTTTTGCAGCGCCTGGCCTGAAGCACAGTTTTTTCCAGTCTCCATAAGCGATGTCCTTAACTTCGCGTTGCCCCCGGGGCGCAATTTCGGTACCGGCCGGTTTCGGCGCGGCGGCTGAGTTCTGTTGGGATGCAGCCGGCTGATTGGACGCAACGGTCGCGAGCATTGCGATCAAAAGGGATGCGCAGGAAAAGTTGGCATAATGGCGTCCCGGCCTTGTCGCAGTGCGATGTGGATTAGCCATGATCTCACCTCCGAGCGTACGCTTTCGCTATCTTTGCTCGTCCAGAAACTTCGTCACGAGTGGCGACCAGAGCGGGATGGCGTCGGGAGAACCGATAAAAAAATGTCCGTCGTCACCGAACGGTGGCATCAGGTGGTATTCGGCCTTGCCGCCCGCTGCGGTGAAAGCCTCGTGCATGCGTTTCGACAAAGCAGGGCCGAAGAAGGTATCGTTCTCGATATAGATCCAAAGCATCGGCACCCGCGACGTGCGGCCGAATTCTCCAGTTGCTTCCACCAGTTTGTCGGGTGCGCAATTGTTGTTCGGCTTGCCGTCGACGCGGCCGCCACGGCCGGCGGCGAAAACGATGATCGCCTTGACCGGGGGCGGATTCAGGCTTGAAAGCGCCATAGCGGCCCATCCGCCCGCCGACTGCCCGACGACGATAACGTCCTTCGGCAAAATGCGCTTTTCGGCAGCCATGTAGTCGATGATCCAGAGATCAACTTGCGCGACCGCAAGGCCGGGAGCGTGGAAATTGGGATTGCTGCACTTCCCGACTTTCGAGAAGAACGGGCCGTATAGACCATGCTCGGGTATGTCGATGGCCGCGGCGCCATATCCGGTACCGACGGGGGCCACCACGAGATAGCCCCGTTTGGCAAACCATTTGGCTGCGTCGCGGAATTCCACAAGTGGAAAGAAGCTGCGGCCGCTCGCGCTCATCGAAACGCCGTGGTTCATGATCACGAGTGGGAACGGCCCGTCACCGACCGGCCGCACCAGGTAAGCGAACATCGGGATCGGGAGCGGCAGCGCCCAGATCTCTTCCTGGATCTGGCGCGATCCAGCCTGATCTTCCGCGCGCGATGGCATGATCAGGCTTGCAAAGAGCAGCAGCACCGTAGCGACCAGGCCTCGGAAGTTCTGCTGACACATGTCATGCCTCCCTCGGTAGTCCCGGCAAGTGACATTTGAAGGTGCGCTGGGTGAGCGTGCAGCTATTTGAATCCCCGGAAGCCTTCAAAAGCTTGATCCAGATCAATCCGTGCGGGAGCTGGAGCGCTGTCCATAGCTGCTGAGATCGATGACAGCTTGGCGGCACTGCCATTCGTCTTGCTCGCTGCGAGATGCAGCCCCATGAGGAGCGCCCATGAAGTTCCGCGCGATCCAGCGACCGGGCTGGACACGGATCTTTCCGCCGCTGACGTGGCTGGCCGAATATGAATCCTCGTGGCTCCGCCATGATGCAATCGCCGGCGTGACGCTCGCGGCTTATGCGATCCCGGTGTCGCTGGCCTATGCGGGCCTTGCGGGCTTGCCACCTCAGGTCGGCATTTACGGCTATATGCTTGGTGGCCTTGGCTACGCCCTGCTGGGGTCGTCTCGCCAGCTTGCGGTCGGCCCAACCTCCGCAATCTCGCTCATGATCGCCGCCAGCGTCGGCGCGCTGGCCGGAGGGGACGCGATGCGCTTCGCACAGGTCGCGAGCCTTTCGGCTTTCGCAGTGGCGATGCTCTGCCTGATCGCCTGGGTTTTCAAGCTCAGCATTCTGGTCCGTCTGGTCAGCGACAGCATTCTCGTCGGCTTCAAGGCGGGGGCCGGGCTCACGATCATAATGAGTCAGTTGCCGAGCCTGTTCGGCGTGGCTGGTGGAGGTCACAACTTCTTCGACCGCGCAATCCGGCTCGCGGGACAGATCGGAAGTGTCAATCTGCTGGTGTTGGCAATTGGAGTAGCGGCGATCCTGCTCTTGCTCGCCGGTGAGCGGTTCTTGTCAGGCAGGCCGGTCGGGCTTGCCGTGGTGGCGTTATCAATCCTCGTGGCAACCTTGTTCGGCCTTCCGGCGCTGGGCGTAGCTGTCACCGGGACCATCCCGGAGGGATTGCCGGCTTTCCAGGCGCCCACTTTCGGGATGCTGGAATTTCAGGAGTTATTCCCAATCGCCGCCGGATGTCTGCTGCTGGCCTATATAGAAGGTGTTTCGGCGGCCCGGAGTTTTGCTGCGAAGCATGGATACAATCTTGATGTCCGGCAGGAGTTTCTGGGGTTGGGGGCGGCCAACCTCGCGGTTGCCTTTGGCCATGGCTATCCCGTGGCCGGCGGGCTGTCGCAATCCGCCGTCAACGACGCGGCTGGCGCGCGCACGTCGCTGGCATTGGTGTTCTGCTCGTTTGCGCTCGCACTCTGCCTGCTTTTCTTTACAGGGTTGCTGACCAACCTTCCCAAGGCCGTGCTGGCCGGCATTGTCTTTGTCGCCGTTTACAAATTGGTCGACATCCGCGCGCTGCTTCATATGTGGCGAGTAAGCCGGATCGACTTCTACGCCGCGTCCATCGCACTGGTGTCCGTGCTGCTGCTTGGAATCCTCCAAGGCGTGCTGCTTGCCGCCGTTGCGTCCATCGTCCTGCTGCTCGGCCGGGCGTCGCGGCCCAACATCGCGTTTCTCGGGCGACTTCCCGGATCCGGACGGTATTCCGACCTCGCCAGGCACGAGGGCGTGGAGCCGCTGGTCGGTGTCGTCGCGTTCCGCCCTGAGGCCTCGCTGCTCTACATCAACGCCGAAACGATTCAGGAAACGGTTTTGACGACGTTGCGGAAATCGTCCGACGTCAGGCTCGTCGCCTGCGACCTTTCGGCGTCTCCCTATATCGATCTGGCCGGCGCACGGATGTTGATTGATCTCCATGATGAGCTGGCGTCACGCCAAGTAGCTTTCTGCGTCGTCGGCGCCCATGCGCAGCTGCGGGACTTGCTGCGCGCGGAAGGGCTGGCGGAGAAGATCGACAGCAATGAATGGCTCCGCACGCTCGACAGTGTGTTGGGCGAGGCGACGTCAGGGAATGATCCGGTCCCCACCAGCAGCGGCCAGCTGCACCGTGAAGCCGGCTAGCACCCGGCGACCGCCAGACGTCCCTCACGCCTGCTTAATTGCGAAGCACCGCGTTTGCCACAGCCTGGGCGAGTTCGCACGGAGAGAGCGCGACCCTTGACTTGGATCAAAGGAGTGTTGGGGCAGGGGGGCACGATCCGTCGAGGCATCACCGTTGCCTTGTCCGACATTCTGCTCACCCTGTTCGGATATTTCGCCTGCTCCTAGCCCAATGTGGCATCCCGTCTCTTCAGAGGAAAATCGTCATGAAGAAATCTGTCTTGAGCCTTGCCGTGGTTGCCTTGCTCGCGGGCGTGGCTGGCCTTAGCACGCCATCCCGAGCCGAAACCGGTCAGGTCGCGGTCGTCTTCACCAAGGGCGGTTTTGTCATCGGAGTCGGGGGCGGAGAGGGCGTGCTGGTCCTGCGAGGCAAGCGCTATCCGTTCACCGTATCGGGCATGAGCGTCGGCTTCACGATCGGCGCCTCCACCACCAAGTTTGTCGGCCGTGCACTCAATCTGAAAGGGCCGGCTTCGATTGAAGGCTCCTATGCCGTGATCGGAGCTGGAGGTGCCGTTGCCGCCGGAGCCGGAGGTGTGCAGCTGCAAAACGCCAATGGTGTGATCTTGCAGCTCAGCGGTCCGAGGGTCGGCGCCGAAGTGTCTGCCGCCGTCGGTGGGGTCACTATACGGTTGAAGGGCTGAAGCAAGCAGGAGGCGCGATCGGGCCGCGCAGTTGCGTGGCCCGGTTTGCCTCAGTAGCGTTCTTCGACGAACTTCATCCGGCGCAGGCTGGCCTGATCGTCGTAGCGGCCTTTGCTGGATCGCTTCGGCAGCTTGACCTTGTCTCGCGCGATCTTCTTGTAGGGGATCGTTGCGAGGATATGCGAGATGACGTTGAGCCGCGCCCGACGCTTGTCGTCGGAGCGGATCAGCCGCCACGGCGCATGCTTGGTGTCGGTTGCCTCGAACATCATGTCGCGTGCCCGCGAGTAGTCGTACCAGCGCCCGAACGACGCCGTGTCCATCGGACTGAGCTTCCACTGCCGCAAGGGATCCTCGATGCGTGCCTTGAAGCGGGCTTCCTGCTCGTCCATCCCGACCTCGAGCCATAGTTTTATGAGGATGATGCCGGCATCGACGGCAAATTTCTCGACCAACGGGCATAGCTCGAGAAAACGCTTGTGGTCGGCAGGCGAGCAGAAGCCCATGACATATTCAACGCCGGCGCGGTTGTACCAGCTACGGTCGAAGATCACGATTTCGCCGCCGGCCGGGAATTGCTCGATATAGCGCTGCAGGAACAGCTGGGATTTCTGCCGGTCGGACGGCGCGGGCAAAGCGCAGACACGAAATATCCGGGGGCTCACCTTTTCGGTCAGGGCCTTGATGGTGCCGCCCTTGCCGGCGGCGTCGCGGCCTTCGAAGATGATGATCACCTTCAGCTTCTCGGCCTTCACCCATTCCTGGAGATGGCACAGCTCGACCTGGAGCTTCTCGAGTTCCTTCTCATAGGCCTTGCGCTTCATTCCTTTCGCGGGTTCGTCGGCTGGCATGCTTGCTGTCCCATTGCTTAATTCAAATCCGTCCGAAGCGCCTCAGTCTCCCCAGGAGATGGTGATGGCAATGTCTCCCGGCACGCCTCCAGGGTAATCGATCACCTGGTAGCTGATGCGATACTCCCGCGGCTTCAGGTAATCGGCCCAGAGCTGGAATATTTCCTTTGGAATACCCGTCAACGTATTCTCCCAGCCCGGCTCCTGCTGAATGATGGCGCGGCCCTTGTCGGTGCACAGCGAGTTGGGAAACCGATACACCTGCACTTCCGTCAGGCCGTTTCGCACCGCCCGCTGGATAATTGTCGAGGCGAGCTGGATCTTTTCCTCCTCGGACTTGCCTGACGGACGGTTGAGCCGGTCGATCAGCGCATGTTTCTCGGCTTCAGCGGCTGCGGCAAGCCGGGCGTATTGCTCCGCCTTTTCGGCTTCCTTGAGCGCGGCATCCTTACGGATCTGCTTTGCACTGGGAATGAGATTATCGATGCTGCCAGGCATGATTGGTGGCTCCCGAGTGATGGTTCTGGCTCTGCCTGGCGAAGGCTAGGTGGCGGCGTGGTCGTTCCCTTGATCCAAATCAAGCAATTTGCATCGGGGGTAAAGCTCCGTGCCTGGATGGCCTGTAAAGCTGAGGCGGTTGGCTGCGGTGTCGCTTGCGCTCGAAATATGCTGGAATGCAGCCGTTCGAACTGCCGGGATAGGTGGATGAGCGCAAACGTCCCGACCGCCGTGATCGCCCCGGGCTGGCCCGCCCTGGTCGTCCGTCTCTGCGCGTGCCTCATGGTTCTGGCGACGATACTGCCGGGACCGGCCAGCGGAGAGCCACACGGCGAAACCAAGCGTGTGCTGATGCTGCACTCGTTCGGGCGTGAATTCCTGCCCTGGAGCGTGTTTGCCCGTACCATCCGGACCGAGCTTGAGCAGCAGTCGCCGTGGCCACTGGAACTGCAGGAGCACAATCTGCTTTCAGCACGTTTCAACAACCCGGGACCGGAAGCTCCGTTCGTCGGCTATCTGCAATCGCTGTACTCCGGCCGGCCGCCGGACATCGTGGTGAGCATTGGCGCGCCTGCAGCCCGGTTCATTCAGAAATATCGGGCGCAGCTGTTTCCTGAAACACCGATGGTGTTGACGGCGGTCGAGCAGCGACTGGTGAAACGAGCCGACCTAACCGACAACGACACGGTCATCTCGGTCCACAACGACTTTTTGGCCTTCTTCAACAGCATTCTTCAGGTCCTGCCTGACACGCAGACGATTGCCGTGGTCATCGGCGCGTCGCCGCTGGAGAAATTCTGGCTTGAGGAGGCAAAGCGGGAAGTCAAGCCGCTCGAGAACCGGATTACATTGGTCTGGTATGCCGATCTCTCGTTTGCGGAAATTCTCAAGCGGGCATCTGAGCTCCCGCCCCATACCGTTCTGTTCTGGGGCTTGATGTCGGTCGATAGCGCCGGTGTGGCCCATGAAGGCGATCTCGCTCTGCGCAACCTTCATGCGGTCGCCAACGCCCCGATCTTTTCCTTCCAGGAAGCCTATTTCGGTCGAAATACGGTCGGTGGGCCGATGCATTCAATTCAGAGATCGAGCGATAAAACCGTGAATGCCGCCATCCGTATTCTCGCTGGCGAAAAACCCGCCGACATCAAGGTGCAGCCGATCGGGTTTGCATCACCGAAGTACGATTGGCGGGAAATGCAGCGATGGGGCATCAGCGAACGCAATTTGCCTCCGGGAAGCGAAGTCTTGTTTCGGGAGTCCAGCATCTGGGGAAAATATAGTTGGCAAATGGCGTTGATCGCGAGCGTAATCCTTATCCAGGGGGGATTGATCAGCGGTTTGCTACACGAGCGGCATCGCCGCCACCGTGCCGAAGTCGAATCGCGCCAACGTCTGGCGGAGCTCGCACACCTCAACCGCTACTCGGCTGTCGGCGAACTGACGACTTCCATCGCCCACGAGATAAACCAGCCCCTGGGCTCAATTCTTACCAACGCCGAAACGGCCGAGCTCATGCTGAAAAGCTCTTCGCCGAATCTCGATGAACTGAGGGAAATCCTCGCCGACATCAGGCGCGACGACCAGCGCGCCAGCGAAGTGATACGCCGGCTGCGCAGCGTGCTGAAGAAAACACCCTTTGAAATGAAATTGATCGACCTGAACGAAACAGTGCGGCAGGCGATGGGGTTCGTCACAGCCGTGGCGCACGGGCGCGGTATTGCACTGAAATACGTCCCGACCTCGGCGGAGCTGAACGTCAAGGGCGACGCCGTTCAGCTGCAGCAAGTCGTCCTGAATCTGATTATCAACGCGATGGACGCGATATCAGAAGCGGAGGCGAAGGACCGCGAGGTCAGCGTCACCACGAGCCTTTCCGGCGCAAGTGCCGAAATCAGCATTGGCGACACCGGCCCAGGTATAGCGACCGGCGATCTCAAGAGCGTTTTCGATCCGTTCTTCACAACCAAATCGCATGGCATGGGTATGGGACTTGCGATTGTCCGCACCATTGTTGAAGCGCACCACGGAAAGATTTCTGCGGCAAATCAATCATCCGGCGGCGCGCTTTTTACGATCCGACTTCCGATTGCCCGCGGTCGATCAACTTCGGCCTGATAGGCGCAGCCACGCCGCTCTTGCGGCGCAGCACGGCGGCTCCGCTGGTTTCCTTGATCTCGATCAAAGAACAACTTCGCTTCAGACCGATGCTGGCGCGATGAGTTCAAGGAGGGTGTAATGCTCCGTTGCGGCAAGACCGTTATAGCGCTCGCGTTGCTGATGGCGAATCCCGTCGCGGTCTACGCACAGACGACCGACAATCCGCCTGCGCCGAGCAGCTCGGCACAGGCGGCCGCCCAGCCGGCGCCGAGTGCCGAACTGTTGAAACCCGAGCAACTCGAGGCGCTGGTCGCGCCGATTGCCCTCTACCCGGACGAATTGCTGGCAAATGTGCTGGCGGCGTCAACCTATCCGCTGGAGGTGGTGCAGGCCGATCGCTGGCTGAAAGCGCAGAAGGCCTTGAAGGGCGACGCCTTAAAGAAGGAAGTCGATAAGCAGGCCTGGGACACCAGCGTAAAGGCGCTCACCAGCACCGCAGATGTCATTTCGATGATGAGCGACAAGGTCGACTGGACCAAGGACCTGGGCGACGCCGTGCTCGCGCAGCAACCGGACGTGATGGACGCGATCCAGCGTCTGCGTTCCAAGGCCTATGACAACAAGAAGCTGGTCACCACCAAGCAGCAGAAGGTCAGCGTTCAGACGCAGGAAAACAGGCAGGCGATCGTCATCGAGCAGGCCGACCCCAACACGATGTATGTGCCGTATTACGATCCGGCGACGGTTTACGGAGCCTGGCCCTACACAGAATACCCCCCTTATTACTTCGGCTACCCGTCCTATATCGGCGCCGGCGTGATCGCGGCGGGTCTCGCCTTCGGCACGGCCTGGGCGATCGGGCGTTGGGGCGGTTATTGGGGCGGCGGATGCAACTGGGGCAACCGCAATCTCTACGTCAATAACTTCAACAGGACGACGAACATCGGGAACAGTTGGCAACACAACGCCGCGCATCGCCAAGGCGTGCGATACAACAACGTCAACGTTCAGCAGCGCTTCGGCAACAACAACCTGAAGGCGGGCGCGGCCAACCGGATGGATTTCCGTGGCCGCGACGGGCAGCAGGTGCTTCGTCCGGGACAGGACCGCCCCGGCGGCGCCGATCGCGC
>Ga0070665_100002204_pt1 | contig 21746 bp, 16 predicted proteins | sample KBSS13metaG_FD_65862 | JGI IMG/M metagenome (GOLD analysis project Ga0070665, IMG submission 65862) | Switchgrass rhizosphere microbial communities from Kellogg Biological Station, Michigan, USA - KBS S1-3 metaG | ecosystem: Host-associated > Plants > Roots > Rhizosphere > Soil ... | reverse complement strand
AAATTCTCGTCGTCATCGACGACGGCAACGTAGACGTTTTTGGTGTTGCTCATCTTGAGGCGATCCAGAGTCGCTCCAACAGAACGAAGGGTGGCGCCGAGCGAAAAGACGGAGGCCGGCCTGGCCAGACGCCGGGGCTACCGCGCCTTCGCGGCGTACGGGTTGCCGCCCAGCGCATTCGAAATGTCGGCGATCGCCCGCTGCGCCTTGATGCTGTTGCCGGCATCGTCGAGCGGCGGGGACACCACCGCGATGCCGAACTTCCCTGGCGACACCGCGATGATGCCGCCGCCCACGCCGCTCTTGGCGGGGAGCCCGGTGTGGTACAGCCACTTGCCGGAGTCGTCATACAGGCCCGCCGTCGCCATCACGGCGAGGACGCCCGGCACCTTCGCGGCGTCCAGCACCTGCTTGTTGGTGACCGGGTTCTTGCCGCCGGCGGCGAGGGTCGCGGCCATCATCGCCAGATCCTTGGCGTTGACGCCGATCGAGCACTGACGCGTATAGAGATCCACGGCGCGCGGCCAATCGGACTTGATGTAGCCGTAGGCGAGCATCAGCGCGCCGATCGCCTGATTGCGCTGGTTGCTGTCGGACTCCGACTTGTAGACGTCCTGTAAGACACTCAGCGAACGGCCGGCGGCGTCGTTGTGGAAGCCGATGATGCGCTTCCAGACCTCGTCCGCGTTCGCCCCCTTCACCATACTGGTCGCGGAGATCGCGCCCGGGTTCACCAGCGGATTCATCTCCGGCGCGCCGGTGCCGGCGACCATCTTGACCCCTTCGATCGCGATGATCGAGTTGAACCGGGCGCCGGTCGCGTCCACGCCGATCCGCTTCTCAATCGCCTCGAGCCCCTGCTCCTGGATGACCTGGGCCATCGTGAAGACCTTCGAGATCGACTGGATCGACACCTGGGTGGTGAGATCGCCGGCGGAGTAGACCTTGCCGTCGGCGGTCACGAGCGCAATGCCGAACAGGTTCGGGTCCACCTTCGCCAGTGCCGGAATGTAGTCGGCGTTCTTGCCCTCTTTGAGGGTCTTGTACTTGGCAAAGGCGGCGTCGACCGCTTTTTGCGCGTCGGCGGGCGCCTGCGCGCGCATCAGCGATCCCGTGAACAGAAGAAGCGCGACGGCGACGATGGCCGCTCCGATCCGATGTCGTGTGTGTCGATCCACGGCTAGCCTCCAGTTGTGTAAGAGAAGTGCTTCATTTGACGTTGGCCTTTTCCCACGCGCGGACACGTCGTCTTGCCTCATCGAACAAACGCGCGTAGTTGCCCTTGCGAAGCTTGTCGCTGACCTCGGGCGCCAGCTGTGCGAAGAGCGGCGCATACATCGTCGCCACCTTCAGGTACTTGGTCTGATCGGTCGGCCCCACTTCGTCGGTCCCGAACAGGAACCGATCGGGATGACGGGCGATCAGATCCGCCGCCGCCCTGGTCGATTCCGGCGTGGCGACGATGTACTTGGCCACCTCGTCCCAGGAGATGTCGATGTTGAGATGGTTGAGCGCCGGATTCGTCAGCGCCTTCTCGAGGATCGCGAGCTGATCCTTCACCGGGTGAATTACCCGGCCCAGCCCGCCGTGCGCCCAGATGATGGTCGTCTTGGGATGACGCAGGAACAGTTCTCGCAGCTGAATCACCTGATACGGTTCCTGGCCCGGCTTCGGAAAGGGCACGTCGATGTCGTTGTGCAGGATGGCGACGAGCCCGGCCTCGCCGGCAAAGTCCAGCAGTCGGTCCAGGGCCGGATTCGTGAGGCTGGCGGTTTCTCCGGCAACCTTCGAGGAGACGAACTCCTTGTGGATCGTGAACTCGCCGATGCCGGAGAACACCCCCGGGAAGGTGGTCAACACGCGGCGGATGTGGTCGGCGGCGTACATGTCCGCCGGGTTGAAGCCGGTAATCATCGGATCGAAGCGCGCCTGCTCGGCCGGCGTCAGCGTCTGGTAGGCCCTGGCGATCACGGCGTCGGTGAACGAGTAGTAGTAGAGCGGCGCGTCGGTCTGCAGGTAGTAGGTCGGCGCGAAGTCGCCGGTGTTGCCGTGCGACCACTGCTGCTGAAGGGGGATGCCGAAAATCGCCGCGCGTCCGACTTTCGTGCCCATGACCTTGAGGATGTCGCGGATGCTCGGCCCTTCCTGGATGTAGTTGGTCATGTGGAGATGCGAGTCGTTGACTTCGTAGGCGGGCGCGGGCGGGGCCTGGCCTTCGGCGGCGCCGGATCGCAGCTCCCAGACACTGCCGATCAGCAGTAGGACCAACGCGATCCAGACGGCGACGGCGATCCCACCGCGCAGGACGTTTCGGAGATCGGGTTGTGTCGTGGTGGATCTCACGGTGTGCTCCTTGAAACCAAGGCTCATCGGGGTCGATGAGCACTATAGGAGTCGCCGCCTGCGCCGACTACTGCCCTTAGGGGAAGGTTCCCTTAGGGTCAGCCATCGCCGACGCCGGGATGAGGGCCGGGATGGGCGCGTCCCCGGTCAAACAATTAGACTGGAGCTCAATGAGCTGGGTCACGGTCATCTGGTCCATGAACGCCTCGGCGTGCCTGACCCTGGCCGTGATCTACCTGTTTGTCTGGTGGAGGAGCCGCGCCGAATGGGCCCCTCTGCTCTTTGCGGTGACGGCAGCCTCGACGACGGCCTTTGCGTTCGCCGAATTGGCGATGATGCGGGCGCAGACACCGGCACAGCTCCTCGCGGCGATGAATGCGCTGCAATTCACGATCTCCTTCTGGCTCGTGGCGATCGTCTGGTTCGTCTGGTGCTACCTGGAAGCCGGGCGGCGCTGGCTCGCGTGGACGATTGCCCTGATGCGCCTCGCGTGTCTGGTGATGAATTTTCTGATCTGGCCGCTAGACGATCGCAGCGTGGCCCTGGGTCAGATCCGGTTCCTCGGAGAGCTCGTCACCGTCCTCGGCGGCGGCGCGGCCCAACCGTTGTTGACGCTGTTTGGACAGTCCTCGATCGTGCTGGTCCTCGTCTTTGTCGCGGATGCGAGCGTCACCGCGTGGCGCCGAGGCGACCGCCGCAAGGCGCTGGCCGTGGGTGGAAGCATCGAATTCTTCCTGGTCACGGCATTCGCTTCATCGTCGTTGGTGTTCTGGGCCCATCTCCAGATCCCGATCGTTTTCAGCCTGCTCTACGTCTGCCTGGTCGCGGTCATGGGCTACGAATTGAGCCACGAAGTGCTGCGCGCGTCGCAGCTCCTGCACGAATTGCAGGCCAGCGAGGCGAGCCTGCGCGAAAGCGAGGCGCGCATCAGCCTGGCGGTGGAGGCCGGCGACTTCGGCATCTGGATGAGGGATCTCGCACGCGACGAGGTCTGGGCGAGCGATTCATGGCGAACCTTGTTCGGCTTCACGCCGTCGCAGCCTCTGAAATCCGCCGATGTCAGACAACGCGTGCACCCGGACGACCGCGACGCGCTCCGGCAGACGCAGGCGTCGGCGGTCGCGGGCTTGAACGGCGGCCGCTACGAGACGGAGTACCGGCTGCTGCTGCCGGATGGCACGATCCGCTGGATCGCGTCGCGCGGCCGGGTCGAGACGGACGATGCCGGCCGGCCGATGCTGATGCGCGGCGCCTCACGCGACGTCACCGCGCGCAAACTGGCCGAGCGGGAGACGCAGCTCCTGCGGCAGGAGATCGCCCACGCGGGCCGCGTCTCGATGATGGGCCAGCTCGCGACCGGGCTGGCGCACGAGATCAACCAGCCGCTCGCGGCAATCCTGCGCAACGCCGAGGCGGCGGAGCTGTTTCTGCAACACACCACGCCAGACCTCGACGAAGTCCGCGCCATTCTCTCCGACATCCGCGCCGACGACGAGCGCGCGGGGCACGTCATCGACCGGATGCGTGGGCTGCTCAAGCGACGGACGCTCGACACGCGGCAGCTCGACGTCTGGGCGTTGGTCAGCGAGGTCGCGGCGCTGGTGCGGGTGGATGCGGCCTCTCGCCAGGTGAAGCTGGATCTCGTGGTCCCCCACGATCTGCCTCAGGTCCGTGGCGACCGGATCCACCTGCAGCAGGTGCTGCTCAACCTGATTCTCAACGCCATGGATGCGCTCGACGAGGCGTGCCAGGAGGATCGGCGTGTCGGCGTGACCGCGCGGCTCAACGCCGCGCAGACGGTCGAGATCGCCGTCAACGACGCAGGCCCCGGCATCCCCGCTGACAGGCTCGGGCAGATCTTCAACCCGTTTTTCACCACCAAGTCGCACGGGATGGGGATGGGCCTGGCGATCTCCCGCACGATCATCGAGGCGCACGACGGGCAGCTCTGGGCCGAGAACGCCCCCACCGGTGGGGCGGCGTTTTTCTTCACGCTACCAATCGCGGACGAGACGGCCCACGACGATCAACGCGGAACGCGCTGAACTCGCAGAAAACCCAGCAAAGATCTCAGCGTGCTCTGCGGTCTCTGCGTTGTACGTGTGTCGCTAGCGCGCGACGCGGCGGATGGCGTCCAGCACGGTGGTGCCCGACTCGGTCTTCCTGAAGAACGCGGCGCATCCCGCCGCTTCGGCGCCCGCCTGCACTTCCGGATCGTCCTGGGCGGTAATGCAGATGAACGGCGCGTGGCGACCCTCGGCGACGAGTCGCCGGCCCAACTCGATGCCGGACATGCCGCCGAGTTGAACGTCGAGCACCAGGCAGTCGAAGCGGGGGCGCTTCGTGTCGGCGAGGAAGGCCTCCGCGGAGGGATACAAGATCGGCTGCATGCCCGCCGCACGCAGCAGCCTGCCCAGCGATCGGCAGAAATTGTCGTCGTCGTCGACGACCGCCACGTAGACGTGTTCGCCGGTGCTCATTGCAGCAGATTGAGTCTGTTCCTGCCTCATCGGGAGCGCGATCATGATATGCGTTCCACGGTCAATTGAGATGCGCTCCCCGGGTGACATCGGAGGGATTACCCATCGGAAAGCCGAAGGAAACTATAAATCCTGCCAGGCCTTGCCGGCTACTGCCCTTAGGGGAAGGGGCCCTCCGGGACGGGAAAAGGGGCTGCGGGACGGGGTCGGCCGGCCCGCATCTCGTTACATACCTGTCACTTCTGCCGGTTCTGCATAGCCGCCTCGGCTATGTATCCTTATGCTCCAATCTTGAGCATTTACCCGTTCCCGCTGGCGCGCCCTCGGTCTAGCTGCCGTCCTGATCCGTGCAGCGGCGATCGCCAGACGGCGGGTTTTTCGGATCGGCGGGCGTTGATCTTATGAGTTGGGTCACCGTCGTCTGGTCAATGGTCGCGGCAGCGTGCCTCACGATGGCAGCGATGTACTTTCTGATCTGGTGCCGGAACCGCGACTCCCGCGCCGAGCTGTTCTTTGCCGTGACGGCCGCTTCGACGACGGCCATCGCATTTTCAGAACTGTGGATCATGCGCGCGCAGACGGCGGCAGACTTTGTCGCGCCGCTGCGATGGGCGCAATTGTCGCTGTTTTTCATGTTCGTCTCGATCACCTGGTTCGTGCGGATCTACCTGAATGCCGGCCGGCCCTGGCTCGCGTGGACCATCACCGGCCTCCGCACGGTCTACCTGCTGCTGACGTTCGTGGCGGGGTTGAATGTCAATTACCAGACCGTCGCGCCCCCGCGGCAGATTCAGTTTCTGGGAGAGTCGATCTCGGTGCTTGGAGGAGTGCCGAACCCGCTGATGGCCTTCGGCCAGTTCGGAGTGTTGCTGATCCTGGTGTTCACCGTGGACGCCAGCGTCACGGCGTGGCGCCGGGGCGATCGTCGGAAGGCCGTGACGGTCGGTGGCAGCGTCGATTTCTTCATCCTGGCCGGACTCGCGACGGTGTCGGTGGTGATCTGGGGCAACGTCCAAGCGCCGATTGTCATCAGCCATTGTTACCTCGGCCTGGTCCTGGTCATGGGGTACGAAATGAGCCGGGATGTGCTCCGCGCATCGCAACTCGTCCACGACCTTCAAGCCAGCGAGGCCGGTCTGCGCGAGAGCGAGGCGCGTATGAATCTGGCCGTCGAGGCCGGCGATTTCGGGATCTGGATCTGGGACCTGGCCCGAAATGAGATCTGGGCGAGCGACTCTTGGCGGGCGCTGTTCGGTATTGCGCCGGGGGAGCCGCTGACCGTCGACGGCGTCATGCGACGGGTGCACCCGGAGGATCGCGACACGCTGAGGCAGACGCAAGCCTCTGCGATCGCCGGCGGGAATGCCGGCCGGTATGACACGGAGTACCGGGTGTTGCTGCCGGATGGCACCATCCGCTGGATCGGGTCACGCGCCCGTGTCGAGACGGACGCCTCCGGCAACGCCAGCCGGATCCGGGGCGCCTCTCGCGAGGTGACCGCTCGCAAGCAGGCCGAGCAGGAAACGCTGCGCCTGCGGCAGGAGATTGCCCACGCCGGACGTGTTTCGATGATGGGCCAGCTGGCGTCAGGGCTGGCGCATGAAATCAATCAGCCGCTGGCGTCGATCCTGCGCAACGCGGAGGCAGCGGAGCTGTTTCTTCAGGATCCATCGCCGGACCTCGACGAAATCCGCGCGATTCTCGCCGACATCAGAGCCGACGATGAGCGCGCCGGGCACGTCATCGAGCGGATGCGCGGCTTGCTCAAACGGCAGACGCTCGATGCACGGTGTCTCGACGTCGGCTCGCTGGTCGGCGACGTCGCCGCGCTCGTGCGGGTTGACGCCGCCGCGCGACAGGTGAAGCTGGACCTGGAGGTGCCGGGCGGTCTGCCCCTCGTCCGTGGCGACCGCGTGCATCTGCAGCAGGTGCTGCTCAACCTCGTGCTCAACGGCATGGACGCCCTCAACGGGGGGACACGGGAGCAGCGTCGAGTCAGCATGACGGCGCGGCTGAACGGGGCACAGACGATCGAGATCGCCGTGGGAGACGCCGGTCCAGGAATCCCCGCCGACATGCTGGCGCGGGTCTTCGACCCGTTCGTCACCACCAAGCCACACGGGATGGGCATGGGCCTGGCGATTTCCCGCACCATCGTCGAAGCGCACGGCGGACGGATCTGGGCGGAGAACAAGGCGGGCGGCGGGGCCGCGTTCCGGTTCACGCTGCCGATCGCAGAGGAGGCTGTTGCATCATGACTGGAATCCAACCCACCGTGCATATCGTCGACGACGATGCGCCGTTTCTGGCGGCGACCTCGCGGCTGTTGCGGGCGAGCGGCTTCGCGGTCAAGGCGTTTGCGTCGGCCGGCGACTTTCTCGCGCAGCGGAACGAGGATCTGCCGGGCTGCGTGCTCGCCGACGTCCAGATGCCCGGCATGAACGGCCTCGAGCTGCAGACCGCGCTCGCGCGCTCGTCCAACCCGCTGCCGATCCTCTTCCTCACCGGGCATGGCGACATCCCCTCGACCGTCCGCGCGATGCGCGACGGCGCCGAGGACTTCCTCGAAAAGCGCGCGCCGAAGGAGCAGCTGCTCGCCGCGATCGAGCGGGCCATGGCGCGCGACGTGCGCGAACGGGAGGTGCTCGCCCGGCAACGCGAGCTGCGCGCGCGGTTCGACGCGCTGACCAAGCGCGAGCTCGAAGTGCTCGGCCACGTCGTGCGAGGCAAGCTCAATAAGCAGATCGCCGGCGATCTCGGCATTCACGAGCGGACGGTGAAGCTCCATCGCGCGGCCATCACGACCAAGCTTCACGTGCAATCGGTTGCCGAGCTCACGCGATTGACCGACGAGGCCGGCGTCTGTGCCACATCCACGTCGAACTGACCGCTCGAGACTCAGGCTTCCGCGAACTGGATGACGACCTTGACGTCATCCGTCTGACGCGCCTTACCGTGCACGCATGTGGAAGATGTGGCCTTGCCACGGCGCGAGATCGACATACAGGCCGCTGTCCCGCATCTCGTTCCCGTCCCGCTCGAAAACGTCACCGGACAGTCCATCGTCGAGGCGCCATGTGGCGCCTCGCAGCTCGTCCCACGAAACGTGGACCCGAGCCTGAGCGGATACTTGGCCGTAGTTCACGACCACGAGCGCGCGCTCGTCGTCCTTCCTCCAGCACCAGGCGAGGACGTTCTGGCAGCTCTGGTTGTCGGCCCACCCGCTGCGCTCGCACAGGCGCCACGCGCCATTCCGGAGCAGATCACAATTGGTGGCTTTCAACAGGCGTTCGTAGAAGGCTGCGAGATCGCGATCGACGGGTTCTACCGGGCGCCGGCCCAGGAAGACCGGCAGCCTCACGCGCGATCCCTCGAACTGGCCCTCGTGCAACAGCCGCGCCCCTGGGAGCGTGAGGATCGCCACCGCCGCCGCCCGACCTTTTCCATCGGGAAACGTGGCCGCGGCCCTGGGTTCGTCGTGGTTCTCGATGAACCGGACCATGCCTTCCTGGTATGCCAAATCCGCCAGGAGGTGCAGCCGCACGTTCTCGGCGGGGCCGTGCTCCATCCGGTCGTAGAGCTTCTTGTCGTAGCAGAAGTCGAAACCTTGCTGTTGCAGTTCCCACTCCAGGTCCCAATAGGCCTCAGCGATGAGCCTGAACTCCGGATACCTGCCTTTGATCGCCGGGATGACCGTCGTCCAGTAGTCGTCGTCGGGTGTGGATCCGGCGCGGCCACCCCAGGTGCGCTCGAAGATGGCGTTCAGCACGAGCATGGCCATGTCGCAGCGGATGCCGTCGCACTGTTCAGCAATCTCCGAGATCGTTTCGATCGCTGCCTGGCGGAGGCCCGGGTGGAAGGTATTGAGCTGCAGCACATCCGGCCATGCCGGAAAGTACGGGTCCCGGCCGCAGGCAAACACCTTTCCCGTCAGCTCCATGAAGGCCCCCGGATCGTTGCGCGCGTCGTCTGCGCTGCCCTGAATGAAGTACTCGGGGTGATCGCTGACCCAGGGATGGTCCGGCGCGACGTGATTGGGAACGAAGTCGAGGGTCAGGCGCAGCCCGCGTTGACCGAGCTGGCGTCTCGCGGCGGCGAGTCCCTTCGGTCCGCCGAGATGTTCGTCGACGACGTAGCGGCGCACGCAGTAGGGCGAGCCGACATTGTCCTGCGGCGAGAAGTCGGGCAGTGCCTTCCTGAAGCCCTGAACGAGCCCGTCGTTTCGCATGGAAATGTCGATCCCGGCGGGGCTTCGTTCCCAGACGCCCATGAACCAGACCGCGTCGAAACCCCCGGCGGCGATGGCGTCCCACTCCTCCTCCGGGACCGTGGAGAGATTGACGGCTCTCTTGTGCCTGCGGCCCAGATCGTTCAGCCACACCCAGGTGTTCACTTCGTAGATGACCGGGTGCCTGGGCCAGGTTTCCATCTCCTACCCGCGCGAGCTTCCGGCTCCCTTTTCGAAGGCGACCTTCTTGCCCATTTCCAGTGCGCGCTCGGGTTCCACGGTGCCGTAGAAATCGATGAGACTGGCGACGACGCCGGTCCACCCGGTCTGGTGGCTGGCCCCCAGGCCGGCCCCGTTGTCCCCGTGGAAGTACTCGTAGAAGAGGATGTAATCGCGCCACTGCGGATCGGTCTGGAACGTCTCGTTGCCGCCGAACACCGGGCGACGGCCGTGCTCGTCGCGGGTAAACGTGCTGACGAGCCGGTCGGAGATCTCCTTGCTCACTTCGAACAGGTTCATCAGCCGGCCGGAGCCGGTGGGGCACTCGATCTTGAAGTTGTCGCCGTAGTACAGGTAGAAGTTCTGCAGCGCCCTGATGATCAGCGTGTTCACCGGGATCCAGACCGGGCCCCGCCAGTTGGAGTTGCCGCCGAACATGCCCGTGTTCGACTCCGCCGGCAGGTAGTCCACGCGGTGCTCCTGGCCACCCACGTGGAAGACATACGGGTGCCGCTCGTGGAACTTCGAGATCGAGCGGATGCCGTGCGGCCCCAGGAACTCGTTCTCGTCGAGCATCCTTGTGAGAATCCGGCGGAGCCGCTCTGGGTTGACGAGGGCCAGGATCCCCCGCTCGGCCACGCCGAAATGGCCCGGCCCGGTCGGGTGGATCGTCGCCGATAGTTCAGGGATCCGGCGCACGCGCTCCTGCACATAGGACATCGCGTTCGGGATCTTCTCCCGCTGCGATTTCTCGATCACCGTGGTCGCGCACAGCGGGAGGAGTCCCACCAGGGAACGCACCTTGAGCCGCGTGGCGCTGCCGTTGGGGAGCCGCAGGACGTCGTAGTAGAAGCCATCCTCCTCGTCCCACATGCCGCCTTCGCCCGACCGGTTCATCGCGGCCGCGATGTAATAGAAGTGCTCCACGAACTTGAAGACCATGCTCTCGTAGGTCGGGTCGTCGGCGGCGAGCTCAATTGCGAGCTCCAGCATGTTCTGGCTGAAGAGCGCCATCCAGGCGGTGCCGTCCGCCTGCTCGAGGTGACCGCCTGTGGGCAGCGGCGCGCTGCGATCGAACACGCCGATGTTGTCGAGGCCGAGGAATCCGCCGTCGAAGAGGTTCTTGCCGAAGCGGTCCTTGCGGTTGACCCACCAGGTGAAGTTCAGCAGGAGCTTGTTGAAGGTCGATCGGAGGAACTCCACGTCCGGGGTGCCGCGACGTGCCTGCTCGGTGCGATAGAGGAACAAGGTTGCAAAGGCGTGGACCGGCGGGTTCACGTCGCTGAAGTTCCATTCGTAGGCGGGCATTTGCCCGTTGGGGTGCTGGTAGGAATTGCGTAGCATCAGCTCCATCTGCTGCTTGGCGAAGTCGGGGTCCACCATCGACAGCGGCAGCGCGTGGAAGGCCAGATCCCAGGCCGCGTACCACGGGTACTCCCACTTGTCGGGCATCGAGATGATGTCCTCGTTCAACATGTGGAACCATTCCGAGTTCCGCGCCTGCCGATAGCCGTGATGGAGCGGGTTGGAGTGGTGCTCGTCGAGCCAGTTGTCCCCGTCGAAGAAGAAGAACTGCTTGCTCCAGAGCATGCCCGCGAGGGCCTGACGCATCACGCGGGCCGCGTCTTCGCCGACCGATGGCGGCGTGACCGACGCGTAGAACTCGTCGGCCTCGCGCAGCCTGGCGGCGAAGATCTCGTCGAACGGCTTACCGAAAGGCTGATGCTTCTGGTTCAGAGCGGCGCTCGAGAGACGCACCCGAATCACCTCGGTCTGTCCGGCGCCGACGGCGACCTTGTAGTGTGCCGCGACCTTGGTGCCCTGCCTGTCGGGGTTCACCGCGTCACGGTTGCCGTGAACGACGCAGTCGTTGATGCCGTCCTTGACGTGCGGGCTCTCGTTCTTCTGTCCCGGAAAGAGCCGCTCGTGGTTGGTTTCGTTCTCGGTGAAGAGCAGCGGCACGTCGCCTTCGCACGACAGGACGAACTCACCGAGCACCGGGTGCGCCACTGACGCCGCGCTGACGCCTGCCGGCGCCTCTGACTGACGGAGGTGGGGCTTCCGCGCGGCTCTGTTGGACGCGGCAATCCAGGCCGACCAGTCGTTGCGGAACCACAGCGTCGGCAGGAGGTGCAGGTCTGCCGCGTCCGGTCCGCGGTTGACCGCCGTGATGCGCACGAGGATATCTTCCGCGGCGCCCTTGGCGTACTCGACGAACAGGTCGAAGTAGCGGTCGTCGTTGAAGACGCCGGTGTCGAGCAGCTCGTACTCCATCTCGTCGCGGGTCCGCCGGCCGTTCGTCGCCAGCAGGTCGGCGTAGGGAAACGCTGCGTGCGGGTACTTGTACAGAAACTTCATGTACGAGTGGGTGGGCGTGCTATCGAGGTAGAAGTAGTACTCCTTGACGTCCTCGCCGTGGTTGCCTTCGCTGTTGGTCAATCCGAAGAGCCGCTCTTTGAGGATCGGATCGTTCCCGTTCCACAAGGCGAGCGCGAAGCACACGCGCTGTTTGTCGTCGCAGATGCCGGCCAGGCCGTCTTCGCCCCAGCGATAGGCGCGTGAGCGGGCCTGGTCGTGGGTGAAGAAATTCCAGGCGTCGCCGTTCTCGCTGTAGTCCTCGCGGACCGTTCCCCACTGGCGCTCGCTGAGGTACGGACCCCATTTCTTCCAGTCGCCCCTGCCTTCGCGCGCCTCGTCGAGCCGGGCCTGCTCAGCGGTGTCCATATGTTTCTGCCTCATCTTGACGGGCCGGCTGTGGTTTGCACCTCGCAAGTGCGGCTCATTCTAGCCGTCGCGGCATCCGCGTCGATCCTGCCCTTAAGGGCAGTAGTCAGCCTCTCCAGCCGCTGCCTATAGTGCCAATCGGATCTGATGGGCGCATCGAACCCTCATGTCCCTCGCCAAACCCTGAAGGAGGACTTTATCCGTGCTGAAACCAATCGTGCTCGTCGCGTTGTCTGCCGTGCTCGCAGCGGTGCCCGCCCTTGCTCAGACGCCGAAGGCTGAAGTCGGCGTGACCGTGGGCTGGGTCTTCTCCGACGGCGTCAGCGGAGACGGGGTGATCGTCCCGGGACAGGGGACCTTCAACCGCCTCGATCCGAAAGACTCCTTCGGCTGGGGCTTCGACATCGGGGTGTTCGCCGGACCGAACTCCGAAGTGGGATTCCTCTTCGGCAATCAGCGCTCGACGCTGCAGGCGGGAGGAACCACGACGAAAGATATCGGCAGCATGAGCGTCAACACCTACCATGGGACCTACACCTACAATTTCGGTGACGGTCACGCGGGGGTTCGCCCCTACGCGATGATCGGCCTCGGCATGACCAGCTTCGGCGAAGTTCCGTATATCCGGGCAAACGGCAATGCCGGCACGATTCCTGGCGCGTCGCGTTTCTCCACCACATGGGGCGCCGGGGTGAAATTCTACGGCGCGTCCCACATCGGCGGCCGCGTGGGCGCACGCTGGACGCCGACCTATATCAAGTCCGACGCGAACGGCTACTGGTGCGATCCCTACTGGGGCTGCTACGTCACCGGCGACCCGCAGTACTCCAACCAGTTCGAGCTCAACGGCGGCATCACCCTGCGCTTCTGATTGGGATTGCCTTCGTGCGCGCCCTCGTCGCCCGCGCTCGCTGGCTCGGCGTGGCGGCCATCGCGGTCGCGGCGCTTGCCGCGGGTGCGTGCGCCAGCGTGCCGACCCGCTCGGCGGCGATGCAGTCGTCGCCCGGGATCCGCCTCTCGGCCAACGAGCTGCAGTTACGCGACTTCGAGATGGGGCGCAGTCTGTCGACGAGGATCGCCGAAGCCGCTGACCAGATCATCGCCCAGTCGACGGAGCCGGCCGTGCGCCGCAACGCCATGCTCTGGAAGATCTCGGCGGTTCCGCTCGTGCAGGAGGCGGCGCTGCGGAACGATCCGCACGTCGCCGGCGTGGACCTGCTCGCGTTCTCCATCCAGCAGGTGGACTATTTCACGACCGGATCGGGGCGGAGCACGTTCGGGCCTGCGCAGGCGATCGCGATCGAGGCGGCGCGCGACGCGGCCCGAGAGGTCATGGAGTTCGTCTCGAGCGCACTGACCACCGGCAAGCTCAGCGCGTCGACCGACGCGTATCTGCGCGAATGGGCGAAGGCCCATCCGATGCAGGGGCCGACCATCAGGCGCGCCTCGATCCTCGCCTCGGACTGGACGGCGCTCGGCATGAGCGACAGCTCGGTCGCCGCCACGCTCGGCAACGTCGACCGCACCATCGTGAACATCAGCTATCGGCTGAGCTATCTGAACGAGACCCTCGCCGCCGAAGTGCGCTGGAGCGCGGAGCTTGCCGCCGAAGACGCGCTGCGCTCGCCGAGGATCGATGCGCTCGTCGGCACCGGCACCGCGACGCTTCGGTCGGTCGCCGCGCTGGCGGACGAGACATCGGCACTCCTCGACCGCGAGCGCGTAGCCGTGGCGGGCGACATCGATCGCGAGCGCGTGGCGCTGGTGGGGGATATCGACCGCGAGCGCGCGGCGCTGATGGGCGACATCGGCCGTGAACGGCTGGCGGTCCTGGGGGAGATTGACCGGCAGCGCGAGCTGACGATCCGGGATCTCATCGTGCAACGCGTGGCGCTTGAAGCCACGCTCGCCTCGGAGCGCCAGGCCGTCTTGCAACGCCTCACCGACGAGCGGGTCGCGGCGTTTCAGTCCGCGGATCGTCTTGCCGAGGGTTCGACCGACCGTCTGGGCGCCGTGCTGCGCCGGATCGTCTGGGAGTTCGCCCTGGCCGCCCTGCTGGTCGTTGCCGCGGGCTTCGGCGGCGGACTGATGCTGATTCGTCGCTGGCGCCCGGCAGCCGCCTAGAGAGCGTGTTCCGCACGACTCCACAAAATTGAATACGGTCTCGCCGTTCGCAAGGGTCGGTGCGCATCCGCGTGGATACTGCCCCTAAGGGCAGTAGACAGCTCATCCTCCCGTTGCTACTTTGCATCTCGCGTCCAGGGGAACCACAGCGATCCCGATTCCGAGTCGAGCCGCTAGGCGCTCTGAAACCTGTTCAGCCAAGGAGAACGTCATGTCCGACAGAGAAGACGAGAAACCCAATGTGACGGGCCGGGATCCGTTCGATCCCGCGTCGCAGACGCTGCCGGAGATTCCGACGGGGCTCGATCGCCGGAAGTTCCTCGTGCGCAGCGCCGTGATCTCCGCGGCTGCCGTGATGAACGGCTGCACGAAATCGGAGACGGAAGCCAAGGCGCCCCCGCCCACACCGGCGGCGCCCGCCGCTCAGGCAGGGCCCGCCGTCCCGCTGTCCACAGACCTCGACGTCGTGAAGAAGGCCAAGGGGCCGGTGATGACGGTGCTGGACGAGTTCTACAAGGTGGGACCCGGCCCCTCGAGCTCGCACACGATCGGCCCGATGCGCATCACCTACGACTTCTATCAGCGGTGCACGAAGCTCCCGGCGGATCAGCTCGCGAAAGCGACCGCGCTGAAGGTCAACCTGTTTGGCAGCCTCAGCGCCACGGGCAAGGGGCACGGCACCGAGCGCGCCTCGCTCGCGGGATTAATCGGCAAAGAGCCGGCCACGGTCGATCCGAAGTTCCTCGATAGCTTGATCAGTGACCCCAACCAGACGTTCCCCGTGAAGCTCGGCGACAAAACCGTCAACGTCACGTTGAAGGACGTGATCTACGACGCGCCGAAGGGCGACTTTCATCACCCCAACACGATGACGTGCAAGCTCATGGCGGGGAACGACGTGCTGCTGGAGCTGGAGTACTACTCGGTGGGCGGCGGGTTCATCGAGTGGAAGGGGTACACGCCGCCGAAGAAGAACCCGCCGAAGTACCCGTTCTCGACGATGAAAGAGTTGCGGGAGCACGCCGACAAGAACAAATTGACGGTCGCGCAGGTGATCCTCGCCAACGAGATGGCGATCCCCGGCAAAAGCGAGGCGGAGGTCTGGGCGTTTGTCGACAAGATCATCAACGCGATGAACGCGACGGTGAAGTCGGGACTGTCCGTCTCGGAAGACGACGTGTTGCCCGGTCCCATCAAGCTGCACAGCAAGGCGGCAACCGTCTACAAACGCGCCATGACCCAGGAGTTCCAGTCGGATCGCGGCATTGCCGCCATTTCGGCCTACGCGCTGGCGGGCTCCGAAGAGAACGGGCGGGGCCACCTGGTCATCACCGCGCCGACCGGCGGATCCGCAGGCGTCATGCCGGCACTCGTCTACGCCCTGGGCGAAGGCGGTCGCAAGCTGTCGCTGGACAAGATTCGCAACGGCATGCTCGCGGCGGCGGCGGTTGGGTACCTGTGCAAGCACAATGCAACGCTGTCCGCGGCCGAAGGGGGCTGCCAGGCGGAAATCGGGGTGGCGTCGGCGATGGCCGCGGCCATGCTCGTGACGGCACACGGCGGCGATTCCAAGGTCGTCGAGAACGCCGCGGAGTCCGCGTTGGAGCATCACCTGGGCATGACCTGCGATCCGGTGGCCGGGTATGTCCAGGTTCCCTGTATCGAGCGATGCGCCTTCGGCGCGGTCAAGGCATGGACCGCGTATCTGATCGCCACCAATGAGATCGCCAGTCGGCATCGCGTCGATTTGGACGCCACCATCACGGCGATGGCGCAGACCGCCAAGGACATGAACAGCAAGTACAAGGAGACGAGCGAGGCCGGCCTGGCCATGTCGGTGACGCTCTGCTGACGAGCCGAGGCTCGAACCACTCGGGTGACAGTTGATGGATCTCGAAGTGACGCCGGCGTTCCCCACGCTCATCGGCCGGATGCGCGTGCCGGACGCCGAGGCGATGAACCAGGAACTGCGCGCGATCATCCTGGCGGAGGAGGTTACCTACGGCACTCTGGGTCGTAGCAATGTCGGCGGCTGGCATTCGCGACCGGATTTCCTCCTTCGGTCGGAGCCGGCGGTGGGCGGCTTGACCACGTGGATCACGTGGGCCGTGCGCAAGATGATCGAGGCCTCCGCCGGCGCCGGCACGTTCAAGGGCACCCTCTCGCTGTCGGCGTGGACGGCGATTTGCCGGGCGGGCGCCTACCACGCGCCCCACGTGCATCCGGACAGCGCGTGGTCCGGTGCGTACTACGTCGACGCCGGCACGAGTCATCCGGACGCCCCGCTCGGTGGGGTGCTGGAGTTTCTCGACCCCCGTGGCGGCGCGGAGGCGGTGACGGCGCCGGGCGACCCGTACGGCGAACCGTTTCGCGTGCGGCCTGAATCGGGTCTGCTCGTCGTCTTTCCGAGCTGGCTCTATCACTGGGTGCACCCGTACGCGGGTCAGACCCCGCGGATCGCGGTCTCTTTCAACGTCATGCTGGCGGCGGCCGCGGCGGCCGACGAGAGCATCGCCGAGGCGGTCGCGGGCGCGAAATCCTGAACAGCGGTGTCGGCAGCGACACTCGCACGCCGCCTCCGCTTCGAACGGCGGCGAACGATAACACTGCGCGTCGGAGACGCGTGAGGAAAGGTGCATGTCAATGAAGCGAGTCATGGCGATGATTCTGTTGGTCGGCCTCGCGAGCGCAACCGCTCGAGCCCAAAGCCAGCCGGCGGCGGACGAATCGAAGTCGTCGATGGAGATCTACGGCTTTGCGATGCTGGACATGGGACACAACTTCACCCAAATCAACCCGGATTGGTACGACACGCTCCGCGTGACGAGGCTGCCGTCCTTCAAGGACGAGTTCGGCAAGGACAACAGCAGCTTTGCCGGCGTGCGACAGAGCCGCCTCGGGGTCAAGACGTCGACGCCGACGAGCCTGGGCGAGCTCAAGACCATTTTCGAGTTCGAATTGTTCGGCACCGGCGTGGACTCCGGTCAGACGACGTTCCGGCTGCGCCATGCGTGGGGTGAGCTGGGTCAGTTCGGTGCCGGCCAGTACTGGAGCCCGTTTACCGATCCTGATGCGTTTCCCAACTCGCTCGAGTACTGGGGCCCGACCGGCCTGGCGTGGTACCGCAACGTCCAGTTCCGCTACACGCCGATCGCGGACGAGCACAGCAACTTGATGTTCGCGCTCGAGCGCCCCGGCGCCAGCGGCGACCAGGGGGTCTACTCCGATCGTATCGAGCTGCAGAACATCACCCCCCGCTTCCCGATTCCGGACTTCACCGCCGCCTACAAGTCGATCCACAAGTGGGGCTACGCGCGCGTCGCGGGCCAGCTGCGCAAGATCGATTGGGACGACAACCTCAACGACAAATTCGAGCTCTCGGGCGGCACCACGGGCTGGGGCATCAATTTATCGACCAACCTCAAGGCCAGCAAGAACGATGTCATTCGCGGGGCGTTCGTCTTTGGCGCCGGCGTCCAGAATTCGATGAACGACTCGCCGGTCGACATCGGCATCGAGAAGACCCCTCAGAATCTCGTCACCCCGATCGTCGGCAAGGCTCTGCCGATCACGGCCCTGAGCCTCTTCGTGGACCACACGTGGAATGCGAGGTTCTCCTCGGCGTTCGGCTATTCCCGCCAGGACAACGACAACAGCGACGGACAGGCGCCCAACGCATTCAAGACCGGCCAGTACGCGCTCGGGAACCTGCTCTACACGCCGGTGCCGAATGCCATGGCCGGCGTCGAGCTGCAATGGGGACGCCGGACCAACTTCTCCGACGGATTCAGCTCCGATGGGCTCAAGGTGCAGTTCTCGTTCAAGTACAACTTCTCGCACAAGTTTGGAGGCTAGCTTGGTCGCGCGCCGCAGCTCCCCCGGACTGCCCCTCGCACTCATCGTGACGTCAGTGCTGATGCTGTCGCGCGCCGCCTATGGAGGACAACCGGAAACAGGGACTGCAGGTGGCGCAGCGCCTGGCACGACCCAGGAGGCCGAGGCTCCCGCGCCTGCGCCGCTCGACGTCCAGAGTCAGACGGAACCGAAGAAGGAGAGTCGTTACCAGGACGGCATGGTCATCTGGCAAACTCCCGACGACGATGTAGTGCCTTTCCTGTTGAAATTCAACCTCAATACCCAGTTCCGATATCTCAATACCCAGTCATCGGACGCGACGTTCACCGATCACCTCGGCAATGTCCGCGACGTGCATACGCGCAATGACTTTACGGTCAATCGCACGATGTTCATCTTCAACGGTTTTATCTTCGACAAGAGGCTGTTCTATAGCTTCACCGTGTGGACGTCCGCCGGCGCTGCGTCCATCGTCGTCGCGGGGAACATCGGCTGGCGATTCAACCAGGCCCTCACGATCATCGGAGGTTACAACGGTGCTCCAGGCAGCCGATCGCTGGTCAACACGTTCCCATTTTTTACCGGCGTCGACCGGAGCATGGCGGACAATTTCTTCCGCCCGGGCTTCACCCAGGGAGTCTGGGCGCTCGGGGAACCGGTGAAGGGGCTGAACTATCTGGCGTTCGTGGGCAACGGTCTCAATACGCTGAGTATCTCGGCGAACAAGATCGACACACATCTCCTGTTTTCCGGCAGCGTCTGGTGGGAACCGCTGGGGAACTACGGGAAACCCGGCAAATCACGCAACATGTACGATGACTATTTCGCCTCCAAGGACACTCGTATTCGCCTTGGTACGTCGTACACGAGATCGAGGGAAGATCGTTTCTCGAATCTCGATCAATCGAGCCCCGAGAACACGTCCCTCTACAACTCCGACGGCGTGCTGACCTTCTCGACTGGCGCATTTGCGCCGGGAGTGACCGTCAACGAGGCCACCTACCGCATGTGGGCGATCGACGGAGGCATCAAACGGAACGGGCTTGCGGTCAACGGGCAGTACTTCTTTCGCTGGCTGAACGACTTCGACGCCGACGGTCCGCTTCCGCTCGCCTCGACATTCGATCACGGCTTTGAATTGTCGGCGAGCCAGTTCGTGATTCCTCAGAAGCTGATGGTCTACGGCCGCGGCTCCAAGGTCTATGGAGAGTTTGGCGACTCCTGGGAGGTGGCCGGCGGCGTCAAATGGCATTTCCTCCCGACCGAGCGCCTGTGGCTGAGCGCCGAGCTGATGCGCACCGACAAGGTTCCCTATAGCGGCGCCTTTACGCCGTATACCGTAGGTATGACCGGATGGGCGCCGATGGTTCAGGCGGTGCTCGCGTTCTGACGCTCCAAGAGAGCGCTGCAGAATGGGATGTCGGGCGGATCTTTCAGACCTGCCTCAAGCCGGGTCCGAAAGGACCCGGCCTACGTCCTCCGATCAGGCGCGCGGCCGTTACCGGGTCAGGCCGAACGCTTGCTGAAGTTTATCGAGCGACGTCTGCATGGCGTGCCAGTTCGTCATGATGATAGTCGGGTGCGCGCCGATAAACCTCTGAAGCTTGGCCACCTGCTCGAGGAGTTGGCGCACTTCTCCTGTCGCCGGCTTGCCGTCGCTGGTGCGGTCCTTCACCGCTTCGGCCTGCTTGATCAGCATCTCGACGTCCTTCTCGGCCGCCTCTTTGTCAGGCTTCGACAACGCCTTGTCTTTGTCGAGGTCGTCTTTGAACCGATCCGCGGCCTTGGCGATTGCCTCGGCGGTGGCGGCGACCTCCTTATCGTTGGCTCGCCGCGGTGTGGCTCCGTCGGGAAGAGGGAACGTGGTGCCGTAGGATGCGGCCAGGCGCTTGAGGTTCGTCACCTGCCGATCCCATTCGCTGCGGCCCTTCATCGCGGGCGCCGAACCCAGCATGAACGTGTTGATCGCCGTGGACTGTTTGAGGACGAGCGCCACCTCGCTGCTGGCGGAGTAGTCGGAGGTGAATCGATCCTTGAGCTTCTTGGTATTGTCCTGATAGTCCTGAAGCGCGTCCTCGACTTTCGTCTCCCCGCTCGGCCGCCGCAGCGTCGAGCCCTTGAACTGGCCATCGAGGTTGCCTTCGAACTTGTCGCGCCCCTCGTCGACCTGCTCGATCAGCGTCTTGACGTCTTTGTCAGAAAGGCGTTCAGGTGCGGTCTGAGTGAACGCCGGCGCGGACCAGAGGCACACCGCACCCGCGAGGAGAACGGCATAGGACTGCAATCCGCTGCGGTGTCGGCTCTTGCATAACGTCATGGCTTGCTCCTTTTGTGACTCTGCCTCTTACTCGACGAGCGGAATGCCCTCGGCCAGCTCGTAGCGGATGGCCGCCCGGATCTTGTTCTCGATCTGGATGTAGCGTGCTGCCTTGGTCGCCGGGAGCGCGGCCAGCACCTTTGGCACGTACGATCCCTTCAACTTCGCCTCGGCATCGTCGACGGCCACCGCGTCGTCGAGCAGCTTCTTCGCCACGTCGTTGGCGACCGGACCCTTGTTGTAGGCCGTGGCATACGCGAGGATCACAGTTGCCATACGCTGATTGATGGCCTGCAGATCTTTCTGGTAGGCGTCATAGACGGGCCAGAACTTGGCGCCTTCGGCGTCGGTGAGCTGCAGGTTCTGCGCGACCACCAGTTTCTTGTCCGCCTTGACCTTCTGGCGAAGGATGTCCATGTTGGTGGTGCCCGTCGTCTGCGCCATCGCGGGGGCCGCCAGGCCGGCCGCGAGCACGCATGCTGCCATGAGTCGAATCATCTCAATCCTCCTGTGCGGTTGACGTCGATGCGAATGTGGATACCAGCTCTCCGGACTACTCTCGGTGATGAACGATCAAGCAGGTCGACTGGTCAGAAGACAACCTTGAGCAACCGCTCGAATATTTCCTGCAGCGAAAACGTTGTCAGCATCAACGGCGCGATCGGCAGCAGGGTGGCTATTGCGAGCTGCAGGATCGTCTGCCCGGTGAACGGCACCCATCGCATGCCGCGCACCACCTCGAAGCAGTTGCCGAGATCGGCCAGGGACTGGATGTCGGCGTTCCCGACCAGCGGTTCGGCGGGCGGCGCGCCGCCGCGGAGCCACTTGTCGTCAAAGTCGCGCACGTAGCGCTGCGCCAACGTGCCGTATTCCAGCAGGCCGGCGCGCTTGGCCGCCGCCAGCTTCGGACCGAACACCAGCATCGGTCCGAGGATGGCGAACACCATCACGGCCACCAGCCCGACGATCTCCATCTGGAAGTCGGGCAGCGTGGCGCCGGCCTGGAAGATCCTGCTGGCGATCATCCCGCTCAGCACGGCGCCCTGGGCCAGCAGCACCGGCGAGAATGCGTAGGGCACCGCGCCCAGGAAGCCCAGGCCGCCCGCGCGGTCGGGATGAGTCGGCACCAGCCTCAACTCGATCTTCGACACCTGCCAGAGGAAGCGCGCCCAGATGAACAGGCGGAAGTACCAGCGCAGGAGCAGAAACTGGAACAGCGGCAGGCTGACGGCGCCAAGCCACCATCCGGCGGCCGACGGTTGCAATCGCCCGTGCGCTGGAACGCCGTACCAACTCGGCACGTCCAGGGCAACCTGCGTGCGCCAGACGAACCCAACCCCGACAACGTAGACCAGCGCGATCAGCAGCACCTCGGCGACCACGGAGTTTCGAAGGCGCATCGCCGAGGCGAGGGCCGCGTCAAACTGCGGACGAGCCGCGTCCGGGATCAGCCCGC
>Ga0070665_100002203_pt1 | contig 21747 bp, 20 predicted proteins | sample KBSS13metaG_FD_65862 | JGI IMG/M metagenome (GOLD analysis project Ga0070665, IMG submission 65862) | Switchgrass rhizosphere microbial communities from Kellogg Biological Station, Michigan, USA - KBS S1-3 metaG | ecosystem: Host-associated > Plants > Roots > Rhizosphere > Soil ... | reverse complement strand
CCGTTGGGCCAACGCCAGCGCTGGCGATCCGAGCCACACTCGATCATCGCGATCTCTTGACGTGGTGGCACGGCGCGACGGGTGAGCTACACGCGACATTGCGGGCGCTCCGTCTACGGGAACAGGCCACCAGCCCAGTTCGCCTGGGTACGAGACGGCTGTCGCAATCCCCTGTTCATGAGCACCGTTGCCGCTGCAGCGTGAGGCGAGCGTGGCGCTCAGGGGTTCTCGATCCACACGGTCTGCGCGTTGACGAAGGCGTGCGCGCCGAAGTGCGACAGCTCGCGGCCGTAGCCGCTGTTCTTCACACCGCCGACCGGAGTGCGAGGGTTACTCGCCGTGAAGCCGTTGACGAAGACGCCGCCCGTGTCGAGGTCGGACGCGATCTCGCGAGCGGTGGCGATGTCGCGCGTCCAGATGTTCCCACTGAGACCGAAGTCACTCGCGTTCGCCGCTTCGACGGCCTCGTCTAGATTGCGCACGCGAACGATCGCAGCGACAGGGCCAAACGTCTCCTCGTCGAACACCGGCATGCCCTGCGCGACACCACTGAGGACCGTCGGCGTGTAGAAGGCACCCTTGCCTCGCGGAAGCTCGCCGCCGCACAATACGCGCGCGCCCAGCGCGACACTGCGCTCCACCTGCTTGTGCAGTGAGTCTCGCAGATCGGTTCGCGCCATCGGCCCCATGTCCATGGCAGGATCGGTGGGATTGCCGAACCTAAGAGCCTTGGTCGCCTCGACGAATAGATGCTCGAACTCGTCCGCGATCTCGGGCAAGAGGATGAATCGCTTGGCTGCGAGACAGACCTGGCCCGCGTTGCTGAAGCGGCTCGTGATGCCCGCCGTGACGGCCTTCGGGAGATCCGCATCGTTGCACACGATGAACGCATCGGAGCCGCCGAGCTCCATGACCGTCGGCTTGATGACCGCGCCGGCCTCCGATGCGACGGCCGAGCCTGCGCGCACGCTGCCTGTCACCGAAGCACCTCGCACGCGCCGGTCGTTGATCACGCCGACCACGTCTTTGGTCTTCAGGATCAGGTTCTGCAGCACGCCTTCGGGAAAGCCCGCCTCGAGCATCACGCGCTCGAGCTCGAGCGAGCTTCGCTGCGTATTCGGCGAGTGTTTCACGAGGACCGTATTGCCGGCGAGCAGCGTCGGGATCGCCATGCGCGTCACCTGCCAGATGGGAAGGTTCCACGGCATGATGGCCAGGATGGGCCCGAGCGGCAGATACGAGACATAAGCCTCTGACTTGCCCGTCGCTGCGGGCGCATCGGCGAGCATCTGCGGCCCATGCTCCGCGTACCAATCGGCCTCGGCCGCGGCTTTCTCGATCTCTGCGTTGGCTTCGCGCGAGACCTTCCCCATCTCGGTCGTGATCACCTTCGCGAGCGTGTGTCGGTTGTTTCGCAACGCGACGCCGAGCTTCGAGAGCAGCTCGGCGCGCTTGTGCACCGACATCTTTCGGTAAGACCGGAACGTCTCGTCCGCGCGCGCCACCACGGACTCGGTGTCGTTCGCGGTGAAGAACGTAAAGGTCTCGATCGGCTCATCGGTTGCCGGGTTAACGGTTGAAAATGTCGATGTAGTCATGAGCGTCTCCTGGCTTCGTCTTGAACTCGAAGCTGCTACTTCGCCGCCGGCTGAATTCGTCTGTCCAAGTTCACGTGGACCGAGCTCGATGGCTCAACGTGGACAAGGGAAGCGCTTTGGAGGCACTGCCGACAGTTCGGCAGTGCCTCCTTACTCGTAGTCGTCTTCAACTGCGGTGACCGCGATCTACTTGCTCACCTTGTCGAGCATTGCGACAAAGGCCGCGCCGAAGGCAGGCGCCGAGAACGGCTGCTGCCCCGTGATGAGCTCGCGGTCCTCGACGACGTTCGGGTTCCACGATGCGGCGTTCTGCAGCTTCGCGCCTGCTGCGGCGAGCGCCTCGTCGTTGTAGTACGGCGCGCGACCGCCGAGCTGGCCCTCTTCGATCTGCTGCTCTTCGTCCTTCGTAAAGACGGTCACGCGATAGCCCGCGTACGGCCACCCCTGGGCGAGAGACGGGAGCGCGCCCGCGTTCCCATCGTTGAGCGCCTTGTCGAACTGCTCGGTCTGCGGCAACGCCGAGAGCAGCGCGATCGGGCCATGGCAGATGAGCGCCGTCGGACGCTTCGTCTCGTGGAAGCTCACGAGGATTTTTCCGAGGTCCTTGTCCTTCGCGAGATCGACCATCGGCGCATGACCGCCCGGCACGAAGACGCCGACGTAGTCCTGCGTGTTCCCCACAATGCGCGAGAGCGGCTGCGGGTGGCGGAGCTCAGCGATGCTGTCGATGAACCGCAACGTGTTCATCCGCTCGACGTTGTCCCCACCGAAGAACTTCGGATCATTCGAGCTGGCATCCATCGTCGGTGCGTCCCCGTTGGGGCTCGCGAAGACCGGCGTGTATCCGGCATCGATGATCGCTTTGAGCGGCGTTGCCAGCTCGTTCAGGTAGTAGCCCGTGGCATAGACCTTATTGTCGGGAAGCTGCAGCAGACGGCCGCCCGACATGACGACGAGGACCTTGCCCTTAGAGGTGTTCTTGTTGGTGCTCATATGGATCTCCTTTGCGTTGATTCGTTGGATTGTTTGGTGGTTCCGGCGCGAGGCGCGCCGCGCTACTTGCTGACCTTGTCGAGCTTGCCGACGAACGCCTGAGCGAACGCGACGTCCGAGAACGGCTGCTGACCCGTGAGGAGCTCGCGATCCTCGACGGCGTTCGGCTTCCACGGGGCCGCGTTCTGGAGCTGCGCACCCGCCGCGGCGAGCGCCTCGTCGGTGTAGTACGGCGCGCGACCGCCGAGCTGACCCTGCTCGATCTGCTGCTCCTCGGCCTTCGAGAAGACCGCAACGTGGTAGCCCGCGTACGGGAAGCCGTGCGCCAGCGACGGAAGCGCGCTCGTGTTGCCCGCGTTCACCGCCTTGTCGAACTGCTCGGCCTCCGGAAGCGTCGAGAGCAGGGCGATCGGCCCATGACAGATGAGCGCCGTCGGGCGTTTCATTTCATGGAAGCTGATAAGGATCTTGCCGAGGTTCTTGTCCTTCGCCAGGTCGACCATCGGCGCGTGACCACCGGGCACGAACACGCCCACGTAATCCTTGGTGTGGCCCACGACCGACGCGAGCGTCTGCGGATGCCGCAGCTCCTTGAGGCCGTCGATGAAGCGCAACGTCTCCATGCGCTTGCCGTTGTCCCCACCGAAGAACTTCGCGTCATTCGAGCTCGCGTCCATCGTGGGCGCGTCGCCGTTGGGGCTTGCGAAGACCGGCGTGTAGCCCGCGTCGATGATCGCGTGGAGCGGCGTGGCGAGCTCGTTCAGGTAGTAGCCCGTTGCGTAGGCGTTGTGATCGGGCAGCTCGAGCACGTGGCCGCCCGACATGACGACGAGGACCTTGCCCTTCGACTTGGCCGGCGCCGCGTTGGCGGCCATCGGCGTAGCGAGTGCGAGGAGAAGAAGTGCAGCGCGATTCATAAAAGTAGACATGGGAAATTTCCGTTGAACGTGAGTGGGATGAGGTGAGCTACGCAGCGCGGCGCTGATAGCGAGGGGCGGGCGTGGTTCCGCCGAGCTTCGAGGACATGGCGCGACGCGATGCCTCGTACGCGTCCCAGACCGCGCCGTCTTGCAGCACGGGGATCGTGACGGTCTCGCCCTGGTCGAGGCCGGCGAGCGCGGCGTCGACGAGATCGTCCGCCGTCATCACGATGTGCTTGGGCAGCTGCTCGACGGGCTTGCCGGCGATGGCCCAGAAGTCCGTCGCCGTGGCCGCCGGAAGGACGGCTTGGATGCGAAGCCCCTTGTCCGAGAGCTCGTGCTGCAGCGACTGCGTGAACGCCGTCACGAAAGCCTTGCTCGCGCCGTACACGCCATTGAGCATCTCGGGCGCGATACCGACGACCGATGAGATGTTGATGATCGTGCCTGTACCTCGCGCCACGAAGCCGGGCGCCACCGCGTAGGTGAGGCGCGTGAGCGCGGTGATGTTGAGCTCGATGAGCGACTCGACATCGTTGACGTCGGTGTCGAGCAGGCGCTTGATGGCGCCGACCCCGGCGTTGTTGACTAGCAGCGTGATGCTCGCGTCCTCGCGCAGGATCTTCTCCACGCGGCGGAGGTCGTCGCTCTGCGTAAGATCCGCGCGAACGACCTCGATGCTGCGGCCCGTGGAGGTGGTCAGGCGCTTCGCGAGCGCGTTGAGCTTCTCCTTGTTGCGGGCGACGAGCACGAGGTCGTACCCGCGGCGGGCGAGGCGGTCTGCGTACACCGCGCCGATGCCGGTGGACGCGCCAGTGATGAGCGCGGTGCCGAGATTCTTGTAGTTGGACATGGGGTTCTCCTTTTCGTGGTGCCGCGAAGAGCGGCGCGTTCGATAGGGACAAACTAACGGCGGTGGCCCATGTCTCAAATGACGTATAAAGTACCGTTTTAGGACATCGCCCAAGGAGGGCTTCCATGCACCGCATCGGCTTCGTCGTCTTCGAGGGGTTCCAGACCATGAGCATCGCGGCGCTCTCGGTGTTCGAGTACGCGAACGTCATGAAAGGAAAGGCGATCTACGAGATCCACACGATCTCGGAGCACGGCGGCCTCGTGCGCTCGTCGACGGGGATGGTCGTCGACTCGAAGCCGTTCGGCGACCTGACCTATGACACTGTGCTGGTGGGCGGCGGTGCGTCGATCATCGAGCACGCGCCGCCAACGTTGCTCGAGTTCATGCGTCGCAGCGCGAAGCGTTCTCGACGAGTCGCGTCGATCTGCACCGGCACGTTCATTCTCGCCGAGGCCGGTCTCCTCGACGGACGACGTGCGACGACGCACTGGCTGTACGCACGCGATCTCGCGTCGCGCTATCCGGGCGTCGAGATGGAAGAGGACCGAATCTTCATCGTGGATGGTCCGATCTGGACGTCGGCGGGTATGACAGCCGGTATCGATCTCGCGCTGGCAATCGCCGAAAAAGACCTCGGCGCCGAAGACGCGCGGGCGATCGCGCAAAAGCTCGTGGTCTACCACCGTCGAGCGGGCGGTCAGTCGCAACACTCGGCGCTGCTCGAGCTTGAGCCGAAGTCGGACACGGTGCAGACCGCGCTCGCGTATGCGAAGAAGAACCTGCACAAGGAGCTTTCGGTCGAGCAGCTCGCCAAGGCAGCGAGATTGAGCCCGCGCCAGTTCAGCCGTGTCTTCCGCGCCGAGACGGGACAGTCCCCCGCCAAGGCTGTCGAGAACCTCCGCCTCGAGTCCGCACGATGGATGCTCGAGCAGACGGCCCACTCGATCGACGAGATCGCGCAAGAGGCAGGCTTCGCCGACCGTCGACGGATGCGTCAGGCCTTCCTACGCGCTTTCGGCCAGCCGCCGCAGGTCATCCGTCGTCAGGCGCGAGCGGAGGGCGAGCACGCGGCGAGCTGAAGCTCAGTGTTCGGCGCCGTCCCCCGCCACGGGTGGCCAGCCCGTCGCGGCCGGCGAAACATCAGTCTAGTCGGCCGATCACGACGGTGATGGGGCCGTCGATCCGAGGCAACCACAGCAACGTTGGCCGGACGGCTCGGGCACGGCTTCGGGATCATCATCAACCACGGCAACGGCTGGGCGTCGCACTACGCGAACCTCCAGTCGGTCGTCGCGATCCGCACCGACCTCTACCGCCCGCGCGCGCAGTACGTTCGCGCTGGAGACACCATTGGCTACGTCGGCGCGCGCGAGCCCGGCGCGTTCAAGTCGCTGCACTTCGAGCTGTGGGAGAGCGACCGCAGCCGAGTGTTCGCTCCGGTCGACGCACGTCCGCATCTCGCGACGTGGAAGCTCGTCGAGCACTACGACGCGTTCACGCCTGCGCCTCCGATGGCGCGTAGCGAGGCGGCGTAGCCATGTCCAGCACCGACGTCACTGCAATCGCGACCGCCGCGCCCGCGCTCGACGACGTCGCGCTCGACGTGCCGCAAGTTGCCAGCTTGCTGTGCGTCGGTCGCAACACGATCTACGCGCTCGTCGCGAAGAACCAGATCCCACATCGTCGGTTGGGCAAGGCGATCCGTTTCAGCCGCGCCGCCGTCCTGTCATGGTTGTCGACGTCATGGCAGGGCGCGAAGGAAGGCGCGTAGAGATGCCTAGCCGTCGTGACCCAAGAACTGGTCGGTGGTTCTTCCGAACCACCGTCGCGCACACCGATGGAACGAAGGAGCGCGTGTTCGGTACGCCGGCGGGGCCCGGTCCGTATCAGGACCTCGCTCAATCGAGGGTCGGTGCGAATGAAGCAGAGCGCCGTGCGGTCGCCGCTGCCCTCGCGGGCAAAGCGTTGGCCGGAAGCGCCGAGGCAAAGAAGGAGGCAGACGAGAAGAAGCTCCCGACGTTCAAGGACTGGTTCCACGGACGGTTCTGGCTCGAGCACGTCAAAGCGCAGGACAACAAACCGAGCGAAGTCGAGTCGAAGCAGTCGATCATGAAGATCCATCTCGAGCCGGAGTTTGGTTCGAAGCGGCTCGACGAGATCGACGTCGGCGCGATCAATCGGTTTCGCGCGAAGCTGCTCGGGAAGGAACTTTCTAAGAAGCGCATCAACAACATCCTCGCTGTGCTCAGCAAGGCGCTCCGCTACGCGGATGACGTCGGGTTGATCAAAGCTCCGCGCAAGATCGGGAATTCTCGCGGCGGCGAAGCAGGAAGGACAGGCGATCTACGCCGCCGTTTGCTTGGCTGGTGAAGCCGGGCTACGCGTTGGCGAGATCAAAGCGCTGCGCTGGCGCGAAGACGTGGACATGGTGGCCAAGACGATCACCGTGAACCAGCAGATGCGGCGCGGAATCACCGGCACGCCGAAAGGTCGCACGCGTCGAACCGTTCCGATGACGGTCACGCTCTTCGAAGCCCTGCGCGCGATGGACGTCGTGCGCGAAGGCTACGTGGTGCTCGATCACATCGGTCGCGGTGAGACGGGCCGCGCGAAGCACGAAGAGAACGTCGTGAAGCGTTTGATGGAGCGGGTCTGCCGCAAGGCAGGTCTGCCGGAGTCGGGATGGCACCGGCTGCGGCACAGCTTCGGAACTCACGCCGCAACGTTCGGGGTGAACCCGTGGCGGCTCATGACGTGGATGGGTCACAAGCGCGTGGACGAGACGATGCTGTACGTGCACCTCGCCGAACAACATCGCCGCGTGATCCCGGCGCCCGTGCTGAAAGCGGGCGCACGTGAAACCGATCCCGACGATCGGATCCTCGCCATGCTGAGCGAACGTTGCTCGGCGTGGCAGCCACGTGGCAGCGAGAAACGAAAAACCCACGAGACTCTAGTGAATCTCGTGGGTTAAGTCGCGGAGCGGACGGGACTCGAACCCGCGGCCTCCGGCGTGACAGGCCGGCGTTATAACCGACTTAACTACCGCTCCAAGAATCGAATCAATTTTCAGTAGGCGAAGCAGGGTTCGAACCTGCGACCACCGCCTTGTAAGGGCGACGCTCTTCCGCTGAGCTATTCGCCCGACTTCCGAGGTGAAGGTTCTTAATTGGTTGACGGTGCGCTGTCAAGGGCCGGCGCGCATCGGCGTTGACAGGTCGGGGGGCCATCCCTAGTCTTAGCGGCTCAGAGTCAGTCATGCGCACCCAGTACGCCTTCTTGTGCGTGTTTCCGGGCCGTCAGTAGCCCGCGGGTGACTATTGCCTTGTCGCGCGGCGGCTCGTCGAGCCGTCGCGGCGGCACGCTCGCCCGCGGAGCCCCGGCAGAGCAGCAAGACATCGGCACGCGTCGACGCTCGGCGTGCCGTCATGCATCGCATTTTTTGGACATGACTCATGAGGTACGACATCGACAGGATCAGAAACATCGGCATCATCGCGCACGTCGATGCCGGCAAGACCACGCTCACCGAGCGCGTGCTGTTCCACACGGGACGCATCCACTCGATCGGCGAGGTTCACGACGGCACCGCGCACACGGACTTCGACCCGATCGAACGGCGCAAGGGCATCACGATCACGGCGGCCGCGGTCACCTGCGACTGGCAGGGCCACCGCATCCACCTGATCGACACGCCCGGCCACGCCGATTTCACGATCGAGGTCGAGCGCTCGTTGCGCGTGCTCGACGGCGCGGTCGTCGTGCTCGACGGCGTCGCCGGCGTGGAAGCGCAGACCGAGACCGTGTGGCGGCAAGCGGATCGCCATCACGTGCCGCGGCTCGTGTTCGTCAACAAGCTCGATCGCGTGGGCGCGGACTTCGCGCGCGCGGTCGGCGAAGTGGCGACGCGGCTCGGCGCGCGGCCGGTTCCGGTGAACCTGCCGCTCTACGACGACGCCGGCGCGCTCGTCGGCGTGATCGATCTGGTGGCCGGCAAGACGGTCGTGTGGCATGGCGACGGACCTTCGACGCCGGTGATCGAAGACGTGCTCTTTGACAACTCGATGAAGCAGGCGCGCGAGCGCGTGCTCGACGCCGCTGCCGACGAGGATCCTGAGATCCTCGCCGCGGTGGTCGACGGCTCGCCAATCGACGCGCAGGCGATCTGGCGCGCGCTGCGTTCGGCGACGCTCGCGGGACGCATCGTGCCGGTGCTCGCGGGGTCGGCGTATCGCCATCGCGGCGTCGAGCCGTTGCTCGATGCCGTGGTGGCGCTGCTGCCATCGCCTCGCGATCGCGGCGGTATCGACGGCGCGCTCGCGGCGCTCGCGTTCAAGGTCGTGTTCGACGAGCACGGTCAGCTCACGTTCGTGCGCGTCTATCGCGGCGCGCTCGCGAAGGGCATGACCGTGCTCGCCGCGAACGCGAAGCGTACGCTGCGCGTCGGCCGGCTGGTCAAGCTCGTCGCGTCGGAGCGCGAAGAAGTCGCGCGCCTCGAGGCGGGCGAGATCGGCGCGGTGATCGGGCTGCCGCTCGTCGGCGGTGAGACGCTGTGCGATCCGGACGCACCGGTCGTGCTCGAGGCGATCTCTGCGCCGGAACCGGTCGTGCGCGTCGCGATCGAGCCGAAGCGATCGTCGGATCGCGAGCGGTTCGGCATCGCGCTCGGCCGGATGGTCGCGTCCGATCCATCGCTGCGGCTCGAGTCGGATCCGGAAACGGGTCAGACCTTGCTCGCGGGGATGGGCCAGCTCCACCTGGACGTTCGGGCGGAGCAGCTCGCGACCGAGTACGGCGTCGAGGTCGCGACGGGCAAGCCGCTCGTCGCGTACCGCGCGACGATCACGCGCGCGGCGCGCGTCGACTACCGGCACATCAAGCAAACGGGTGGGCCGGGACAGTGGGCGCACGTCGTGCTCGAGGTCGAGCCGGCCGAGGGCTTCGCGTTCGTCGACCGCATCAAGGGCGGCGCGATCCCGCGCGAGTACATCCGCGGGGTCGAAGCCGGCGTGCGTGCGGCGATGGCCGACGGCCTCCTCGGAGGCGCCCCCGTCGTCGACCTGCGCGTGACGCTGGTCGACGGCGCGACGCACCCGAACGACTCGAGCGAGCTGGCGTTCTTCGTCGCGGCCAAGAAGGCGTTTGCCCTCGCGGCCGCCGATGCGGGCCCGGCGTTGCTCGAGCCGATCATGCAGCTCGAGGTGACCTGCGACGACGGTGACGTCGGCGGCGTCGTCGGCGACCTGGCGCGGCGACGCGGTCAGGTCACCGGCCTCGAGATGCGCGGCGTCGAGCGCGTCGTCCGTGGCGAGGTGCCCGTGGCCGAGACGTTCGGATACGCGGGCTCGCTCGGCGGCCTGACGCACGGGCGGGGGCGATTCACGCTCGAGCCCCTGCGTTACGCTCGCGCCTGATACTTGGCCCGGTGGATGTTGATCCGCCGGGCCGTTCGTTTTTCGGCTACCGTCGAGGCGTGGAGTCGATCGCGCTCGGCGATCTGAAGATCGGCCGGCTCGGTTTCGGTGCGATGCGCATCACGGGACCGGGGATCATGGGCCCGCCGGCGGATATGGACGCCGCGCGCGCGACGCTCCACGCGTTGCCCGAGCTCGGCATCGATTTCGTGGACACGTCGAACGCGTACGGCCCGCTGGTCAGCGAGCTGCTCGTGCGCGAGGTGCTGCACCCGTACAAGGGCATCGCGGTCGCGACGAAGGGCGGGTTCCTGCGGCCGGGCCCGAACCAGTGGCTGATCGACTGCAGGCCGCAGCAGCTGCGCACCGCCGTCGACAACAGCCTCAAGCTGTTGGGCATCGAGCGCATCGATCTGTGGCAGCTGCACCGGATCGATCCGAAGGTGCCGCTCGACGATCAGTTCGGCGCGATGGCGGAGCTCCAGCGCGAGGGCAAGATCCGCAACCTCGGGCTGTCGAACGTGATGGTCGAGCACATCACGGCCGCGGCCAAGCACTTCACCGTCGCGAGCGTGCAGAACCGCTATCACGTGATCGATCGAACGTTCGATCCGGTGCTCGTGCACTGCGAGCAGCTCGGCATTCCGTTCCTCGCGTACTTTCCGCTCGCGACGGGGGCGCTCGCGCGACCGGAATCGATCCTCACGCGCGTCGCCGCCGACATCGGCATCACGCCAGGGCAGGCGGCGCTCGCGTGGCTGCTCCGGCGCTCGCCGGCGATCGTCGCGATCCCCGGTACGGCGAACCCGCAGCACCTGCGCGAGAACGTCGCGGCCGCCAGCGTCCGGCTCACGGACGAACAGTTTCATGCGATCGGCCGCGTCGGTGAGAGGGCGGCGCTGATGCGTGGGCCGGGCCCGGCTGTCCCCGCCGGACCGACCGAGTGAACGGGCGGTCAGAAGACGTTGCATGTGTCGTTGGTAACCACCCAGGTCGGATCGTCGGCGCGCAGATCGATGGCAGACAGCTGACAGTCGGCGCCGGTCTCGTCGACGAGCAGCGCGTCATAGGTGCCGAAGGCGACGGTGAGCGTGATCGACGCGTCGGGAACGAGCGGGACGTCGCCGAGCAAGTTCGGGCCCCAGGTCGGCGAGCCCACCTCGGTGACGTAGAGCTCTTCGATCGTGAAATCGGAGCTGTTGATCACGTTCAGCTCGCTGTGTCCGTGTTCGACTACGCACGCCGCTACGGCGGCGATGGTGGCGAAGGCTAGTGGCGCGAGTCTCATGACCACCGCTGGTCAGCAACCAGCATGCCCAAAGTCGGCCCGCGACGTGCACCAGAGCGCGTTCGGAGGTCGAATGCTCGGGACGAGACTCGGGACCAGGCGACGACGACGACGCGAGCTGCGGACATGCGTGAGATGCCGGCGGTGCTTCCGTGCGGCCGATCCCGCGCCGCTATTGTGCGCGTTTTGTCAGCGCATGCTCCGGATCGCCGCCGGCGACGACCCCTATGTCGACCTCGGCGGCGGCGATTGACCCGTGGAACGTTTCTACATGGTGGAAATTCTCCACGCTCATAGCGCTCGGTGGCAGACAGCTTCAAGATCGCCCAGGTGACGGCCAAGATCCTGATCGTCGACGACGATCCCGAGCTGTGCGAGATGCTTGCGCGCGGCATGACCAAGCGCGGCTTCGAGGTCGCGTGGAACACGTCGGCGTCCGACGCGATCGCGATGACGCTGCGCAGCGATCTCGACGTGATCGTCACCGATCTCAACATGGGCGAGATGAACGGGCTCGAGCTGTGCGAGCGCATCGTCGCGAACCGGCCCGACGTGCCGGTCATCGTGATCACCGCGTTCGGCAGCCTCGACACCGCGATCGCCGCGATTCGCGCGGGCGCCTACGACTTCATTCCCAAGCCCGTCGATCTCGATCAGCTCGAGATCGCGCTCGCACGCGCGGCGCAGCACCGCCGGTTGCGCGAAGAGGTGAAGTTCCTGCGGCACGCCGCCGCGGAGACCAAGCACTTCGAGGAGCTCGTCGGATCGAGCGTGGCAGCCAAGCGGCTCTACGAGCTCCTCGAGCAGGTCTCGGCCACCGATGCGTCGGTGCTGATCACGGGCGAGAGCGGCACCGGCAAAGAAGTGGTCGCGCGCGCGCTCCATCGCCGACGCCGTCCCGAGGCGCCGTTCGTCGCGGTCAACACGGCCGCGATTCCCGAGACGCTGCTCGAGAGCGAGCTGTTCGGGCACGTGAGGGGCGCCTTCACCGGCGCGTCCAGCGATCGCGTCGGCATGTTCGTGCGCGCGAACGGCGGCACGCTGTTCCTCGACGAGATCGGCGACATGCCACTCGCGATGCAGGCAAAGCTGCTGCGCGCTCTCCAGGATCGTACGGTGCGCCCGGTCGGCTCCGATAGCGACGTGCCGTTCGACGCGCGCTTGATCAGCGCGACGCATCACGATCTGGAATCCGATATCGAGGCAGGCAGCTTCCGTCAGGATCTGTATTTCCGGATCAACGTGATCCACGTCGAGGTGCCGCCGCTGCGCTCGCGCGGCTCCGATATTCTGGTGCTCGCGCAGCGCTTCGTCGATCGGCTTGCGCGGTCTTCGAACAAGCACGTCGGTGGCTTGTCGGCGGGCGCGGCCGAGCGACTGCTCGCATACGCGTGGCCCGGAAACGTGCGCGAGCTCGAGAATGCGATGGAGCGCGCCGTGGCGGTCACGCGATTCGAGGAGATCGCCGTCGACGACCTGCCCGAACGGATCCGCAATTACCGCGCTTCACACGTCGTCGTCGCGAGCGACGATCCCGCGGAGCTCCAGTCGATGGCGGAGGTCGAGCGCCGCTACATCGCGCGCGTGCTCGAGGCCGTCGCCGGCAACAAGACGCTCGCTGCGCGCATTCTCGGCTTCGATCGCAAGACGCTCTACAACAAGCTCGAGCGCTACGCGCTCGACGATCGCGAGCGCTGAGATTTTCCACAGCGTGGAACATCTCGTCGCTGCTACTGCGTGTAGCTCGCGCACGCGCTGGCATCACGGCTGCACTGCCCAGACGCATGGACCTGGTCGTACCGTTCTCAGCGTGGGTCGTGTTGGGGGCGATCGTCGTAGCGATGGTCGCGATCGATCTGTTCTCGCACCGCGGCGAACACACTGATTCGCGCCGCACGGCGATCGCGTGGTCGATCGTGTGGGTCGCCGTCGCGCTCGTGTTCGGTGTCGTGGTCACCGTCTGGTTAGGCCGGGCGGCGGGCGAGCAATACCTCGCCGCGTACCTGCTCGAGAAGAGCCTGTCGATCGACAACCTGTTCGTCTTCGCGCTCGTGTTCGGCGCGCTCGGCATTCCGGCGCCCCAGCAGCGCCGCGTGCTGACGTGGGGAATCTTCGGCGCGTTCGCGATGCGCGGCCTGTTCATCTGGCTCGGCCTCGAGACGCTCCAGCACTGGCATTCGGCCATCTACGTGTTCGGCGCGCTGCTGGTGATCGCCGGGCTCAAGCTGCTGCGCCCGACGGAGCACCCGGCCGAGCCTAAGCTCGTGCCCTGGCTCGTCCGCCACCTGCCGTGGACGCGGCGGTTGCACGGCAACAAGTTCGTCGTGAAGCTCGCCGGCAAGTGGGTTGCCACGCCGCTGCTGGTCGCGCTGATCGCGATCGAGCTCGCCGACGTGATGTTCGCGGTCGATTCGCTGCCCGCGGCGTTCGCCGTGACGAGCGTGCCGTTCCTGGTCTACAGCTCGAACCTGTTCGCGCTGCTCGGCCTGCGCGCGCTGTACGCCGTGATCGGCGACCTGCTCGGGCGGCTGCGCTATCTCCACTACGGGCTCTCGGCGGTGCTCGTGTTTGCAGGCGCGAAGATGCTCCTCAGCCCGTGGATCGCGATCGCCCCGCTGATCTCGGTGCTGGTGATCGCCGACATCATCGCGGTCGCGACGATTGCCAGCGTGCTGGCGGCGCGCCGCGAGCGCAAACCGGCTGCGGTTGCGCCGGTCTCGGAGGCATCATGAAGCCACGTGTGTTGATTGCAGAAGACGACGATGCGATGCGCGGGCTGATCGCCAACGTGCTCGGCAGCGCCGGCTACGAGATCATGGAAGCCGCGAACGGCGCCGAGGCGCTCGACATCGTCGGCGACGCGCTGCTGGGGCGCTTGCCCTCGCCGCCGGAGCTCGTCATCACCGACGTACGCATGCCGTATCTCAGCGGCCTCCAGCTGCTGACCGCGCTGCGCGCGCTCGCGCTGCCGACGATCGTGGTCACCGCATTCCCCGACGAGCACACGCGCGCGCTCGCCGATCGGCTCGGCGCCGCCGCCGTGCTCGCCAAGCCGTTCGCGCTCGATGCGCTGTGCCGGCTCGTCTCGTCGCTGCGGCCACTAAAGCCGCAGTGACGATCAGTGCGCGTCGCGCGGATCCGACGGCGGCATCGTCTCGACGATGCGCCAGTCGACGACGCTCGACGGCTCGCGCAGGAACTCCTCCGGTTGCGGATGGGCGAGCGCGAAGCGCAGCACTTCGTCCATGTGCTTGACCGGATGGACGACGAGCTCGGCGAGCACCGACTCGGGCACGTCCTTGATGTCCTTCCGGTTCTCCTCGGGAATCAGCACGACCGTCACGCCAGCGCGATGCGCCGCGAGGATCTTCTCCTTGAGCCCGCCGATCGGCAGCACGCGGCCGCGCAGCGTGACCTCGCCGGTCATCGCGATGTTCTGGCGCACGGGAATCCGCAGCAGCGCCGACGCCATCGCCGTGGCCATCGTGATGCCCGCGCTCGGCCCGTCCTTCGGAATGGCTCCTTCCGGGAAGTGGACGTGGATGTCGACCTTGTTCTGGAAATCGTTCGACAGCCCGAACGTGCCGGCGCGCGAGCGCAGATAGCTCATCGCGGCCTGCGCGCTCTCCTGCATGACCTCGCCGAGCTTGCCGGTGAGCGTCAGCTTGCCCTTGCCGGGCACGATCGTGACCTCGGCCGTCAGTAGATCTCCGCCGAACGCGGTGACCGCGAGGCCGTTCGCGAGCCCGATCTCGTCCTCTTTCTCGCGACGAGCTTCGCGGTAGCGCTCGACGCCGAGCCACTCCGGCAGCTTTTCATGGGAGACGTCGAACGGCTGCTGCTGCTTGCCGCCGGCGAGCCATTCCTTGGCGATCTTGCGGCACACGGTCGCGATCTCGCGCTCGAGGTTACGTACGCCGGCTTCTTTGGTGTAGCGGTGGATGATCTGCGTGAGCGCTTCGTCGCTCCACGTGATCGCGAGCTCCTTGACGCCGTTGTTCTCGGCCTGCTTCGGGATCAAGTACTGGCGCGCGATCGCGATCTTCTCCCACTCGGTGTAGCCGGGGAGCTCGATGATCTCGAGGCGGTCCTGGAGCGGCAGCGGGATCGCGTGCTGCTGGTTCGCCGTCGTGATGAACATGACGTCGGACAAGTCGTAGTCGAGATCGAGATAGTGATCGTTGAACGCGTTGTTCTGCTCGGGGTCGAGCACTTCGAGCAACGCGCTCGCCGGGTCGCCCCGGAAGTCCATCGACATCTTGTCGATCTCGTCGAGCAGGAACACCGGGTTGTTCGAGCCGACCTTCTTGAGCGATTGGATCAGCTTGCCGGGCAGCGCGCCGATGTACGTGCGCCGGTGGCCGCGGATCTCGGCCTCGTCGCGCACGCCGCCGAGCGATTGCCGCACGAACTTCCGGCCGGTCGCGTGCGCGATCGAGCGCGCGAGCGACGTCTTGCCGACGCCGGGCGGCCCGACGAGGCACAGGATCGGTCCGCGCTGGCGCGGTACGAGCGCTTGCACGGCGAGGTACTCGAGGATGCGCTCCTTGACCTTCTTGAGCCCGTAGTGCTCGGCCTCGAGGATGCGCTCGGCTTCGTTGATGTCGTGGCGATCTTCGGTCTTGTCGTCCCACGGCAGCGCGAGCACCCAGTCGAGGTAGTTGCGAACCACCGTCGCCTCGGCGGACATCGGCGACATCTGCTTCAGCTTCTTGAGCTCCTTGAGGCAGCGATCCTTCGCCTCCTTGCTCATCCGCTTCTGTTTGATCTTCTGCTCGAGCTCGGTGAGCTCGTTCTTGAACTCGTCGCGGTCACCCAGCTCCTTCTGGATGGCCTGCATCTGCTCGTTGAGGTAGTACTCCTTCTGCTGCTTCTCCATCTGCTTCTTGACGCGAGTGCGCAGCTTCTTCTCGACTTGGCGGATCTCGATCTCGCCTTGCATCAGCTCGCCGAGTCGCTCGAGCCGCTTCGCCGGTGACGGAGTCTCGAGCAGCTCTTGCTTGTCTTTGAGCTTGAGCGCGACGTGCGCGACGATCGTGTCGGAGAGTCGGCCGGGCTCGTCGATCGTGCGCACCGAGACGAGCATCTCGGGCGGGATGCGCGTGTTGAGCTTGACGTAGTCCTCGAACACGTCCTGCACCGATCGCATCAGCGCTGCGACGAGGCTCGGATCCTCGTCGGGCTCCGGGAGATCGTCGACGTCGCACAGGAAGAACGGATCGGTTTGCGCGAAGCCTCGGATCTGCGCGCGCGCGCGGCCCTCGACGAGAACCTTCACCGGCCCCTTCGGAAACCGCAGCAGCTGGATGATGTGACCGACGGTGCCGATCGAGAAGATGTCCTCGGCGGCTGGATCGTCGGTCTTGGCGCGACGCTGCGCAGCGAGCAGAAGCTGCTTGTCGCCGGCCATCGCTTCCTCGAGGGCCTGCATCGATTTCGGTCGACCCACGAACAGCGGCACGACCATGTGCGGGAACACGATGATGTCGCGCAGCGGGAGAAGCGGCAGGCGCAACTCCGGCGCACCCTCGTCATCTTTCATGTCCGATACTTTAGGACCGGCGAGCACTTGAGCAACAATTTCAGAACCGATCGCGGTAAATCAGCCATGTGAAGTGCGGTAAGGACGCCACGATTCGAGTCAGGGATCTCCAGGGCAGGCCCCCAACGATCCCCAATTGATCCAGGATCACCAGCAAGGCTGCTTACGAAAACCTCGCGTGGCATCGCTGCTGAACCCCTCACGCACGCGCGAATGGCAGACGTGACCCCACTCGTGGAGGCGTACCTCCTGATCGAACAACCGCGGCAGCGACTCGGTCACTGGACCGCTGCACTCGCCGCCCTCGACGCACCCGCGGCGCCGCCGCTTGCGGCCGTGACCGCGTACTACGATCCGACGACGGATCAGACGCTGCTCAACCTGCGGTACGACGAGATAGCGCTCGGACCGCAGCGACTCGAGTACGTCGTCGAGGTCGCGCTGCTCGCCGAGGTCGGCATGATCCAGCCGGCCGCGCTCTCGGATCTCGAGCGCCGCAGGTTCCTCACGGATCGGCTGTCGCGCTGCACGATCCAGGTCGACTACGAGCGCAGCGCCGTCGGTGCGCTGTCCGAGCTCGTCAAGCGACTGCGCGCGGTCAAGACCGCGCATCGCCACGAGCCGCGCGGCGACACGTCGGATCCGGTGCCGCTCATCACCGCGAAAGGCACGCGCAACGACATCCACAAGCTGATGCTGGCGAAGGCCGACGACGTCGCCGCCGAGCCGAGGTTCACGCGGCCGAGCACGCCGCACCGTCATGTCGTGTCGCGCAGCTCGCGCGCACCGACCGTGGTCGCGGCCGATCCGTCCGAGTTCGACGTCGAGATCGTCGACGCGGAGGTCTTGGAAGACGACGACGGGCCGTCGCGCCCGGGGCTCGCGCGCGCGAGCTCGCCGCATTTTCCCGTCGAGCCGGGCACGATCTACGCGCGCTACCTGCGCAGCGGCAAATGGGTCCCGATTCGCGTCGGCTCGCTCAGCCTCAAGGGCGCCGCGCTGATGACGGGCGCGCTGCCGCGCCTCCACGATCACGTCGACGTCGCGCTGTCGTACAGCGGGCATCGCGCGCTCGTGCGCGGCGCGGTCGGCAAGGTCTCGACGATGCGCGAAGCCGTCAACACGGGCGCGTCGACGTTCTCGGTCGCGTTCGAGCTCGATAGCGCGTCTCGCCGCCAGCTCACGGCGCTGCTTCGCGCGGCGCGTGCCGCGAAGGTCACGATCAAGCCGCCGCCGGCGCGTGCGACGCAGCGGTTTCCGGTCGAGTGGCCCATTTGCCTCGGCACGATCCGCGGCGCGGTCAAAGGCGACGCACTCGACGTGTCCGCCACCGGCTTGTTCGTGCGGCCCAACGTCGCGCTCGATCCGGGAGTCACGCTGAACTTCTCCGTCGTGCTCGACGACGGCGGTGCGCCGATCGCCGGGCGCGCGAAGGTCGTGCGCAAGATCGGCGAGCCCGAGGCACACGCGTGCGGGCTCGCGCCGGGCTACGGCTTCTCGATCATCGACATGACGAGCTACGACCGCGAGCGCTGGCAGGGGTTCATCACGCGCGTCGAGCGGCGCGCCGAGAAGCGCGTGCTGATCGGTGCATCACCGGCACGGCTCGCGGAGCTCCAGGCTGCACTCGCCGGCGCGGGCTACGCGGTCACCGGCGGTACGGATCCTGGTGCGCTCGTGCAGCTCGCGAATGCGGACGCTCGCCCCGTCGACGCGGCACTCATCGACAGCAACTGGCTCGGCGGTGGGGCATCTGCGTCGTGGGTGGAGAGCTTGTTTTCCGCACGTGACGTGCCCTGCGTCACCGTGAACGGCGATGTACGTCGAGCGCGCTCCGCAATCGATCGACTGTTGCAGGTCACCTCGTAAATTGCGTGGCGCAACACCACACGTGAACGAGCGTTTGCATCGAGCGCACAACACCCTCGTCGGTCCGACCAGGTAACTCACCGTCGCGCCTTATTTGTGCCTTGGCCTCGGACTTGTAATGATCGGTTCGCCATGAAGCCTATCAAGTTGCTCGTTCTCCTCGCGATCGTGCTCGCTCCGGCGATCGCGTCCGCGCAGTACTACACGACCGGGCCGTCGTATGGATATGGACCGGGGTATGGAGCCGATCACTTCCACCAGCGCTGGGGACGCCTCTCGTGGGGCTTCAGCGTCGGCCTCGGCGGCATGCACGACGACGGCAACGGCATCACGAACTGCGACAACTGCGCGAACTCGGTCGCGTTCGAGCTCGACGGTCACATCGGCGGCATGCTGTCGAATCGCTTCGCGCTCCTGCTCGAGGGCCAGATCAACGGCCGCACCGTGCACTCCGACGCGCTCAACGGCGACAGCGTGCTGACGCAGAACGCGGCGATGGTCGCGGGCCAGTACTGGCTCTTGCCGATCCTCTGGGTCAAGGGCGGCGTCGGTCTCGCGGGGCTCGAGCAGGACAATCGCTACGTCACGTACGACTACGGCACGGGCGTGGCGTTCATGGGAGCCGCCGGTGTCGAGTTGCTATCGGCGCGGTTCTTCGCGATCGATTTGCAGGCGCGCATCATCGACGGCGTCTACAACAGCGGTAACGGCAACATCACCGCAGGCACGATCGGCCTCGGCTTTAACTGGTACTAGGGTTAAGCGAAACGTAAGCGCCCCGAGCATGCTCGGGGCGTTTCTTGTTTTCGGCCCGCGTGTATCCTGGCCTCGTGCGGCTCATTCTGGTGGAAGACAACGCGCAGCTGGCATCGACGCTGGCGCAAGGTCTCGGCGAGGACGGCTACGAGGTCGAGATCGTCGATACGGCCGCGAAGGCGATCGCGCGCGGCCTGCGTCGCGATCTGGATCTCATGGTCCTCGATCTCGGCCTGCCCGACAAAGACGGCATCGAGGTGCTCAAGGAGCTGCGCGCCGCGCGGATCCAGGTGCCGATCCTCGTGCTCACCGCGCGCGACGCCGTCGAATCGCGCGTGGCCGCACTCGATCACGGCGCCGACGATTACGTCGTCAAGCCGTTCGCGTTTGCCGAGCTCGTCGCGCGCATCGCGGCGCTGTCGCGGCGCGCCGGCGGCCCGCGCTGGGTGGCCACGACCGACGTACCGCTCGCGATGCGCGACGATCTCACTGTCGAATCCGGCACCAAGACTGCCGCGTTGTCGCCGCGCGAGTACGCGCTGCTCAACTGCCTGTTGCGGCGCCGCGGCGAGGTCGTGACGCGCGCGGAGATCCTGCGCGAAGCGTTCGGCTACGACTTCGATCCGGGCACCAACGTCATCGACGTTCACCTCACGCACCTCCGAAAAAAGCTCACCGGATTTCCCGTGACGATCGAGACCGTTCGCGGCGCCGGTATCCGGCTCGTGGTAGCTGGCTCGGCGACATGAGCACGCCAGCCACGCTCGGCCGCGGACTCGGCCGCGCGTTCGCGCTCGCGACCATCTTCGGCATGGCGATCTTCGGGATCGCGATGGGCCTCATGATCTACTTCACCGAGGTCGGCGAGACCTGCAGCGCCGCCGGCGAGATCGAGGACCCGCCGCTCGAGATCATCGAGCAGACCTCGCTCGCGTTCGCGTTCGCGCTGCCGTTCGGGATCGCGATCTCGCTCAGGATCAACCGCTCGCTCACGCACTCGACCACCGAGCGGCTCGACGAGATGATCACGAGCGCGTCGTCGATGACCGGCGAACGGCTCGCCGATCGCCTGCCGGTGAGCGTCGCAAACGATCCGCTCGATCAGCTCGCGGTCGCGCTCAACGGCGTGCTCCAGCGCATCGAGACCGGCGTGCGCGCGCAAGCGCAGTTTGCCGCCGACGCATCGCACGAGCTGCGCACACCGCTCACCGTGATCTCGACAAACCTCGAGGTCGCCCGCCGCAAGGAGCGCGCGCCGAGCCACTGGGAGCACGTCGCCGACGACACGCTCGCCGAGGTCCGTCGCATGAACGTGCTCGTCGACAAGCTGCTCGAGCTCGCGCGCGCCGGAAACGCCGGGCTTCGCCACGAGCCGGCCGAGCTGCGCGCGCTTGCAGGCGCGGCGCTCTCGCGCGCCGATTCGCTGACCGCGAAGCTCGGCGTCGAGCTCGAGCTCGCACACGGCGACGACGTCGGCGCCGAGGTCGACGTCGACGCGATCGCGATCGTGCTCGACAACTTGATCCGCAACGCGATCGATCACGCGCCGCGCGGCACGGCAGTGACGGTGACCATCGGGCCCGGCCCGCGAATTGCCGTCGAAGATCGCGGCAGCGGCGTGCCGGTCGAAGCCCGCGAGCGGATCTTCGAGCCGTTCGCGCGCGGCGTGCAGCGCATGGATCGCTCGACGGGACCGGGCCTCGGCCTCGGCCTGGCGATCTGCAAGCGCATCGTCGACGGTCATCGCGGCACGATTCGCGTCGAAGATCGCGATGGCGGCGGCGCGCGCTTCGTCGTCGAGCTGCCCGCGTAGCCGGTTGGTCGCCGTGGGGGCGCGCCGAGCTCGCTCGCGGTGACGAGAGCGCGAGCGCTCGCGGCCAGAGATGACTACGCGCACGCGCTCGTGCCCGCCTAGAAGATCTGGTTCGCGATCAAGTACAGGCCGATCGGGCGCGCGTCGGGCGACCACGCGATGTCGAACCGGATCACGCCGGTGCGGCCTTGCGTGAGCCGGAGGCCGCCGCCGATGCCCCAGTGCAAACCGAGGCCGGTGCCGTCGAGCTCGGGGTGCGATTCGCCGAGCTGGCTCCACAGTCGGCCGGCGTCGAAGAACGCGGCGACGCCGATCATGTAGCTCTTGCCCCAGACGCGGTGGCGCAGCACTTCCGAGCGCGCCTCGAAGTTCGCGAACGCTTTCACCTTGCCGTAGAACTGATACGCGGGCACGCCGCGCACGCCGAGCGTGCCGCCGATCGCGGACGTGTCGTCGTACCGCGTGAGCTCGTAGAACGGCGGATTGCCGAGCTGCACGTCGAACACACCGCGCGCGGTGAGCGTGAGGTAGTGCGGGATCGGCGACGTGTAGAACCGCGCCTGCGCGTCGATCTGTTGATACGCGTACGGAAATGCGTCGCCCATGCGCGGGCTCTCGCGCACCTCGAGCTGGTGATACTGGCCGTGGTAGGTCGAGATCTGATTGTCGCGCGTGTCGTAGATGACGGCGCCGGCGAG
>Ga0070665_100002202_pt1 | contig 21753 bp, 21 predicted proteins | sample KBSS13metaG_FD_65862 | JGI IMG/M metagenome (GOLD analysis project Ga0070665, IMG submission 65862) | Switchgrass rhizosphere microbial communities from Kellogg Biological Station, Michigan, USA - KBS S1-3 metaG | ecosystem: Host-associated > Plants > Roots > Rhizosphere > Soil ... | reverse complement strand
GCAATGAAGAGACCGCCGACATGGCCGGCAAGATGGCGGTCGAAGGCGCGCAGACGCTGCGGCACAACGCCTACAAGGTGCCGCTGATGCGGAATCTCGTGAAACGCGCCATCCGCGGCGGATCGGGAGCGACATGGACCTCCTAAGATGGGGACGGAGCCCGTGGGGTGAGTGGGTTCTCACCCACGTCTCGTGGAGCCTCTTCTGGGCATCGTTGTTTGCCGGCGTGCTGTTTTTCGTCGCGCACGCCAGCTACATGCTGTTCTCGGCGCATCGCAAGCGAAGCAGCGCCGAGACCGACGCGCTCGAAGCCCAGTTCAAGAATCTCCCGCAGAAGATCGAGCGGCACGGTGTCGCCGCGCGCCTGTTCCACTGGGTCATGGCGGCCGCGATGTTCACGCTGCTCTTCACGGCCTTCCTCCCGATCGCCGGGGTGAAGTTCGCGTGGGTACAGTGGCACTGGATGGCGGGGCTGGTCCTCATCGCCTCGATCCTCTTCCACATCGTGCACGCCACGTTCTTCCTGGACTTCTGGTCGATCTGGGTCGGCCCCAAGGACATCCCGGAGTTGAAGGCCGAGATGCTCCGCGAGTTCGGACACGACGTGCCCGGTCCCAAGTCGGGCAAGTACCCACTCGGCAACAGGCTCTACCACCTGGCGATCGTGTTCACGGGCCTTGGCGCGTCCCTCACCGGCGCGCTGATGATCCCGCGCATCCGCACCGGACTGGTCGCGCGCAATCCGTACTACTTGAGCGACGCGACGTGGGGCATCACCTACGTGACGCACGGCCTGGCGGGCGTCGGCCTGGTCGGCCTGGTGATCGCGCACGTGTACTTCGCGGTCCGGCCGGAGAAGTGGTGGATCACGAAGTCGATGATCCTCGGCTTCATCACGCGCCGGCAGTATCTCGAGCATCATGAACCCAGCCGCTGGCCGGTCGGGCCCAAGGGCTCGAGCGCGAAGCCGGCGGGTCACGCGTGAGCCAGGCAGACACCGTCGCCGAGCTCGGCTCGCGGATCAACATCATCGAGGAGGCGTACGAGTTCATGCTCGCGTACGCCTCCCAGGGCCTTTCCTCCGATCGCGAGAACGACACCGGCCGTCAGGCGCGCGAGTACCTGAAGAAGTGCGACGCGGCGCTCACCAATCTCGGCGATTTCCTCAACGGCTTCACCGATCGCACCGGCGTTGATCCGGTCGCGCCGTATCGTGCCTTCATCGCGGTGATCGATCGCGACGCGCGCGACGCACAGGCGGCCATTCAGCTGGTGCTCGCGCAAAACGCCATCAGCTCCCAGCTGGTGGACAACCTGAACGCGTCGATTCACCTGCGCGCGCTCCTCACCGATCTCTTCCTGATCGACGAAGTCTTCAAGACGCAAAGCAGGAATTCCTAGACTCCAATGTAGTGCGGACCTTCAGGTCCGCCGTGTCTTGCAGGCCTGAAGGCCTGCACTACTCCCTCTTTGTGCAGTTCGATTGGCGACTACGCGAATAACGCGACCTGGCCGCCCGTGTGCCAGAAGAGCACCGTCTGGCTTTCCAGGAACCTTCGCTCACGAACGTACGCGATCAAGCCGGCCATGGCTTTGGCCGTGTAGGTGGGATCGAGAAAGACCGCTTCCGTTCTCGCCGCGAGCTCGATCGCCTCGCGCGATTGGCTGGTGGGAATTCCGTAACCGTCGCCGACGAACCGATCGTCGACCTCGATCGCCGTTCCGGACGCCAGCATCGCGGGATCGATTTCGATCAATGCAGCGATGCCGTCGATGATTTGACCCACCTGCGACTGCAGAGACGATGACGAGTCGTCCGCGCTGATGCCGATGACCCTGGTCGGCAGGCCGAGCAGACGGCAACCGGCGACGAGACCGGCCTGGGTGCCGCCGGACGAAGTGGAGTGGACGATGACATCGGGCGCCGGCATCTGCTCGACGAGCTCCGCCATCGCGAGCGCGAATGCCAGCGCTCCGAGCGGTGTGGAGGCGCCAATCGGAATCGTGAAAGGACGCCGTCCTTCGATCGTCAAGCGTTCGGCCACTTGCTTCATCATCGGCGCGCGAGCGTCGCGCGTGGGTATGTAGACAACCTCTGCACCGAGCAGCTGGTCGAGCAGCGCATTCGCGCTGAGCCGATCCGGGGCGGCGCCGTTGGCCACGAGGACCGCACGCATGCCGAGCCTGGCCGCGGCCGCGGCCGTCGCGCGCGCGTGGTTTGACTGCACGCCGCCGGCCGTGATCAGCGTATCGGCGCCGTCGGCAACTGCTCGCGCCGCGACGAGCGCCAGCTTTCGCACCTTGTTCCCGCCGAACCCGAACGGAATGGCATCGTCACGCTTGATAAACAGGCGAGGGCCGCCGCCCAGCGAACCGCGCAGGCGCGGCAACGGTTCGACGAGCGTCGGAGCCGGCACGAACGGCAGCGAGGGCAGGCGCGCGATCAGCTGGCGCAGCGCAGCCGGAGTCACCGGAATATAGTACCTTCAACGGATTCGCGTCCTCGATCAATCGGAGCAGCCGCATGAAGTTCACGTCGCCCATCGTCGCGCTTTTGGTGGCCCTGACCGTCTGCACGGCACCGATCCTGGCGCAGCCGCAGACGCCGCTTCAGCGGCTCGAAGCGTCCATCCTGCGAACCACGCGCAGCATCAACGCGACGTGGGGCATCTACATGAAGTCGCTCGAAACGGGAGAGCAGATCGCCGTCGACGCGGATCGCCAGATGGAGACGATGAGCACGATCAAGATCCCGCTGATGATCGAGGCGCTCGAGCAGATCAAGGCCGGGAAGTTCAAGCTCACCGACAAATACACGTTCGCCGAGAAGGACTCGCAGCCGGGGACCGGGACGATCCAGCGCCTCGACCCCGGCGCCGTCATGACGGTCAAGGATCTGATCACGATGATGATCATCGTGTCGGACAACACCGCAACCGAAGTGCTCTATCGCATGGTGGGCGGACCCGACGCGGTGAACGCGCGGATGCAGGCGATGGGTCTGAAAACGACGCGGGCGATGAACGTTCCGTCGAAATGGTTTCCGGCGCTGCGCGGGGCACCGACGACAGAGCAGTTCTATCGCGACGGCAAGTCGCCGTTTGGTTTCTCGACCCCTCGTGAAATGGGACAACTGCTCGAGATGATGGAGCGCGGAACGCTGGTGGACAAGCCGTCGTCCGACCTGATGCTGCGCATCATGCGCGGTCAGCTGTACCGCACACGCATCCCTCGCTACGTCACCGGTTACACAATCCCGCATAAGACGGGCGACTTCCTGCCGTACGTGGGAGACGACGTCGGAGTCCTGGAGGCGCCCGGCAAAACAATCGTCCTGACCGTCTTCACGGGAAACCACTTCGGGTCGGGCGAGGCGCTCGAGAACGCAATCGGTCTGGTCGCGAAGGAGGTCGCGGACTACTTCGCTTACCGACAGTGACACCTTGAAATTGCAGAATTTGAGGATTGCAGGATTGCAGGAAGGGAAGGTTGAAGGAGGTTCCCTTTAGCCTTTCTACCTTCCCTTTTGCAATCCTGCAATCCGTCAATCCTGCAATGAAAGTATCCTGCAATGTAGTATCAGAGCATGGCTTCGTATCTCGACGACGTTCCCTTCTCCGGCATCATTCGCATTCGCGACATGATGTATTCCGTTTCAAATCCGTACCGTCTCGATCAAGGCGATGTCAGCTTCGACGCGCCCGACAGCGTGAAAGCCGGCATGGCGCGGGCGATCGCGGAGAACCACTCGCACTACGTGCAGACCACCGGCATCCCGCGGCTGCGTGAGCTGATTGCGGCCAAGCTTCGCAACACCAACGGCATCCCGATCGACGATGTCGAAGATGTGCTCGTCACCAACGGCGGCATTCACGGCCTGTACATCCTCTGCCGATCGGTGCTCGAGCCCGGCGACGAGGTGCTGATTCCGGATCCGGCGTGGCCGCCGGCGGCCGGCAACATCCTCGCAGCTCAGGGCGTGCCGGTTGGCTACAAGCTTCACGAGCAACGCGGGTGGCAGCCCGATCTCGATGAAGTCGCATCGAAGATCACAACCAGGACGCGGATTCTGTATATCAACTCGCCAAGCAATCCGACCGGCGGTGTCCTGACGCTGGAATATCTCGAACGCCTGGCCACGCTCGCGCACACCCACAATCTGTGGGTCATTTCGGATGAGGCTTACGAGGACGTCGTCTTCGACGGCGAGCACATCAGCATCGCGTCGCTGCCGGGCATGTACAACCGCACGTTTCCGCTCTATACGTTCAGCAAGACCTACGCGATGACCGGCCTGCGATTGGGTTACATCGCGATCAAGAACCCGGCGATCCGCGACCGCGCGAAGAAACTGCTGTTCTACACGGCCAGCAACGTCGCATCGGTCGTGCAGTACGGCGGCATCGGCGCGCTGGAAGGATCGCAGGACTGTGTCGAGGCATTTCGCGAGGAGCTGCGCGCGCGGCGCGATCTGTTCTACCAGGGCATTCGAGAGTCCGCCGGCGACATCTTTTCGGGTCAGCCGCCGGCAGGTGCGTTCTACGCATTCCTCCGGATTGCTCCAGGGTGGCTGGAGGGGAACCCGGAGAGCGCATCGGTGTCGTGGCGGATGGTGGAGTACCTGATTGCGAAGGGCCGCATCGGCTGCGTCCCCGGCGTTGATTTCGGAGCCAACGGCGAAGGCTACGTGCGATTCTGCTTCGCGCGCGATCGCAAGGAGCTGATGGGCGCCCTCGAGTCGTTGAAAGAACTGCTTTCGGTCACTGCGAAGGCCAGGTAGGTCACGCAGGTCAGGTAGGTCAGGTAGGGCGGGTGGGGCTGGTGGGTTTGGTGTCTCACCTACTAGACCAACCCGACCTAACTGACCTACCTGACCTATTTCACGTGGCGTCCGCCGTCGACGCGGATGGTCTCGCCGGTGATGAAGTCGCTTTCAATCAGCGCGAGCACCGCCTTCGCGATCTCCATCTCGCCGCCCCAGCGTCCTAACGGCGTCGCTGCTTCGACCGCGCGAGACTCCTCGTCGGTCGTACCCGGCGGCGCGACGATCGGACCCGGGGCAATCGCGTTGACGAGGATGTTGTCCGGGGCCAGTTCCAGCGCCAGCGCCTCGGTGAGCGCAATGATCCCGCTCTTCGCGACGTAGTACGGCACGTAGCCGGTGTAGCGCGGGCGTCCGCTCTTCGCGACCCAGTCACTGAAGTTGATGATGCGTCCGCCGCTTTGTGCCCGCATGTGCGGGGCGGCGGCGTGGGCGCAGAGAAACGCCGCGCGGAGATCCACGTTGAGCGCTGCGTCCCAATCAGCCGGCGTCAGGTCCGCGAACGGCTTCTTCACGTACACCGACGCCATGTTGATCAGGATGTCGAGACGGCCGAAGGCGTCCACCGTGGAACGGACGAGCGCCGCGGCGGCGTCAGGCCGCGAGAGGTCGGCTGCAAACGTCGCGGATCGGCGTCCCGCGGCTCGGACGATGCCCGCGGATTCTTCCGCTTCGGCTTTCGAACGCGCGAAACTGAGGGCAATATCGACACCGCGGCTGGCAAGTTCACGGGCGACGACGGCGCCAATGCGCCTGCCGCCGGTAATCAGCGCGACTTTGCTGGTGAGGTCCACGTCAGAATGCTACCCGAACCGCGATGACGGCTCGTTTTCTGTGCGACCTCGCATTAGGATTTGTAGCGCCCGCTCCGCTGACCACCCAGTCTCGGAGTCATGAATCGGAGTCGGGTTTCGCAGTGTGATGTCGGAGTTGAGCATCGGAGTCTCTATGGCTGAAAACATTGGATTTATTGGTCTTGGCGTCATGGGAAAGCCCATGGCGAAGCATCTGATCGCGGCGGGGCACCACCTGACGGTTCACAACCGCAGCCGGGGTTCAGTGGACGAGCTCGTGACGGCCGGCGCGACGGCCGCGGCCTCGCCGGCCGAGGTTGCGCGAGCTTCATCGATCGTCATCACGATGCTGCCGGACACCCCTGACGTCGAACGCGTGCTGACAGGGCAGGACGGCGTCCTCTCGGCCCTTCAGAAAGGCTCCATCGTCATCGACATGAGCAGCATCTCGCCAGTGGCAACGGAGAGGCTCGCCGCGCTCGTTGCAGAGCAGGGCGGGTCGATGATCGACGCGCCGGTCAGCGGCGGCGAGATCGGTGCCATCAACGCGCAGCTCTCGATCATGTGCGGCGGCGACGAAGCGGCGTTCAACCGCGTCAAGCCGATCCTCGCGTCGATGGGCAATCCGGAAAAGATCGTCTACATCGGCCGGTCCGGTGCAGGACAGATCTGCAAAGTCTGCAATCAGATCGCGATCGGCGGCGCGCTGGCCGGCGTCAGCGAGGCCTTTGCGCTCGCGAAGAAGGCGGGCGTGGACGCAGCCCGTGTGCGCCAGGCGCTGCTCGGCGGTTTTGCCGCGAGCCGGGTGCTCGAAGTGCACGGCGAACGGATGCTGGTCGACAACTACAAGCCGGGGTTCCGCGCGAAGCTCTATCAGAAGGACATGCGGCTGGCGAACGAAGCTGCGGCCGCCAACGGCGTCTCGATGCCGGCCAACGCCGTCGTATCGCAACTGCTGAACGCCCTGATCGCGTCCGGCGGCGCCGATCTCGACTACGCGGCCCTGGGAACGGTGCTGGTGAAGATGGCCAATGGTTGATAGCTTAGGGCTTAGGGCTTAGGGCTTAGGGCTTAGGGCTCAGGGCTTCGGGCTCAGGGCTCAGGGCTCTTGTGCCTGCTCGCGGGGCGGCGGGCCCGCTAAGGTCCGGCTGAAGCCGGACACTACCCAAGGGGGGAACGGCCCTCTTCAGCGCTCGTCGATGGGTCCGAGCAGTGGTTTGACATCGACGATGGGCGTGCCATCGAGGGCTTCGAGATTGCTCACGCGCACTCGCAGGCCCTCGATCGATTCGATGCGCACTCGGTGAAGCCCGATCGGGTTCGGCCGATCGGGGGAACGCGTGCTGAACACGCCGGTCAGCCGGTTTCTCGTTTCTCCTCTCGGATGAACAGCGAGGACATCGCGGCGCGCGCGATCGAGCCAGGTCAGGACGATGACTTCGCTGCCGACTCGCAGATCGCGAACGCCTTCCGCGACGGTCTCGTCGAACACCATCCATGCCTCCGGCGATCCTTCATCACCCTGCCGGGGAGCCGTGTGGCGGTCGACGAGCGGCGACTCGACCGCGCCGATCGGTCTGATCTCGAATCCAGATGTCGTCATAGAGGTCGAGGAGCGGAATCCGTCGATGATGACTCGACGAGAACGACCGACGTTTCGATCTGACGGTCCGGCACGTTCCAGTATTTCTTGAGCAGGCGATCCTTCTCCTGCGCCTCCACAACGTGAAAGCCGTGGCGTTCGTAGAAACGAATCGCCCAGATCGCGTCGGCCCAGGTGCCGATCATCACCGGACGGCTTGTCATCTCGCGGAGATGTGACAGCAGCCGGCCACCGATGCCGCGCTGCTGGCTGCTGCCGCGCACGTACGCGTGGCGGATGAGCGTCACGTCGAGCACGTGCTGCAGTCCCATGACGCCGGCGACGACTCCATCGTCTTCACAGGCCCAGAACACCACCCCGTCGTCGATCTCGTGCCTCAGCTTTTCGCGGGACATGTACGGCTCGGTCCAGCGATCCGCGGGGATAATGCCCTTGTACGCCTGGGCGCCGTCGTTGACGATGGTCCAGATCGTCTCGAAATCGCCCTCGTCGCAGCGTCGAATCATGAAACTCCGTGTTTTCCGTGGCGAGGACCGTCACGCGGCGCGCGTTAAGAAATCTCTGCGCCTGACGGTCATGAGGTGAATAATACCCCCCGGGACTCGGGACCAGGGGCTGGGGACTAGCGATCACGCATAGCGAGGGGCTTATGAATGCTCGACGTGACTTCCTGCGACAAGTGCTGCCGGTCGGCGCGCTGGGCGCCGTGGCACTCAACACGGACTGGCTCGAGCGGATCGTGTCGGCTGGCGCCGCCGTCGCCGATCGGACCGCCGCCGATGTCGCCTCAGACGAAGGCTACTGGCGCGACATCCAGCAGGCCTTCACGCTCGATCGGACCATCATCAACCTGAACAACGGGTATACGTGTCCCAGCCCGCGCGTGGTGCACGAGGCGCTGAAGCGATACCTCGACGTGTCGAACCAGGCACCGATCCATTTCATGTGGAATCAGCTCGAGCCCAACGTCGAGCAGGTGCGCAGGAAGCTCGCGGTTGAAGTGGGCTGCGATCCGGAGGAACTGGCCATCACGCGCAACGCGAGCGAGGGTCTGCAGATCTGTCAGCTCGGACTGGATCTGCACGCCGGCGATCACGTGGTGACGACCAACCAGGATTACGGCCGCATGCTCGATACATGGGATCAGCGCGTGCGCCGCGACAAGATCGCGGTGACCAAGATCGCGTTCCCCGTGCCAACGACCAACATCTCCGAGCTGACCGACCGCATCACGCAGGCGATCACGCCGAAGACGAAGGTGATCCACATCTGCCACATTACGAACCTGACGGGGCAGCTGTTCCCCGTGCGCGACATCGCGCGGATGGCCCGATCACGCGGCATCCTCACCATCGTCGACGGCGCGCACGCCTTCGCGCACTTCCCGTTCAAGGTCTCCGATCTCGAATGCGACTTCTACGGCTGCTCGCTGCACAAGTGGCTGCTCGCGCCCGTAGGCACCGGCTTTCTCTACATGCGACGGGAGAACATCGCCAAGGTGTGGCCGCTCACGCCGGCGGCGGCCAGCAAGTCGGACAACATCCGCAAGTTCGAGGAGATCGGGACACACCCCGCGGCGAACCACAACGCCATCGCCGAAGCCCTCGCGTTCCATCAGGCGATCGGCGTCGAGCGTAAGGCCGCGCGCCTGCGTTATCTCAACGATCGCTGGGCGAAGCGCGTCGACAAGCTGCCGGGCGTCAAGATCCTGAACAGCCGCGAACCGAATCAGTCGTGGGGGTTGTTCAACGTGAGCCTCGAGCGCGTCGAGTCGCCGAAGGCGTACGAATTCCTCTGGTCGAAGTACCGCATCATCACCGCGGCGATCAAGCGAGACGACTACCAGGGCCTGCGGGTGACGCCGAACGTCTACACGACGCTCGAGGAAGTCGATACGTTCGCGGGCGCGATCGAGGATCTGCTCCGGAACGGCGCGCCGTCAACGGCAGCGTAGAAACGGTCAGGCGGACACTACCGGTTTGGAAGACGCTATCGGCTACCGGCCAGCCGGATCGGTGATCGTCAGCACACGATACACGCTGATCTCGGCGTGCTTGTCCTCGCGCTGCCAGGGATGTCTCGAGATCAGCTTCAGATCGGAGCGGCGATCCAGCTCCGTCACCAACTGCTCGTAGCGCGCACCGTACAGCCACTCGCCGTGGATCACGAGGTAGCGAACCCCGCGCGATCGGACCATGTTCATCGACGTGTCGTCGGGAAAACCGCGAACGGCGTTGACGATCTTCTGATACGACGGCGGAAAAAATCCGCTGTAGCCATTCACCAGGTACTGCCAGTGGAACGTCGAGTAGTAGAGGTACTCCGGATCTTCCATGGCGCCGGTCGGAAACTCGAAGACGACCGATGTCGGCCCGTGATCGGCGTCGCGCAGGAGATCCGCGTAGGCCTCTGGCGGATTCCGGGGCGCCGCCCAGAGCACCAGCGGCGTTGACGCATACTCGGCCAGCATCAGGACACCGATCGTCGTCAACACCGCGCGCCGCGCGGCAGCAGATCGCAGAAGCCGCGACAAGTGTGCCGCGCCGTATCCGGCAAGCACCGCGAGCGAGAAGCCGACCATCAGGCCCATCCGCGCGGGAATGCGCAGCGCCTTGAACGGCAGGAAGTAGTCGTACAGCCCGCGATAGATCACGCCGTTGAACCCGAGCGAGACGTCGAACGCGAGGATCAGCCCGAGAGCGTAGGCGAATTGCGGCGTTCGCAGAAAGCCGCGACGCCGCGGCCAGAGCCCGACGATGGCCAGCGCGATCGCGACGAACCCCGGAAACAGGCGGCGTTCGGGATCCATGAAGCGCGCGAACGCTTTGCCGTACATCACGTTGACTTCGGGCGGCGCCAGGTAGTTCCACCACGTCGCGCTGTTCTGCGCCACCTCGGCGCGCCCGCGCTCGCCGACGACCTCGCGGGCGGCGAGATAAGCTCGGCCGACCGGAATCATCGTGACGACCACGATCGCCGCCGCAATGGCAAGCGGCACGAGCCGGCGCATCGAGAGTGTCCGCTCCGCGATCAGCATCGTGCCGCAGACGACGGCCATGTACGGAATGAGAAAGAGTCCGTAATACATGCACGACAGCATCTGACACGCCGTGCAGACACCGAGCAGCACACCGTCACGCGTGCGGCCGGTGTCGAGGAGCCGGTGAAAAGCCCACATCGCCAGAGGGATGAATTGCGTCTGCTGAAGCTGAAGGTGCGCGTAGTGATCGATCCGATACGGCGGGAACGCGAAGACGATGCCGGCGACAATCGCAGCGCCGGTGTTGCCGGTCAGCCGGCGCACCAGCAGGGCGACTCCTACACCAGACAGCGCAAAGCCTGACAGGAACACGAGGTTGTACACGAGAATCGGCGCCATGCCGAGCCAGTGCAGCGGGGCCGCGATCAGACCCGGCACCAGGAGCGTCTCGGAGTAGGCCAGCGTGTTGCGTTCGGGGTAGAAGATGTTGGCGTCGAAGATGTGCGCCGGCGCAATGGGCAGCTGATGAGCGACCCACGCCAGCACCCACGTCACCATCAGCGGATCGCCGGGGTCGTGCACGCCGTCCGTCATACGCAAGACCTGCGGAAAGGTCATGACCGCGGTCAAGGCGACGAAGAGGGCGAGCGTCAGCGCGAGGAACAGGCCCGTGCGTCCGCGCGGCGCCGGCGGCGCGCCGGCGTGGTCCGGCACGGACAGATCAGTGCTCACCGATCGGCCTGGAGGATCTCGAGCAGTTCTCCCAGCGCGAGGAGCTCCTCCTGGGCCGCGTGAATGATGGCGCGGCGCTCCTGGAGCGTCGGCTCCGACCAGTCTTCATTCTCGAGGCGCACGCGGCCGTCGGCGGCCACATCGACGACAACCGCGTCCATCGTGCCGACGTACAGCTTCATCAGACACCCGCGGCAGCCGACGCGCGTTCCGCATCGTCGACGCCGAGGACGATTGTCGCCGTCGGGCTGCCCTCCGAACCACCGCCGTACGCGTATTCGATATTGATCCCCGCGTCGCTGACCATCCGCAGAGCCGGCGCGAGCGAGCCCGGCGTGTTGGGGACCGCCGTCACGATGACACTGCGTTCGGTCACCTGGTGATGATGATCGCGAAGCACCGCCGCCGCGTGGACGTGGTTGTCGACAATGAGGCGCAAGGGGCCGCCCGTTTCCATGCCCATCGCCTGCACGTTCACACGCTCGTCGGACAGCAGACGGCAGACGCCTGCCAGCGCCCCGGGGCTATTGGGCAGGCGGAGAGAGAGCTCGATTCGAATCATGTGGGAGATGATTGCACGAACAAGGGGCAGAGGAAAACAAAGGGCACAGAGGCGAGGCCGCGCGGCCCCTCCTCTGTGCCCTTTTGTCTACCTTTGTGTCCTTCGCAGCGAGCGAAGCGAGTCGCTTACGCGAGGACCTTGATCACGACGCGACGGTTCTGCGCGCGGCCCGCCTTGGTCTTGTTCGGCGCAACCGGCTTCTCCATCCCGTAGCTGATCACGTTCATCTTGTGCAGCGGAATCTGGTACTGCTCGTAGAGATACCGCTTCACGGCGTCGGCGCGCTGGAGGCCGATGCGTTCGTTGGTGACCTTGTCGCCGACGTTGTCAGTGTGCCCCTCGATCTCGAGGTAGATGTTCTTGGGGTCCTGCTTCATCTGCGCAACCATCTCGTCGAGCTTCTGCTTGGCTTCGTCCGGCAGCGTCGTCTTGCCGAACTTGAAGTTGCCCTGGTCTTCGCTCAGGACCACTTCGTACACGAGCCGCTTGCTGGCCTTGTCGATCGCGTCGAACTTGCCGTTGGCCTCGGTGCCCACGGCGGTCGCCGCGTTCTTCGCCGCCGCGGCGGCGTCGTTGGCCGCCTGCGCCGACTGCGCGGCCGCCTGCGCCTTCGTATCGACTTCGGCGATCCGGCCTTCGTTCTTGCGGGTCCGCTCCTGCGTTTCCTCGATGGCGCGGCCCTGCGAGTCGACCTTCTCGTTCACTTCACCGACACTCGTGCGGACGTACTTCTTCGTGGCGCAAGCGGTGGAACCGCCTACGGCCAACACGACAATGGGCACCGCGATGAAGAATTTCCGGAACATGACGATCCTCCTAATGCGCTGTAGGGCGTGATTGCCCCGCGATATATCCACTCCGGGCCCGAACAACCAGGTCCTTGTTACGCGCGCGGACCACGAGCGGATGCCAGCCCGGCTTGCCGCTCGATTCGAATGCAATCAGATACTGATGTCGCAGCTCGTCGATGATCTGCCGCGCGGCGATGCTGCGCTGGCTGATGGTGCTGGCGACGACGACGTGCCCGCCGGTCCACGCGGCCAGATTGGCCAGGGGTCCGGCGAACGCCGCACTCTCGACAGAGTGCGTGGAGTTCTCGGCCGACGGGTTGTCTATCGACGGAACGATGCCGAAGATGTAGACCGGCACGTCGATGGCGCTCGCGATCGCCGACACGTCTTCGGGTTTGAGCCGGCTCGCGTTGTCGTTACCGTCGGTCAGCACGACCACCGCGCGTCGCCGGCCCTCGCGCTCGCCAACGCGGCGCGCCGTCAGCGCGATCGCATCGTGCAGCGACGTCGCGCCGAAGGGCACGACGCTCGTCAACGAGTCAGGCAACGTATGGAGTCCGGTCGTGAAAGGCGCGCGCTCGTCGAGATGCGTGTCGAAGGTGAAGACCGCCGCTTCGTCGTTGTAGCCGTTCAGCCAACTAAGCAGGTGCGTCGCTGCCTCTCGCGCGTACGGCATGTGCCCTTCCATGCTGCCGCTCACGTCGAAGAGAACGGCGACGCTGACGCCGGCCAGATCGTTCTGCAGGTCGCTGATGGGCCGCGTCTGCCCGTTGTCCAGCACCTCGAAATCTCGCTTCGTCAGGTCCTGGACAAAGCGGCCTTTGGAATCGCGCACCACTGCCGCGATCCGGACCATGTCGATGCTCGACTTGAAGGCTGCAACCGGAGGAGTCTGTTCCTGAGCCCCGGCACCGCCGTTGCCGGCAACCAGTCCCAGGATGAGCCCGCCAGTGATGAGTCTGCCCCACGCCATCGCTCGTGGTTAGTGCGAGACCCTTGCCATGTACTCAAACTGTTCTATATGTTGATCTTAGGTTAATCGACCGGCTCTCCAGCCGTGGCTGAATGGCCATTTGACAGCGTAATAATTACCCGAATCTACACTCGACGGTACGCGTACGGTAGCGGGATGACCATCAGGGAAGGACCGAGTAAAATCGCGCGGTGACGATCGCCAAGGCTCATGCCCCCATCCCAACTGCACCGCGAGTCCACCGCTTCACATATGCGATCCGTAACATCGTCGCGGAGGCCCTGAAAGTCGAGGCCGCCGGCACCCGGGTCCGATATCTCAACATCGGCGATCCGATCGCGTTCGGGTTCAAAACGCCGCCGCACCTCATCGCCGCGGTCGAGCAGGCCATGCGGGACGGCCACAACAACTACGGGCCGTCGGCGGGAATCCCGGTCGCGCGCGAAGCCGTGGCGACCGAGTACACGCGGAACGGTTTTCCGATCGCCGCGGATCGCGTCTTCATCACGGCCGGCACGTCGGAAGGCATCGAGCTCGCCCTTGGCGCCGTGGTCGATGCGGGCGGCGAAGTGCTCGTACCGATGCCGACCTACCCGCTGTACACCGCGGTGCTGGCGAAACTTGACGCGAAGGCGAAGTACTACAGGCTCGAGCCGTCGCAGGGCTGGATGCCCGATCTCGATCACCTGGAGAGGCTGGTGACGCCCTCCACGCGAGCGCTGGTGATCATCGACCCCAACAACCCGACCGGCGCCGTCTATTCGACCGAGACGCGGCGCGCGCTGCTCAACTTCGCGGATCGCCACGGCCTCCTGATTCTCGCCGACGAGGTGTACGGCGACCTCGGCTTCGACGGCCCGGTCGAGCCTTACGGCAAGCTGGATCCCGACGCGCCGATCATTTCGTTCTCGAGCCTCTCGAAGGCGTACCTGGCCCCCGGCTGGCGCACGGGCTGGATGGCCTGCAGCAGCTCGCCGCGATTGGACGATGTCGTGGCCGCGGTCAGGAAGCTGGCGGACGGACGTCTCTGCAGCACTGTGCCGATGCAATACGCGATTGCGGGCGCCCTGTCCGGCGACCGGTCCCATCAGCCGGAATTCCGGCGGGCGTTGAAGGCGCGCGCCGACCTCACCATGTCGCGCCTGTGCGCGATGCCGGGCGTCACCTGCGTCGAGCCGACCGCCGCGTTCTACGCCATGCCGCGGATTGCGCTGCCGCCGGGGCGCACCGACGAGGATTACGTCAAGGCGCTCCTGCACGCCACGGGCGTGCTGTGCGTGTACGGATCGGGGTTCGGCCTCCCGGCGGAAGAAGGATTCCTGCGGATCGTCTTCCTCGCTCCCCTGGACGAGCTGTCGGAAATCTACGATCTGATGGCGGCGTTCACGGCGGAGTACATCGGCTGAGATTGCAGATTTCAGAATTCAGTTTTCAGATTGATTTCGGATTGATTGTGGATTTCAGAGCATACTGAAATCTGAAATGAAATCTGCAATCTGAACTCTGCAATCTGAAATTCCTGATGGCCCCTGACCGCGAGTTCACGCGCCGGATGCTCCAGACGGTCACCACGGTGGTCGGCGCCGTGCTGCTGGTTGCACTCCTGTGGGCGGCGCGCGACGCGCTGATGCTCGTCTATGTCAGCGCGTTGATTGCGATGGGCATGTCGCCGCTCGTGAAACTGATCGAGCGGCCGCCGAAGGCCGGCGCCCGCCGTGTTCCGCGTTGGCTGGCGATTCTCGCGATCTACCTGGTCGTCGTCTCCGGATTTGTCTTCGTCGGACTGCTGGTCATCCCGCCGCTCGTCTCACAGGCAGCGTCCTTGTGGGCGAAGCTGCCGGACGAGTTCAACCGCCTGCAGCACTTCCTGATCGAACACGGCCTGATGGCGCACGAGGTGACGCTCGAGCAAGCGGTGCAGAACGCGCCGAGCGGCTCGAGCAGCAACGCGGTCGGCACCGTGCTCGTCGCGCTCTCCAACGTGATCGGCGGGATCTTCGGACTGATCACGATCTTGATTCTCACCTTCTACCTGCTGCTCGAAGCGGGCTCGATGTTCGAGTATCTCGTCCGGTTCGTGCCGCTTGGCCGGCGCGGCGACGTCGCTCTTGCCGCGCGGCAGGGCGTCTCGAAGGTCAGCGCGTGGCTGCGCGCGCAATTCATTCTCGCCGGCGTCATGGGGACGTTTGCCGCCGTCGGCCTCGGCCTGATGAACGTGCCGTACTTCTACGTGATCGCGCTCATCGCGGCCGTCGGCGAGACGATTCCGGTTGTCGGACCCATCATCGGCGGGCTCGCCGCGGTCGCGGTGGCGATCACCGTCTCACCGAAGCTCGCGCTCATGGTCGGCCTCTACTTCCTGGTGCTGCACCAGCTCGAGGCGAACATTCTCGTGCCGAAGATCATGGAGCGCAGCGTCGGCGTCAGCCCGGTCGCCGTCATGATCGCGCTGCTCATCGGCGGATCGCTGATGGGGATCGTCGGGGCCATTCTCGCCGTGCCGACCGCGGCGCTCCTGTCCGTGATCATCGAAGAGCTCGCCGCGGAGCACGACGCGCGGCTTCACCGCATCAAGTAGCGATCGAACCAGGCGAGGAGCCGCTCCTCGATGTCGCGCTGGTGTTCCGGCTTCGCGATCGCGTGGCCTTCCTCCGGATAGATCACGAGCTCGGTGGGCACGTTGAGCGCCTTCAACGCGTGCCAGAACTCGTACCCCTGTGGTGTCGGCACTTCGGAATCGCGGTCGCCGTGCAGCACCAGCGTCGGCGTCTTGACCTTCTTGATGAACGTGATCGGCGACGAGCGCGAGTAGGCCTCCGGCTTCTCGTAGACCGATGCGCCGAAGAACGGAAGCATCCAGGTGTCGATCCGGTTCTGACCGTAGTAGCTCTGCCAGTTGGCGATGCCCGCGCCTGCCACCGCCGCCTTGAACCGCGTCGTCTGCGTGACCGCCCACATGGTCATGTAGCCGCCGTAGCTCCAGCCGATGATGCCGGTGCGATTGGGATCGATCGGCGCCGCCTTGACGGCCGCGTCGACGCCCGCCTCGATATCGCGCATGTCGCCGTAGCCGAAGTCGTTGATGTTCGCCTGCGTGAAGCCCTCGCCGTTGCCGTAGCTGCCGCGGGGATTCGGCAGGAGCACGAAATAACCGTTGGCCGGAAGCACGGCGTTCCAGCGCGTCGGCCAGACCGGAAAATTGGCCGCGGAAGGACCGCCGTGGACGGAGACCACGAGCGGATACTTCTTCGACGGATCGAAGTTCGCCGGATACATCAACCAGCCCTGCACGCGATATTTGTCGCTCGTCCAGTGCAGGCTCTTCACGTCACCCCAGAGCGGTTTGATCGACGCATTGATGTTCGATTGCGCGGTCCATGCGCCAATGGGTCCCGCATAGACCTCAGGTGCCTGCTGGAACGATTGCACCGCGGCGGCCGCTGCGTCTGCGTGCGACGCGATGGACGCGAGCGTCGCCTGTTTCTCCGGCGCCGACCACACCTTCGTCCGCGGTCCGCCGGCAGCGTCGACGGTGACGAACGCCGACATACCGTCCACGTACTCGTGGAAGATGAGGCGGCCGTCAGAACGCCACGCGAGCGCTCGCGCCGAACCCTCCAGGTTCGGCGTCACATTCTTCGCTTCGCCGGCCTCGAGCGGCCTGCCCTGAGCCTGTCGAACAGGAACGACGTACACGTCGCCGCCTGTCTGACCTTCGTCGCTCATGATGCCGTGAATGACGGCGATCGATCGGCCGTCGGGCGACCATCGCGGGCCCGCCAGCTGGAACGGCGGCTTCCAGACGGAGGTTGTTGCACCAGTGTCGGCCTGTACGACGTAGAGTTGCGCGATCCAGTAGTTGTTCGTCCCCGATCCTTCGACGGCTTCCGCCGCGAAAGCTTTTCCGTCAGGCGACCAGTCGTAGTCGTAGACGTACATGTTGGCCGGACTGACTTCGCGCAGCGTGCCGTTTGCCAGATCGACAAGGGCGATCCGCTGCTCCTCCACAACGTCGCCCACGACGCCCGCGTCGGGTTTGTAAGCGACGAGCGCGCCGGTGCCCTGCGTGGATCCGGCGACGAAGAGGATCGACAACTGCTTGCCATCCGGCGACCAGTGCGGCTGCGCGAGCTGCCCCTTCACGTTCGTGACGCGCCGGGCTGGAACGCTGCCATCGAGATCGATCACGTAGATCTGCTGCTGACCCGGGCTGCCGCTGTCGGAAAGAAACGCGAGCGTGTGGCCGTCCGCCGCCCATGCCACGCCGTCTTCCTGGTGGGCGCTCCCGTCGCTCGATGCGCTCACGTGACGGACGTCGGTTGCCGGCGCGGCGATCGTGCGCACCTGGATCGCCGTCGTCTGGGCGCCGGCCGACACGTCCTCCACCCAGGCGACGCGGCGGCCGTCGGGCGAGATCGCGGTCTCGTGAATCGCACGAACGCGGTCCAACGTGTCCAGCAATCCGCCAATCGATCGGGCCGGCGCCTGAGACGCTCGAAGGCCGGCAGGCGAGGCGGAGGCCATCAAGGTGACGATGGCGATGGACAGGCCGAACATGCGAAGGCTCATGCGATCACTATAATCGGCAACCGTGATTGATGAACGGCGTCTCGCCCCGGAAGGCCGGCGCGGTGCGATCCGTTCAGGCGCGGCGCTCCTGTTCTTTGTCGCGGTCACGATCGTCATGACCTGGCCGCTCGCGGCCGGCCTGTCGCGCGATATACCCGGCGACTTCGGCGATCCGCTGTTCACGTCGTGGGTACTTTCGTGGGATGCGACGCATCTGGGCCGCGGCTGGTGGAGCGCGAACATCTTCGCGCCGCACCCCCTCACACTCGCGTACTCGGAGCACTTTCTGCCGCAGGCAATCCAGATCCTGCCGGTGTACGCCGTCACCGGGAACGCGATCCTCTGCTACAACCTGCTGTTTCTTTCCACGTTCGCGTTATCTGGTTTCGGGATGTTCCTTCTCGGCGTCGAGTTGACCGAGAGCACGGCCGCCGGGGTCGTGGCAGGGCTCGCCTTCGCGTTCGCGCCTTACCGCATCGCGAACATCCCTCACCTTCACGTGCTCTCCGCGGCGTGGATGCCGATTGTGCTCTTGGGCCTGCACCGGCACTACGCGACCGGGCGCACCGCTCCGTTGATCGGCGCGGCGGTCGCGTGGCTGGTGCAGAACCTGTCGTCCGGCTACTACTTCCTCTTCTTCACACCGATCGTGATCCTGTACATGGCCTGGGAGATCACGCGGCGCGGATTGTGGAACAACTCACGGATGCTTGTTCGAGCGGGCGCGGCGATTGGCATCGTGCTCGCGGCGACCGTCCCCTTCCTGCTGCCGTACGTCGAGCTGCGCCGGCTCGGATTCAGCGCGCGGTCACTCGCGGAAACGCGCCGGTTTTCCGCTGACGTGTACGCGTACTTCACGGCAGATCCCAACCTGCGGCTGTGGGGATCGATCGCGCAGGCGTGGCCGAAATCCGAGGGGCTGCTCTTTCCGGGTCTGACGATCGTCGTCCTCGCCGCGATTGGGGTTGGACACTCTTTTTCTCTGCGGTCTCGGCGTGTTCTGCGGTTCCTTCTGATCGTGGCAGCGGCGGCCGTCATCATCGCGCTGCTCCTCGGATTCTCGATCCGGCTGCCCGGCATCAAGATCACGAGCCTTTCGCGCGTGCTGCTCGTGTACCTGCTCGCTTTGGTCGCCGCGATGGCGGGATCGAAAAGTTTTCGGGAAACCGCGAGGCGATGGCTGTTGTCTCCCGCCGGTCTGTTCAGCGGGATCGTGTTGTTCTCGATCGTGATGTCCTTCGGCCCCGACATTCGCGCGAAGGGACGCGTGGTGGCGTCGCCCAACATCTACACGGTTTTCTTCGACTTCGCGCCCGGCTTCGACGGTGTCCGTGTGCCCGCGCGGTACGCCACGATCGGCACGCTGGGACTGGCGGCGCTGGCGGCGCTGGGCATCGGCGCGATCGATCGTCGTCGGCGTGGAGCCGTCAGCGTGGCCGCGGGGACGCTCATCCTGCTCGAAGCGATCGCCGTCCCGATTCCAATCAATCAGAACTCCACGCAGTACTCGCAGCCGGGCCTCGCGCCGCTGCCGGCATCGATTGCCATGGGTCCGGCAACGCCGGAGGTGTATGGGTTCGTGGCGACGCTGCCGGCGTCGGCGGTTCTCGTCGAGCTCCCTCTGGGCGAGCCCGCGTTCGACGTCCGGTACATGTTCTACTCGACGCGCCACTGGAGGAGGCTCGTCAACGGCTACAGCGGCGGCGCACCGCAGGACTACGGGACGCTGACCGAATCGCTGAAGGACGTCGCCACACGGCCCGACCGCGCATGGGAGACGGTCCTGCAATCCACCGCCACGCACGCCATCGTCCACGAAGCGTCGTATGCGAACGACGGCGGCCGACGGCTGAGCGACTGGTTGCGCAGCCGCGGCGCGCGCGAGGTCGCGTCGTTTGGGTCAGATAAGGTCTTCGCACTGCCGGGGCGCTGAAACGCTCGGCTAAAGCCTTCGCGCTCGTGGGCTGTGTTCGCTCGGCTAAAGCCTTCGCGCTACATCGAAGTTGAAGCGCCGTGCCGTCCGATGTAGGGCGAAGGCTTTAGCCGAGCCTGAACTTAGCGGAGCGCGAAGGCTTTAGCCGAGCGGCACCGTCGGCACCGTTCTTGATCTTCGATCTCTCAGGAGAGGCGCGAAGGTCCGAAGTCCGCTGTCGCGGAACCTTCTCGCAGACAACCGATGGCAGGTTTGGTCAGGCAGTGGGAGCAGCCAAAGAGTCGCTTCGGCGACCTCGTGGTCGTCGGCTTCCTGCTGATGCAGTGCCTGGACGCGGTCTTCACGTATGTGGGCGTCGCCCAGTGGGGACCCAGCATCGAAGCGAATCCGCTCATCAGCTCCGCCATGTCACTCGCTGGCGTCGCCGGCGCCCTGGGCGTCGCAAAAGGGGTGGCGATCGGATTCGGCATCCTGCTCCACCTGCGGCGGGTCCACACCCTGGTCGCGGTGCTGACGGCCGTCTACTTCGCCCTGGCGATTCTCCCCTGGACGACTTTGTTCTTCTTCACGAATCCTTAGTCCCCGCGGATTGCTCAGAATCGCAGGCCGGCGAACTCCTGGTCTTATACTGATGTTCGCCTGGGGCGAGACATTTAGAACCTGCGCCAGAGCTTTCGACGGAGGATTAACGGCCACTTATGCGGACCGATCCGCTCGATTACCTTTCTCGCGACCTCGACGCGCTCAAGCAACAGGGGCTCTACCGTCACCTTCGCATTCTCGATGGTGAGCAGAGCCACAAGAGCACGTTCGATCACCAACAGGTCGTCAACCTCTCCTCGAACAACTATCTCGGGCTCACGACCCATCCGAAACTGCGCGAGAAGGCGCTGGAGGCGGTGCGCCAGCTCGGCGTCGGCTCGGGCTCGGTCCGTTCGATTGCGGGCACCATGGACATCCACATGGAGCTCGAGAGGCGTCTGGCGGTTTTCAAGAAGACCGAAGCGGTTGTCGTGTTCCAAAGCGGCTTCGCCGCGAACGCAGGAACCGTCGCTGCCGTCCTATCAAAGGATGATGTGGTGATCTCCGACGAGCTCAACCACGCGAGCATCATCGACGGATCCCGGTTGAGCCGGGCGGCGATCAAGGTGTTTCCTCACAAGGATGTGGAGGCGGCGCGGAAGATCGTCAAGGAACTGCCGGCCGGTCAGCGCAAGCTGCTCATCACCGACGGCGTGTTCAGCATGGACGGCGATCTGGGTTCGCTGCCCGACCTCTGCGCGCTGGCGGAAGAATATGGCTGCATCATGATGGTCGACGATGCGCATGCGAGCGGCGTGTTCGGGGCCAACGGCAGGGGAACGATCGACCACTTCGGCATGCACGGCCGCGTGGACATCCAGGTCGGCACGCTCTCGAAGGCGATCGGCGCGCTCGGCGGCTATGTGGCCGGCAGCAAGGCGCTGATCGAGTTTCTGTACCATCGCGCGCGGCCGTTTCTCTTCTCCACTTCGCATCCGCCCGCCGTCGCCGCGGCCTGCATCGCGGCCGTCGACGTCCTCGAGCAGGAGCCGCAGATCATCGAGCGCCTCTGGGAAAACACGCGGTTCTTCAAGGCCGGCCTGAAGTCGCTCGGGTTCAACACCGGTTTGAGCGAGAGCCCCATTACGCCGGTGATCGCCGGCGACGGCGCGCTCGCGATGAAGTTGTCGGATCGCTTGTTCCAGGAGGGCGTGTTCGCGCAGGGAATCGCGTTCCCGACCGTGGCGCGCGACAAGGCGCGCGTGCGCACCATTGTCACCGCCACGCACACCCGCGACGAGCTTCAGTTCGCGCTGGACGTGTTCGCCAAGGTCGGACGGGAGCTTGGACTCATCTAAAGTGAGAAGGTAGAAGTTAGAAGGTAGAAGGTAAAAGTTAGAAGTAAAAGGCAGAAGTTAGAAGTTGTGAACCACACCCATCGACCGTCGCGCCTGGCTGATTTCTTCGACAAC
>Ga0070665_100002201_pt1 | contig 21758 bp, 22 predicted proteins | sample KBSS13metaG_FD_65862 | JGI IMG/M metagenome (GOLD analysis project Ga0070665, IMG submission 65862) | Switchgrass rhizosphere microbial communities from Kellogg Biological Station, Michigan, USA - KBS S1-3 metaG | ecosystem: Host-associated > Plants > Roots > Rhizosphere > Soil ... | reverse complement strand
CACGGTCGGAGGTCGGAGGTCGGAGGTCGGAGGTCGGAGGTCGGAGGTCGGAGGGGGCGTCGGCGGGCGGCCGTGGCGGGGATCGGGGAGTCACCATCGGCTCAGTGCCTCCCCGGCCAGGCCGATCACGACCGGAGTGATTCCGAGGGCGAGGAAGGCGGGGAGGAAGCAGAGGCCGAGTGGCGCGGCGACCAGCACGGCAGCTCGTTCGGCGCGCGCCTCCGCGGCGTCGGCCAGACCGGCCCGCAGGCGCGTGGCCTCGCCCCGCGCCACCCGGGCCAGGCCGGTGCCGGTGTCTGCCGACCGGCGCGCGGCGCGCCCGAACGCGGCGAGCTCGGGCTGGTCGGTGGCGCCTGCCCAGGCCTCCTCGCCGGAGGAGCCCAGTTCGAGCAGACCGGCGATCCGCTGGAGGACCGCGGCCACCGGCCCCTCGATGCGCTGCGCGGCGACCTCGACCGCCGTCGGCACCGGCAGGCCCGACTCCAGACAGGTCGCGAGGAGTTCCCACCCTGCGGCGAGCCCGTCCGTCTCGGTCCGGGGACCGGTCTGGACCCGCTTCGCCATCGCGCGCAGGCTCGCCACCACTGCACCGCCGATCGCTGCGGCTCCGAGCACGGCGGCCGGGCCACCGGCGGGGCCTCCGGACAGCAGCCACACCAGGGCACCGGCGCCGAGGCCCCCGACGACCGTCCATCTCCCGCGCAGCACCTGAGCCGGGGTGCTCTCGAGGACCACAGCCGGGCCGAGCGCCCGCACGCGGCGGCGGGCGGCTCCGTCCCCCGAGACCAGAAGGGCGACGGCGCCGAGCGCCGCGGCGAACGACACGGTGCTCACGATGCCGATCCCGCGGCGAGTCGGTCGGCCCAGGTGAGCCCGGTCAGCAGCAGCACGGTCCCGAGCAGGAGCAAACCCTGACCGAGGAGTCCGTCCCGCAGGACGGCCAGTGGATCCGCCCCGAGGAGGTGCCCGAGCCCGAGGCCGAGCAGGGGGAGGGCCGTGAGGACGCCGGCGGTCGCCCGCGGACCCGCCGCCCGGGCATGGGTCCGAGCTTCGAAGGCGAGGCGCCACCGGAGGTCCGTGAGGACGCCTTCGAGGAGCGCGGCCAGCGGTGCGCCGTGTCGGTCGGCGAGCGACCACGCCGCCGCGGTACGGCGGAGCTCGGTGCCGATCCGGCCGGAACCGAGGTCGGCGGCCCGGGTGAGCGCCGCGGGGACGTCGTCCCCGAGGCGGGCGGCGTTCGCGGCGGAACCCAGGGTGCGTTCGGCGAGCGGGCCGTCCGCCCGGACCCCGGCGAGCGCCGCCGCCGGATGGGCGCCGCCACGGAGCTCGTCGACGATGCGCGCCAGCGACTCCGCCAGCTCACCCGCCTCGGCGGCCGCCGTCGTGCGGGCCCGTGCCCGGCGCCGCCTGCGTCGTACGACGTCGCCGGTCACCCCACCGGCGAGGACTCCGGCCGGTCCGCACACCAAGCCTCCGACCGCGGCACCGAGCGCGATCGCGGCGATCGGAGCGGGCGGGACCGGCAACCCTCGACGCCCGGTGGACCGCACGACCCCGAGCCGTCGCAGACCCGAGGGCCCGGGTGTGATCAGCAGGGCTGCCGCGAGAGCGGCGCACACGACCGCGTTCACCACGCCGCTCCCGCGCTCAGCACCGGGCTCGGTTCGGCGGGGGACGACGCAGGCACGCCGGCGCGCCCCTCGGAGAGGAGGTCGGACACTGCGAACACGGTGCGGCGGGTCGGGGAGGTGTGGGGGAGGTGCACGCCGCGGTCGGCGAGGAGGGCGGTGAGCCGGGCGGCGTGGGTGGTCCAGCCCTCGCGGTGTCCCCACGCGGGGAGGACCGTGACCTCGCCGGTCCTGCCGCGTTCCAGGACCCCGACCGCCTCCAGCACGCGGCCCTCCGGGCGCCGCCGCATGTGCAGGACGACCTGGACCGCGGCGGCGAGCTGGCTGTGCAGCGCGGCGCGGTCCATCCCGCCGAGTGCGGCCAGGGCCTCCATCCGGGCGGGCACCTCGCGGGCGGAGTTGGCGTGGACGGTGCCTGCGCCGCCGTCGTGGCCGGTGTTGAGGGCGGACAACAGGTCGCACACCTCCGACCCACGGACCTCCCCCAGGACCAGCCGGTCCGGGCGCATGCGCAGGGCCTGGCGCACGAGGTCCCGGAGGGTGACCCCGCCCGCGCCCTCGATGTTCGGTGGCCGGGCCACGAGCCGGACGACCTGGGGGTGGCGGGGCTGGAGCTCCTGAGCGTCTTCCACGGTGAGAATGCGCTCGGCCGGGTCGACGGCGCCGAGGAGTGCGGCGAGCAGGGTCGTCTTGCCCGAGCCGGTCCCGCCGGAGACCAAGACGGCGAGGCGGGCCGCGACGACGGCGCGGACCAGCTCCTCGGCCGGGCCTGCGAGGGTGCCGGAGCGGGCGAGGGCGGCGAGGTCGTGGGCCGCGGGGCGCAGGACCCGCAGTGACAAGCACGTCCCGTCCACCGCGACCGGGGCGAGGACCGCGTGCAGCCGGATGCCGCGGGAGCCGTCCGGCCCGCCCGCGAGGAAGCCGTCGACGGAGGGGCTCGCGTCGTCCAGCCTGCGGCCCGCGGCGAGGGCGAGCCGTTGGGCGAGGCGCCGCACGGCCGACTCACCGGCCAGACGGACGGGGGCGGGCTCGAGGCCCGCTCCCCGGTCCACCATCACCGTGCCGCCGCCGAAGACGAGAACGTCCGTGGTCGCCGGGTCCTGGACGAGTGCGTCGAGCGGGCCCGCCCCGACCAGCTCCTCGCGCAGGGTCCGGAGGGCGGCGAGGACGTCCCGGTCCGAGACGACACCGCCCGACTCGGCCCGGACCGCCTCCGCGACCGCCTCCGGGGTGGGTTCGTGCCCCGCCTCGGCGAGCCGCGATCGGACCCGCTCCGCCAACGCCGTCATGACGCCCGCCCCAGGTCCCGGGCGGTGGGCCGGGGGCGGACCGCGGTGAGGATCTCGCGGACGGCGGTGGCGAGGGGACCGCGCCGGGTGCCGGGTGGGACGCCCTGCTCCAGCGCTCGCGCCAGGCCCTTGTCCGGGGCCATCGCGGTGATCAGCGGAAGGTCGAGGGCGCCCGCCACGTCCGCCGGGGTGAGAGCGCCGGGGGACGGGCCGCGGACCACCAGGGCGATCTCGCGCGTCTGCTCGGCGAGGACCGCGGCCACTCGCCCCGCCGCCGCGCACGAGCGCACGTCCGCCGGCACCACGAGCAGGGCCAGGTCCGCGAGTTCGAGGGCCGCCAGTGCCGGGTCGGTGGGGTAGCGGGGGAGGTCGCAGACCACCGTCTCGCCTGCGAGCCGCCCGGCCTCCAGCACGGCCGTGACCGCCGCCGCGGACGGCCCTGCGGCCTCGCGGGCACAGGACAGCACCCCGAGCTCGGCCGAGCGGCTCACGGCCGGTGCGGGCAACGCCGCGTGCAGCGCGGCGGCCGCCACCCGCCCGTCGGAGATGCGGAGCTCCGGCCAGCGCAGCCCGGTGACCTCCTCGGCACCCAGCACCAGGTCCAGACCACCGCCGAGGGGATCGCAGTCCACCAGCAGGGTCCGGTCGCCGCTCCGGGCCGACTCGACGGCCAGGGCCGCCGCGAGCACGGAGGCGCCCGCGCCGCCGCGTCCGCCGACCACCGCCAGCACCCGCCCCGCTCGCTCCGGGGCGGCCCCGCGCTCGGCGGCGGCGCCGAGGCGGGACAACACATGCGCCTCCGCCTCCGGCAGCGCGACGGCCTGCTCCGCGCCGAGCGCGACGGCGCACTCCATCGCCTCCATCGACGGCGGCCCGACCCCGACGAGCATCAGGTCGGCGCGGCGGGGCAGTCCGGCCCGCAGGCAGCGCTCCGCCGAGGGTTCGTCCAGCAGCACGAACGGCGCCCGCGCCCAGTGCCGCCGCGCGTCCGCCGCATCGGGGCTGCGATGGACCTCGCAGCCCGCCGCCGCGGCCAGCCGCACCACGGCGTCGAGCAGTTCGGGGTCCTCGACCATCACCAGTGTCCGCTCGCCCATCCCGCTACCTCCACTCGATCTCCGCGACCAGTCCGCGACCACGACCGAGCCTGCGGCCCGTCCACCCCCTTCCGAGCGAGTGCGGCAGAATCTGTGGACAACCCGGAACACCTGTGGATCGACGGCCGCCGACCCGGGTCCGCGGCGGTTTCCCGTCGCCGGGGCGGGGCAGAATGAGCCGGGGGCCCGCGCGCACCCCGCCCCCGAGCCTGCTGGAGAACCCGCCGCACACGTGGTGTGCTCGTCCGCCGGCTCGAGCGGGGCCGCCGCGCGACAGTGACAACCGCCGGGCGAACACCCGACATAGACCATGGTGGAGCGACGTGGTTGCGGCTACAGTAAAAAGTGGCTCGTACCGCGCTTTCGCGTGTCCGAGCGGGTTCAGTCCGACCCCCCGGGGCTGAACCGCCCGACGGCCTCCGCCAATCCCCCCTGGCGGAGGCCGTCCCATGTCCGGGGTCGTTCCGCGGGTCTGGCAGGCTCCCCGCGTGCCCCTCGCCCCCCTGGACCGACCGCAGGGCGCCGCCGCCTTCTTCGACCTCGACAAGACGATCATCGCGGGCTCCAGCGCGCTGGCGTTCTCCCGACCGTTCCGGCGCGAGGGCCTGATCACCCGCCGGGCCGTGCTGCGCAGTGGCTACGCCCAGCTCCTGCTGCTCCTCGCCGGGGCGGACGCCGACACGATGGACCTGCTGCGCAAGCGGATCACCGCGCTCGCCACGGGCTGGGACGTCGCCCAGGTCCGGTCGATCGTGGCCGAGACGCTGCACGAGATCGTCGAGCCGATGGTCTACGCCGAGGCCACCGCGCTGATCGCCGAGCACCGCGAGCGCGGCGACGAGATCGTGGTGCTCAGCGCGTCCGGCCTGGAGGTCGTGGAGCCGATCGCCGCGATGATCGGGGCGGACCGGTGCGTCGCCACCCGGATGGAGGCGCGCAACGGCCGCTACACCGGGGGCATCGAGTTCTACTGCTACGGCGCGGAGAAGGCGGTCGTCGCGCGCCGGATCGCCGCCGAGCGCGGCTACGACCCCGCGGACTGCTCCGCCTACTCGGACTCGATCACCGACGAACCGCTGCTGGCCGCCGTCGGGCACCCGACCGCCGTCAACCCGGACAAGGCCCTGCGCCGCCTCGCCGAGGAGCGCGGGTGGCCCGTGCGGAGCTTCACCGCGCCGGTCACTCTCCGTGCTCGGCTGCGGCCCCGGATCGTGCCGGCGGTGGGGGTCCTGGCCGTGGCCGCGCTCGTCGCCGCGGGTGGCGCCGGCTGGTGGGCGCGGCAACGTTTCGCCAGCTAGGAGGCCTGGGCAACCGCCGTCCGGGTCCTCCTGCCTGCGGTGATCGCCACGCTCCGCTGCTGAACCGGTGCACCTCGACGAAAGCCTTGCTGTGGCCCGCGTCACGGAGTACGAATAACCCTACGGACCCCCGGAAGGCCAGGGTCGGTGCGGCAGAGAAGCACCCGGCTCCCCCTCTCGAGGCTCCGTGCACGAGCGCCGGGCACTCCACGCACAGCACGCCGCGGGAGGCATGTCGTCGTGGGCCTGCGGACCGGGACGCCGGACGCCGAGGCCGTATCACGACACGTAGTGCACGCCTGGAACCCGGAGTCTCGTGCGAATCGGGCGGTGTCCCCTCCTCCAGGGGACACCGCCCGATCTCATGTCCGGGTGCTACTGGGCGCGGGCCTGCGCGATCGACATCCCCTCGCGCGCCCCCGCCTCCCACGCCGCGCAGACGTGCAGGATCCACTCCCGCAGCCCGTCGGGCGAGCCGGTCGCGAACGCCACCGCCGCCGCCCGGTACTCGGCCGCCCGGCGCAGGTGCCCCACCTCCGGCACGGCCAGCGACTTCGGGTCCAGCCCGGTCGCGACGGCGGTCAGCCGCGCCGCCGCCCGCGCGACGACACCGTCCGCCGTCCCGAAGGGCCGCAGCGCCAGCAGCTCACCGTGGACGACCGCGACGAGCACCGGTGCCGGGACCGAGGTGCCCCCGGTGACCAGGTCGGCGAGCCCCGAGAGCCGCTCCGAGGTCCCGGCGCGCGGCCTGCCGAGCGTGCCGGTGTCCTCGACCAGGTCCGCCGCGGCCAGCACGTGCAACCGGGCCAACGCCTGCAGCGGCGCGCCCTTCCACGTGGCCAGCAGCTTGCCCGCCTCGTCGGCGACCCGGACCGCCCCGGCCAACACCGGGTCGGTCACGTGCTCCTCCCGGGCCGGGCTGAGCGGCGCCCCGTCGATCGCGGCGGAGGCCCGGGCCGCGCGCAACGCCGCCTCGGCGGCGGTGGCGGGCCAGCCGCGCCGGTTGACGGTGTGGTTGTGCACCGGGACGAGCGCCTCCCGCGCCAAGGCGACGGCGGCGTTCACCCCCGGGAGGTCGAGGAGTGGAGCGAGCGGATCCGGCACCCCGCCATGCTGCCATCCGGTCGGGCGCACCCCTGTCCGTACCGACGGTGCGCAGGCGGTCGCGGAGCACTACGTTCAGAGACCGAGGTGCGCATTGTGCCGTCTTGCGCCGGTGCTGGAGGAGGACATCGCAGATATGGCCGAGTCGGAAGCGACACTCAGCAACCTGTCCACCGAGAGCCGCAGTTTCCCACCGAGCGAGGAGTTCGCCGCGCAGGCGAACGCGACCGCCGACTGGTACGAGCGGGGCGAGGACGACCGCGAGGCCTTCTGGGCCGAGCAGGCGGACCGGTTGAGCTGGGGCGAGAAGTGGTCGCAGGTGCTCGACTGGGAGCCGCCGTTCGCGAAGTGGTTCGTCGGCGGGAAGCTCAACGTCGCCTACAACTGCGTGGACCGGCACGTCGAGGCGGGCAACGGGGACCGGGTGGCCTTCCACTGGGAGGGCGAGCCGGGGGACACCCGCACGATCACCTATGCCGAGCTGCAGCGTGAGGTCTCCAAGACCGCCAACGCGCTGAAGGAGCTCGGTGTGTCCCAGGGGGACCGGGTGGCGATCCAGCTGCCGATGATCCCCGAGGCCGTGTTCTCCATGCTGGCCTGCGCGCGCCTCGGCGCGATGCACAGCGTGGTGTTCGGCGGATTCTCGCCGGGCGCGCTCAAGGCCCGCATCGAGGACGCCGAGGCCAGGCTGTTGATCACCAGCGACGGCCAGTTCCGCCGGGGCAAGCCCGCCCCGATGAAGGAGAACACCGACGAGGCGGTCGAGGGCACGACCATCGAGCACGTGCTCGTGGTCAAGCGGACCGAGACCGAGGTCCCGTGGACCGACGGGCGGGACGTCTGGTGGCACGACGTCGTCGACGGTGCCTCCGACCAGCACGAACTGGAGCTGTTCGACTCCGAGCAGCCGCTGTTCATCCTCTACACCTCGGGCACGACCGGGAAGCCGAAGGGTATCCTGCACACCTCGGGCGGCTACCTGACCCAGGTCGCGTACACCCACAACGTGGTGTTCGACCACAAGCCGGGCGAGAGCGTGTACTGGTGCACCGCCGACATCGGCTGGGTGACCGGGCACTCCTACATCGTCTACGGCCCGCTGGCCAACGGCGCCACGAGCGTGATGTACGAGGGCACGCCGAACACCCCGCACGAGGGCAGGCACTGGGAGATCGTGCAGAAGTACGGCGTCACGATCTACTACACCGCGCCCACGCTGATCCGCACGTTCATGAAGTGGGGTGCGGAGATCCCGGAGAAGTTCGACCTGTCCTCGCTGAAGGTGCTCGGCACCGTGGGTGAGCCGATCAACCCCGAGGCCTGGATGTGGTTCCGGGAGAAGATCGGTGCGGAGCGCTGCCCGATCGTCGACACCTGGTGGCAGACGGAGACCGGCGGCATGATGATCGCCCCGCTGCCGGGCGTCACGGCCACCAAGCCGGGCTCGGCCATGCGGCCGCTGCCGGGCATCGGCGCGACCGTCGTCGACGAGTCCGGCACGCCGGTCGGCAACGGTGAGGGCGGCTACCTCGTCCTGGACAAGCCGTGGCCCGCGATGTTGCGCGGGATCTGGGGGGACGAGGAGCGGTACAAGGACACCTACTGGTCCCGGTTCGCCGAGCAGGGCTACTACTTCGCGGGCGACGGCGCCAAGTACGACGACGACGGCGCGATCTGGCTGCTCGGCCGGGTGGACGACGTGATGAACGTCTCCGGCCACCGCATCTCGACCACCGAGGTCGAGTCCGCGCTGGTCAGCCACCCGACGGTGGCCGAGGCCGCGGTCGTCGGCGCGTCGGACCCGACGACGGGCCAGGGGATCGTCGCGTTCGTGATCCTGCGCGGGAACGTGGCCAAGGACGAGGCGAAGGGCGCCGACGCCATCGCGGCGCTGCGCAACCACGTGAGCAAGGAGATCGGGCCGATCGCCAAGCCGCGCCAGATCATGGTCGTGGAGGAGCTGCCCAAGACCCGCTCCGGCAAGATCATGCGCCGCCTGCTGCGCGACGTCGCGGAGAACCGTGAGGTCGGCGACGTCTCGACCCTGGCCGACGACAGCGTGATGAGCCTGATCCAGTCCGGTCTGCAGGAGGGCAAGGGCGAGGACTGACGGGGCGAGGGCTGACAGACTGACGCGATGACCGACGACCCCGACGGCGTGTTCGTGCGCCGCGGGGTCGTCGTGCCCGCGCGCGAGCTGCACTGGCGGTTCTCCCGGTCCTCCGGCCCGGGTGGGCAGGGCGTCAACACCACCGACTCGCGGGTGGAGCTCAGCTTCGACGTCGCGAACTCGCCGTCCCTGCCGGACGACCTGCGGGACCGCGCGCTGCGCAACCTCGGTGGACGGCTCGTGGACGGGGTGATCACCATCGCCGCGGGCGACTCCCGCAGCCAGCTCCGCAACCGCGAGTCGGCGCGGGAGCGGCTCGCCCAGGCGCTGCGGGAGGCCACGAAGGCCCCGCCTGCGAGCCGTCGCCCCACCAAGCCGACCAAGGGATCACAACGCCGCAGGCTGGACGCGAAGACCCGGCGCGGCGCCGTCAAGAGACTCCGTGGCCGCCCTGACGAGTGATCAAGGGTTGGCCTGACCGGTGCGGGGAAGTCCTTCGTGGAAGGATGCGCACAACCAACCAGCAGGAGGGACCGCGGTGGCCACCCCGACCAGCTCCGGCGGCACGGACGTTCCGCCCGTACTGCCGTCGATCCCGCTGTCGAAGGAGCCGGCTCCCGGCTCCTCGGAGCAGTCGATCGGCGACCTCGTCCGCGACGTCACGTCGCACGTCTCGACCCTCGTCCGCTCCGAGGTGGAGCTGGCGAAGGCCGAGGTGACCTCCGAGGTCAAGAAGGGTGTGCAGGGCAGCGTCTTCTTCATCGTCGCGCTCGTCATCGCCCTGTTCAGCCTGTTCTTCCTGTTCCTCGCGATCGGCGAGGTGCTGGACATCTGGCTGCCGCGCTCGGCGGCGTTCGGCATCGTCTTCGGGATCATGATCCTGGCGGCGGGGCTGGCTGCGCTGATCGGCTACCTGCGGGTGAAGAAGATCCGCAAGCCGGAGCGCACGATCTCCTCGCTCAAGGACACCGCGCAGGTGCTCGGCAACCGCGGCAAGTCGGACCACACCCCGGAGACCCCCCAGCTCAACGGCCGCGCGCGCTAGGTGGCCCCTGAGCCCTCGGTCGTCCGTGTCCCGGGGCCGTGGACGCACCGGTCGCTGTCGGCCAACGGGATCCGACTGCACGTGGTCGAGGCGGGCGAGGGCCCGCTCGTGGTCCTGCTGCACGGCTTCCCGGAGTTCTGGTGGTCGTGGCGGCACCAGCTGCGGGCGTTGTCCGAGGCCGGGTTCCGGACCGTCGCGGTGGACCTGCGCGGCTACGGGGACTCGGACAAGCCGCCCCGCGGCTACGACCTGTGGACCCTCGCCGGGGACGTCGACGGGCTGATCCGGGCGCTCGGTGAGCCGCGTGCCCACGTCGTCGGGCACGACTGGGGCGGCGCCATCGCGTGGACCCTGGCCGCCCTGCACCCCCGCCGCCTGCACACGCTGACGACGGTCGGCATCGCGCACCCGCTGGCCTTCCGGAACGCGCTGGTGCGCGACCCGCTCGGCCAGGGCCGGGCCAGCGCGAGCTACATGGCGGGCTTCCAGCTGCCGCGCCGACCCGAGCGATCCCTGCGCAAGGACGACGGGGCCCGGGTCGAGCGGATCATGCGGGCCTGGTCCGGCCCGGAGTGGACCGAGACCGCGGACTTCGCCGAGGCGGCCCGGCGCAACCGCGAGGCCATGCGGATCTCGACGGTCGCGCACTGCTCGCTGGAGTACTACCGCTGGATGGCCCGCTCCCAGCTGCGCGCCGAGGGACGACGGTTCGCCGCGGCCGTCTCACGGCCCGCCGAGATGCCCGTCCTCCAGCTGCACGGCGCCGACGATCCCTGCGTGCTGGAGTCGACGGCGCGGGAGTCGCAGCGGTGGACGGCGGGCCCGTTCGAGCACCGCGTGCTCGCGGCCGGGCACTTCGTCCACCAGGAGCGCCCCGCCGAGGTGACCGAGGCCCTGCTCAGGCGGATACGAGGCTGAGTGCGGCGATCGCCGTGTCCGGCTGGTCGGTGAAGAGCCCGTCCACCCCCGCGGCGACGAACGCGCGGTACTCGGCGAAGACGTCCCCGTACTGGTCGTCCCGGCCGCCGCGGCGCATTCCCGTGGGCAGGAACGAGTTCTCGTTCCGGAACGTGTAGACGTGCACGAGCAGCCCCGCGGCGTGCGCGTCCGCGACCAGCGAGGTCGGCGTGCCGTCCGCCGGGATCACCAGCTCCTTCGGCGGTCCGATCCCGGCGGCGTAGCCCGCCACCTCGGGGAGGTCGCGGAGGATGTCGGCGTAGCTCCTGGGGTCGTCCGCCGGGCCGCCCGCGGCGCCGATCAGCTGGATCAGCCGCACCGGGAGCTCGGCGTGCAGCGCCCGCAGGTTCGCCGTCTCGAAGGACTGGACGAAGACCGGCGAGTCCGCCCGGTCGAGCCCGAACTCACGCAGGGCGGCGACGAGCGCGGGCTCGCAGGCCAGCCCCCGCGAAGCCAGGTAGGAGGGGTGCTTGGTCTCCGGGTAGACCCCGATCTCGCGACCCAGCTCGGCGGAGAGCCGGGCGCGCAGCTCGAGGATCTCGGTGAAGGTCGGGACGGTGAACAGGCCGTCGTAGAGGGTGTTGCCCTGGCGCAGGGCGGGCAGCCGCTCGACCGCCCGCAGGGTGCGGAGCTCGGCGAGGGTGAAGTCGTCCGCGAACCAGTCCTCGACGCGCTGCCCGTCGATCGAGCGCACGGTGCGCCGCGCCGCGAACTCCGGATGTGCGGCGACGTCGGTCGTCTCGCCGATCCCCGGCTCGTGCCGGGCCACGAGCACGCCGTCCGCGGTGCTGACGAGGTCCGGCTCGAGGTAGTCCGCCCCCATCCGGGCGGCGAGCTCGTAGCTCGCCAGCGTGTGCTCGGGCCGGTAACCGGACGCACCCCGGTGGGCGATGACGAGCGGCACGGGTGTCCTTCCGCAGGGAGACGCCAGGCTGCCGGACCCACGCGTCGGTGCGCTGTCGACGGTACGTCCGTGCGATGAACCCTCGTCGAGAAGCACGCGACGAGGATCACGCCCGGTCAGGACGTTAGGGTCCGTACCCGTGCGCGTACTGGTCGTCGGGAGCGGTGCCCGAGAACATGCCCTCGTCCTCGCCCTGGCGCAGGACCCTCAGGTGACGGCGCTGGCCTGCGCCCCCGGCAACGCCGGAACCGCGGCCGTGGCCGAGCAACGCGGGCTGGACGTCCGCGACGGCGCGGCGGTGGTCGCGCTCGCCCGGGACTGGACCGCGGACCTGGTGGTGATCGGACCCGAGACCCCGCTGGTGGCGGGGGTGGCGGACGCCGTGCGGGCCGCCGGTTTCGCCTGCTTCGGTCCCGGTGCCGACGCGGCCCGGATCGAGGGGTCCAAGGCCTTCGCCAAGGACGTGATGGCGAGCGCGGGCGTGCCCACGGCGTCGTCGGTGATCGTGGACAACCCTGCGCGGCTGGACGCGGAGCTGGCCCGCTTCACCCCGCCCTACGTCGTCAAGGACGACGGGCTGGCCGCGGGCAAGGGCGTGGTGGTCAGCGAGGACCTCGAGGTCGCCCGCGCCCACGCGATGCACCTGCTCGACGACGGCCACCCCGTCCTCCTGGAGTCCTTCCTCGACGGACCGGAGGCGTCGCTGTTCTGTCTGGTCGACGGGACCGCCGTGGTGCCGTTGGTGCCCGCGCAGGACTTCAAGCGGGTCGGCGACGGCGACTCCGGGCCGAACACGGGCGGGATGGGCGCCTACGCCCCGCTGCCGTGGGCGGGCGAGGGCCTGGTGGACGAGCTCGTCGCGACCGTGGTGCAGCCCGTGGCGGACGAGATGGCGCGCCGCGGGACCCCGTTCACCGGCCTGCTCTACGCCGGCCTGGCGCTGACCTCGAACGGCCCGTCGGTGATCGAGTTCAACTGCCGGTTCGGCGACCCCGAGACCCAGGTCGTGCTCGCGCTGCTGCGCACCCCCCTGGCCGGTCTGCTGCACGCGGTGGCCACCGGGACGCTGGCCGACCACGGCCCCCTGGAGTGGTCCGAGGGATCCGCGGTGACCGTCGTGGTGGCCGCGGAGGGCTATCCGGCCACACCGCGGCTGGGGGACGTGATCAGCGGCTCCGAGGGGGAGGGCGTGCTGCACGCAGGCACCCGGCGTCGGGAGGACGGCGCGGTGGTCTCCACCGGCGGCCGGGTGCTCTCGGTGGTCGGCACCGGGAGCGATCTGGCGGCGGCGCGGGCCGAGGCCTACCGGCGGGTCGAGGGCGTCCACCTGGCGGGCTCTCACCATCGGACCGACATCGGTCTGCGCGCGGAGAAGGGCGAGGTGACGGTCCCGGGTCGGTGATCCGGGCCTCACACGATGGTGGCTGAGGTTTCGCGCAGGTTACGTAGTCGTTGCCAACGGGCGTTCGCGATGTCGCGAATCCGGCATCGGCGCTCGATGACACGTGACCAGGCATGACCCGTTCGGCCTAGTGTTGTGGGCCGTGTGGGCTAGGTGATCATCATGCAAACAGCGTGTAAACCGCGTCGCCACGGGTTGATCACGAGCGGGCGTGTTGGCGAGGGTTCTCCCGTCCCGCCGCCCGCTGACGTGCGGAGGGAACGAAGGAATGTTCCGATCTCCCCATCCTGAAAGTGAGATCCCCATGGGTTCGCACGCTCCCCGCAAGGCCACCCTGCTCGCCGTCGGTGCCGCCGCCCTGGTCGCCCCGGCGGCCATGATCGCCGTGGCCGGCACGGCCTCGGCCGCCGAGGTCGCGCCGGTCGCCGCGTACCTCGACGAGAACGTCACCCACGGCACCCCGCCGCTGGAGCCGGTCGGCGCGTACATCGACGACGCCGTCGCCTCGACCGACAAGCAGATCTTCGACGTGGTCGGCGTGCTGACCGGCCAGTTCGAGAGCTGATCCGCGCCCCGGGTGGCGGGCCTCTCCTGACCGCCACCCGGACCGGGGCTCACCCCGGGCGGCCTACGCTGGTCCCCCGTGAGCTCCCCCTCCCTCCGCTCGGGCATCGCCCCCTTCCACGTGATGGACGTGTGGGCCGCCGCGGCCGAGCGCCAGAAGACCCGGGGGGACCTGCTCAACCTCTCGGCCGGGCAGCCGTCCACCCCCGCCCCGGGCCCGGTGCGCGCCGCCGCGGCCGCCGCGCTGGAGACCGAGGTCCTCGGCTACACCGTGGCGCTGGGCATCCCGGAGCTGCGTGAGGGGATCGCGGCCCACCACCGCCGCACCTACGGCATCGAGATCTCCCCGGACGACGTCGTCGTCACCACCGCCGGGTCCGGCGGGTTCCTGCTGGCCTTCCTCGCCGCGTTCGACGCAGGCGACCGCGTGGCCATGGCCCGCCCCGGCTACCCCTGCTACCGCAACATCCTCTCCGCCCTCGGCTGCGAGGTCGTCGAGCTGCCGTGCGGGCCGCGGACCCGGTTCCAGCCCACGGTGGAGATGCTCGAGGGACTCGACGTCAAGGGCCTGATCGTGGCCAGCCCGGCCAACCCGACCGGCACGGTCCTCGACCCCGCCGAGCTCGCGGCCCTCGCGACCTACTGCGACGAGCGGGGCATCCGGTTCGTCAGCGACGAGATCTACCACGGCATCGGCTACCCGGGCTCCCCCGCGACCGCGTGCGCCTGGGAGACCTCCCGCGAGGCGATCGTCGTCAACTCCTTCTCCAAGTACTTCTCGATGACCGGCTGGCGCCTCGGCTGGCTCCTGGTGCCCGAGGTGCTGCGCCGAGCGGTGGACCGGCTTGCGGGCAACCTCACCGTCTGCCCGCCCGCCCTGCCCCAGCACGCCGCCGTCGCCGCGTTCACCCCCGAGTCCTACGCCGAGGCGGACTCCCACGTCGAGCGCTACGCGCTCAACCGGTCCCTGCTGCTCGACGGGCTCCCCACACTCGGCATCGACCGGCTCGCCCCCGCCGACGGCGCGTTCTACGTCTACGCCGACGTCGGACACCTCACCGACGACTCCATGCGCCTGACCTACGAGCTGCTCGGCGAGACCGGCGTCGCGGTGGCCCCGGGCATCGACTTCGACCCCGTCGAGGGCCATCGCTACGTGCGGTTCTCCTTCGCCGGAGCCACCGCGCCGATCGAGGAGGCCCTGGAGCGGTTGCGGCCCTTCGTGGAGAAGCGGGCATAGTTCCGCGGCATGGCGGGCTCTGGGAACGACGCAGTGGAGGAGCCGCGCATCGCGGCCTGGGACCGCAGGCTGGACTGGCCCCTGACCGGGCTGGCCGTCGTCTTCCTCGCGAGCTACGCCTGGCAGGTGCTCGACCGCGGCGCCCCGGAGTGGCTCGAGGCCCTGCTCACCGCGATCTGGGCGATCTTCGGTGCGGACTACCTCGTCCGGCTCGCGCTGGCGAGGCGACGGCTGCGGTTCGTCGCGACCCACCTCGTCGACCTGGCGATCCTGCTCCTACCGATGTTCCGGCAGCTGCGGGTACTGCGGATCGTCACGGTGGTCAGCGTGCTCAACCGGCAGCTGCGAGACGACTTCCGCGGCCGGATCGCCGTCTACGTCACCGGCACCGTGGGGCTGGTGGCGTTCGTGGCGGCGCTGTCCGTGCTGGAGGCCGAGCGGGACGTTCCCGATGCCACGATCACCGACTTCGGCGAGGCGCTGTGGTGGACGATCACCACGATCTCGACCGTCGGCTACGGGGACCGCTACCCGGTCACGCTGGAGGGCCGGATCGTCGCGGCGACGCTGATGATCGCCGGGATCGCCCTGCTCGGCGTGGTCACCGCGTCCATCGCGAGCTGGTTCGTGGAGAACCTGCGGGCCTCGAGCGAGCGGACCGAGACGGAGCTCGCCGAGGCCGAGCAGAAGATCGACCTGCTGGTCGGCGAGGTCAGGAGGCTCCACGCACGGCTCGACGCACAGGAGAGTCCTGCGTCAGCGGCCCGATCCGGTCCAACGCCGTCGTGATCGAGGCGTCCGTGAGGTCCGCGTGCGTCATCAGCCGGACCTTGCCGGACATCGAGCTGGCCAGCACCCCGGACTCGCGGAACCGGGCGAGCGTGCCGCCCAGGTCCGCCACCGCGACGAGCACGATGTTCGTCTCGGGCTCCTGGACCCGCCAGCCGCGCTCGCGCAGGCCCGCGGCCAGGGTGGTGGCGCGCCGGTGGTCCTCGGCGAGCAGGTCGATGCGGTCCAACGCGACCAGGCCCGCCGCCGCCAGCACCCCGCCCTGACGCACCCCGCCGCCGAGCATCTTCCGCAGCCGCCGGGCCTGCCGCACGAACTCGACCGAGCCCGCGACGACCGACCCGACCGGGGCGCCGAGCCCCTTGGACAGGCAGACCTGCACGGTGTCGGTGCCGACGGTCAGCGCGCCCGGCGGCACGCCGAGCTTGACCGCGGCGTGCCAGAGCCGCGCGCCGTCGAGGTGCACGGCCAGACCCGCGGCCTTCGCCGCCGCGGCGACCCGGGCGTGGTCCTCGGGACGGGTGACCGTCCCGCCCGCCGCGTTGTGGGTGTTCTCGACGCAGAGCAGCCGGGTGTTCAGCGCGTAGTAGGGCGCGTCCCCGGCCGCCGCGCGGCGCACGGCCGCGGGGGAGACCCGACCCGGTCCCGCGTCGTGCTCGAGGGGACGGGGCATGCCGCCCGCCAGCCACGCGGCCGTGCCCAGCTCGGCGTCGAGCACGTGGGCGCCAGTGGGCGCGAGGAAGGCGTCGCCCCGCTGGAGGTGGGACATGAGCGCGATGAGGTTGCCCATCGACCCGCTGGGCGTCCAGAGCGCGGCGGAGGCGCCGAGCAGCCCGGCGACCCGCTCCTCGAGGGCGGCCATGGTCGGGTCGTGGTCGAGGACGTCGTCGCCGACCTCGGCGTCCGCCATCGCTCGGCGCATCTCGGGGGTGGGCTGGGTGACCGTGTCCGAGCGCAGGTCGAGTGGCGCGGCGGGGTCCGGTTTCTGCACCTTCGCCCGGGCCGCACTCATCACCTTCGCCGCGGGGCGTCGGGTTCGCGTCGAGGTCCGCATCGGCTGCAGAGTGTTCCAGGCGGGTGCCGTGCCGGTGCGCTGGGGTCACGAAACGGTCACGGCATTGGGCCGTTCGAGTGAGCCGTGCAACCGTGGGTCCCTCCTCGACCGTCCTGGCTGCAGAAGGGGGATCCGTGGACGACGCTGACGAGCAGGCCTTCGCCGAGTACTTCCGCGCGCGCCGGGACACCGTGCGCCGGACGGCGTTCCTGCTCTGCGGGGACTGGCACCGAGCGGACGACCACGCCCAGTCCGCGTTCGTCGCGCTGCACCGGCACTGGCGGAAGATCCGCGAGCCCCGGGCGATGGACGCCTGGGTGCGGAAGACGCTGGTCAGGGCGGTCGTCGACGAGTCGCGGCGGCCCTGGCGTCGGGAACGGTCCACGGACCGCACGCCGGAGGTCGCAGGCGTGGACACGGACGTCGCGACCCGGACCGCCCTGGTCGACGCGCTCCGCAAGGTGCCTGCGCGCCAACGGGCCGTGCTCGTGCTCCGCTACCTGGAGGGGCTCGACGTCGCGGGCACGGCCGCCGCGCTCGGCTGCTCGGAGGGCACGGTGAAGAGCCAGACCAGCCACGGGCTCGCGGCGTTGCGCGGGATCCTGGGGGAGTCGCTGGACGACATGAGGGAGGCCGGGTGAACGAGGAGCAGATGGCCGCGGCGTTCCGCGACGCGGTCTCCGAGGCGCCGGACGCGGGCTTCTCGGCCGACGACGTGCGGCGCGAGTCGCACCGGATCGGCCGCCGGAACCGAATGCTGGTCACCGGCGGGGTCGCCGCGGCGGCGATCGTGCTGGCCGGCGGCGTGACGACCGGGGTCGTGCTGGCGCGGGACGGGCAGACCACCACCTCCGCCGCCGCCCCGGCCGCCCCGGCGCAGGACTCGGGGTCCGGCGCGCGGGAGCTGGGAGCGCCTGCCCCGGACCTCGCCCGCGAGGCGGTGCCGTCGGCCCCCACCCCGGTGGGCGCGCCCCTCGGACCCGCGGTGGGACAGGACTGCGTGAACCCGCAGGATCCGCAGCTGCGCGCGCTGGTCGACGCGGCGCTGCCCGCGCTGGCCACCGCGCAGGAGGCCCCGACCACCATGATCTGCCGCCAGGGCGGTGGTCGCGAGGTCAACCTGCAGGTCGTGGACGGCGAGCTGACCGGGCTGTTCTCGGTGGTCTACACGGCGCCGGGGGAGGAGCCCTCCCAGACCGCGGGTGCCGTCGGCTGGGTCGTGGAGGAACGCCCCACGGCGTCGGGCGGGCTGGTCACCGTGACCTCGCGCCCGGAGAGCGACTCCGGCGGCGTCCCCTTCGCCGCGCAGGTCCCCGACCTGGCGACCACCCTCGCCGCCCACCTGTAGCGGAGCGAACGGCACTCTCGCTCAGACCTAGTGAGCGAGAGCGCCGTTCGCTCATCGGTCAGACTGGGGGCGTGGCGACCGAGAAGGGGGAGCGGAGGCGGCAGGCGTTGACCGAGGCCGCGGGTGAGCTGCTGCGCGAGGGCGGGTTCGAGGCGCTGCGGCACCGCGCCGTCGCCGAGCGCGCCGGGCTCCCCCTGGCGTCCACGACGTACTACTTCGACTCGCTGGACGACCTGATCACCGCCGCCGTCGAGCACACGAGCAGACAGGACCTCGCCGCGGGCCGGGCGGCGCTGGCGTCGGACGCCGAGCCGTTCGACGTCGTGCTCGACCAGCTGCTCGGCCATCCGTCCCGGGACGGGGGGCTCGACGCCGTCCTGCTGCGGTACGAGCAGCTGGTCGGGGCGGGGCGGCGCCCCTACCTGGCCCCGCTGATGCGCGCGCTCCGTCCCGAGCTGGACGCCCTGCTCGGCGAGGCTCTCGCCCGCGCAGGCCATCCGCTGGACGTCGACGGGGTGCGGCGGGTCGTCGAGACCGTCGACGGCGCCGTGCTCTCCGCCCTGATCGAGGCCGACCCCGACCCACGGGCGGTGGCTCGCGCGGCGTTGGTGCGCGCCCTCTAAGCTGGCACAACGTGGTCATCCCCAACGTCCTCGCCGCCCGCTACGCCAGCCCGGAGCTCGTCACGCTCTGGTCGCCCGAGCACAAGATCGTGCTGGAGCGGCAGCTGTGGATCGCGGTGCTCAAGGCCCAGCGCGACCTCGGTGTGGACGTCCCCGCCGAGGCGATCGCGGACTACGAGCGGGTCGTGGACCAGGTGGACCTGGCCTCGATCGCCGAGCGCGAGCGCGTCACCCGACACGACGTCAAGGCCCGCATCGAGGAGTTCAACGCCCTCGCCGGGCACGAGCACGTCCACAAGGGCCTGACCAGCCGGGACCTGACCGAGAACGTCGAGCAGCTGCAGATGCGGCTGTCGTTGGAGCTGGTCCGGGACCGCACGGTCGCGATCCTCGCCCGGCTCGCCCGCCGCGCCGCCGAGTACTCGGACCTGGTCATGGCCGGGCGATCGCACAACGTCGCCGCGCAGGCGACCACGCTCGGCAAGCGGTTCGCCTCCGCCGCGGACGAGCTGCTCGTCGCCTACCGGCGGCTCGAGGACCTGCGGGCGCGCTACCCGCTGCGCGGGATCAAGGGCCCGGTCGGGACGGCCCAGGACATGCTGGACCTGCTCGACGGCTCGGCGGAGAAGCTGGCGGACCTGGAGAACCGGGTGGCCGCGCACCTCGGGTTCAACGGGGTGTTCACCAGTGTCGGGCAGGTGTACCCGCGGTCGCTGGACCACGAGGTCACGTCGCTGTTGGTGCAGCTCGGCGCGGCGCCGTCGTCGCTCGCCACGACGATCCGGCTGATGGCGGGCCAGGAGCTCGCGACCGAGGGCTTCAAGCCCGGCCAGGTCGGGTCGAGTGCGATGCCGCACAAGATGAACACCCGCTCCGCGGAGCGCATCAACGGCCTGCAGGTGGTGCTGCGGGGGACCGCCGCGATGGCCGCCGAGCTGGCGGGCGCGCAGTGGAACGAGGGGGACGTGTTCTGCTCCGTCGTCCGCCGGGTCGCGCTGCCGGACGCCTTCTTCGCCCTCGACGGCCTCTTCGAGACCACCCTCACCGTGCTCGACGAGTTCGGTGCCTACCCCGCGGTCATCGCCCGCGAGCTGGACCGCTACCTGCCGTTCCTCGCCACCACGAAGGTGCTGATGGCGGCGGTGCGGGCCGGGGTCGGCCGCGAGACCGCGCACGAGGTGATCAAGGAGCACGCGGTCGGCGTCGCCCTGGCCATGCGGGAGCAGGGGCAACTGGAGAACGACCTGCTGGCCCGGTTGCAGAGCGACTCCCGGCTGAACCTCCCGACCGGCCTGCTCGACGGGCTGCTCAAGGACCCGCTCGCGTTCACCGGCGCGGCGACCGCGCAGGTCGCGGCGGTCGTCGCCCAGGTCGCGGAGATCACCGACGCGCACCCGTCGGCGGCCGCGTACACGCCGGGGGCGATCCTGTGAAGCTGCTGCATTCGGGCAAGGTCCGGGACATCTACGAGGACCGGGGCGACATCATCCTGGTCGCGTCCGACCGGCTGTCGGTGTTCGACGTCATCCTCCCGACGCCCGTCCCGGACAAGGGCGCGATCCTCACCTCGCTGTCGCTGTGGTGGTTCGACAAGGTCGCGTCGCTGGTGCCGCATCACGTCCTGAGCTCCACGGACGTCCCAGAGGAGTTCGCAGGCCGCGCGGTCCGGTGCAGGCGACTGGAGATGCTGCCGGTCGAGTGCGTGGCCCGCGGCTACCTGACGGGCGGGGGTCTCGCGGAGTACCGCGAGAAGGGCACCGTCTCCGGGATCGCCCTGCCGCCGGGGCTGGAGGACGGGTCCCGGTTCCCCGAGCCGATCTTCACGCCGTCGTCGAAGGCGCCGAAGGGGCAGCACGACGAGGCGATCACGTTCGCGGACGTCGAGGCCCTCGTCGGTGTCGACACCGCAGCCCGGCTGCGGGACCTGACCCTCGCGGTCTACCGGATGGGCGCGGAGATCACCGAGAAGAACGGGATCCTGCTGGCGGACACCAAGCTGGAGTTCGGTCGCGACGCGAGCGGCGAGATCGTCCTCGGCGACGAGGTCCTGACCCCGGACTCCTCGCGCTTCTGGCCCGCCGACGACTGGGAGCCCGGCCGCCCGCAGTACAGCTTCGACAAGCAGTACGCGCGGGAGTGGGCCCTCTCGACCGGCTGGGACAAGACCGACCCCGGCCCCGAGGTCCCGGCGGACGTGGTCCAAGCGGTCCGCGCGAGGTACGTCGAGGTCTACGAGCGCATCACCGGCACCCCCTGGCACTGACCCCCGCGAGTCCCACACCCCGCCCCGCGTGTCGCACGCCTCGCCTCGCGTGTCGCACGCCCCGCCCCGCGTGTCGCACGCCTCGCCTCGCGTGTCGCACGCCCCGCCCCGCGTGTCGCACGCCCCGGGTTGTGTGGCGCCCGGTGAGTGGACTCCGCGCCGTATCTGCACATCGACTTACCTGGCACGATCCGCGCCCGACGCCCCTGGTTCATCTGCGGAGCGTTCCCTCGCACCATGCCCGCTCGACTGGTGGTCTCCCTGTCCGGGCTCACCGACGCCCGGCCCGATGCCCTCGCCACAGCCCGCGCCCTCGCCGTCGACCTCGACGTCCGTGGGGTACCCCTGACCCAGCTCGTCCAGCCCGCGTCCCCCGCCGGGCCGCCGTCCGCCGAGCTCCTCGACTGGATCGGGGAGCGGGGGGACGCGATCGCCCTGCACGGATACGACCACTCGCCGGACCCCGCGCTGCGCGGCGGGGTGGGTCGCAAGGGCGAGTTCTCCGGGCTACCCCGGCACGAGGCCGGCTTGCGGCTGACCGCCGCCCGCCGCGCCCTGACCGGGCTCGGGCTGGCCACCGACGTCTTCGCCGCCCCGCGCTGGCTGGTCTCGCCCGGCACCGTCGACGCCGTCCGCCACCAGGGCTTCCGGGTCTGCCTCGACGAGGCGGGCGCCCACCTGTTCGACGACGCCGCCTTCCTCCGCGCCCGTGCCCTCGGCTTCCGGCTCGAGGCGGCGCTCGAGGGGGAGGCCCGCAAGCGCGCCGAGGCCTGGCGCTGCCGGGTCCTGCGCACCGAGGCGCTACGGATCGCCCGTCGGGCGGGGGTGGTCCGGATCGGCGTGCGCGCCAAGGATCTCCGCCGCCCCGGTCGGGTCGCGGCCGTCCTGGAGACGGTCGACGCGGTCCTCGCCGAGGGCGCCTGGCCCACCACCTACGGAGCCCTCCCCACCACCCCGGCCACGAGGACGGCCTGACCGACGGCCCACCGGCATCGTCCACCGGCGACCTGGGAAGCGTGACTCGCGCCTTGAGGTGTGTGACT